>Ga0209196_1001608_pt1 | contig 15732 bp, 21 predicted proteins | sample COGITO_mtgs_1105_5_FD_184801 | JGI IMG/M metagenome (GOLD analysis project Ga0209196, IMG submission 184801) | Pelagic marine microbial communities from North Sea - COGITO_mtgs_110509 (SPAdes) (version 2) | ecosystem: Environmental > Aquatic > Marine > Epipelagic ... | reverse complement strand
ATGCCAGCAAAATTCTGCAGCACCCATTGTGCCCCAAGCAATGCCGTAGCGTGCCCGATTTAAGCATCCAAATGGACCAGCTAATCCGGATACGTTTGGAAGGATATTTTCTTCTGGAACAAAAACCTCATCCATATGAATCATACCAGTTGTGGATGCGCGCAGAGAAAACTTACCCTCAATCTTAGGAGATTCTAACCCCTTCATCCCACGCTCTAAAATAAAACCTTTAATTTTATTGTTATGTGCATCAGATTTTGCCCAAATTATGAAAACATCAGCGATTGGTGAATTTGTAATCCAGTTTTTTGCACCTGAAATTAAATACCCGCCATCCACTTGTATAGCACGGGTTAACATGCCCCCTGGGTCAGAGCCATGGTCAGGTTCTGTGAGGCCAAAGCATCCTACTAATTCACCAGATGCTAATTTGGGTAAATATTTTTTTCGTTGTTCATCATTTCCATATGCAAAAATTGGATGCATTACTAATGATGACTGAACTGACATTGCAGAGCGATATCCACTATCAATACGCTCTACTTCTCTAGCTACTAAACCATAGGATGTATAATTAGCTCCAACACCTCCAAATTCTTCAGGTATTGTAGAGCCTAGCAAACCAAGATCACCCATTTCATTCATAATTTCTCGATGAAATACTTCATTGCGATTAGCTGCGATGATTCTTGGCATTAGTTTATCTTGGCAGTATGCTTTTGCTGTGTCACGTATCATGCGCTCATCTTCAGCGAGCTGATCTTCTAATAGAAAAGGATCTATCCAGTTGAAGTTAGCAGGTTTTGATCTTGCATTTATTGGTGTGTTTGTACTCATGATACATCTTCTAATTTTCTTTATAGTGAGCTTTTTTAACAAAAGAGGCAATGTGGCAATTTTGCTGGTATATATTTTTTTAAGAGTTAATTATAATTTAAAAGTAAGATTAATAGTAATCAGGGTTAAAAATTTATACTTATAAATTAATTACTTTCTTTACGGTCATTATTTGACCTATGAAATGCGATAAACACTTATCTTAAAAATAGAAATTGAGTAATGTTTAAATAGAAAAATATTTTGCGTAAATTGCGTTCGTAAGAGGCTACAAATATTTTAAATCCGTGTAGTTTAGATTTTTTCTTATGCCGGTAGATAGTGATCATTAAGTATTAAGTGTAAAATAAAAAATTCTTTTTTAACATATAATTAAATTAATAATTCGGTGTTCATTTTTCAATCTTTTGTTATAGTTAATTCATATTTTAAGCTGAAAGTTGTAAAATTTTAGAATATAACGAATAAAGTGACTTGTTTATTTTTAAATAAATTTCTGTAAATTATGTTGATGAAATAAAAATATGAAACCTGTTAGACCTATTTATAAAGCAGTAATTCCCATGGCTGGTTTGGGTACTCGCATGCTTCCAGCCACTAAAGCAATACCTAAAGAGCTACTCCCAGTTTATGATAGGCCAATAATAGAGCATGTGGTTAAAGAAGCTATAAATGGTGGCATACGTGAAATTATTTTTGTTACAAGAAGTGGAAAAGAAGCAATCGAAAACCATTTTGATGTTCACTACGAGTTAGAGCACAGATTAGTAAAAAAAGGTAAAGATAAAATTCTTGAGGATATAAAACAAATTATCCCTAAAAATATCAAAATTTCTTCTGTTCGGCAACCAGATGCATTAGGTTTAGGCCATGCAATTCTCTGTGCTAAGCACCTAATTAATAATGAACCTTTTGCAGTTCTGCTTCCAGATGTTTTGGTTTTAGATAAACCAATTCGAAAAAAAAACTTTAGTTTCCTTCAATTAATTAACGCTTGGAACGCATCTGGTATTGGTCAGATTATGGTTGAAAAGGTGGATTTTTCTAACATTGAAAAATATGGGATTGTCGACTTTGATGTAAAAAATATTGTACCATTTAGGTCTTTTTCTTTAAGTGGCTTAACCGAAAAGCCGGATCGTCAGATTGCACCATCAAATTTAGCCATTATAGGGCGTTATATTTTACCACCTGAGCTACTAGATTTCCTTGAAAATATTAATCCAGGCGTGGGTGATGAAATACAATTAACTGATGCTTTATCTGCGCTTATAGTAAAAGGTGGCTTAAATGCAGTAGAGACGAATGCAGATATATATGATTGTGGTGATAAGTTGGGCTATTTAAGTGCAAATTTGGCAATTGGTATGCGGGACCCTAAATCAAGAGCAAATATACATGCATTATTTAATAGGTTAATTGATGAAGAATTCTGAACCTCCATAAACTCTATTATTGTTTTTAACAGTATTCTGAAAAGGATAAATCTTTCACAAGAGATATTTATCATAGCTATAAATAAAGGCCAAGAAAGTTAAGTTTTATTATGAAGAATAAAAAATTACTGATAACTGGTGGGCTAGGATATATTGGTTCCCACTTAGTGGAAAAATTACGACACAAAAATAATGTATTTGTATTGGATAATCTTTTTACTGGATCAAAGCTTAACCAATTTCCAGATGTAACGAATGTTGTTGCAGACGTTGACAATATTTCTGATATATTTTCTGGTGTAATATTTGATTATATATTTCATTTAGGAGAGTATTCGCGAGTTGAGCAAAGCTTTTCTGAGCCTGAATTGATTGATCGCTATAATGTTAGGCCGTTTCGCGGAGTAATTCAATTTGCTTTATCTCAAGGTAGTAAATTAGTTTATGCTGGTTCAAGTACTCGATATTATGATAATAATACAGGCTATAAACTCTCTCCATACGCACTAGCTAAGTTCCAAAATGTTCAAACATTGACGCAATATCAGAATTGGTATGGTCTGAATGCAACCATTGTTTACTTTTTCAATACATATGGTGGTCGTGAATTGGACTATGGGCGTTATGCAACTGTAATCGGAAAGTTTAAAAATATGTATTTGTCTAGAGTGGATAAATTTCCAGTAAATGGATCTGGTTTACAAAGGCGCAATTTCACACATATAGATGACGCGATACGTGGACTCTTACTTGCCGCTGAATTTGGCAGTGGCGACGGATATAACCTTGGAAACAATACCAGTCACTCAATTTTAGATGTGTGTCGATATTTTGATAAACAAGCTGATGTCTCTGGTGTGATGGATGTAGCTAATAGATTAGATAGTAACGTTGAACTTGAAAAGATGCGTTTGTTGGGGTGGTCAAGTCAAATTGATCTGGAATCGCATATCAAGGAGTGGATAATTAAAAATAGATAGCCTTTTATTTTTTTTGAAAACAACAAAGACACGAAAGATTGAATTAATTGTATTAATAAGTATAGATTTTTTAGTACTTAAAAACACTTCCTAACTGCCGGGCATCTGAAGCGACGCCTTCTAAAACAGAGCCAGTGCCGTTGAGAGCTCCATTAACGGTTCCACATGAAGAAAGCATTAAACTTAAAATTAACATAAGTATTAATTTGGTTTTCATATTAAAATCTCAATGAATAAATTATTATTATAAAATTAGGATATAATATATAAGCGATTACATCAAATTATTTCTATTCAAGTATTTGATTTATATTAGCGGCAACCCATCCAATGCCGTGCATTTTTTTTCTAATTTTATTTATATATCAGAAATATAAACTATGTTATGAATCTTACATATACACAGTACCTATTATTTAGGAATAATTCAGGTATTTTGAATTCTTTAAAATAATAAATCATTGTAATCGTCAAGTTATTTAATGATCCTGGGTGGATTCGAACCACCAACCTGCCCCTTAGGAGAACAATGGTCTATCTGATTTCTATTTGTAATCAATAAGTTACAGACACTCTTTTAAATTTGTAAACGATTTGCAAATTTAAAGATAAGAAATAATTCAATTAAAACCAGTATTTATAGTAACGAAAACTAAATAAGTGTTACTATTTTTTAATTTTTTTTAAAAATAATCCAGCCCCTAATTTATTAAAAACACCACCATCAAATTTCATAGAAAGTTTTCCATTTACAGTGTCTTTATAAAATAAATGTGCTTCACCATCAATTTCAGTTGCTGGTATAATCACATGAATATCTTTACCCTTTAGCTTTATTTTCGTTGGATGAAATTCATCAGGTGATAACATAAAGTTAATTGCAGACATTTGATTTGATAGGTTATTAAAGTCATCGCCCGTTTTGAGCTCTAAAAAGGTGTATCCATCAAAAAGTTTAGATGAAGATACGTGAATATAGTATGTTGCGTCTAGTTGCTTCTTTGATATTGGCATTTCACCTTCTAAAATGACGTCGTAACCCATATCTGTATTTTCTATTTCAAAGTCATCTATTTCCATAAACTTTGTTAAGATATTCTCTAGCGCTTCAACTTGTGCTCTTGCTTCTTCATCCAGTTCTCCAAAGTTACTGAACTGAGCTTCAAATTCAATTACCCCATCTTCACCATCAACAGCAGCAAACACATCTTTTGCTTTGATATCCAGTTCTACAATTTCAGCCTTACAGGCAATAAGTAAAATACTTGATATGAGAAATAACAAAATATTTTTTATGTTCACTATTCGCTCCTGTTATATCTAAATAAATTTTACTGAGATATTTATTTATGAAACAAGCATAAGATATTTATATAGTCAACTTATCGCTAAACTATTTGTATTGTTTCTTTCAATCAAAAGGTTGGTAATATCCTTTAAATTTAGGATTTTTTTGTAAATGATTTGTAAATAGTGTTTTTTAAGGTTGTATATTTTTAAAAAATTTGTAACTTATTGTAATTATTTGTTTTATTTGGTGACCCTGGGTGGATTCGAACCACCAACCTGCCCCTTAGGAGAACAATGCTCTATCTGATTTATATTTAAAATCAATATGTTACAGACACCCTTAAAAATTTGTACACGATTTGTATATATTCAAGTATATAATTTATCCATTAAAACCAATGGTTTATAGTAAAATATACCTAGTTTATTTTACATCCTAATATCAGTGTTTTGAAGATAAACCTTTAGATTTAATACAATATGGAACATTTCACTTCTTCTTTATTCAAGACGTTCATTACATCCTCAAATAAAACATTGGTTTTTTCTAACTCTTTAACAAATATGTCTTCACTTAAGCTGTAATGCGATACCAGATCTTTTTCTATTTCAAGATTTTTGCCTTCGTTTGGATATGCATTAAACTCAAAGGTACCATTATGATTTAATGTTTTCATACTTTCTATTTCAAAAGATATATACGCTTGTTCTATATATCTCTCAGAAGTATTTTTTACTAATGCTGTATATTTTAATCCGAGATAAATAGTTGTATTGTCTGATGTTCTTAATTTTGGTTTGATTGAACAATGTAAGACTTCTGAAGCAAAAACATTTGTATTAAAAAAAAGTAGACAAACCACTGATGATAAAAAATATCTCATTTAAATAATAACCTTTTTGTTTTAATTAATTAATTGCTCAAAATCATTGAGCATTTTATATCTTCTTTATTCAAACCGTCCATTATATTGTTGAATATTACATTTGTTTTTTCTAACTCTTTACCAAATAGGTATTCACTTAATCCACGATGACTTATTATATAAACGTAAGTCTCAAAACGCTTGTATTCATACGCAGGAATATCATCGTTAAAAACTTTATCATGATTTAATGTTTTCATATTATCCACTTCAAAAGTTACATGCGATTGATCTATAATTTTTTCAGTGCTGTTTCTAATTACTCCTCTGTAGATCAATCGTAATGTTATATTTTCATTATCTTCTGTAGACAATGTGGGTAGGATTGAACAATTTATGATCTCCGAAGCAAAAATATTGGTATTTAAGAAAAGTAGACAAACCACTGATGATAAAAAATATTTCATTTAGATAGTACCTTTATTGTTTACATGTATTAGATACATTAAATTTTATACATGTAAACTATTTATAAATTTACAAGTATAGAATTTATCTAGCAAAACCAATGGTTTACAGTAAAATATACCCAGTTTATATTACATCTTAATATCAGTTTTTTGAAAGATAGGTGTAATTATGGAAAATGTGGTGATTTACAGTAGAGTTTCTACCAAAGATCAGAACTGTGAAAATCAAATTGAACTACTTACAAAGATCATCAATCAGAACGGTTGGAACTTAATTGATACGTATGTTGATGAAGGAATATCTGGATCAAAAGGTAGAGAGAGTAGAAAAGAGTTTGATCGTTTAAACAAAGATATGATCAGACGAAAGTTCACTAAGATCATGGTCTGGGATATAAGTCGTCTTGGTAGATCACTACAACATCTTGTTGAGTTCTTGAACGATGTAAATTCAATCAATTGTAATCTCTATATTCATCAATCTGGTCTTGATACATCAACACCGTCTGGGAAGATGATGTTTCAAATGATCGGTGTGTTTTCTGAGTTTGAAAGAGAGATGATTTCTGAACGAGTTAAGTTAGGTTTAGAGAGAGTAAAATCACAAGGTAAATCTCTTGGAAGACCAAACAAGATAAACACTAAGATGGTAACTGAAATGGTTCAATTAAGAGATATAGGATGGTCTATGAGTAAGATATCAGATCACCTAGGTGTATCTAAGATGAGTGTATCTAGGTCTCTCAGGGATCAACCAGAACATCAGTTAGGACGTTAGTTAAAACAACTCCTATCCTAAGTTTATAACTCTATCTTTGCTATAATATTTGTATGTTAAACAGATATAGAAGATAGAAATGAAACAACAATTAAACCCAGAATTAACTCAAGAATTAACACAAGAGATAGTAGACGATTTAGTAAAAGAATACTTACAGTCAAACTCAATTACTGTCTTACAAGCAGGTAAGAAGTCAAAAAACCACTCCACAAATTCTATGAATAAAGGAGTGAAGTAATGTTAAGAGATCCAAAAACAAATGACTTAGTCCATACAGTATGTATTGATGATAAAAGTAAACTTAACATTAACAATCCTAATTTAGTTACAGCAGATGGTGTACAACTAAATCTTAGATATAAATTCATTTATCAAATCGAAGGTAAAGAAGGTTTGTATCCTGAAGTATTTGAGTATTCACGATTAGGTTCTGAAATTATAGAAGATATAACTTCTTTTGATAAGTTCTTCCGACATAACAAAGGTGTTGATCTAAGTTCTAGTGAACCCCCTTTATCTCAATTACGTCATTTTTTGATAGGAAAACTAATTGTTATTACTCACACAAAGATCAAAGGAAAAGGATCTAAGGTGATTAAATCAATTAGAAAGCAAACTGGTCTATCAACTAAAGAAATCAATGAAATTCTTAAAATGAAAAAATGTAAGAAAAGTGTTGAAACATTAAAGAGTGTAATTGGAGCATATATGTTCTTTAAAATCACACGGGATAACCTAGATAAGAATTGCTTCACAGTTACAGATCGAGAATCCATGACGAGGAATGAAGCAATTGAGATGTTTGAACACGATAATTCAGAAGGTTCACAAAAATGGTTTCGTGAAAAGGATAAAGAAGAAAAGATCCAGATATTGATGAGAGGTGTTTTACATACACTAGACACATGGTTTGATTTCGATCAATCAATTCAATCAACTATTCATTAAACAATTAAATACAAAAAACTCCAAAATAAATGAACTTTTTTCACTCTGAAGTCCATTTTGAGGAGTCTTTTTGTATATATACTAATAAGAAATATTACTCCCTTATATATCTCAATAGATGAAATCGGAGTGTTAGAAAGTGTAAGATGAATACCTCCCGATTAAGTAATACTACAAGAAGTTATTTAACTAAAACAAAAATAGAGAACCCTCTTTTAGTCACTTTCACACTCAAACAAATGATCCAAGTTTATAATGAATTTGGTTCTCATTTAGTTAAGGGAAATAGAATTACTTATGAAACAAACTTCAGACACTTCATGAATCGATTGAATAAGAAAGTATATGGAAACGCATCTAAGAGATTTGAGAAACGATTGAAGGTACTAGCAATTATTGAAGGTGGTGTAGGAGGAATTAGATACCATTACCACGGTGTTATCCAAACTCCACCTCACCTTCTTAATTCTTCATTAAATGAAAAGACTAAATTCATTAATGATTCATGGAAAGAAACCCTCTGGGGATATCGAATAACTGATATAAAGTATCCCAATAAAGAAGTTGGAGATGTAGGTGGTTGGGTTAACTACATCTCCAAATCACGTTCTAAACAACACGACTTAAACACTTCAGTAGACTGGTTAAACACATATCCTGAATAATCATTGTTGAGTAAATATTCCTCTGATTGTCTCAAGATAAACCATCACAAACTAACATCTAAGAATGAGGTTAATCAAACTAACCTTTATTCTTAGTCATACCCAAAACAAACATAAACAAATCAACTAACACAGAAACAACAAAGTTAATAAACCAATGAACTTACCTAAAGTAACTAATCAAAAACTAAGAGAAGTATTAATACATTATCTACAACTCTATTTATCCAAACATGAACTTAAAATGAAACCTGTAATGATAAGTATTCTAAACTCCTTAAAGTCCAAAAAGAATATTTCATACAAACAGTTTCAATCAATAATTAAGTTTATTGAAAGAGAACCAACATTCAAAGGTTATAAAAGACACCAGATAATAGAGTTATTCTCCCCAATACTTAATGATCTCAAAAGGAATAATACACTTGAAAACTCTCCAAACACCCTTCACCCTTTTCTCAAATAAACAAGTACCAGATGATGATACAAAACTTGTTACATTTAGAGTTCCATTTCATCTTGTTAATGATTTTGATGAATTAGTTAAATTCAAACGAGGTACTAGAACATCTTATCTTGTCGGTATGATGGATACTTTCATTCGTAATGAAGTGAAACGATTAAAAGAAACAAATAGAATTAACGAATTCATCTCAGACATTAAAAAACGAAACACCGTTGTTGAACCATTAACTAAAACTAAACAACAGTGGAGAAAGAATAGAACTGATTATGATGAAACTTATTATGAACCTCCAATGATACCTTCTTTAGGTGATCTATGGACTGAAGATTAAATGATCTCTTCCAATCCCAAAAACAAGATTGAACTAGTTAAAAGAATACAATCTATGAAGAACCCAAAGTTCAATTATCTTGATGTTGTATCTAAAGATGAGAAATCAAAGTTAACTCAACAATTTGATAAACTCATTCGTTCTGGTTCATTCAGTGTAGTTTTCATTCAGGAGTAAAACTAATGATGACTTTTAAAACTTATATTAAAGAAGCAAAACATCCTACATGGGTAAGATTAACTGTTGCTGCTTTAGTAATTAAAATGAGAAACTTATCATCCAGAATTGAAAGTGAAAAAGATCCAGTAATTCAAAACAAACTCATATCTCAACAAAACAATCTTCTATCTTACATTACGGGATTGGGAATTGGAGTAGGAACTTCTGATAAACTTTTACTTAAAAGAATGAAATCTTACAAAAGATAAGTGTAACAAAAACCCCTCTCAAATGAGGTTGAAAAGATCTATATTTTATTGGTCTTTTTGATCTCACTTTTACCGTAACAATAACAAATGATTTTGTTACAAACTATATTAAGGAAACTTCCCATTACTTACATTTGTAATTGTTTTCTTAATACTACTATTACCTCTTCGTACTGATCTTATTAAGTCATCTACAGATGAGTTAGTAGTGTAGATAGTTTCAAACTGTTTAAGAGACGGTATATTCAAGATTGTTCTGGATAACTTTGATCTAGTTCGTTCATCAAATCTCTTTCTGACTTCCATTAAGAAAATACGATTAAGTGGAGGTTTATCCATAGAAAGATAAATCTTGTAGATTTCTAAATTCACATACTGGAAAACACCTTTGATTTCCTTTTGAGTGAAACTGTACTTACCTTGTTTGATAACTTTAGATTTAAGATCAGTTGAATCAATTCCCAAATCTTTTAGTTTCTCAGTCTGTTTTTTATTAACGATGTATTTCACTTCTTTTAGAATAGAAGTGATGTTTTCATTAAGTGGAATACTTAGATTAAGAACATTAGGATTCTTTGAGACTTTCTTAACTTCTCTAACTTCTAAATCTTCAAATAATGATTTGTGAGATTTCCACCACTCATCAAACTTAACCGATACATCACCCCATTCTTCATAGAAGTCTGATGAATCCTTGAGGTTGTTAGATAATGATGGATCAGATTTACAGATCTGGAAACACTCATACCACAATCGGATATGTTGTTTCTTAGATTTCATACTAATCACTTGTGTAAACTCCTACCCATCAAGTACATCTTCTCCATCTTCACTTCTTAAAGTAACAAACCACCCATGTTGTTTACACTTTTCAATTAGATCATTCAGACTATCAGAGTTCCAACGTCTTAACACATCACGTAGTCTATACCGATTTTCTGTTACAACTTCTGTTAATTGATTGAAATTATAATCTTGTTTACCATGTAATATATCTACAGGATTTCCTAATTCGGTAGTTACGTATTTCACTTTGAATCTTCTTCTACCACCATCATTTGAATGTAAATTACACAAAATATCACTATGAATTTGGGGGATATAGGGAAGTTCAATAGATCTATGAAGATATAGACCTTCTTCATCTTCAATTAAGATTCTTAAAGTTAAATTGATTTTAAAGTTTTCAGTCATTTATGTGATCTTTAATTTCATACTAATATCTTAGGACTCTACTTGAGTGATAGTTCTATCCTAAGTTTATAACTCTATCATTGCTATAATATTCGTATAACTTAAATGATAGAAAGAAAATATTATGAATATGATGAATACAATTGAAATCGAAAATAACAACTCATGTAACTGTGTAGGAGAATGTACTTGTGGTACAGAAACAATAGAGAAAGAAACTTCCACTATTCAAGAGAACACTAAACTCAATGTACCGTTTGAAGATTTAGTAATAGTTCAGTTTGTAGATAGATTAGCAGAAGTTTATCCTTTCGATGGATCTCTGTTTGTTTTTGATGAAAGTAACACAGATCCTAAATTTATTGATAAACTTAAACATACCAAACCAATCCAGTTCATTTTGGGTCTTCCCCCAAAAAAGTTAGAATTTATCTTTACGAATGAAGTAATAACGAAATTCAGTGAAAGATTGAAAATCTTTGATGAGGTTTATTCTGAATTAGAAGAAGTAGGTAACTCACAAGGAAGTTATGACGGTTACACTCATGCTTTATTTATGAAGAGTAAATCAATTATCAATGAAGCAATGAGAACACTCGGATATCGAGGTGAGTTCGGGGATGATTTAGATGAATTTATGGATGCTGATTATGATTTCACACCCCCCAGTTCCCTTAAACCTTTTATCAATTAAAGAACTATTAACTGTAACAATGTGAGAAGTTTCCAAACAGATCCATATTCTTAAAACTAAAAGTAACATCACCTCTACCTTTTAGTAGAGGTGGATCTGGATCAAAAAGTTCAACTTTCACATCTACATCTTCATTAGTAAATTTGTAGTAAGTGTTTTTGAGATAAACAACACTTTGTGTTTTAGTATCGATCATAAAACTAAACGGTAAATCTATTCCAACTGGTTCATATCCCTCACACCCATGTTCTTCCAAGAAACGAACAACATTAATCGGTATTTCCTCTCTTTTGATGAAATAGTTAATAACCTGTAAGATTAAACCAATTACTAATATCCATTTAATTATCTTAAACATTTAAGTGGATTTCTTTATATAACAATGGAGGAAATTATTATTGATTTGTTCTTTTCTTAATCGAAGTCGATAATCAATTACTCCTTTTAATAACGGAATAGATGTATCAACAATCTCCACTTTTAAATCTACACTATGGGTTTTATCTTTATTTTGGAGATAAACAGTTCCAATTGTTTCTGTATTAAATAAAACACTAAACGGTAAATCCATTCCTATAGTTTCGTAATCTAAACAACTGTTAGTTTCTAATTTATCAATAACCCAATCAGGGATTGATCTCTTCAACATAAAGTAATGGATTATCTGAAATCCAATTATCAATACCAAAGAAAACTTAATCAATTTTTTAAACATAATATAAACCAATAAAAATATATCTAAATGATACAACGATTTATTGGATAATTACAATAAGATCAGATTGCTGTGTCTACTGAGAGTACCAAGGATAGTTCTCAGTAGATGTAGTGTTTGATCTTTTTTTGTTCATGGATTCTTTAATCAACTTTATTCGATCTTTAGTTAAAACATGTGAGTAATGTTTCTCTATCATTTCAACAGAAGTACCCATCTGTTTTGCTAGTTGATATTGGTTTAGGTTCTCTTTTAATCGTTGAGTTCCATAAAAGTGTCGGAGAGAATAGATTGTTCTGTTCAATCCATCCTTTTCAAGTTCTATTCCACAATACTTTAACATTGAGTTAAAAGATGTTTTGAATGATGTGTATGGTTTTCCTGTTTTTCTACTCAAGAAAACATACTCGTTTGGTGATGGTTTAACATCATCTAATTCTTCTTTTCTTAAATCAAATAATCTGTGTAATGATTGTTCAGATCCTGGGTTTAAAAATACTTCTCGTAATCCAGTTTTACCTTTAACTTTAAGAATTATATCATCACCCAAAATAGTAACATCTTCCCATTTAAGATCTCTCATTTCACCAACTCGTACACCACTATTACTCATTAGTAGAACGTACTGTTGAAGTATAAATCTATCTCTATACTTACCAAGAGATTTACCTTCTTTAACCCATTTCCTCATACCAGTTGTGATCTTCTTCCATTCAGTAAGATTGAATGTTGATCTTCTTGATACACCGTTTGTTTTGAGTTTTTGAATAGTAACCATCTCAGAAATATAACCACGTTGATATGAGTACTTAAAAACACTTCTAATTGAAGTTAGTTCTCTGTTGATAGTATCTACAGTCGGTTGTTTCTTCTTGTAGTTAACATTTCTCCAATCACAATATTCATGAAAATCTTTAGATTTGATTTTATCAATCATCATCTTCCCAAAGAAATCTACAGAATATAGTTTTACATACTCAACAGTTCGATCTTTTGATTTAGATTTGGGATTGTATGAATTAGTTCTATTCTTCCCCCACTCATCAACTATATCTTTATATGTTCTACTTTGAAGTACACCACCAGATTGTACTATATTATTTAGTTTATCATATTCATTAAAAGCAAACCGAATTGCTTCTGACTTATTGTTAGTTTTAGTTGATATGAATTTATACCCAGTAGAATTCGGAGTACTTATTCGTACATAATACTTTGGTTTTTTACCTTCTCTTAAGAAGAGATTAATATTACCGTCTCCTCTTAAATCTTCATATTCTCGTTTAACTACCATCTGAAATGTTTCACAAATATTGTATTAGAATTGAGATCGTTCTCTATATCAGTACATGATTGAGTAGTTATGGATGATTTAATAGTATCTCTATATCCATCTCTTTCATATTCATAACGAGTCATTCTTTCACCACTATTAACATCTTCATCCCATGTAATAGTTAACTGATCTAGTCCCTCAAAATACTTCCTCATTACGTCTTCATTTGTTTTCCAAGAAGTATATCCAAGTTCAGAACATATCTGGTTCTTAATAAGTATCTCTCTCATTATCTTTAGTTCTGGTTCATAACTCTCAAAGACTGAAATATCTTTATTCGAGTACCCAGCGCTGGGTACTATCATAGCGACGAATATAAGCGATTTAATAAACTTCATCGTTATCTAACAACCTCAATATTAAGTTAAGTCTATAATAACATAAACATTCTTAGGGTTACACCATTTTTTGTACACGATTTGTACATAGTATTTTGGGTGTTTTTTAGGGGTTGTGTATTTTTGTAAAACCTGTAATGTATTGTTATTGTTGGTTTTATTTGGTGACCCTGGGTGGATTCGAACCACCAACCTGCCCCTTAGGAGGGGGCTGCTCTATCCAGTTGAGCCACAGAGCCACATTCACATTCTAATAAAACTAATACCTCTTGAAAAGATGAAATCATTGCGATGTTTGTTATATTAACGTAAAACTTTAAGATGAGTTTTGATAATGAAATAAATATCCAACTGCAAAATTATTTAATCAAGCAGGGTGTAATATCAAATCACATTCTATGGCATACTCAAACTGGAGGGCGAACAAATAAAGTATGGCGATTTGTGGGTGAAGAGGATTATATTTGTAAGTTGTATTTAGAAACTGGAAATAATCCACTTTTTAATAATACTCCAGAAGAGGAATATAAATGCCTTCTTTGGCTTGAGGGTTCGGATATTGCACCCAAGCCTTACAAATTTTTGAAAACGCCTTTTGGAAAAGTTCTGTTATATAATTATATCAAGGGTGAGACATGGTCTCATGATGTAGAAACTGTATCAGAATTATTAACTCGAATTCGCAAACACAAATACCCAAAAGGATTACGCATTCTTTCTGGTTGTCCCTCAGACATTAAACAAACTGGGATTGAAATAATAAATAAGCTAAATAGTTATCATAAAAATAAATTAATCAAGATATGTCCAAATGTATCAATTTCAGATATTGAGCCTGTATTGTTGCATACCGATGTTGTGCCAGGTAACTTAATATTAGGCGATAAAGGATTACGACTTATTGATTGGCAATGCCCTGCTATTGGTGACCCAATTGTAGATATTATGATGTTTCTTTCCCCTGGAATGCATAAAATTTATGGCTCAGGAAAACTTTCTACGAAAGATCATGAAGGTTTTCTAATGAACCTCACGCCCAAATTGCGAAGCCGGTATAATGTAATTGGTCCACTATATCACTGGCGATTGGCTGCGTATTGTTTTTGGAAAGCTGAGCAAGGGTACATAGAGTATGAAAAAGCAGCATTAGCAGAAATAGATCTATTAAAAATGATTTAGTATAATAATGATTAATGTAGTTAAAGCACTCCCAATTAAAGCCCAAGTAATTTTACTTTTAGCATTATTATTTTTGTGGTTTGTTATATTTTGGATGTCTTTGGTCAAAAGATTTTCCAGTAAATTTGGTAGTTTAGGGCCAAAATGTGAAAGTGTTTTTGCTGTTTTTATTAAATCTCTTATTAATGCTTTTGGCCCAAGATTATTTTTAATGTAATTTTCAACTTCAGGTCTGGCAGCCTCCCAGATATCTAATGAAGTTGGGTTTAATGATCTTGAAACGCCTTCAACAACAACCATAGTACGCTGCAGCAGAATTAGTTCTGTGCGTGTTTCCATACCAAATCTTTCAGTTACATCGAACAAATGTGAAAGAAGTTTTGCCATAGATATATTTTCTGCATTTTGTCCAAAAATAGGCTCTCCAACAGATCTTAAAGCTTGGGCAAATAAGTCCACGTCCTGATCTGAGGATATGTACCCTGCCTCAAAGTGAACTTCTGCAACGCGCTTATAATCTTTTTTTATAAATCCCATTAATATTTCTGCATAAACTCGACGAGTATATTCATCAATTCGACCCATTATGCCAAAATCAAATATAACCAATTCACCTTTAGAATTTAACTTTAAATTTCCTTGATGCATATCGCCATGAAAAAAACCATCTCGAAGTGCATGTCTTAAAAACATGGATAAAATACGAGTGGACAACTCTTCCATATCAGTTTTTGAATTATTTAAAGCTCTTAAATCAGCTAATGGAATTCCATCGACC
>Ga0209196_1001589_pt1 | contig 15869 bp, 32 predicted proteins | sample COGITO_mtgs_1105_5_FD_184801 | JGI IMG/M metagenome (GOLD analysis project Ga0209196, IMG submission 184801) | Pelagic marine microbial communities from North Sea - COGITO_mtgs_110509 (SPAdes) (version 2) | ecosystem: Environmental > Aquatic > Marine > Epipelagic ... | reverse complement strand
CGCAATGGGCGGAGAGCAAGATCTTGAATTGACTCAAGACGAGCTTCAAGCCATCGCTGATGCATTGCCTGCACTACAAACCCTTGCTGGCGCTGCCGCTGGTGGTGGTGACATGGACGACATGGACGACATGGACGACATGGATGACATGCCTGACATGGATGATGAAGAAGGTATGGATGACATGCCTGCTGCTGATGAAGGTGGAGAAGAAGATGTTGCTGATGCAATCATGGAAGCTCTTTCTGGAATCTCATACCAGCCTTCACAAAGCGAAATCGTAAACGAAGTTGCTAAGCGCGTTGCTAAGCGATTGAAGACAGCTAAGTTGCACGAAGCAAAGTTGAACAAAGCATTGGGTCGCAGAAAGTAAAACTGCAACTTTAATGATTATTAATTCAATGGAGAGCCTAGGTTCTCCATTTTTTTTATGGAGATAAAAATGAAAAAATTTACAAAAGATATAGCTCAAGTGATTCGCAAAACAAGAGGTTCCCAAGCAGCAGTCAGATCTGGCGAAGTCGAAGAAGAACAGGTTAAAAGTAGCGACTTTACATCGCTCAATACAGCCGGTCTTTATGCAAAAGGAATGACCCACGATGGAATAACTGGTTTACCAAGCTTATCGTCCATCACAACACTGATTCTGGGATTGGAAACTGGAGAGCAAAGCTACTTCGATGCACTAGACCAGGCAGGAACAAGAAAGCAAGTAAGCCCTCAAGCCTCTCTTTCTATAGAGTTGTCTGGAGCAGATCCTGAAGGCGTAAACTTTGATCAGGCACCATCATTGAACTCTCGTGTCGCGGCAGCCGAGATGGTAGAGGTTTATGAGAAAAATCTTCTTCGGGACATGCCATTTCACGAACTCAACAGTTCAGTTGCTGATGTCTCAGCAGATAGAGCGGTTGCAAGCCTTAACTCGTTTGGCGATGACTTTACTGGTCCAAAAGACGGTGGCGCAGTTACTCGACAGACTTTGTTCCGAGGCAAAGGTGAGGGAGAATTGATTGGCCCTTACGTAAGTCAGTTTATGCTATTGGACGTCCCATTCGGTAACCAAACTATCGTTCAGGTAGGCCCAACTAAAACTGGGGTCTACGGAATTACTGAAGCAAACTGGCTATCTATTCAACAAGGAAACGTTCCCGTCTCTCAAACGATAGACAGTGCGCCAAAATACATTTATAACGGAAGACAACTTGGTTCATTTGTTCACATTGACTTTGTTTATCAAGCCTTCTTATATGGTGCTGCGATCCTTCTCGGCAATGGTGCCGCACGACACAGTGCTTTTCCTGTTCTAGCAAAAGAAGTGCCGTTTGTAACTGGCGGTGGTGCCGCAGAAATCGCTGCAGCAGTTGCTGAGGTTTCTAGACCTGCACTTAAAGCTGCATGGGTACAGAAGTGGAAAAAACACTTAAAACTTAGACCTGAAGCAATGGCTGGCCGTGTCGTCAAAGAGAGCGATGGAGCACTTCCTTCCGGAACGGTTCATGGAGATCTTTTTACCCTTGGTGCATCAACACTAAGTGCTGTTAAAGCAGCTAATGTCGCAACCGGTGGAGACAACAAAGCTTGGTTGCCTATTCAATATGCTGAAGGCTCACCAACTCACCCATCATATCCAGCAGGTCACGCTACGATTGCTGGTGCATGTGCAACAATTCTGAAACTCTACTTCGCAGATGGCGCATGGTCAACCACTGGATTGTCTCCTGTTCACTCGTTGGATGGAAACTCTCTCGTTGCCTATGCAGAAGCAGATGCTGGAGACTTGACTGTTCATGGTGAAATCAACAAGCTGGCTTCTAACATGTCTATTGGTCGCAACATTGCTGGTGTTCACTATCGATCTGATGGAGACAATGGGTTGCTACTCGGTGAAAAAATCGCCATCCAGTGGTTCAAAGATCACCGTTGCACACAACATGAAACAATTGGAGAAGTTACAATCATTGGATTTGACGGAACCGAAATAAAAGTTTGATCAAATACTTGACAATCATTTGATTTCATGTTATAATTAAAGAGAGGTTTTGTCCTCTCTTTTTTTAATGGGGGAATGTCAATGTTAAATTTTATTCTATCTTTTGCGATTGGTTCGATAGTAACTTATCTTATAACGGTCTTATCGTCATCCATCCGATCCTCAGAGATTCTAGAAAACGCAATGCTTACGCACGCTCTCATGATAATGAGCGCTTACGAAGTCAGCGTTCAACAACTTGAACAAGCAATCGTTGCGAACAGGGTCGAAGGATTAGACGCAGAAAACCTTCGAAAGCTTCACAAGAACGAATTTGAATCATTCGCGAACAATAAGATAAAAGAAGCATTAAAGAACATTCCGTTGGCACACACCAACATTATAAAATATAAAAACTTCGAGCAATTGAAGCTTTACATCACTCAACAATTTAGGAGAAAATATGCGCAATCTAAGCAAAAAAACAAAAAAGACTAAAAAGAAAGTCGAAGAAGTGGAAGAAATCTCTGAAGAGGAATCATCAGAAGAAACCCAGCCTCCTGAAGAAGTGGAGAGCGAAGAAGAAGAAGAGCAACAATTAACTTTGATGGATCTACTTGGCGGTGGCCCAGGCGGAGCAAAGTCTCCCGAGGCGCGCTCAATCATGTTTGTTGGAGAAGTTAATGAAGACAGAGCAGCAGATTTGATTTCTGCTTTGTTAGTTCTATCTCAAACTAAAGATGAAGATGCAGAACGAGCAGAACCAATTAAACTATATGTTTCTACCTATGGTGGCTCGGCTGATGAGATGTTTGGAATCTATGATGTTATCAACTTCTGTAAGAAGTTCTGTGACATTGAGACCATCGGACTTGGAAAAGTAATGTCTGCCGGAACTCTGATGTTGGCATCGGGAACCAAAGGCAAACGTAAGATTGGAAAACACTGTCGTGTTATGATCCATGCGGTCAACGGTGGTCAAGTTGGAGACATTCACAATCTTCAGAATGAACTCGAACAAACTGTTGGACTTCAAGACTCTTACATTCAAGCGATGAGCAATGAAACTAATATGACCAAAAGACAGATCCAAACACTAATTAATCGTAAAGTAAACGTCTATTTGACTGCTGAAGAAGCAATCGAAAAAGGACTTGCTGACGAAATTTTGGAGTAGTAAAGTGGACAAGTATTTCTACAATGAAGCCTCAGCCCATAAATTGGGTTGGGAGCCTTCCTGGTTCGGTTGCACCAGATTTAACGACGACCTTAATGAGGCTATTGAGAAATACCAGAAGTCCAAAGGCTTAACGGCCGATGGACTTTGTGGTCCCGGAACTTACCGGAGAATCTATACCGATAGACAAGAGCGAATCGAAACATTCATGCCCAGCACGAAGAACAACCACGACTCGTTCATTGTTTATAACTCTGAGTATTTCGACATAGAGTGGCCTAAAGTAAACCTATGGTTCGAAGGAGACGGTCTAAAGCAACGCAAAGGCTTCCGTCGAGTGTTCGAGAAGCGAGAGCCAAACTTCTTTGTTTGCCATTGGGATGTGTGTCTATCATCACAATCTTGCTTTAAAGTACTTCAAAAGCGTGGATTGTCTGTTCATTTCTTAATTGACAATGACGGAACCATCTATCAGACAATGGACATCAACGACGTTGCTTATCATGCAGGATCTAGAACATGGAATAATAACTCGATTGGTGTCGAGATCTCAAATGCTTACTATCCAAAGCATCAAGACTGGTATGTAAAGCAAGGCTTGGGCGAGAGACCAATAATTGACGATGCAATTGTTCATGGCCAAAGACTTAAGCCATTCACCGGATTCTACCCAGAACAACTTAAAGCCTTTCAAGCACTTGCAAAAGCAGTGAATAAAGCCACAGGAATCCCTTTGAAGGCACCTTTGGACCGTTCGAAGAACACTAACACTACCGTGAGCAAAAAGGCCGCCAGTGGCAAATTTGAAGGCTTTGTGAGCCATTACCATTTGACCAATCGCAAGATTGATTGCGCTGGTTTAGACTTAAAGAAATTACTAAAGGAGATTTAAGATGAGCAAGAAGATAACGGAATCAATGATGAAAGGATTGGTTGAGCAGGTTTTGAGCGAGAAAGTTACCCTACCGTTCTCTGACAATATCGCAAAGTTTAGAAAAGAGGCCGGTCTAGAGGACGATGATTTAGAGGCTACGGAGTTCAACCAACTGAAGAGGATTGATGGCAACAATGCTTCTTTAAGCCAAAAAGATCTTAAAATCTCAAAAGCGTTTAATAAACCATCTGATGTTGTTGATAGAATTAAAACGAGAACAACCGATAGTGGTTTAGAATCTACAATTGATTCTCTAGATGATTCTGGATTTGAATTCTTGAAAGTGCTAGGTCCTCAAAAATTGAAAAATGCAAACGACGGAAAGACCAGCGCAACAGATGTTTTAAAAAATATAGAGAAACTTAGAGCGCACTGGATGGACACTGATGAAAAAACACCATTACAGTCCTATTTGGCAAACGTTATTGAGAATGCTGACACTCCATTATCGCTAGCAGCCCCTGTTCAAAGGGATTCCACTCAAAAGAAAATAAAAGCTGCTTTACAGCAGGTTCAAAATAATGATTTAGAAAAATTTAATGCTGAATTCAAATCCTTGATAAAGACAGTCGACTCTCTGGAAGCTAAACCCCTGCAGGAACCCTTCGGAGACCTCCCGTCAGCCGCATCTCTTTCCACACAGGGAGGATCATTAGGTGATTTAGATTCATTCTCAGAAGCTGCGTTAGATAGATCTTATGTCGATATGTTGTCAGCATTGAGTGGCAGTGATTTCGCAGAGAAAATCCAATCCCTAGGTTCATTTGCGGAGACGCTTAATTCTAAAGACCAGATATCCAAACTCACACCAGAACAATCTTTTGAGATTGCAGCCACAATTCCCCTCCTAACCACATTGTTCAATCTCTCGAAAACATTTGACCCATCTGCAGCAGGTTTTGAATTTGAAAAATTCACAGCAGCATTGCTTGGTGGACTTCAAGTCGGTGGTGCCAACGGCGCAACTGATGTGGTCGCTGCGCTCAAAGATGGCCAAGTCTTTAGGGTTAGTGCAAAATTCTTGTCGTCAACAGAGCTGACACAAGCAATTGGCGGTCCGGAAGGTATTGACGCCACACTCGAAAAGGGACCTCTTTATTATTTGTTTGGATATAAGAGAGGTTATGTCAAAGATAAGAGCCCCAAAGGCTTTACCACATCCGCCGAGGCAACAAAATATAATCAAATAAGTTTTTATTGCATAAAAATTTCAAAGGAGGAAGACAAATATTATGGAAGCCTTTTATCGCAAAGTGGAGACTGGTTTGGACTCAAAGAAGAACTACCGGTAAAGGAAGTGGACTCTTTCGACGAAGACGGTAAAAAAACCGGCACAATAAAGAAGCTTAAAGCTTGGAATTACAAATTTAACAAGAGCCCATTTGCTAGAATCACCGCTCTCGAAGAATTGGACTCAAGTGCCATGTCATTGGCTAATGTGATTAATAAAAATATAGCAGAAAGTTCTAATTCGATCTTGAAATCTTTAAAATCTGTTTTTGAAAAGCTAGAAAACTTAAAAAGAAACACTCAATCTTTTTCTGCTAAAAAAACAGTAGAACCTAGGGAAGCTTTGAGTTATGTAGAGCAGATAGGCAAAGATCACAAAACAGTGAAAGACGACTACATGACGATTTTCTCTGATTCAGAGAAGACAAAATTTAATTCTGCAGTCAACGAGTCAAAAAAAGTCACATCCGACTTCCTCAAAAAACTAATCCAAGAAAAGTTTAAGAAATGACTTGACAAAGCCTCCAAAAGCGGTTATAATATAGAGACAACAATAACCTTTTGGAGGCTTTATGCAAAAACATTACAAACAAGGCTCAACTCTCAATCAAGAGATTGTAGAGGGAGTCAACATCTTGGCGGACAATGTCGCGGCAACTCTCGGACCTCGAGGGCGAACCGTGGCACTGTTCCACAAAGACCAAGGAACTCCCGTCCTTACAAAGGACGGAGTAACAATTGCCGACTTTATTGAACTTGACTCACCGTTCCAAAACCTTGGAGCTCAAGTCATCAAGCAAGCGGCAAAACAAACAGTGGAGACAGCCGGAGACGGAACAACCACATCAACAGTCCTCGCAAGAGCAATCTTGATTGAAGGACAACGCTATCTTACAGCAGGAATCTCTCCTGTTGAGCTTCAGCGAGGAATCAACAAAGCGGTTGATGTTATCGTTGAGGAACTAGATAGTTTGGCACGACCGATTGAGACCGTTGATGACATCAAGCACATCGCAACAATCTCTGCTAACAATGATACAGTCATTGGAACCCTTGTTTCAACAGCAGTTGACAAAGCAGGTAAGGATGGCTCTGTAATCGTCGAAGAGGCTCGAAGCATGAACACCACTCTTGACCTCATAGAGGGCTTTAGATTTGATTCTGGCTACCTTTCTAGCCAATTTATAAACAACGCACGCAACGGGACGGTAGATTATGATAACCCACTTATTCTTATTACAGATGAAAAACTGGAAGTCGTCGAGCAGATTATGCCGACTTTGGAAATTGCGGCAAGAGACGCGAGACCCTTACTCATCGTCGCCTCGGATGTCGAAGGCCAAGCGCTTGCGGCGCTCATTGCGAATGCTGTTCGCGGAACTATGAAAATTGCTGCTGTTCGTGCTCCACGCTATGGAGAAGAGCGCAGGAACATCTTGAAAGACCTAGCAGCTTCTGTTGGTGCAACGTTTGTATCTCGAGAACAAGGATTGTCTTTGCGAGAAGTAAAGCTAAACCACTTCGGTCAAGCGAAGTCGTTGAATATCACAAAAGGATGGACAACCATCGTTGGAGGTAAAGGTGATTGGGAAGAGGTTGATACGCAGATTGCTGCAATCAAGAATGAGATCCAGCAAACAGAGAATCTCCAAGAGTGTGAAAGGCTACAAGAGAGAATTACTCGTCTTGCCTCTGGAATCGCTGTCATTAGAGTTGGTGCTGCAACTGAAGTTGAGATGATTGAGAAAAAGCATCGCATTGATGATGCTTTGGAAGCAGTCAGGTCAGCACAGGAAGAAGGCATCATTGTAGGTGGTGGTGTAACGCTCTTGAGGCTAGCTAGAAGCCTTTCTGTGGACACCGACAACGAAGAGCAAGCCCTCGGTGCTAAAATCGTTCTGAGAGCCTGTGAGGCCCCTTTGCGAACGATGGCAAAAAATGCTGGAGAATCAGAAGACTTAATTGTTGAGAAGATAATTAATGCCGATGATGACTCATGCTATGATTTTCTTAATAGAAAAATGACAAATGCTTTTGAACAAGGCGTCATTGATCCAAAGAAAGTTACAAGGTGCGCTTTGCAAAATGCTGCTAGTGCAGCAGGCACACTACTTACAACGTCGCATGCTATTGTAAAAGTTTGAGACTATTTACTAAGAAGTCGTAACCAACGGAGGACACGGACATGAGCGAGAATGAAATGAATGAAATTAAGCAAGCTTTAATGGAGCTTACCGTCAATATTAAGCACATGGATAGCAAGCAAGATGACATGATTGATGATGTTAAATCCATCAAGGAAGCCATCTACAATCCTGAGACAGGTCTTTACGCTCGTGTTCGTGACCTTGAACAATGGCAAGAGAACATGTCCAGAGTAATCTGGACTGTTGGCCTTGGTTTTATAGGACTTGTTTCTAAAGCAATTATGGAATTATTATAAACTCGGAGGGAAAGTGAGAGTTAAAATTAGTTATGGGGCAGACATCAATGAAGTCCCAGAAGAAGTAGATCAGCTTTATACTTATGTATCATCAAAAGCGAGATCGATTATTAGACAAACAGAAACTATAGAAGAGCAATTGGACAATGAAGATTTGCAAGGTTGCTTATTTTTGATTGACAAGATGCGCAAAACTTTGGCACTGATGGATCAAAGATTGTCTGATATAGAAATGATAAGTGTGGGATATTTGTCACACATAAAAGGAGATGAACATGTTTCAGACGGGCGACCTGCTTTGGATCCCTCAGGGATCGATGATTCTATCCCCGACACCTAATGAGCCATATGTGGTTAAGGTGATCGAGAAGCCTAACATTGGGCTTTTCGTTGAGAAGATAGAAGAGGATAAGAACTATTCACTCGTAGTCATTGAAGGCGAGAAGTGGGCTATCCAAAACAAACAAATAATGCATTATAGGAGAAGCAATGTTAGTAAAATTAATAGAAGTGTTTAAGCCAGAAGGAGACCGAGTTCATTTAGATGAGATTCATGTCAGCCCGAACGCCGTTACAACCATTCGAAGAGAGTCGAGCAGCACACTCATCAACGAAGCACACAGCCTAGGAATCAACCCAGAGGCTCAGTTTAGTCGAATAACAGTCATGGAAGGGGCGTCAGCGCGTTCCATTGTGGTTGTGGGCTCTCCTGAAGAGTTACGACGAAAGCTAAACAAGAGACAATTGTTGAGGGACTGATGAAGCATTATAAAATTATTTGTTGGACTGAATGTCCATTTTGCATAAAGGCCAAGAACCTACTCATCGAAAAAAATGAGCAGTTTGAATACTGCTCCATTGACCACTCTCCTGAACTTTTAAACTATTACAAAACTATTTACAGTCATAGCACTGTGCCTATTATAATAGTTAAAGGGGATCAGATGGATGATAAACTTATCGGTGGATACACGGAACTTAAGCGCCTCTATGAACGAGGAGGATCTCAAGAAGATCTTTGATGAAATGTCTGCTCTTGTAGAATACTCATTCGATGTGAGTGTTGAAGAGATTTATGGTGCCATATCATTTTGGACTCCAACTCCTGAAGATGAAGTCGAGGAGTTGGAGCTTTTTGGTATAATAGACATCGGAGATCAGACAACAGCAATTCAGAAAATTATACACCTCACACATGAGGCAGGCCATGTCATTTACAACATGGATGAACTATTTAGAGACACTAACGATGTCATGTTTAGCGAGTCCACAGCTTGGTACTTAGGCTATCACTTTATGGCTGAACATGGTTACATAATAGACATGGCTACTTATGAAGATGAGATGAAGCATGCACTAAAACTATACCGCTGGAGCGAAAATGATACAGATGTTAAATAGGAAAAGAGAAGTAACTAAGCCATGGGGCAAAGAAGTCATCTGGGCTGAGACACCGGACTATGTAGGAAAGCTTCTTTACATCAATGAAGGTCACAAATTAAGCCTTCAATACCACGAAGAGAAGGAGGAGACCATCCTTGTCATCTCTGGAGAATTAGAAGTTACCGTTTCAGGCTATGGAAGACGAGGCATTTCTTCGCTAAAATTAAGCGAAGGCGACACCTATCATGTCACACCCGGAACTATTCACAGATTTTCTGCAACTCTTGGCACGAATGTTGTCATAGCAGAAGTGTCAACCAATCACTTAGATGATGTTGTAAGGTTGGAGGATGACTATGATCGCGAGTAGTATACTTCTTATGTTGGGTTTAGCGACAGCTGACACTTTGGACTTCTATGTTGCACCGATCAAGGTGTTCAATCGAACGGAGACGAAAGTCATAGAGCAAGTGATAGACCAAGAGTTTGCATTTACTTTGTCGTCTGCTTATTCAGAATCATTCAAGGTAAGAAACGAACGCGGGACCTACTCCCCCGTCTTGATGGAGTTCGAAGATGTGAGAGTGTTTAACAAGAAGACCATCAAGTATCACTACAAATGTAATTACGCACTTGACGCTATGAAGTGTGCCTATGACAACAAGCACTTCTTTGTAGAGACCGTTGTAACCGTTGATGACAACCAGCTCACTGTTCGCATGACCATGTATGATCCACAACTACAAGTAGTCAACAGCGGCCTGTCAACTGAAGAGATGGAAGTCAATTGGATCAAGCAGCAAGAGGTCACAAACGTGCAGACTACTGCACGAGATGGAACAAAGACTGACATGACTCACTACGGCTTGGAACGGATGCCCCTTAAGCACGAGATACCTCACCATCTTTTAGAGAAACATATCCGCGAAGCAGCTTCTGAAATGTGGCTTGGAGCAAAAATCCGTTTGTAACATGTCCGTTACATAAATCTACCCCCTAGTTACTTATAGGAGGCCGAGATTATGGGACGTTTAGCACTATTGTTGACTCTTTTGTTACCATCAGACCAACCAAATCACATTGAATTTAATTCATCTTACCACAAGGAACTTTACTTCTTCGCCGAGCGAGGAATGAAGAATGCTTATACTTCTGCTGTTGTTATAAATGCATTTCCTAGCGAAGGTGGAGGAGCGATAACAGGCTCTGGGAATTACTTTAGAATTAAAGACCAGTATTTCATCATGACTGCTGCACATGTTGTAGACAACATGGGAGAGATTTTTATCACCGAACGAAGCGGTTTCAGCTACGGTGCGAAAGTAAAGCACATGGATTACTTCAGAGACATTGCAATTCTTGCTGTTGATAGTAAGCTAATGTACACAGAACCCATTGACTATCGAAGTTCAAAATATATTGAGATAGGCAAAGAGGTTTTCTATTGTGGAAATCCAAACAATCAGTTGTTCTTAAACTTCCATGGAAGAGTAGCGGGAACAGATGGTCAATTCCTTCTTATCAATAACTTTGCATGGCCAGGATCTTCTGGCTCAATCGTTTTCAACAAAGAGGGTAAGGTGGTTGGATCTCTATCAGCAGTGTCTGTTGATGCACCAACAGGCTTGCCTGTTCTAATTCCACACATCGTTCGCGTTGGCCCAACGCTTAATTACACAAGAAAGTTTATCTTAGGAACCTTGGCAAATGAGCCCAAAGATTGAAGTCGGTGTAATGATTCTCGATGAAAACAAACTTGGGATAATTACGAACGAAATAAAGTCAGGCACATGGACCGAAGAGCCGCTGTTCAATTGGACAACGAGTTACGAAATCAAGTACGTTGACGGAGACATTTGCATAATGACGGAAGAGTCTTTACGCAGGCTAATAAAGAGAGGCAAGATTGTCATCTTGGACGGCGAATGAAAGATCCAAAAGACACTACTACTACCCCCCTACCCCCCTCCTCCCCAATCGTGGAGGAAGAACCCGTCTACGATAATGTAGAGGAGATAATCCTTGAGCTGTGGGAGTTTTGTTTGAGACTAGAATATGAATACTACAAAACAAACGATAAGCAAATCTTAATTGAGTTTACATTCTGCATTGGACTTATCCAATATTGGGAGGATGTTTATTTTTCAACAGGAGGACGTTATGGAATCCAAGTTCGTTTTTAAAAGAGGCGATCTCATAGGCGTCAACATTCACGATCACATTTACGGATTCATTATTGCGCAAGTGGTCAAGCACGACAGGTTCTTCTATTGTAAGTCATTGGAAACAGGAGAGTTTCATTTTGTAGTTTTTGATCCGGCAACTCACTTCTTGCTATGTCCTGAGTTCGATCCTAATATTAGACCTGACATCGATGTTGTCTCTATGGGCGCTGAGTTCTACGGAGCTCTAGATAAATTGTTCGGCTTCGTTGATGAAGATTCGGAATCAGATAGTTGGTAAAAAAGTGCCCTATGCCGACGATAAAGTCGGTTACCTACGATTTAGTGGGTTCTTCAAAATACTTTACATAACTATCTGAGAGAAGTTAAAAAAAATACTTTACATAACTATCTGAAAGAAACCAAAAAAGAAGCGGACGTAAATTGTCCACTTGTCTGCTCTAGTTATCGGTCATAAATTGTCCGACTACATTAAATATAGCATGTTTTTCGGGCTTTGTCAACACAGATTGCTAAAATACTTTACATAACTATGTCGAAAAGAACAGCCAACAAAAATACTTTACATAACTAATCGCACGTACGATACCTTTATATGATAGAAAAAACTTTCCAAAAAAACTTGACAAACAATTCTCAACACGTTACATTATTAAGACACAACGGAGAATACATGAAAAGAATTTTTGAAATTGGCGATCTCGTCACGCTCACTACTGATACCTACATGGATCTAAAGAAAGGCACGTTAGGCATCATCACACAACCCATCACAAGCCAACGCGCACTGATAAATGTTTGGATTGCTGGTAGAGAATGGTCATTTAATCAACACGAGTTTGCACATGTATGTAATATTAAGGAGACGAAATGAATAACATGATTGGAAAGACATGGACGATAAGAATGGATGGAGAACTCAGAACCTATGAGATAGTCAATGTAGATGCTGAGGGATGGATAAAGATAAAGAGACAAGGCGCAAACGGACACACTTATCTCCAAGAGACCATTCACAAGCACTTCCTAGCCAAATTGGGCTATGTCCCACAGGAGAACGCATGAAGCCACCATTTGAAGTAGGCGACCTTGTTCAACTATCGTTTCGTGGAAAGTTGTCGTTGAGTATTCTCAACAATGAATGGTCAGTGGGCATCGTCACACGAACCGATCGCAACCTCGCTATTCAACTTTGCGATGTTCACTGGGCTAACGAACCCGAACCTGTCGAGATGCACTGGGATTTTATTGAAGAAGTGACAAAAAAAACTTGACAAACTTTTCAAACGTGTTACATTACAATATAGCCACAACTCATGGAGACAAAATGATCCAAGTCGGAGACCTTTGTAGGGTCATCAAAAATGGTCACACATACAACCAACTCGGCAATCACGTCTTGATTACCCGAATAATCGGCACATGTTATGCCGAGGGCATCAACTTAACTAACGACAAAACACACCACTACAGACACGTAGAATTGGAGAAATTATGAATTATCAAATAGGCGACTTACTACTCGGCAAGCATGGAGGGAAAATCTTCATGATAAAGAAAGTCATAGACGTAAAGCGAGCATTGCACAATGGTGTCTATTTCGAGGACACAGTGGGCTACAGGATAGCCCCTACGGATAACCTAGGCTACACCTTTGTAGTCACTCACGACGAGTTACCCGAGCGATTTGAGCCTTACACAATGGAGAAGAAATGAATTACGAGATAGGAGACCTTATCTACTCCCCTAAGTGGGGCGAGCATGCCATTTACTTAGGTAAAGGCTCATGGATTGGATGGATACACATTTTTAGATTAGAGACAGGATCAAAGGATCAAGTCCACGACTTTGTTTGGGAGAAATTATGATAGAGATAGGCTCATTGGTTAGACACAAAAGGTTTGGAGACATTGGTATTATCACACATATCTATGAAAATCGTATAACCTTTATTGGACTAGCCGACGGAAAACCTTGGAGAACATATAGAAATGCAGTGGAGGTAATGGCATGATAAAGAAAGGAGACATGGTCGGGTTCAAAATGAAAGGCGACTATCACCTTGCCATCGTCATTGACGACCTCGGGCAAGGTTACCCCTATGGGCGATACACAGGTCTGTTGATAGGCAGTGATGGAGACTATATCCCACTAAACGAGACAGAGTTGACCCTACTGAACACAAAAGCACAGGTGGATGGTTGGGAGAGACAAAAAAAGTTACAGAAATTACTTGACAAAAAGAAGCAGACGAGTTAGGTTATCTAAACAAATAATGGAGTAGCAAATGAAATACAATGTAGGAGACTTGGTGGTTCGTCGATGGAAAGGCAACATCTTCTGGGAAATGGTCGGCATCATCACACACATTCAAGAGCACCATTGGGGCATTGAGTGGGATAGTCACACCATCCAGTGGACAAACCCCGAGCAGAACATTGGTGGTCAAGGTTGGAGACTCGGTGAGTTCGAACTCATAGAGGATGTGGACAAAAAATGTCCGACAAAGTAACAAATAAAACTTGACAACTCATTCCAAACGAGTTACCTTATCTAAACAACAACCATCCAACAAACGGAGAACACATGAAAATATATGACAACAGAAACAAGAAAAGAGAAATACAATGTAACTATTGCTATGGCGAGGGACATAACAAGCGCAATTGTCCCACGATGAAAGCACATTGGGAAGCAAACAAGCATCTTGATCCCAAGACAATGGTCGGTGACAACCTCATAGGTGTAGACACCACCATGTTCCCAAAATACTACCAAACCTATTGGGGCGATGAAAGTGCCCATCGTCAATATTTGAACCACCTTGCCTATATGACTAAGCGTTTCGCTCCAAAGGGCGAGACCAAGACAAAGAAACGCAAGAAAGTTTCCTGTGGTTTCTGTGGCTCAAAAGCCCACACCCGACGCAATTGTAAGAAGATGAAGAACTTTGTTTACGTTCTCAACGAGACCAACAAAGCATTTCGTTCTGAATACTACGACAGGTACATCGAGGGCATGGGGCTAGGTGCAGGTGCTTTGGTAGAGCAACGAACAGGCAATAGATACTCCAGTGAGGATGCGACAACCGTTTGCATCGTAACGGAGTTTCCAACAGAGTCCATCATGTTTACGAACACATTGTACAGATGGTCTGACTATCACACCACCCACCGTATTGCTACCCTACCCAACGGAACAATTCACAAGATGGACGCAACGCAAGGCTTCTTCTTTGACGAACATGACTATCATCATGGGAGCAACTACGAAAGAAACCTTGGGCTTTATGGACGCTTTGACCACATGCACTCAGGCTACGGACAGATCCTCAAGATTGTCTCACCCGCACCTAACAGGCCATCCAAAGAATGGTTCATGGGTCAATCGCCTTGCTTTGACTTCATAGTCAAAAAGCGAAAGATCGAACAACTCATGTCTGACCTAGGTCGCGTCATCAAGAAGTTTTACCCACACGACAATTTACGATCCAAACTAGGAGCAAAAATCTATGACCAATACTGGGCTGACTAACTACGCAATAGGCGATCTCATTGTTCGACCTTGTTCTACAACAGGGACGAGCGTTGGGATCATTCGACTTATCGACCACACATGCTCGACACCTTATTTTGTTGAGTGGCTGACTGGCTACATGCAAGGCTACACCCATGCGATTGCCCGATGCCATGTTGACGAGTGGTCAAAAAATGTCCGTTAAAGCAACAGAAAAAACTTGACAAACAATTCATAACGAGTTACCTTATAAACACTAACCACAAGACATGGAGACAACATGCAAGTTTACGTCGGACAATTTAAATACATTCACGAGGGAGAGGTAGAAGTGTTCCTAGCCACAACCGAGGACAAGATAAGGGAACTACTAACACAACACATGCTAGTCTATATCGACTGGACTGACGACTTTGTGCTACCACCACAACAAAACTATAATGACCTAACCCAAATAGGCTACAACAACGAATGGTTCGAAGTCACCTACGACACACAACACGTCCATTCAGATGGACACATTCTCAAGCACGTCATGGAGACGATATGATAGAAATTGGAGACCTTGTGAGAATAAAGAAGATAGACGGAAACCCACACCCACCATCAAAATACATCGGCAAATTGGCTATCGTCGTCGTCAAAGGCACGTGGAGCAGAGACGTTCACATTATAGACACTGGGAACAAACCACGCATCCACCTTGATAACTTGGAGAAATTATGATAGAAGTCGGTGACCTTGTAAAGTGCAGAGAAACTGGAAGAATAGGCATCATTACTAGGCGAGACCTTATTTACGTCAACCACTACCATGTCCAGTTTCACGATGCCACTTACAACACTCACATAAACAACCTTAAACCATTGGAGAAATTATGATAGAAGTCGGAGAACTTGTAAGGATAGTAGATGGTGGATGGAACGGACACCTTGCTCTTGTAGTGTTCAAGCCCTACGACAATGTAGCAAGAGTAAAGATTCTTGACCCACTAGCCATTTCCACATACCAACCAAACGGCTATGTAGCCTACA
>Ga0209196_1001556_pt1 | contig 16125 bp, 13 predicted proteins | sample COGITO_mtgs_1105_5_FD_184801 | JGI IMG/M metagenome (GOLD analysis project Ga0209196, IMG submission 184801) | Pelagic marine microbial communities from North Sea - COGITO_mtgs_110509 (SPAdes) (version 2) | ecosystem: Environmental > Aquatic > Marine > Epipelagic ... | reverse complement strand
CAAAACGCGAACGTGCCTGTTCGATCCAAGCATTCAACGCAGGCTGATTCAACGGCCGGAAAATCACATTCATCTGAGGCAACCCTGGGAAATAACGCGGCAGCAGCGAAGCCGCCTCCGACATCGTCATGTGCGGCAGCATGACTACGAATGGCTTTCCCTGCTGATCTCCCGAAATATAGCGTTCTACTTTGGCGCGTAGCGCAGCATCGACCTCCAGCGTTGAGTCGAGCCGCGACTCAGAGAAATAACGCGATGCGGGCATAAACAGCGCCATCTCCACGATCCGCGCGCAAGCCTCGTAATACACCCTCCGCCGCCATTGCTCACTCTGCTCAGGAAATGCATGGTGCAAGTTATTTAGAGTTATGTGGCGACGCGCCCCTGCACACAGACCAATTACACGCCCCAACAGCAGACAAATACCACGCATCAGCCACACTGGCGAAGCCGCGCTTAAACGCCCAATTAATTTAATAAAGAAAAGTGCCACAATAAAATATTGAATGTAGGGCTCTAGGAGAACGAAGCATCGCAGCTAAAGGCAACGCCGAAATCAGCGGAAGACTCCGAAGCGTGTCATTGTCAAAGCTATCAGAATAGTTCTCGAAGATCCTGAACCCGTGGCGTCTGCGCTTGCGCAGGCCAATTTGAGTACTCCTTTGACCTCTGGACGCCACGTGACACCTTAGCAATTACACCCCCACACTCGGCCATTCCAGCACCCTCGCCTTTTGGCTTGTTATGTGCTCAGATCCTTTCAGGTTCATTGCTTTTAAAATGCCTGTAAACATCGACGACATCTCAGCTCAAACCGACGCACTCCGGCAGGATTATATTTTTCTCGAAGGGTTTGGCGTCGATGCAGCCAAAGTGCGTGAGCGCTCGAAGGTATTAGAGCTCTCGTTTACCGAAAATGGCGCAATAGTGCAGACCTTCGTCAAAGTCTACAGCTACCGCAAGTCGCCGTTCCAGCGACTGTGGCGTAAGGGCACCGCCCAAACCGAAGCACGCAACCTACTCTTTTTCAAAAGCATCAGCATCCCCACCCCACGCGTCATCGCCTGGGGCCAACGCAGAAACGCCATCGGTACAATCGTCGATGATTACATCATCACCGAAGCAATCTCGGACACTCAGACGCTGAACGAATTCATGACCACTGCATGCCCAGACCGTAGCCAGCCGGTCTATTGCAGTCGGCGCGACAGCATCATTGACCAGCTCAGCCAATTCACTAGAGCGATGCATGCACAGCACTTCTATCACCAAGACCTCAAGTGGCGCAACATACTCGCCCGCATCGATGGCGATCAAACTGTACTCTTCTGGATTGACTGCCCCAAAGGCGACTTCACGAGATCAACAATTCACCAATCACGACGCGCGCTGAAGGACTGCGCGACGCTCGATAAACTAGGCCGTCTACACTGTACCAAGGAAGAACGCCTGCGCTTCGTCGCTGGCTACCTGAATCAGCCGATCGATGCGCCCGAAGTCGCCACTTTCGCCCAAGCGATCTCCCGCTACCGCCGCAAGCGCTTCGACGCCAAAGACGAGCGCCAAGCACGCCAACGCCAAACCAAAGCCGATGCTGCCAAAACTAAGTAATCAAGAATTTGAAGCACTCACCCAAGGCGCACGCATCTTGGAAAAAGACGGCTTTGGGCTAAAAGTGCTGCGCCTGCCCGATGCCCGCATCTTGAAGCTCTTTCGGCGCAGGCATTGGCTCTCCTCGCAACTATGGGCACCGCACGCGCAACGCTTTGATCGCAACGCCAAGACCTTGCTCAAACGCGGCATCCCCACCATCTCAGTCGAGCAAATTTTTGCACTCCCCGCAATGCAGCGCCAGGCGGTGCTCTACCACGAACTGTCTGGCATCACTTTACGGCAGTGGCTACAGGAGCACGAAGGCGACGAAGCCCAAGTATTGATCGAGCAATTCGGCCGCTTTGTGGCGAAACTCCATGCCGAAGGCGTGCTGTTTCGCTCGCTGCATTTCGGCAACGTGCTAGTCACCCCCGAACAGGATCTCGCCCTGATCGACATCGTCGATATGAGCTTCCGTCGCAACGGCAGCCTCTCGACACAACAGCGCATCCGCAACTTCGCGCACATCGGGCGCTACGAAGAAGACCGCACACTCTTCACTCAAACTGGCGAGCAGACTTTTATTGAAGCTTACCTTGAAGCTGCGCAGCTTAGCTCTGAGATACAGACCACGCTTCGCCAAGCCTTCCTCGACGGGCTCCACGTCTAACCCGCCCCCTTTCCTTGCCATGTTTAAAATCAAACAACAATGGATCGCATCCGAGTGGGAAGACGCCCTGAAAAACGCGGACTTACTCAACATTGAGGCGCTCACCACGCGTCAATTCGACTGGTTTGAGGCGCCTAACCGTCGCCGCGGTGGTTGGAGCGGCGTCACGCGCATCGTGCTCAACCCGGAAGCCGCGCCACAAGACCAGCAAGCCGTCTTTCTGAAAATTCAGCAGAACCACTTTTACCGTGCGCCCAACACCTTTTTCACCAAGCAACTCACCTTTGAGCGCGAGTTCGAAGTGCTCCAGCAGCTCGATACCGTCACCGACTCAATTCCCGAACTCGTGCTATTCGCAAAATGGCGCTCCGGCTCGGACGTCGGCGCGATCCTCGTCACCAAGGCACTCGACGGCTGGTATCCACTCCCCGACTGGATTCAGGGCAGAAAGGGCCTAACACCTCCGGATGAAATCACTTTTCAAAAAGCACTCGAAGCCATCGCCAAAGGCGCCCGCGAGATCCATCAAGCCGGCTGGGTGCACCTGTGCTTCTCAGCCAAACACCTATTCGTAAGCCCCAAAGGCGACGGCAGCTTCGAGTCCTGTGTAATCGATATGGAAAAATCCCGTAAGCACCTGAGCGCAAAATATCGCACGCGCAAAGACTGCTCACACTTCATGCGTCACACGCCCGGACTCACCGAAGCGCATAAGCTGATCTTCCTACAGGCCTATTTCCAAACAGACACTTTCTCCGCGAACCAAAAACGTATTATTCATAAAATGCGTGGTGGCCCCTCCATTTGAAGGAGCGTGGGCGGGTCGCCCACAAGTGCAACGCTCGCTTTTCTTACAATATGCAAACGTGGGCGACCCGCCCACAAGCGCCACCCTCGCCTTTCTTACAATATGCAAACGTGGGCGGGTCGCCCACACTCCTGTATTTAACATCCTCACAGGAACTATTAAAACGCGACCAAGTCATCGATTTGAGAACTTGCGCTCCGCCCAGAAGCAACCTAACACAAGACCATGAATATTTTAGGACTCGGAGGTGCCGTAGGGCACGACCCCGCAACCGCACTCTTTATCGACGGCGAGCTCGTCGCTGCAGTCGAAGAAGAACGCCTCATCCGCGATAAGCACGCCAAAGGCAAGACCGGCATCGAGGCGACCAAGTATTGCCTCGAGCAATCGGGCCTCAAACCGACCGACATCGACGTCGTCGCCTATCCATTCGCGCCCATGCCGTTCTTCTATCCAGGTCGTTGGGCATACGCCAAACGTTACTGGTATGCGCCCGACCGTGCCCTTACGGCGATTTTTAACGGCAACCGCCGCTTCAATCGCAATAAGAAGAACGCCCTCGCGATGCTTGAAGACCTCGGCTTCGACATGACCAAGACTAAGTTCCAGCCAGTCGAGCATCACCTAGCCCACGCCAGTAGTGCCTACCACTTGAGCGGCTTCACCGAAAAGACCGCGATCCTCGGCATCGACGGCAAAGGCGAATACGCCACCACTTTCTTTGGCTACGCCGAGAACGGCAAAATCCATAAGATTAAAGAATTCTACGACCCCGACTCGCTCGGCGGCGTGTACGGCGCACTCACCGAATTCCTCGGCTTTGATATGCTCGACGGCGAGTTCAAGGTCATGGGCATGGCACCGTATGGTGATCCGAAGAAATACGACTTCTCTCGCTTGATCGAATACGGCAACGGCGACTTCAAGGTCAACACGGACCTCGTCAACGTCATCGGCAGCCGCCGCTACAAAGAGAATGGCAAAGGTTACTACTTCAGCCCGAAGCTCATCGAGTGGCTCGGCCCGAAGCGCACAGGCGATGAAATCGATGATCCTTACATCGACTACGCAGCTTCTATTCAGCAATTGCTCGAAGACGTGGCGCTACACCTGATTGATTTTTACCTCGGCGACATTCTCAAAGAAACTGGCAAGCTCGCCTTCGCCGGCGGCGTCGCGCTCAACGTCAAGTTAAACCAGCGCATCATGGCTCTGGATTACGTCAAAGAACTCTTCGTCCAACCAGCTTCCAGCGATGCCGGCACTGCCATCGGTGCAGCCTCATACGTGGCCAACGAACTAGGCGAAACGATCCAGCCACAGAAGCACGCCTATCTCGGGCCCGCTTATACCACGGAAGAATGTATCGAAGCCTGTAAACAACATGCCGAAAAACCAACTTGGGAGATTCTCGACGATCCTGCCAAGACTGGTGCGCAGATCATGGCCGCCGGCAACCCGCTCTCATGGATGCAGGGCCGCCTTGAGTTCGGGCCGCGCTCACTCGGCAACCGCAGTATTCTCGGCGATCCAAGTTACCCAGGCGTCGCCGACCGTATCAACGAACAGATCAAATACCGCGAGCGCTGGCGTCCCTTCTGCCCCAGTATGCTCGACACGATCGCGGCTGACCTATTGCAGTCAGATCATCCAGCACCTTACATGACCTTCACCTTCGACATGGCCGAGCACTGGAAACCACGCGTGCCGGAAGTCGTCCACGAAGACGGCACCGCCCGCGCACAGATTGTAACGAAAGACACCAACCCACGCTACTACGCGCTCCTCAAAGAGCTCGAAAGCCTGCGCGGCCACGGCGTCTGCCTCAATACATCGCTCAACCGCCGCGGCGAACCCATGGTCTGCTCGCCCACCGATGCACTCAACATGCTCTACGGCTCCGACCTGCAATTCCTCATCATGGAAAACGTGTTAGTTAAAAAGCCAGACGCACCAGAATACAAAAAGTAAGCTAGCTTAGTTTTGGGACTGTTGCCGAACTAAACACAAAGCTTGATTTGCTATGGCTCCCCACATCTAGATTATGGCCTGTCAACATCACCGCAGTGGGGAAACGTGCCTCCCCACTGCAGATCAAAGCGCACAAGCCACATCAATGTGATGCTCAAAAAACTGAACCGAAGAATCAACCGCTGGAAGTTTAAGCGCTCAGTCCGAAAGCTGCGTAATACAGAATTTTGCCTAGTGGCAAATAACTGCTTCGGCAGCAGAATTTATAAGATCCTTGGCCGGAAATATAATACACCCTTCGTAGGCTTACTCCTGATGCCCGAATGCTTTGCCAAACTGGTGGCCGATTTCGATGGATACATGGACCAAAATATCCGTTTTATTAACAATTCAAAATATCCACTTCACCGTAAAGCGAGACGAGGCGAGGGCCTCTACCCGCTGGGGCTCTTAGGAGATCTGGAAATCCATTTCTTGCACTATAAAAGCGAAGAGGATGCACTAGACGCATGGGAGCGACGAAAGGCTCGAATGAATCGCGAACACCTCTATTTTATCCTGATCGCCAACGGGCCGTGCGACGAGACAGTGATGGCGCAATTTATAGGCCAAGACTCCAGTAAAAAAGTATGCTTTCACCGGCAAAAGAATCTAGAAACGCCCGACTGCATCTACATCCCGTCGAAGAAAGAGCATATGGGAAATCTCTATTCTCAATATCAACGATTTGTCGGTCGCTTTGATTTCGCCGAATGGATCATGAACCGAAATCCAGAAATTGGAAGGCAGAGAAAACAGGTCAGACTCGTAGAATCAGACACTTGCCGCTAATCCTGCCTTCACCTTTTCGGCGAAGCGAAGATGGCGATAGCGAACTAATCGACAACACGCGTAGGATCAACGCTGGCACCTGACAAGGATGGGCAATCGTTAAACCCGAGAATTCTCAGAACTACGAGATTGGGGAACTCCGACAGGCACTATGAGACTCCAGCCTTCTAGGGGAAATCCAATCCCATAGCTCTTTGGGCCAACACAAAAGTTAGCAGGCATCCCTAAACCTCGCCCACGCCAATTTAAAGGACTAAGCTCCGTCAGCAGGCATCAAGCCTCGTCCTCTAAGCTCACTCCTTTGATAGGTCGATACACTGACTTACTGAAAGGAACACAAGATTTCCAGTGAATCCAGCGAATGCGCCGTTGCAACCAAATCGGCCACTCGTAGCGGTAATCAGCCCGCAAACAACGTTGCTTCTCTGCCTTCTTTTTCGCTTTAAACTCGGCTCGCTTTGACAATTGAGCCGGGTGCTTCGTGTACAGATAAAGCACCTCAGGAATTAACTCGATCTTCAAATTTAAGTGCCCCACCCGAGCCCAAAACTCTTTATCGCCGACGATTTCTAAATCCTCATTGAACATGCCGAGGCTGCTCTCTAGTTCCTTTCGCCAAGTGAAAAAGGCTCCTGGTCGTGTGCTCCAGCTTAACTTCGATAATCGCTGACAGTCCCATGAATCCAGTCCCAGGCTCTGCGGCTGCTTTGCAATCAACACGGTCGCCACATCCCAATCACGACACTGTGCATCCAACAACACACGCTCCAGTAATTCAGGATGCATGGCATCGTCCATGTTCGAAATGCAGACAAGCGGCGCAGAAGCAGCCTGCCATCCTAGATTCCATGCGCGATACAAGCCGATACGCTCCTCCAAAGTAATCAGCCGGCAATTCTCATATTGCTCACAAAACGGCTCTAATAATTCCCGCTCATTCCCCGGCGAAGCGGGCTCAACGAAAATAAATTCCGACCGTGAAAAAGCTGTTTGCGCCTCTATTTCACGCAACTTTTTATCCACCAAGTCACGGTCGTTGTAGGTGCTAATAAGCACTGAGATTTCGTGGAGGAGTTCAGGCATATATACAGATGAATGATCTCCCTCTGCCCCTACGACAAGTCTGTTTTATACATCGTTGCGGATATACGCTGACTTTTGACCGAAGCTACTTAGAAAAAGATTCATACGACAAAGTCTTGCCAACACGGCCCTGAGATTAAAAATATAACTCATTTATACTCAGTTTAAGCAGATCAGACAATAAACTAATGAATCCTTACAATACCACGAGTCCCGTAATTTTCTGCATCTTCAATCGTCCAGAAACGACACAGCGCGTATTCAACGAAATAGCAAAGGCCAAACCACCTGCACTCTACGTAGTCGCTGACGCCGCTCGGCCACAAGTCCAAGGCGAAGCTGAGCTATGCCAAGAATGTCGTGCAATAGCAGAACAGGTCGATTGGCCCTGTGAGGTCACGCTGGATTACGCCGAAGACAACATGGGCTGCAAACAGCGAATTTATTCAGGCATCAGCAATGCCTTCAAGCAATTCGAGTTTGCAATCATACTTGAAGATGACTGCCTCCCTTCATCTGACTTTTTCCGCTTTGTAGATACCATGCGAGAGCGCTATCAAGACGACCAGCAAGTCATGCAAATTGCAGGCACGGCATTCATCCGCCCCCAGCAGCCCAAGGAAGCATATTATCGGAGCGCTTATCCACTAATCTGGGGTTGGGCAACTTGGCGACGCGCATGGGAAGGCTTTGATCTATCCATGCAAGCATGGCCCGAGCTCAAACAAAAGCTTGAGCTACAAGTATACGCCAAGACGAAGTTACACGATCGTTTCATTCGCTACATGGAGAAAGCCTACCAAGGAAAAATAAACACATGGGACTACCCATTCGTAGTCCACGTGCTATCAAAAGAAGGTCACTGCATCTCTCCACTATATAACCTAATTTCAAATATCGGTTTCGGAGCAAGAGCAACACATACCACGAGCGCATCAAACGCACACGCCAACCTACCATTTGACCCACTCCCCCATCACATCCCTCAACTCGTTTCACATACAATTGACCAAAAGAAAAGCGGCAAACAGCTTGACAATTCACTAACCAGAAAAAATTCCATACAAAAAAGAATCCACAGTCTTTCTGGTTGGCTCCGGCTCCGAAAGTAAAGAATCACTGCATCACAATCAGCTGCTCACCTCGCAATCATGAACGAAACGATAAATAAATCATGCCCCATATGTCAAATGCCAGTGTATCAGCTATTCACAAGAAAAGTGCTACAAAAACATACCGCAGACTACTCACACTGTAAGCAGTGCGGACTAATCCAAGCAACGACACCTCACTGGCTAGAAGAAGCTTACTCAAACGCAATTACATCGCATGACATCGGCCTGTTAGCTCGCAATATTAAATACAGTAAAGAACTCACGCCACTGCTCTATAATACTTTCGGACTAAAGGGCACATACCTAGATACCGCAGGTGGGTACGGAGTATTCACGCGACTCATGCGAGACATCGGCTTCGATTTTCAACACACGGACAAATATTGCGAAAATCTATTTGCAAAGCGTTTTGAAGCAACCGAATCACATTACTCTGCAATTACCGCGTTTGAAGTGATGGAACACGTAATCGATCCCATCGAATTCATAAAAACTGACATTTTACCCTACACTCCTAAATTTATCATATTTTCAACACTGACCTATAACGGATCACCGCCCACGGACGATTGGTGGTATTATGCATTTGATACAGGACAACATATTAGTTTCTACACCAAAGATACGCTCGATAAAATAGCGAATAAGCTAGGATACTCTTACTACTCATTAAAAGGACAACTCCACTTATTCGTGAAGAACGAACACGACACAACTAACATAAAAAAAGCATCCTCCGGTGGATTATTTAACATCAATGGACTTCGAATCCAAAAAATGATGAAAAAAAATAAACTAAAAAAGAAAGATTCAGAATTCGTCAAAAAGGCAAAGCAATGCGGCTGAATGCGACATTTCGAAAGAAATGAAAATGTAACATTGCCAACCTCCATAACTCCACAAGGCCAGCAACTTATATTAAATGATTGTATTCATCGACGAAAACATTTTTGAAAAACAAGCATACGGGGGAATCTCGCGCTACTTTAGCGAACTAGTTAAAGCAATCTGCGAAATGCCAGAGCATGAAGTCGTGATCTATGGCGGTTGGTCAAAGAACGCATACCTTAATCAACTCAAACAAACCGCGAACCTAAAAGTATTTAGACTGGGCCCCACATGGGATTGGCTCAAATTTGCAAAAAAATTGATCAATCCTATACTGCGTAAAGTACTTTTCTTTCAGCTAAAAAGAAAAGGAAAAAAGGTAATCTACCACCCCTCATATTTTTCACTCGATCCATTCATCAATAAATATTGCGACTGCTCAGTCCTCACCGTTTATGATTTAATCTACGAGCAACACAAAAAAAACAGGAACTCAAAAAAGATCCAGGCGCGCAAAAGGATCCAAGATCGAGTGCATCAAATTATTACAATATCTGAATCAACCTCACGCGACCTCAAAGAATTCAATCCATCAATATGCCACAAGATATCGGTCGTGCACCTAGCCGCGACACCACCAAAAAACAAAACCACGACAACAGGAGAACGTAACAACACCTTTCTGTTCGTAGGCAATCGAGGTGGCTACAAAAACGGAAGACTCGCAATCGAAGCACTCCAACAACTTCAAGAAAAAGAACAAACGGACACTCGTCTATTGTTTGCAGGTGGCGGGGCATTTAATAAAGAGGAAATAGAACTGATCCAGCGCACAGAATTAAATTCCAGCATCACTCAGGCTAACCTATCGGACCAAGAACTCAACCTGGCCTATCAAAAGAGTCGCGCCCTACTGTTCCCCTCTTCATACGAAGGTTTTGGCCTCCCTCCTCTCGAAGCGATGCAGTTCAACTGCCCAGTTATAGCACAGCCAGTCAGCAGCATTCCAGAAGTGCTAGGCGACTGGGGGCACTATCTGCAAGAGGCGACCTCTGCCGACCTATGCCGACTAATGGCATTTATCATGCAACCAGAACGCTCGGAATTAGAATATAGCAGACAGCAACTACGCGCCGAGCAATTGCTCAAGTTCTCATGGCAGCACACCGCAAATCAGACCATTGAAGTGTATAAAAAGACAGACCTCGCGAGGGAAGCGCACTAGGCTCGGAACGTGCTCAATCAGTCCATCCCTCGGGGTCACTCCACTTAGACTTCCAACCATTTACCATTGCATCATCATCTAACTTAGAAATATCATTAAAATGAACGTAGCATACGATATCTCGATTCTAGGCAAAGGCATACGATCTGCCAAGTGCCGCACAGGCATTCACCGCGCCATAGAAAACACTTTTCAGGAGCTGCTTAATATTGAAGGTCTAGACCTAAAGCCAGTTAATTCCGAAGTAGATGAAATCTTAAACTGCGAGGATTATCTCAGCGCTAAGTCAGCGACGCCTAAACCAATACATCAAATCCACGACTGCGACCACGATGCTTACCGTAACCGTGGACACATGAAAAACGAATTACGCGCCCTCAAAGCTGCAAATGAAAAACGTTTTTCAATCGTAACTTACCTGCATCGCAAGGCCCTAAAAGTACGCCTCCGGAAGACCCCCAACGCAGGCCTACGAATGCAAATAGCCCCTGATTCCTTAAAAGGACTCGATATATACCACAGCCCATTTAGCCCTCTACCTCAGGAGGTTCTAAATGCGAACTCCATCACTCCCTTCTTCACGGTCTATGACTTAATCCTGATAAAACATCCCGAGTTTTTCAAAGGAAACCAGCAACCAGAACTAACTAGACACCTAGATAACCTATCAGGTAAAGAGTGGATCTGCTGCATCTCAGAGTCGACACGCAACGATCTGCTAGAAATCAACCCCAAACTAAATCCTGATAAAGTAAAAGTCACACATCTCGCCGCAGGCACTCATTTCTACCCCTGTAATGATCAACAACGCTACGCGCAGATCCAGGCGAAATACAAGCTACCCAGCGGCTCCTACTTCTTGAGCTTATCGACACTTGAGCCTCGAAAGAATATAATTAGCGCAATACGAGCATTTCTAGAACTTGCTAAATCTGGTGAATGCTCAGAAGCATCGCTGGTCTTAGTCGGTGGCTTAGGCTGGAACTTCGAAAGTACTATCAACGAAATCGAGGGCCCCAACAAACTGAAGGAGCGAATCATACTGACTGGTTTTGTCGACGACGCTGACCTTGCAACCATCTACTCCAATGCCCTCGCCTTCGTTTACATGTCTTACTACGAAGGCTTTGGCCTCCCACCCCTGGAGGCAATGCAGTGCGGCACGCCAGTCATCACATCTGATAACTCCTCACTCCCTGAAGTCGTCGGAGATGCGGGCATTCTGCTCAACGCAGACGACCAAGATGGGCTAAAGCAAGCCATGCTCAACTTCTACAACGACAACGAGCTTACCGCAAACTATTCAGAGAAATCACAAATTCGCGCACAACAATTCAGCTGGAAAGCCTGCGCCCATCAAACCGCAAACGCCTACCAAGAAGCACTCACGTAAAGACTGAAAAGCAGCACGTCACATGAGGACCGGGACAAGGCGGCGCCTCCTCCCGCCGAACTGCAACTCGAAAAGAGTGAGAGACTCGTCAACGTAGTTGCGCCAGCAACCCGCATTTAAATCGTCAATTTATCGATCTCTGATTCAACCAATCGCTGAACCATTTCATCAAATTGCACGGTCGGCTTCCACCCTAAAAGCCTTTCTGCTTTATTTGAATTACCGCAAGGAGCAACTGGCTCAACTGTAGTGACTAGAGACTGATCAAACTCAACATAGTCCTTCCAATTGAGATCCACACACTGAAAGGCCCTCTCAACCAACTGCTCCACACTGTGAAGCTCACCCGTTGCTAACACATAATCATCGGTTGTGCCGGCCTGTAACATCAGAGCCATGCCCCTCACATAATCAGGTGCCCACCCCCAGTCTCGGCGTCCAGTTAAAGAACCGAGCGTCAGTCCCTTCTTCTGGCCTGCCTTAATCCTAGCGACCGCACGCGCAATTTTCATGGTAACAAAATGACCGCCCCGCCGAGGCGACTCGTGATTATACAAAATCACTGAGCAGGTCTGTAGACCATATGCCATTCTATAAATACATGTCATTTGTTGCGAAAATGCCTTAGCCGCCCCGTATGGAGTGGTCGGATTCACTGGCGTCATCTCATCTTGAGGGGAAGTCGCAGGAGAGCCAAAGACTTCGCTACTGGACGCATATAGGAACTTGCTAGGATGCTCCAAGTCACGCAGGATTTCTAAAAGCCTCAAGGTTGCCATACCAACGCTTTCAACCGTCGCCTCAGGCAACTCTAAACTTAGACGCGGGCTAGATTGTCCGGCTAAATGGTAAAACTCATCCGGCTTTGCTTTGTAGATAACTCGGCGCAAATGAGTCGCGTCTTCAAAAGACCCCGTGTGCAAGAAGAGCCTTTTATTGAATATTTTCGAATCTGCGAGATGGTGTTTGATATTGCTTGAACCGACGGAATCTGGGCGATGCACCAGCCCGTGCACAGTATAGCCTTGCTCCAGTAGGTGATCAGCTAAGTAAGAGCCATCCTGTCCGGTGATCCCAGTAATGAATGCGATCTTATCTTTCATAATTTTCTATGGTTTACCTGAACTTAATAAGACGCATTGACCTCATTTCGACGTAGATCTGCCTCAACCATCATTTTACAGAGTTCTTCCAGGGTCGTTTTTGGTACCCATCCGAGCTTCTCTTTTGCCTTCGAGGCGTCTCCGAGGAGAAGCTCCACCTCTGCGGGACGATAAAACTTCGGATTAATGCGCACTAAGAGCTTTCCGCTTTCAGTATCTTCCGCGATTTCTTGCTCACCTTCACCTTGCCAGTTGAGTTCGATACCGACACCACGAAAGCTCATAGAAACAAAGTCCCGCACAGTTTCAGTTCGATTCGTAGCTAAGACATAAGTGTCAGGTTCATCGGCTTGCAGCATGCGCCACATCCCATCGACATAATCTTCAGCGTAGCCCCAATCTCGTTTTGCATCAATATTGCCTAGCTCTAAGACATCTAGTTTCCCTTGCTTAATTTTAGCCACAGAGTCAGTGATCTTTCGCGTCACGAATTCTTGCCCTCGCAGAGGAGACTCGTGATTAAATAAGATTCCGCTTGCCCCAAAAATGTCGTAGGATTCACGGTAATTTAACGTGATCCAGTGCCCGTATAGTTTAGCAACGCCGTAGGGGCTTCTTGGCCAAAATGTAGTAGTTTCTTTTTGTGGCACCTCCTGAACCTTTCCAAACATTTCCGAAGTCGAGGCTTGGTAAAAGCGAATCTGTGTATTTACAAAGCGAATCGCTTCAAGGAGATTCAAAACGCCCAAAGCGGTGATTTGCGCGGTCGTATGCGGTTGATCGAAAGAGACGCCGACGAAACTTTGAGCCGCAAGATTATAGACCTCAGTCGCTCCAGTCTTTTCTAATAAGCGGATACACGCGCCAGGGTCAGTTAGATCAAATTCAACAAGATGCAGGTTTTCGTGTCGATTGACTCCCAATTCCTGCATGCGCCAAAAATTGACAGAACTAGTTCTACGATAGGTGCCGTAAACTTTGTACCCCTTGTTCAAGAGTAATTTTACCAAATAGGCGCCATCTTGACCAGTGACTCCAGTAATGAGTGCTGTTTTTTTGTACATATAATTATATAGATTAGAGCATTAAAGGCTACTCAATTAACATAAGTTGAGTGCTACTAGTAAAAACTAAATTATCAGAAGAAAGCGAGCTTCTATCAACAAGTGACGATAAGCTCATGTCAATGTCCTTAGCCCAATTTGCGGGATAAAAACAGCTCAAGATCGGATTGAAGGAAACACCCAATAAATTGCCATTCTTTGGGCTCTGCAGGCCTCGCAAGCCCCTCGCCTAAATCGGGGAAATTCCTCTCCTTTTTTATCTTATTTTGAATTAAAAATGTATTTCTTCGGGTGACGAACGATCTGCCTAAGCTTATATAACAGCGACTGCCCATTTCTTCCTAACGCTCGGATCAATTCCTCATTCCTAACACGCAACTTTTTATTCTTATTGAGTAACTTTTCACTCCTATTACGCAGCTCAATTTCGGCGCTTGAGACAAAACCATCAAAGAAATTTGGTGGATACTTGAAATGACCCTTCAAGTCTGTGCATTCAATCGCCACATAAAATCGATTCAATCCATCATCATAGACAAATTCATAATCTTTAGTCACCACCAATTCCTCCCACGTATCATGGTTATGAGCTGGCATCCCAGGGATCGTGCTTTCAATCACTAACACCCAAGGGCGGTGCTTCGTAAACAACGCCCCCTCAAGAACACTCTTCTCCGCCCCCTCTACATCTATCTTCAAAAAATGAATCGTTTGAACAGAAGACTCATCGAGAATCTGATCTAGGGGCTTAATCACCACGCTGGTTTCTTGAACCTCGTTACCCTGCGCTCTAAACAGCTCCGCAACATCCCGATCCATTGTAGATCTACCCGTATCACTAAACTCAAAAAAAGTCGCTTGTGATTCTGAACTGCCAACTAATTGCTTTAAGTTAATATCCTTCGGACGCAATTCGGTCAGTCTATCGTAAACAGATTTGCAGGGCTCGATGTTTATCCCAGTCCACCCACGATCATAAAATGCCTTTGTCACTGAATCGCAAACTGGATCATTCGCACCGACATCAACATAAAAGCCACCTTTAATATGCTTCAAAGCACGCCAAAGCATCACATCTTCGAAATTCTGGGAGTAAGATACAAACGCGTCTTCTAGTGGTACTGACTGATTTTCACTATTCATTCTTTTTAGTAATCCATTACTGGAATTAGATAGGCAATATAATTTTCCAACAATAGCCCCTTCCATGCCATCTTTGACCTCTCTATCAAGGCATCTCCCAGAGCGGTCAGCACCGCCTGCATGCATATCTGTTTGGGTGCTTCGATCAACTCCTGTAGTATTGCAAAGCGGTAGAACCCTTGGCCGATGGGTCATACCGCGATTCATTGCAAATTGGCTCATCCCTCAAGTCTCAGCGCGCAGCCGGCAGGATTCAGGTAAAAAAAGGTCAAAAAAAGGGGTCATGTCGTTATGTTTATAATCAGCTCCTGATACGCTTCAGTTTCACGACCACCCGCAGCATGAAACTTCCCTACATTCTGGCTTACCGCCTGCGATATTCCCATGTTCAACTTCTCCGTGATCCACACATTCGTTGCGCTCGTATGGCCTTTAATCACTGCCGCCAGCATTACTTTCCAAGCTGCCGACTTCAAATCCTCGCGAATATCCGCGGCATCCTTCCCCAGCACGGACAGCCCACGCTCCAGAAACAACTCCCACTTCAGCTCATTCGCCTCACGCAGCTCCTTACCGTCGTAACGCTCCTGCCTCGGCTCGATCACCTTAGATCCTTCAGCTCCCGCCTTCACCCGATCGGCCTCTTCGCTCAATAAGTCCTTCTTGAAATCCTTACTCCCAATCGCCCACCCTCGGCACATCCGATCAAACAGCAACTCCTTCTGCGCACTCCCATCCGCAGACAACCACGCTAAATACTCACGATACTTCCGACGACCCGCCGACGTATCCGCCAATCCCCCCGCAGCCTCCAAACAGCCGCTCACATCCATGAACGCCGGACGCTTTGCCGGATGCTGCAAATACCAATAGCTCGACCAACGATAGTCACGCAACCCCGCAACATCCACAATCCTCGCTCGCACAGGATTCAAATGCACATAGTGCAACAACGCACCGAGATAACTTTCCTCCTCGACGATCAAACTCTTGTAGCGCCCCTGGAACAACTTCCCATGCACCTTCCTATAATGATGGTAGCGATTCGCAAACGTCGACTGCAACCACTTCATCCCATACACCAAATTCCCCGCAGGCGTACGGATCACCAGATGGAAATGATTCGTCATCACACAATACCCCTCCAACACCCAACCACACATCTCACACGCCTCAAACAAACAGCGCTCAAACGCTAAGTGTGCACCCTCATTGATAAACAAATCCTGACGATAGTTCCCACGGTTGATCACGTGATACACTCCATCAGCCTTCTCTATGCGTAAACTTCGAGCCAT
>Ga0209196_1001555_pt1 | contig 16128 bp, 7 predicted proteins | sample COGITO_mtgs_1105_5_FD_184801 | JGI IMG/M metagenome (GOLD analysis project Ga0209196, IMG submission 184801) | Pelagic marine microbial communities from North Sea - COGITO_mtgs_110509 (SPAdes) (version 2) | ecosystem: Environmental > Aquatic > Marine > Epipelagic ... | reverse complement strand
GGTCGCGGTATCGACTAGAATTGCAATGCGGGGTGTTGGTAGGCTCATGGGCTTAGAGGGGCTAGTCTCCAAGTAGTAGTTTCAGAGTGTTTTCTATAGGTCAAGCGGAGGTCGCGAATTCGTAAAAAGTTTACGCAAAAACGTATATTTGTAATGACCCCATTTCTGTTATTTTAGAACCATCCAATACGCCTCTCCTCGATGCACCGATCTTTCCTGGTCGCGTTCGTGGTTGATATGGGGTATTCGTCTCTTTTCAATTCCATTCATTATTCCAGAATCGTCACATGCGAACCTTGAACCTTAAAGGTCTTCTGATCTCATCTCTGCTCACTTCATTGCTTGGTTCGATGGTGCAGGCTGCGGATGTTAATTTGGCTGAAGCCGCTGTCGTATCGGCGAGTAGCCAACGAGCGGGCTATGGGGTAGAAAAGGTCAACGATGGCGTCGTCAGTGATGCCTCCCGCTGGCTCGCGGGGGAAACAGACCCTAAACCGTGGGTCGAACTGACGTTTCCCAAACCCACCACAGTCGGCATGATCGATGTCTTTTCCGGATGGAAGACGGGCGATAGCTTGAAGGCGTTCGACGTGTCGGTTGAAGTGGACGGAGGTTGGCAGCGTTCTGCGAACTGGCAGGTTCGTCAGAACACGCAATCGTCCAAGCGGGTGTATATTGACCGCAGGGACGTGACCAAAATTCGCCTGGAGCTGCTGCATCGCGGCGCGGCTCGTATCCGTGAAATCGCGGTGTATGACAATAAGGAGGCGTTGGGGCTGAAAGATATCGGTGAGCGCAGCAATACGGCGGATACTTATGAGATTAGCTTCAAGCAACATCAGATTGGTGTGAACCAGATCGGCTACTTTACGGATCGCCCAAAACGTTTCACGGCGCCGCTATCGGGCGACGGCACAGCATTTACGATTCGGGAGCAAGGGCAGACGGCGGTGCAGTATCGCGGCGTCATCAACGGAGGACTGGGTGATTTTACCGCGTTTAAGCCGGCCGATTCCGACGCGCGTTATGTGATTGATTTGAGTGGGGGCAATCTGGAGCCGAATCACAGCGATCCATTCCTCATTCGAGAAAAGATCGCGCAGGAGCAGTATTGGCAGGCGGCAACCGATTTCCTGAATGATGTGCGATCAGTCACAGGGACACACCCCAGTGCCTATGGAGGCTGTGGCTTTCGTGACGGCACCTATTACGATGCGATTGTTCCCTCGCTCGTGCTTTTTTATCTTTCCGACCCTGAGTTCATTGAGGCGATGCCGCGTCAGATCGATTGGCAGGCTGAAAAGGCGCGTGTCACAGCACCTGACTTTGGTTATATCAGAGATGGTGTTGGGCCGGGAGTGATGGATGCGGTCCGCAACTACTATGAGTTGGAAGCTCCGAAACCCGGTGCGCCTGACGTGGTGAAACTGATTCACTGGGGAGCAGGCTATATTTTGATGCGGCCCAATGGCCGCGACCCTAGCGCGAGTGTCGGCAACGATGACAGCTCGATTGAGCCTCAGACCGTCGAGCAAGTGGCTTATGTGCTGTGGGCATGGCCCGCATTGAAGCAATGGCTGCCGCAATCCTTCTATGACCAGTGCCACGACTTCTGTTTCAAATTTTGGAACCCTGAAGGTGGCCCGAGGGGGCACTTTACTCAAGGCGGTTCGGCCAACAAAAAGGGCGCGAGTGCGCTCGATATCAGCCCTTGGTGGAACCCGGAAACATACATGACCACGGAGTCGTTTGATCAAAACATTCACAACCCGGGGCACATGCATCCGTTCAAGGGCCGCCACGCGCCGGGGCATTCGATTGTGCCGAATCTACTGATGCATGAAGTTGCGTTGCGGGAAGGGCGCGATGATGCCGCCATCTATCTGGATGCTGCTGTCAAACAGGCGGACTGGATCATCAAGCATCTGGACTGGAATGATCCACGCACCACCAAAGGCCATCGTCTGGCAGAGCACCGGACGATTCCGAATTTGGTCTGGCTACTACAGAAATATCCGCAGCAGGCACCAGACGGTTTGCAGGAAAAGATCACGGAGTGGGCACGCGTAGCTGTCAGCCGCTCGCACAACCTGTGGGACTTCCGTAAATACAGTGAGGATATGTGGACCATTCCCGGCATGAATGAGGTTGGTAACTCGCTGAGTCTGCCTGCCATCGCACTCTCTGCCTCATGGGTGGTCGAGGATCCCGCGCTGAAACAGGAGCTCGAACGCATTGCCATCGCCTCGGTGGATCACGTCTTTGGTCGCAATCCGATGCTGCATGCTGCACCGAGTCATCCCAAACAAGGCTTTCCCGAGATCGATCGAGGCTGGCCGAAGCATTACAAAGAAGACGTCTGTGCGCGCTTGGAAACCGTTCGCGGCAATATCGCCACACTGCCGGGCAGCGAGATGTATCCCTTTCAACCAGGAAAAAAGTTTCGCCATCTGGAAGGTTGGGCCAACTATGGTGCGTCCTGGTGCATCAGCTTGAGCTACCTGCGGTATGATTCGGCACAGACAACCCCCGACTTTTCGCAGTTGATACCTGCCGCCGTGCAATTCGGTAGCATCAATGGTGAGGAGGAGATGGTGCATACCTCGGGGACACGGAAAATCAGTGGAGTGTATCCGCATCTCACGACCTATTCACAGAGCCGCAAAGACGGAAGCTTTTTTAAGGAGGCCCACGAAGAGTGTGGCATCGGCGCGGTGATTCCCTGGGCGGGAAAGTTGTGGATGATCACCTATGCCCCGCACAAGCCGCGTGGCTCGGATCACAAACTTTACTCGATCGATGATGAATTGAACATGACGATTCATGCCGAGAGTGTCGGAGGAACACCGGCCGCACGCATGATCCATGTGGAGTCGCAACAGCTGTTTATCGGGCACTATGCCATCGACAAGGAAGGTCATATCCGAGTGATCAGTCCGGAGAAGATGCCCGCACGCGTGACCGCGATCATGCGTCACCTGACCGACCCTGAGAACTACGTCTATCTCTACGACATGGAGAACATGTTCTATGAGGTGAACGTGCATACGCTGGAATTTAAGAAGCTATTTCACGACCCCATCCCGGGCTATCACGGCAAGGGTGGATTCACCTCGCAGGGAAAAGTGGTGGTCAGCAACAATGGCGAAAGCGTGGAATCAGGGAAGTATTGGAAGGTGTCTCCGGAATTCAAAAACATAGGAAGCGAAGACCGGGGCTGTTTAGCGACCTTTGACGGAACCACTTGGGAGATCATTGAGCGCCGCCAATATACGGAAGTGACCGGCCCCGAGGGCGTCTTCCCGACCGCAAATGGTAGCGAAGATCCGGTATGGGCTATCGGCTGGGACAAACGCTCGCTGCGCTTGCAGGTCATGGAGAACGGGGGATTCAAAACGTTTCTGCTGCCGAAAGGTTGCCTGAATAACGATGCCAAACACGGATGGTTCACCGAGTGGCCGCGTATTCGCGATATCGGCGAGTCCGAGCTGATGATGGATATGCACGGCATGTTCTTTAAGTTTCCGAAGCGCTTCACCGCAAATAACAGCGCTGGGATTGAGCCGATTGCGAGCCACATTCGTTACATTCCGGACTTCTGCAAATGGAACGGTCAGCTGGTGCTGGCCACCGACGAAGCCAGTATTCAAGGAAACCCCATGGTCGGGCAACCGCAGTCAAACCTCTGGTTCGGCAAGTTTGAAGACCTGAAAGAGTGGGGGCCACGCAACGCGGCCGGTTCCATTTATATGAACGACCCGATCCAAGCAGGCGTCCCTTCGGAACCGTTTTTGATGAACGGTTTTCCGCACAGGGTGGTTCACTTGGCGTCCGACCGTCCAGTGACCTTCACGCTGCAAATTGATCGTGTGGGGAACGGAGCCTTTGTTGATTATACACGCATCAAAGTGGATGGATACAGCAGCCACATCTTCCCTCAGGATTTGAAGGTTCAGTGGATTCGGGTGTCTGCCGACCAAGACTGCAAGGCGACGGTTTCCTTTCATTTCAGTGATGATGTCTATCGCGATGCGTCGGAAGGAGCTGAGCTTTTCAAGTCGATCGCCGATGTTGACGACACGGATGTAAACAGTGCCTTGCTCTTTCCGGCCAAACGGAATCGCCACTTGCGCGTCATCAATGGCGAGCAATTTTACGACTTTACCAAATTCGATTTTGAGTTCGAGCCAACCGAAGCAGATGCAGCGCTTAAAGCGAAGCTGACTGTTCATCCCGAGTTTACCGTGGATGAAGCGTCAGTAGTGCTCGTCAGCAAAGAGAATCGAGGGCTCGTGGGCAAACAGGGCAATCGCACCGTATTGCGACTGCCGAAAGGACCGGCGGCTTACGACCAAGCCTTCAGCTTCGGGCATCCGCGCATGCACCGCGAGGTGGAGTCGGAGCGCCTGATGGCTAATATTCATGGCACCTTCTATGAAGTTCCGTTCTGGATCGTGGGTGCGCCGCCGCTCTACACCAAGATGCGGCCAGTCTGCACGCATAACAAGCAGATCAGTGACTTCAGCACCTGGAATGGTCTGCTGGTATTGGCAGGACTTAAGTCGGATGCCAAAGAGTCAAAGCATGTCTACAAATCCAAAGATGGCCAAACCGCCCTCTGGTTTGGCGGGATCGATGATCTCTGGAAATTCGGCAAGCCCGTCGGGGTCGGCGGTCCGTGGAAAAACACCAGCGTGAAGGCCGGAGTGCCTTCCGATCCGTATTTGATGACTGGATACGACCAGAAGACGCTCGAGCTGACTGCGGATCAGGACTGTGCCATTACGGTTGAAGTGGATATCGATCATTGGACCGGCTTCCACCCTTATAAAACATTTACGCTCAAGGCTGGCGAGACGCTGAGCTATGAATTCCCGGAAGGCTTTGCCGCTCACTGGGTTCGAGTGAAAGCGGATCTGGATATTACCGCCACGGCTTGGTTCATTTACGAGTAGGGCAACTCGGATCCCCTGTTTATGGTGCCGGAAACGTGGGTGTCCTTAAAATTCTTTTGGTGTCCTTAAAATTCGACCTTTCCTTATTGCCACAGTGCAGAAAGAGGCACGGCAAAAAACTTTTCTCCGAATGGGACGATCTCCTTGCCCGCGTATAAAACGAGACCACATTGCAAATCGTTACCTGTGGCCTCTTGCAATTCCCTCAATCCTTTGAAATCACCCGTATCTACGCGGGTTGACGTTTTAACCTCAATGCCTGCAAGAGTGCCATCAGGACGCTCCAAGATGAAATCAACTTCCTTGCCGTCGCTGGTGCGGAAGTGAAGGAGCTTCGCTCTGAGCTCAGAGAATGAGAGTAGTTTCAGCAATTCGGTAGCAACGAAGTTCTCAACGACATGGCCATAAAGATCATGCTTGTTCCTGCTTAAATCGTCGAGGTTCCAGTCGAGTAAATGGCACAACAACAATGTATCAATCAAGTAGCCCTTGGGGGATTTAACGAGGCGTTTACTGATATTGCGATACCATGGGCGCACATCGAAATTCAAAAACATGGCTTGCAAAATACCGCGGTAACTTTTGCTGGTTACGGCATTCAGTCCCATATCACGTGAGATACTGGCATCATTCATCAGGCTTCCTGCACGTGAGGCAAGAACGCGGAGCATCACGGGCAAGAGGCTGATTTTATCAAGTTCGGCAATGGCCCGCACATCACGTTGAAGGATCGTCGTTAAATATCCCTCAAACCATTCACTGCGCTCGTGCGCTTCTTTGCCTGATATTTCGGGGAATGTTGCCGAGCGGATGGCTTCATTGAGTGAAACCTTTGTTTTGAATGCAGAGAATTTGCACGCAAACAAGTTATCCAAGAAGGTGCATTCACCGCCGAATACTTCGCCGCTTGATGGGGGGTAAAGGGTTTTGACACTCATGCGTCCGACTAGAGAATCTGAAAGCTTCGGCAAGGCCATGACATTGGCTGATCCTGTCAACAGGAAGCGGCCATTACTATTTGCCTTGTCAGCAAGGCGTAATTCATCGACCACCATTTTTAGAGTGCGAAACAATTCCGGCACCATTTGCACCTCATCGACAATCAGTGCACCGTCTCGTTTTGTAAGAAACGCTTCGGGTGCGACTGAGGCCGCCGCCATTTGAGTGGCATTGTCAAATGTAACATATTCAGCCGGGTAATCGGTGCTTGAGAGCTTCTGCACCAAGGTGCTCTTACCTGCTTGCCTGGGCCCGTTCAGAAAGACAACCGGGTTGTGCTTTAAGGCAAACAAGATGTTTTCAGTGAGATTGCGGTGAATATGTTTCATTGTATAGCCCTTATAAAAGTAAAGTTCGGCTTTAGAAAAAGTAAAGTCAAGCTTTACTTTTGCAAGAACTTATGTGTTTTCATTCTAGGGAGAATGGTCCTGGGGGCCGGCATGGCCGGCGACCGCTTATCTTCGCTAATATTACGCTTATGATGAGAATTTGTGTCGTGCTGGATAAGCGTTCAATGAGCGTTCATCAGCGGTTCCCAGCTCTGCTGGGGCTGTGCGGTTTCCGGCACAGAGCTAGAGTCGCCCGCTCCTTTGGATTGGAGAAACGCATTAAAAATGCCTTCAATCACATGATAGCGTTAGTTAAGGCAAATAAAGATATGCTTTATAGGTGGCGGCAACGGTTCGCGCGAATCCGTAAAAAGTTTACGCAAAAACGTATATTAGAAATAACCCCATTTCTGTTATTTTAGACCAATCATATGGCCCTCTGCTCGATGCCTCCCTTCTTTCTTGGTGGTGTTCGCAGCTGACTTGGGTTATTCATCTTTTTTCAATTTCAGACACCATTATAAAGTTAGTCACATGTGTGTCTTAAATCCTACTTATGCCAATTGCTGACTGGACCGTTCTAATCGCCTATCTCGTAGGCACCGTATTACTCGGTGTAGTGCTGGGGAGGCTGGTTAAGAATTCATCCGACATGTTTAGTGCCGGGGGCACTTCACCATGGTGGGCGAGTGGCTTGAGTGCGTTTATGACGATGTTCTCCGCCAACACCTTCGTGGTGTGGGGCAGCATCGCGTTTGACGTCGGCATGGTGGCGGTGATGATCAACCTGATTTATGGCGTGGCCGCGTTGTTGGTCGGCGTGTTTGTCGCCGGTCGCTGGAAAGGCATGGGCATCGAAACGCCGGCCGAATATGTTCGCTTGCGCTTCGGTAAGGGTGCCCTGCATTTCTATACATGGTCGATGATGGTGCTGCGGGTGGTTGGCACTGCTGCGGCGCTGTATGCGCTCGCCAAGATACTGGTGGCGCTGATGCCGCTGGACGAAGGGAACATGCTACGCGACCCGGAAACCGGGAATCTCTCACTGCGCTGGGCGATCCTGATCTTTGGCTCGGTGGTGGTGCTCTATACCATGATCGGTGGGCTGTGGGCGGTGCTCATGACGGATGTGCTGCAGTTTATCATTCTTAACTTAGCGGTCTTGTTTGTCGTGCCTCTGGCACTCCATCAGGTGGGCGGGCTAGGAGGCTTCATTGAGGCCGCGCCCGAAGGTTTTTTCGACTTAGTCAAAGAGGAAAAATATTCCGTCTTCTTCTTGGCTGGATGGGCTGCCATTCATTTCTTCATGATTGGGGCGGAGTGGGCCTTTGTGCAGCGTTTCCTTTGTGTGCCCACCAAGAAGGATGCGCGCAAGAGCACGTTTCTTTTTGGAGGACTGTATCTCTTGAGCCCGTTGCTATGGCTGTTGCCACCGATGATTTATCGTGTGTCGAATCCCGGCGCAGATGCCGAGCAGGCGTATATTCTGGCCTGTCAGTCGGTGTTGCCAGTCGGCATGGTCGGGCTGATGCTCGCGGCGATGTTCTCGGCGACTGCCAGTATGGTCAGTTCGCAGCTGAACGTATTTTCAGGCGTGCTGACGCATGATATTTACAAGCCGTTGGCTAAAGCGAGCACTGCTAAATCCCTACTGCGCGCGGGGCGTATTTTTACCGTGCTACTCGGAATGCTGCTGATCGGCATTGCGCTTCAAATTGAGAAACTCGGCCAGGTGAAGGATCTCATTATCAGTATTACTGAATTGATGGTGGTGCCACTGCTAGCTCCCTCGCTCTGGGGCGTCTTCAGCCGTAAGATCGGCGGACGTGCCGTCTGGATCACGGGTCTGAGCGGCTTTGGATTGGGTGTGTTAATTCGCTTTGGCTTTGGAGCCGAGGGATTTTTGAGCAGCATCGAATCCTTAGAAACCGTCAATGCGTGGGTGATGGCGAATGCGAACTTTTTAAAGACCTTTGTGGGCGTGATCTTTCCGGTGGCTGTGCTCGCCATCATTGAATTCACCAGCCGGGGCGAAGACGCTGGTTGGAAAGCCGTTGCTGTCCTAGCGCGTAAAGAAGACGAAGCCGAGGCGGCGCATGCGGTTCAATCCAATCCGATGGCGGCCAAAGTCGTTTCGGTTTGTTTGGGCGTTTGCGGAGCGATGATGTTTTCGCTCATCTTGGTCAACGAAACCTCGCACGGAATTTTAGCTGCTTTTGGCGGCATCCTATTCCTGTTGGCGGGAATTATTTATTACAAAGTCCGGCGTGCTGTGTAAGCGCCGAGAAACAATGGATATTTTTATATGATTATTGAGACACCAACAGAAGGGCTACGTGGCCTGAAATGTGAAGCGATCGCGGTCGATTTTGCCGTGATCGGTGGCGGCTTGGCCGGCGTCTGCGCGGCTGTGACCGCTGCCCGGCAGGGACTCAAAGTGGCCTTGATTCAGGATCGTCCGGTGCTGGGCGGTAATGCATCCAGTGAGGTGAGGTTGTGGGGGCTGGGTGCGACTTCGCACATGGGCAACAACAACCGCTGGTCACGTGAGGGCGGTCTGGTCGACGAAATCCTGGTCGAGAATACTTACCGCAATAAAGAGGGCAATCCGTTGATCTTCGACACGGTGCTGCTCGAGTTTGTCATGCGGGAGCCGAACATTCGGCTACTGCTGAACACCGCAGTCTACGAAGTGGAGAAGTCGTCTCCCGACACCATTTCAAGCGTCACCGCGTTCTGTAGTCAAAATTCGACCCGCTATGTAGTGAGCGCACCTAATTTTTGCGATGCTTCCGGTGATGGCATTGTTGGCTTTCAAGCGGGCGCGGCGTTTCGTATGGGCGCAGAGACCTCGCAAGAATTTGGCGAACAATTTACGCCTGATGAGAGCTACGGCGAATTGCTCGGGCATACGATTTATTTTTACAGCAAGGATACTGGCAAGCCGGTCAAATACGTCGCTCCGGAGTATGCTTTGAAAGATATTACCGAGGTGCCGCGCTATCGGGATTTCGATGTCAAAGAACACGGCTGTAAGCTATGGTGGATCGAATACGGTGGCCGACGTGATACCGTGCACGACACCGAGGAGATCAAATGGGAGCTGTGGAAAGTGGTGTATGGCGTGTGGGATCATATCAAGAATTCTGGTAAGTTCCCTGATGCCGAAACCATGACACTCGAGTGGGTCGGCACCATTCCCGGCAAACGTGAGAGTCGCCGTTTTGAAGGTGACACCATGATGATTCAGCAGGATGTAGTTGAGCAGCGGATACACGAGGATGCCGTGGCGGTCGGTGGCTGGTCACTCGACCTGCATCCGTCCGATGCGGTTTATAGCGAAAATTCTCCCTGCAACCAATGGCACAGCAAGGGGGTCTATGGCATTCCTTATCGCTGCTATTATAGCCGGAATATCTCCAATTTGTTTCTCGCGGGCCGTATCATCAGTGCCTCGCACGTCGCCTTCGGGTCAACCCGAGTGATGTTGACCTGCGCACACGGCGGAACCGCCGTCGGCATGGCGGCGGCTCACTGTTTGCGCGATGGACTCCGCCCGCGCGATCTGACCGAGCCGACACGCATGGCCGCGCTTCAGAGCGCGCTCAATCAAGTTGGACAGGCCATTCCGGGCATCCCACTGAGCGATGACGGCGATCTGGCCCAGACCGCAAAGGTTTCGGCCTCGTCGACCCTGCAACTGGGCGAACTCTCGACCGACGGGCCGTGGCTGGATCTGAAGTATCCGGTTGCTCAGATGCTACCACTGACGCCTGAAGATCGTCCCACGGTGCAGCTGCGCGTGCGGGCTAGCGCAGCATGTGAGCTGCGTGTGGCGTTACGCGTGAGTGATCAGGCCGCTAATTTTACTCCGGAGCAGACGCTCTGTGAGCAGACGTTTAAGTTGAGCAAAGGTGAGCAGACTGTCGAATTTCTCATCACCAACGGCGTGGATGTCGACCGTTACGGCTTCCTTTGTCTTTACGGAAGGGAAGGGGTTGAAGTCGCCTGCTCCGAGCAACGGGTGACAGGACTGATGACGGTATGGAAGAAGTTCAATCATGCGGTATCCAATACCGGCGAACAGGTGCCCCCTGAGGGGATCGGCATTGACCGCTTCGAGTTTTGGGTGCCGTATCGTCGCCCTGCTGGACACAATCTGGCCTTCCGTTTGTCCACTCCATTGAAAGCCTATGAAGCGGGAAATGTCACCAATGGCACCTTCCGCCCCGTGACGGCAAGCAATGCGTGGGTGGCGGCGTTTGAAGATAAAAGCCCTTGCCTAAACTTGGATTGGGAATCGCCGCAGACCTTCAATGAAATCGTGCTGCACTTTGACACCGATTTCGACCACGCCATGGAGACTGCTCAGTGGGGACATCCTGAAGACGTGATGCCGTTCTGTGTGCGTGCGTATGTGATTCGTGATGCCGACGGTAGCGAATTGCATCGCTGTTCCGGCAATCACCAGACCATCAACCGCATACGTTTTGCCGAGAGCGTTTGCACCCGAGGCTTGTCACTTGAACTGACACATCCATCGGAGCAGGTGCCTGCCGCTCTGTTCGGTATTCGAATTTACTAGCAAACGCTCGAGACGAATTGATGCTGAAAATAAAATATTTGAGGGCAATCGCAGCCGTCGCGCTGAGCTGTTTAACAGCAGAGAGTGCCGCGTGGGAAAGTGGTTCGACCGAGTTGAAGTTCGGAGCGGAGCGAATAACGGTGGAGCCTACGGGGTTTCGTTTTAAATTCACAGACACGACCGGCACGATCTTGGCTCCCGCTCACGAGCAGGTTGGCTTGCGTCTCGAGGGCCAAGCGGTGACTGCTACTGAGGCGCACTCCGACCGGCCGGGGCATTTTACGGTGATGACGGCTCAGGGGTTGAAGGCGAATGTGAGCGTGGCAACTTCTGAGGGACTGGTTTCCATTACGGTAGCGCCGGAGAAAGAGGGCGCGTGCAGGATTGACCTGAGTCTGGGCGGCTTGCCAGTTGCCTATGGCCTCGGCGATGCGGGGGGATGGAGCGGCAACCTGAATTTGGTGACGGATAAAAATGTCCGTTATTCGCTCGTCAATAATGGCAGCTCGAAGCGCTGGCAAAGTTCCTTCGTCATTTTTCCTCATAACGGGCTGGCCGGGGTGGTGTTCGAGGGCAAGCAACCGTCGGTGCTTCTGGGGCCAGAAGCATATACCATGACGGTAACGGCAAACGAACCTGTCACCTTTCACTATATGAGCGGCGACATGCCTACGATTTACGGGAATTACAAAAAACTGTTAGTCGATAACGGATTCCCTTGGATTAAACCCAAATCCAGGTTGTTTGAACTGGGTTGGGAGTCTTGGGCAGCACTCGGCTATCAGACAAAAGAGGAGACGGTGCTGAAGTCCATTTCTGATTTTCAAAAAAAGGGCTATCCTATCCGCTGGGCGGTCACCGGATCCGGCTTCTGGGAAGAGGGCGGCACGACCACTAGTTTTGGGAAATACGGGGGGAAGTTCCCCGACTCGGTTGCTTTCAAAACTAAACTGCATGAGCAGGATGTGAAATGGATGATCGGCCTGCGCACCAACTTTGTTCTGCCGGGCGGTCCGCATATCCCCAAGGGGACAAAGCGTGACTTTAATTTGAAAGGGAAGTTCTTCAAGGGTAACCCGCTTTCAACGGTTGGCGCGGACCAGGGTTACTTCGTAAAAGACCCCTCCGGGAATTTGGTAGTCAAGACATCCCGCTACTTCCCGATTGTCCCATGCTATCTGCTCGACGGGCGTAATCCTCAGGCAGTTGACTGGTATGCCGACCTCTACCGCTCTTGGGGCATTGATGGAATTAAAGAAGATACCATGATGGATGTGGGATCTGACCTGCTTGATATTTTCAATGCCCCTATTGCACGCCTTGCCGATGAGGGTGCGCTGGTGATGGCCCGCTGCGGTAGCTTTAGTCCGTCAGGCACGCTGCTGCGCATCAATGATACCCATGTGAAGGACATGGGTAAGCGGACGCCGATCAATTATTGGCACTATGCGGCCAGCGGTGCTCCAAACGTCTATTCGGATACGGTTGGTTTTCGACAGATGGGGCGCTATACCAATCAGGTCGTGCGTCATGCTTGGTTGATGGCTGTTACGGCCGGGCTTGCCGTCGGAGAGGTGCCCTATGGTTGGAACGAGAAGCAGCAGGGTTTTTTTAAAAGGCCTTTTGATTTTCACTATCAGATCGGACCTTACCTGTATGATGCCGCGATGAAATCCTACCACTCAGGCTATCCATACACACTGACGCCGCTGGGGATTGCTTATCCGAATGATGAAAACGCTGCCGAGCCGACGCACTATCAGTGGATGGCTGGCGAGTCGTTGCTCTGTGCGCCTCTGGTTAAGGATCATGAGAGCAGCAAGATGGATATATATCTTCCAGAGGGACCTTGGTTCGACTACGACACTGGAAAGAAATATCAGGGGCCGAAGTTACTGAAGGATTTCGCGATGCCGCGGGACAAGACGCCTTGTTTTGTGGGTGGCAAGGGGGTTCTGGTAACCCGCGAGTCGGACGACGCGCCTTTTACGGCTCGAATATATCCGATCATCAAAGAGAGCAGTTCGTTTATCTTCACTCATCCTGATGGCAGCTTACAAAGCGTGATTGCACTCAACAGCTGGAAGGGGATGCCTGTTGTGAAAAATACGACAACCGGTGACGTTGTGCCTGTTATCCTTGATGGAAAAAGTGGTTCCGTCTCCTTTGCGTTGTTGCCCGGAAACAATTACCAACTGAACAAAAACAACTAGTTTAATTTTAAGAGGACCACGCGCTCGGCACGGTTATCTCGAAGGCAGCTCGTGTTTCCTGTCTGTTGCTGGCAGAGAGGCCAAATGTTTCTGGCAATCCCATCGACTATGTCGATGGGGTCGCATGAATGCACCGGAATTGGTGTTGGAGAGCTTTCGCAAGACCGTGTCCGAGATGGCTTGGGCCGAAGAAGGGCAGGTCGAACTCGTCCAAGCTCAGCGCCCGAATAACGCTGGACTGATCGGAGCGGCCGCGCTGTTTCATGTTGCGACTATCATCTAAACAGATGATAGTCAGCGACGCACAATTTGATAGTATATGCGCGACATATAGAGCCTTCCCCTCGTTGGCAGATCAGTAGGAGCACCCCCCCAAAAAAAATGAATCGACGCAAATTTATTAAAACAGCCAGCCTTGGAGCTGTCGCCTATGCCGCTTTGCCTAGTATTGGTCTGGCCTGGGAGGATATTCCCTCTCGCACGGGCAAGGTCATCACGGGTCGTAAATTGAACATCGCCTGCATCGGGATCGGCGGAAAAGGTTCGAGCGATGTCGCAGGTGTCTCTAGTGAGAACATCGTGGCCCTGTGTGACGTGGATTTCAACCGAGGGAAGGGGACCTTTGGCAAGTTCCCAGGCGCGAAACGATACAAGGATTTTCGCCGCATGCTGATGGAAATGGATGACCAAATCGATGCGGTCACCATTTCTACGCCCGACCATATGCATTTTCCCGCTGCGATGATGGCGGTGAAGATGGGCAAGCACGTGTTCGTGCAGAAGCCGATGACCCACACCATCGAAGAGGCCCGGGCGCTGACTGAGGCCGCACGCAAGCATAAGGTGATGACTCACATGGGCATTCAGGGGCACTCCATGGAAGGCATCCGCCGCATGCGGGAATGGAACGCCGTGCAGGCCATCGGCGAAGTGCAGGAGGTGCACATCTGGACCGATCGTCCAGTGTGGAAGCAAGGAGCGCGCCCTCTGGCGCCAGCGCAACCAGTGCCTGCGAACTTGGATTATAACTTATGGCAGGGCGTGGCACCTGTGCGTCCCTATAATAATCAGCACGGTCACTTTGCGTGGCGCGGTTGGTGGGATTATGGCTGCGGCGCTCTCGGCGATATCGGCTGTCACGCCATGGACAGTGCGTTTGATGTGCTTAAACTCAGCAATCCAACGAGTGTCGAGGCCGAGTGTGGCCCGCAAAGCCAATGGAGCGCACCCGCATGGTCGATCGTGACTTATCAGTTTCCCGCAACCGCTGAGCGTGGCCCAGTCAAACTGGTTTGGTATGACGGCAATAAAACCCCGCCTCGTCCGAAGGAGCTCGAGGAGGGGCGTGACTTACCTGGGGGCATCGGTGGTCAGCTGTGGTATGGCACCGAGGGCACCATCATGGTCAGCGATGTCTACTGCAGGTCTGCACGCATCATCCCCCAGAGTAAATGGGTGGACTTTGCCAAGAACCGTATGCCAGAGGAGACTGAGCAGCCATCGATCGGACACATGCAAGAATGGATTGAAGCCTGCAAGCGCGGCACACCGGCAGGAGCCAATTTCGATTACTCGGGCCCGCTGACGGAAATGGTGTTACTCGGTAACCTCGCAGTCCGAACTGGCAAGCGCATCGAGTGGGATGCGAAACGCATGGTATGCACCAACGAGCCCGATGCCAACGCGCTGGTTCGCAAAACCTATCGCAAATATTAACAAAGTAATGCACATGAAGATGAATTCAATAATCGGAGCATGCCTGCTTCTCGCAAGCACATGTATCTATGCTGAAGCGACCTTTGTGGGTATCGGTGAGCTGGATCAGGTGTTTCTGAACTATGACAAGGACGGCGATGCTGGCTGGAAGGCACCTGTCTCGAAAGCATTAGTGGTCAAAGTCGCCGCGGGGAGCGTGTTGGCTTCGAAGGAGCCGGCCGCAGCAAACGAAGGGGCTGACAAAGCTTTCGATGGCAGCGCGCAGACAAAATACTGCACGCATGCGTCCGCCATCTGGCTACAACGCCATTTTGAAGATGGCCAACGGCGTATTGTGGCCTACGGCCTGACCTCGGCGAATGATTTCCCCAAGCGCGATCCGCGCAGTTGGACCTTGCAGGGGTCCAACGATGGCAGGCAATGGGACGTCATCGATCAGCGAACGGACGAGACGTTCTCGAAGCGCTTCCAACGCCGTCAGTTTGAAGTGAAGGATCCAGGTGACTATGCATGGTATCAGCTGGACGTAACGCACAATCAAGGCGCTGGCACCACGCAACTGGCCGAGTTGCAACTGTTGACCACCAAAGAAGCAGAAGCGCGAACGAAGGACGTAGTCACCCCAGTCGCTGATGCCGCCGACTGGACGCCGCTGTTTGAGGGCGACCTGTCTGATGCCGAATTCCCGGCTGGGGTTTGGACGATTGAGAACGGCGAACTCACCGCGAGTCAGGACAAGCTGATCTACACCAAGCAGGCCTATGAGAACTTCGTGTTGGACTTGGAGTTTAAGAACGGGCCTGCGGCCAACAGTGGAGTGTTTGTTTACCTTTCGGATCCGAAGGGATGGGTTAAAAACTCAGTGGAGATTCAGATCACTGACGACAGCGCAGCGAAATGGGAGAAGGCGAATCCGACCTGGAAGTGTGGTGCCATCTTTGGACGTTTAGCACCCAGCGAGCAGATGGTGAAACCGGCGGGCGAGTGGAATCGCTATACGATCATTTGCCGTGGCCCGTTCATTGAGGTCATTCTAAACGGCACGCACGTGAACTCTATGGATATGCGTAATTGGGACTCCGAGACGCATAATCCGGATAGGTCGAAGAAGCCACCTTGGCTCAGTAAACCGCTCAACACACTTCCCACCAAGGGCCGTATCGGGTTGCAGGGTAAACACGGAGGGGCGCCTATTTGGTTCCGCAATGTGCGGATCAAGGCGTTGGATTGAGCGTTGTGACGCACATGGCTTTGCCAGTACGCAGCAGTCGACTGCCCCATTCATTTAAATAAATAGAAACCTAATTATACTATGCAAAACGAATCCAAAC
>Ga0209196_1001534_pt1 | contig 16258 bp, 18 predicted proteins | sample COGITO_mtgs_1105_5_FD_184801 | JGI IMG/M metagenome (GOLD analysis project Ga0209196, IMG submission 184801) | Pelagic marine microbial communities from North Sea - COGITO_mtgs_110509 (SPAdes) (version 2) | ecosystem: Environmental > Aquatic > Marine > Epipelagic ... | reverse complement strand
TCGACGACACAGACATCATAACGGAAGCTTCCACAGAACCTTCACTAGAGCCTTCTAGTGAACCATCCATCGAACCATCAACGGAACCATCTGACGAACCTCTAGAGGGCACTGTTGGGCTTGTAAATTACAATTTAGAACAAGTTGCTTGCTTACAATGTATGGGCGTATCTCAAGAGATCATGATTCAGTTTGAAGCAAAGTTTCATGATAAAATAGGCGAGACACACCCAACGTGGTATCCACCATCTGGACAATGTGTAAACTCAATGAATCCTGTTTCAATCTTTGTGCAAGGCATCAACATTGGATCATCCATCAATGTTTTCGGCAATCCAAACTCTTTTACAGCATTCAACAACAACTCAAACATTTATAGTGGGTTCTTGACCGAGTCTCAATATGACCGAGACACTCAAATGAATGTTCAAACTCAAGACGGAACATCATTCCAATTTAGATCAATTCATGGATTTGACTTTATCGAACCTTACGAGATGCGTTATGTGGACCCATCTTATGCCTTCGCAGCTGTTGTCTCAAAGTTTGGAACACAGTTCTCATGGGGACCCTCTGGTGGAGAAGACTTGTTCAACATCACCATTGCAACTTATTCCTCAGACGGAAGTCAACTTCTTGGCGTTGCATCATGCTCAGGGCCCGACAGTGGCTACATGTCTTTTGATGGTTCTTACTTTCAAGCTTATCCTTATTGGTCACTTACTGCAATTCACATGACAAGATTTTCTCAACAAAGAGTTCCATACGAAGGTCTCAATGGCTATGTTGATGTGCAGCTTGAGTGGTCTGTTGTGGGAACTGGTCACATCGAATAACTTCCGCTACTCTCGGCACTATTTAGTAGTGGAGGGTTACATGTGGAAGAGATTGAAGTCGGCTCATTAGTTATTTTTTTGAAAGAGTTTCGAAGCGCATCGATTCCCAATGTTGGAATTGTTCTCGAGATCATCGCCTTAGATGAGTTATTAGTTGATGAATCTCATGAAGGAGTCACATGGTACTCTGTCAAGTTTGGGCATGTTGATATCGCAGTGTCATCGGAAATGATAATTCTCCTCAATTAGCTTGACAACCTATCCTAATCGTGTTATATTATAGTGTAACCTTAGGAGATTATAATGAGTTTTACAAATGAAATAATAGAGACGGCTATTGAAGATGGTCACACATTTATAGTTTTAGAGCCAAAAGAAGTGTTTGAAGATTCGGTAAAAGAATTCCATACAGAGCAAGGTCGATTAGTTTATAATGTCGATGCACTTCTTCAATGTCTACGAGATGCTTATGAATGGGATGCTGTAATGGCGCTAGAATGGTTCGACTACAATATTTATGACCTAACATTTATGAAAGGAGGTCCAATTTTTTATGATGAATTTGAAGAAAAGTACTTGACACTTCATGAACAACATGTTACATTATAGATAACCAACAACCACAGGAGAACTTATGCCAAACAAAATGTTTCGTATCGCTCACATTAGTGACACTCACATCCGCAATCTTAAATATCACGATGAATATCGCCATGTTTTCAACCAAATTTACGATAGCCTAAAGCAAGAACAGCCAGACTATATCGTTCACACCGGAGACTTGGCTCACACAAAAACACAACTCTCACCAGAGTATTTCGAGATGGCATCAAACTTCCTAAAGTCTCTAGCGGACATAGCGCCAACAATTATGATTCTTGGAAACCACGATGGGAACCTTAAAAACGGTGACCGACAAGATGCTGTAACGCCGATAGCAGATGCTATGCAACATCCAAACTTTACTTTGCTAAAGAACTCTGGAGAATATTCACCCGAAGATGGATTGACATTTAATGTCTTATCTGTTTTTGATAGAGATAACTGGCAAACACCATCAAATAATGGCGACATAAACATCGCTCTTTATCATGGAGCCATCCAAGGCTGTCATGTAGGATCGGGATTCTCTCTAGATCATGGAGAAGATGATGTGTCAATCTTTAGAGACTTTGACTACGCTATGCTTGGAGACATCCACAAAATTCAATCAATGGACGTTGATCGAAAGATTTGGTATGCTGGCTCTACAGTTCAGCAGAACTTTGGAGAGTCTCAATTGAAAGGTTATTTGATGTGGAACATTCACTCAAAAGATAAGCACTCAATTGATAAGCGATTGTTTCAATCTCCAAGACCATTTATCACAGTTCAGATTAATAAAGATGGCACTCTACCATCTCTAGATGTTCCTAAGAATTCTAGATTGCGTTTAATGTGTAATCACAATTTGCCAATGGCAAAACTAAAGCGAGCATGTGACTATGCTCAAGTTAAGTGGTCAACTTATTCTGTCAGTTTTGTGAACAATTCAACGGCTTCAAATGGCGTCGAATCTGCAAAGAATGGTAAAGCACTGAACATGCGAAATCCTGACAATCAAGAAAAGTTCCTTAGAGAATTCATGGATAGCAGAGAAATAGACGATTCTGTTAGAGATAGAGTCGTGGAATTATCACGCGATTATTTAAAGAAAGTAGATTCATCTTCACCTATCGCAAGAAATGTTGTGTGGGATATTAAGAAAATGAATTGGAATTACCTATTTAATTACGGAAAAGGCAACACTTTAGATTTCAGCCGCCTAAATGGCTTAGTTGGAATCTTCGGTAAAAATTATTCAGGCAAGTCATCAATTATCGATGCTGCTTTGTTTGGCCTTTTTAATACGACATCAAAAGGAGAAAGAAAGAATGTCCATATCATCAATCAAAACCAAGAACAAGCTTCTTGTAAACTCGAGATCGCTGTCGGCGATGATGTTTACAAAATTGATCGAAGCCTCGAAAAAACAACCGGAAGGTCTAAAGGTCGAGAAGTCACCTCAGCGAAAACAGATCTCAACTTCAGAAAGCTAACTCTCGGAACCCAATCGGAGTCAAAGAACGGCGATACTCGTAACAAAACAGACGACAACATCCGTAACATCTTTGGCTCGCTTGAGGACTTCATGATGACTTCTTTCGCGGCACAGAATGATTCTTTCGGCTTTATTAACGAAGGATCGACTAAGCGAAAAGAGATTCTTGCGAAATTCCTTGATCTTCAAATCTTCGACCAAATGCACAAGCTAGCAAAGACCGACTCATCAGAAATGAGAGGAATCATCAAACACTTGACATCTGTAGATTGGCAAAAGAAGCTATCGCGTGCTGAAGCTGAATTTGAGGAAATCGTGGAAGACATCGAAACACAGCAACTGTTGTGTGAAAAACATACTGCTCGTTTATCTACCTTAAAAGAAGAGCAGAAATTTATTCAAGACCAAGTCGAAGCAGCATCTCAAAGAGATCTCGATATTGATAGTCTAAAGAGTTCCCTCACAAAGGCTCAAAAATCGCTCTCAAAGAACTCTAAAGAGATGGATAGGTTATCTACCGAGATTGCCTCTAAACGCTCTCAAATCGAAAATTTGCAACTTAGATTGCCTAGTTTGCTCGAAGAGTCAACCACGGCTAGAGAAGAGTTGCAATCATTGGAGATGCTCAAAGAAGAAATAAGCAAAACCAACAAAGCAGTTGAGAAATCTAAAAGAGAAAGGTCTAGACTTCAATCTAAGATTGACATGTTGCATGATCATGAGTATGACCCAGATTGCAGTTTCTGTAGTAACAACGAGTTCGTTAAGAAAGCAGAAGAAGCAAAGGTTACAATTGTTGATGTAATCCAAAACATCGAGACCCTTAATTCTCAAATGTTAGATTTAAAGATGAAAGCATCTTTGTTTAATGAGGTGTACGCAGAAGCAATTGTTCGAGATTATGAAGTCCAAAGAGATGCCCTCATAAAAAAACAGTCCGAGGTTCGCAACATGTCTTTGCAATGGGAAAACTGTGAAGGTAAGGCTTCGTTGATGGACAGAAGAATTGAGGATTGTGAGATGGACATTGCTTATTACAATGACAACATCGAAGCTTATGAGAACCTGTCTTCATTGCGCCGAGACCTTCAGGCAATTAACAAAACCGTTTCGCTCAAGGCCAACGAGATCAAATCTTGTGAATCAAAGGTTCTAGAGTACATGTCCGAGAAAGGATCGTCAAAGAGAATAATTGAAGAAGCTAAAGAGAAGATTCAACAAATCACAGATGCTGAAAGAGACTACATCGCTTATGATATCTTTGTAAAAGCAACTCATGCTAATGGAATTTCTTATGAAGTCATCAAATCAATGTTACCAGTGATCAATGATGAGATTCAAAAAGTCTTGTCATCAATTGTTGAGTTCCAAGTCTTCTTTGCAGAAGATGCAGATAAGCTTGAAATCTATTTAAAGCACCCCAATTATGACCCACGACCACTTTCCATGGGCTCTGGTGCTGAGAAAACAATCGCATCAATGGCTGTTCGACTTGCTTTGATTTCTGTTTCTTCTTTACCAAAATCAAACATCTTCGTCCTTGATGAGCCCGCAACCGCTTTAGATGCTGACCACATGGAAGGCTTCACTAGACTATTGCAAATGATCAAGGCACAGTTCAAAACTGTCCTATTGATTACTCACCTTGAAAGTCTTAAAGACGTTGTTGACATGACAATAGACATCGACAAGACCGATGGATATGCTCGTGTAAATTTGTAAATCCGTGAACTAGTTAGAGTCAAGTAATAGGGGGAAAAATTATGAAAGACTCTAACGAGAATCAAGAAGAGAAAAAGGGCGTTATCGATAACGTAATGGAAAGAGCAATCTCACGAAAGCTCCTTGTGTTCGCTGTCGCTACCGCCCTTTTATATTTAGAAGTTGGCTTAGACGCTGATACATGGGGCATGATTGCCATGACTTACATCGGTGGCCAAACAGCGATTGACTTCGCAACAGCTTGGAGGAACGGATGATGTGGGATTGGATTAAAGATAGGTGGGAACTTCTCGTTTCTGCTTTTGTCGTTTTGACCGTCTTTGTTCTCGGACGTAAAAGTAAAGAGAAGCAGGCTCAAGTAGCCGAAGCTGTTGCGACAGCAAAAGAAAAAGAGATTGAAGTAGTCAAAGAAGTCACAGCAGAAGAAAAGCTACGACTTGCGAAAGCTCACTCAAAATATGTCAATACTAGAATCGCTCTTCGCAAACAACAACGTGCTGCCAAGACCGAACTAGAGAGAGAGACTCTTACTAGAAAGTTAGAGTTGGTAGAGTTAGCAAAAGAAGATCCAGGTGAAATAGATCGCATCTTGATGGAAGAATATAACATCGCAAAACTAAAATGATTTTGTTGTTAATTTCATTAGTCTCCGCACAGCCGCTTATGACCTCTCTCGATGAAGGCCAAGCGGCTCCTTTTGGTGGTCGACTATTCAACGACGAAGCAGTTGCCTCGATAATAGCAGGTAAAGAGTTCGCAGAGCAACAATGTGAGATCCAAATGTCTCTAGATTATTCCCTTCAATTAGCGGAAAAACAACTCCAGATTGACTATTTAGGCATTGAAAAGGAAACTTTGCAAAAGAAACATGAAGCTTTGATTGATATCCGAGATGAGGAAATTAAATCTTTACGAAAGCACATAAACCCCAAGAGGTCCATGTGGATATTCTTTGGTGGATTTACGCTTGGAACAGCTTCTTCTCTTGCAACCTATTACGCTGTTAATCAAATATCGGAGAACTAATGAGTAAAGATCCAAATTATGCTGTGAAGGTTGAGAAAGCCATTGCAGAGAAGTATGGCAAAGAGGCCGTAGTGAATCCCAAGTCAGAATGGGACGATGATAAAGAAAAAGAGTATCTAGCTGAACTAAAGAACAACTATCGCAATGATAAATCGGAAAGCGAAAGAGTTGAGCTTGGTGGAGTTTTAATCTCAAAAGAACTACTTAATAAAGAATCCGAGCGTTCATGTCCAACCTGTAACACTTATTCATTCAAATCCGTTGATGATTTATACATGACGAAATTTGAATGTTGCTACAAGTGCTACATTCAATGGGTAGAAGGTCGAGAAGAAAGGTGGAAAAAAGGTTGGAGACCAAACAAATGAAACTTACAAAACAAACATTAAAGCAAATTATCAAAGAAGAGCTAGACGCAATGATGGCCGAAGGCTCATCAGATATGGGAACAGATATCGTGGAGTTTGCCAAATCCGCCGCAGAAAAAATGGGCCTAGGTGACCAAATCAAAGTGGTAGATGACCGAGGAACAAATGTAATAGCTTATTATCCGAGAGATGGAAAACCAGGAACGACCCTTGTCAAAGGTAGTGAGATGGCAACAGACTATCATGAAGAACTCCCACCAGAAGTTCAAAAGCTAGTCTCCATGATTAAACAAAAGATGAATCAATAAGAGAGGTTAGAACAAATGAGCAAAGAAACATTAGAAATTATTAGAGGACTTTCCCAAGCAGCAGCCAACGCTTACGACGGCGCTCACATGGAAAACTATTCTCTTGACGGACAAGTTCGCAAAACCGGTCTTAAGCGAGAAGAAGGAATTCCCCTTCTTGACAAGCGCTGCATTGACGGCTTCAAGGTTAAGTTTTACGGAGACTCAATGATTATCAATTATCAGTCTGACGTCAGAATGAAGGACTTGAAAGAGAATGGTTTTGAAAATGACATCATGAGAACCATTAATGAAGTCAAGAAGTTTTTGCAAAAGGAATACAAAACCATCACTGGTAAATCTGTTTCTTTGACTGCAAAAGGCGAGCCACAAGTTATCGTTCAAACAACATCGAACGTTCGCACATTTGTCCAAGCCTATCAGCACTACAAGATTGGTGGACTTAAGATGGATCAAATTCTAGAACCATCAGCAGATACTACTCGAGACATCACAAAGAAATTTTTGGAAGCAGCGAAAGCAAAGCGTCCTCAAAACGAAAAAATTAACCCAAAGGATAATCAGAAATGAAACTCACGAAAGAAACATTGAAGCAAATCATCAAAGAAGAGATGGAAGCTATCATGAATGAAGCAGTCACAATGCCAATTATTCCAATTAAGATCCCAGAAGAGATGCGTCATCGGATAAACAAAGCAATGCACAGTGGCACTGACAAAGGTCATGAGTTTGCTAAGAAGATGTTAATAAAGCATGGCTTTCAAGACGTAGCAGATAAATTCGACAAATATCTTGAGAGTAAATAAGCTCAATAACTTCTGAAATAGAAGTCATCACAAGAGACTAAATGAAACTCACCAAAAATGAAATTGTTAAAGAACTTGTAAAGTGCGGAAAGGATCCTCAATACTTCATCGATAACTATTGTAAGATCTCCCACCCAATGCACGGGCAAATTCCTTTTAAGACTTATGACTATCAAAAGGACATGCTCAAGAACTTTAACGATTATCGTTTTAACGTAATTTTAAAAGCAAGGCAGCTCGGGATCTCAACCATCTCAGCTGCTTATGTTGCTTGGTTCATGCTGTTTCATCGAGAAAAGAATGTTCTCGTTATCGCAACGAAACTATCCACAGCAACAAATCTCGTAAAGAAGGTCAAGATGATCTTCAAGAACCTTCCATCGTGGATGTTGATTGCAAAGATCCAAACAGACAACAAGCAATCATTCGAGTTGACAAACGGCTCTCAAGTAAAAGCCGGAACCACATCAGGCGATGCTGGTCGTTCAGAAGCTTTGTCACTTCTCATTATAGACGAGGCAGCGTTCGTTGACGGCCTCGACGAGCTTTGGACGGGTCTTTACCCTACTTTGTCGACAGGGGGCCGCTGCATCGCTCTAAGCACCCCTAACGGCGTTGGAAACTGGTTTCATAAAACCTATGTTGAGTCTGAGACAGGAAACAACGATTTCTTTCCAACAAAATTAAATTGGGATGTCCACCCAGATCGTGACCAAGCTTGGTTTGATAAAGAGACAAAGAACATGTCCAAACGACAGATTGCACAGGAGCTCGAGTGCTCTTTCAATGCATCTGGTGAAACAGTTATTAATCCTGAAGATCTACAAAGAATTCATCTAGATGTTAGTGATCCTCAATATCGCGTTGGTTATGACCGCAACTTTTGGATTTGGGAAAAGTTTCAAGAAGGCGTTCCCTATCTTCTATCCGCAGATGTTGCTCGAGGTGATGGAGCAGACTTTAGTTGTTTTCACATCATTCGTGTTGACACAATGACGGTTGTAGCAGAATATCAAGGCAAACCGGATCTAGATATGTACTCAAGAATTCTCTATGACGCTGGTGTTGAGTATGGGACCTGCTTATTGGTGGTTGAAAATGTTGGTGTCGGAATCGCTGTCCTTGAAAAACTAAAAGACATGAATTATAAAAAACTTTACTATTCAATTAAATCAACTCATGAATATGTCGAAGCTTATCTTGCTGAGAATGACGACCGTGCAGTAATGGGCTTTACGACATCCACAAAAACAAGACCCTTAATCGTGGCCAAATTGGAAGAGTACGTGAGAAACAAACTAATTACTATGCACTCCGCTAGAGTTTTTCACGAATTAAAGACTTTTATTTGGTTCAATGGTAAACCTCAAGCAATGCGTTCTTACAATGATGATCTCGTAATGTCTTTAGCAATCGCTTGTTGGGTTAGAGACACTGCTCTTGCAGAAAATGAACGAGACATGGCATATAAGAAAGCAATGCTTGGAGGTGTTTTTAAAAGCACCACCACCATGAACACGCAAATAAAAGGACAGAAGTTCTATAACGAATCGTTTAACGAAAAACATCAGGAGGAAATAGAGAAGGCAAAAGAATTTCTCTGGATTTACAAAGGATAGAAAATGGCTCGTAACGAAAGAAACCCGAACAACAATCAAAACCAATTGTTCAAATCATTAACTAGAATGTTCTCGGGTCCTCTGACCCAGCGACGAACACAGTCGGGTCGACAACTAAGACGCCGACATTTGGACATTTACGCAAAGCGTTTCAGATCTGCATCAGGGCAACAATTCAAAAAGACTGAATACAACCCAATGAACATCATGACGCTCAACATGATCTCGAATAGAAACCGAGCAGAGCGTTACATTGATTTCGACCAAATGGAATTCACACCAGAGATTGCATCTTCTCTTGACATCTATGCAGATGAAATGACAACTCACTCGGCATTGACACCAATGCTTCATATCAAATGCACGAATGATGAAATCAAATACATCCTTCACGCTCTTTACTACAACATCATGAATGTCGAACACAATCTGTTTGGTTGGGCAAGAACCATGTGCAAGTACGGAGACCTCTTTGTTTATCTCGACATTGACGAAGAAAAAGGAATTCAAAATTGTATTGGACTACCTCCACAAGAAGTCGAGAGACTCGAAGGGGAAGATCCAACAAACCCAAACTATGTTCAGTTCCAATGGAACAATGCATCATTAACTCTAGAAAACTGGCAGGTTGCTCACTTTAGAGTTCTTGGAAATGACAAACATGCTCCTTATGGAACATCCGTTTTAGAGCCCGCTAGACGCATCTGGAGACAGCTTACGCTTCTCGAAGACGCAATGATGGCCTATCGCATTACACGCTCTCCAGAGCGACGTGTGTTCAAGATTGACGTTGGTGGAATTGCTCCTCAAGATGTTGAACAATACATGCAGAAAGTTATGACTCAGATGAAGCGACACCAAGTTGTAGACCCTAGCACAGGACGAGTAGATTTGCGCTACAACCCTCTTTCGATTGAGGAAGACTACTTTATCCCAATTAGAAACGGACAGTCCTCTACGAACATTGAGAACCTTCCTGGTGGACAATTCACAGCACAGATCGAAGACGTTAAGTATCTCCGAGACAAGTTGTTTTCAGCGCTTAAGGTCCCACAATCTTATTTGTCAATGGGAGAAGGTGCCACTGAGGACAAGACAACCTTGGCTCAAAAAGACATCAGATTCGCAAGAACGATTCAAAGACTTCAGCGGGTGCTTATCTCGGAGTTAGAAAAGGTCGGCATCGTGCATCTTTACACAATGGGATATCGTGGAGATGACTTGTTAAACTTCAAACTAAGCCTTAACAACCCATCAAAGATTGCAGAGATGCAAGAGCTCGAACACTGGAAGACCAAGTTTGACATTGCTGGTGCAGCAACAGAAGGTTACTTCTCTCGTCGTTGGGTTTCAGAAAACCTATTGGGATTATCTCAAGAAGAATATCTACGAATGCAACGAGAAATGTTCTCAGACAAGAAATTCATGGCAGCCCTAGAGGGTGCAGCAGAAGCTGATTCTGGTGGTGACTCCGGTGGTGGTGGTGGAGATCTTGACCTCGGAGGAGACTCTGGTGGTGATCTAGATCTTGGTGGAGACTCTGGTGGAGGTGATGATGCACCAGCTGACACAGGTTCAGACGCAGAACCAGATCTTATGGCAGAACCACCAGCAAAGCGAGATGACGACGCAAAACCTCGAGGACCTTATAAGAGACATAAGTTGACCTACAGAAAAGGTGGAATGAAAAAGCAAATGAATAACACAGCCTCAGGAGAGATAGGCACAGCGAGAAAAACATTTCCTGGAAAACTCGGCTTTGGTGGATTAGACTCTCTCTCGAGAGGAGTGACGGAAGCTGTTGATTTTGGAGAGAAAGAACTATTTAAATCTGAAGCAGAAATCAAAACGCTTCTAGAATCATTGAAAAAAAAGGAAGATGCAGATGAAACATAATAAGAAAAGAAATACCGCTTTTCTTTACGAATGTCTGATTCGTGAATTAACAAAAGCAATTGTTCAAGAAAACAAAAGTAAACAAACAATAGTCAAGGGTCTTTTAAAAGAATTCTTCTCAAAAGGAAAGGCTCTTAAGCAAGAGCTTGATATTTATCGATCCTTACTAGAATCAAAAGAATTGGAAGCAAGCTATTCTCGTCGCTTGTTGTCTGAGACAAAAAAAGACTTTGAGGCTGTTGATCGTAAAGAAGTGTTTAATGAGCAGACAAGTCTTATTAACAGAATTAACAAGTCATTGGGAAGTGATTCATTTGGTATCTTTGTTCCAAACTATAAAGATCTTGCCACTGTAGGGATGTTCTTGCAGCAAGATAAGCTATCAGCCAAGAAGCGCATTATGCTTGAAGACAACTGTGTAAAGTATCTTGGAAGATCAGAAAAGGTCTTGACCGAAATGAAACACATTGACAAATTAGAATTTAGCATGTTTGTCAACAGATTCAATAGCACTTACGAACACTCTTTATTGAAAGAGCAAAAAGATCTTTTAACAAACTTCATTACATCATTTTCTGATAATGGATTAGGACTTAAGTCTTATCTAAATTCAGAAATTGGACGACTCAAAGAAGCCGTTAGCACCGAGATTATAGAAGGTCGAGATCCTGCTCTAAATGAAAATTTTAAAAAAGTTAAGGCAAAGCTGGATAGTTATGCAACTCAGGCTTTAAATGAGGCTGTGGTTGAAGAAATCTTTTACATCCAAGACCTTTTGGCGGAGGTAAAGAGACATGTCAGTTAAAATTCAAATAGCTCAAGATCAACCAACTGAAGAAGTTGAAGATACAAACGTAAAGATAAAAATAAAACAAGTGGACAAACCAGAAGAGCCATCTGAGCCCACTATCAAGATTGAGATCATAGACAAAGAACGAATTGAGTTTGAACTAAAAGCAAAGTCAGCAGTCAATGGAGACTTGATGATTTTCGCTCATCGTGACATCGACATCGTCTTGAATCAAAAAGATCGCAAAGTTACTGCTTTTGCAAAAGAAATGAATTCAGATTTCGTTTATGGCGCTGAGTCTCGTTTGTTCGAGTTCCTTAGAAAAAAGGGAGTTCTAGAGTTTGACTCTATTCAAGGTGGAAACATCTATGGATCAATGGAAGGCAGGTTGATGGATGCCAAAGAGCATGATGTCAACAAGATTACACTATTGGCAATTCACGAATGGATGAAGGATGAAGCTCCTTATGTAAATCGACTAAAAGGTCATGATGAAGACATGGAAGATCACATGGTTAAGCCTGACGGAGAATACTCCACAGAGCTTGGAGAAGTTCCTCACGAAGATCAGAAAGGTTCAATCCGACAACGCAACTTGTTTGCACCTTATTTATATGGACGGTACACATACTAATGCGACAAGACGTTATTATGGAAGGGTGGAGACGATTCCTCAAAGAAGAAAAGGCTCGCGGAACTCGACTTGATGATAGCGAAGTCTGCTTAAGAGTTGGCATATCACCCGGCAGCGATGCAGAGTTCACAATGTACACTCCTGGAAAAGGAACAACAGCTCAGATGATTTCTGATTTACAAATAATTGGAGAGGTTACTTTATCAAGTTTGAAGAGCGATGGTCCGTGCTTAAAAGGAGATGGCATGAATCCATCTTGGCACATCGAAGCAATCCACACTGATGAGAAATTTAGAAATGTCGGATACGGAGGATTACTTTATGGGTTTGCATTTTATGTAGCAGATCAAAACAACGCTGGTCTTACCTCAGACAAGAACGTTGGATCGAAAGAAGACGCAGTTGATAAATGGAAATCATTCGAAAAGAATTCTCAAACCTTTGACAAAGTAGAGACACCAGCTGGTAATGACACGTTCGATTATGACGAAGACACCCCAGACCCAGATGATGATTGCGATGTTCTAGTATCAGACTCAGACAATGCAACCGACTATAGTTTAGACCACAAGAATCCACAAATCTATGAACAGTCAATCGCAACTTACGAAGCAAACCATATGGACTTTCTTGATGAAGTTCTAAATTCGGGCTTCATGAACGATCGAGAGTTCAATAAGTTCCTAGACCAAGCAGCGTTTGCTAGCTTTAAAAGAAATTATGACGAGTCAGTTTGAATGAAGAATTGGAAACCGCTATTTATCGAGAACAGTAAGATTCCTGTTTGGTTGTCTTATTTGGCACCTATTGACATTGGAGCAATTACTCTTGGTCCCATCGTCATCTCTCGTGGTGAAATGTCCGAAACAGTTAAGCGTCATGAAACAATCCACTATCAGCAATATCTAGAACTAGCGTTTGTCGGATTTATTATTTTATATCTTGGTTGGTGGGCACTGAATCTTTTGAAAGACCAAGATGGTGCTGATGCCTACTTCAACATCCCATTTGAGAGAGAGGCTTATTGTAACGATGAAGATGAGGGTTATTTAGAAAACAGAAAGAGGTTCGCTTGGACACATTACATTTCATTTTAGCCGCATACGGCATGACGTTCATGATTGTCTACGGAAAAATCTTTGAAGACATCCGCCCCAAGAAAGACTACACAAAGAAATGGAACACTCTATGGAACTGTCCATTGTGCGTCGGTTTTCACGTAGGTTGGGTTTTAATGCTCCTTTCCCCATTTACGGAACTATTTAGTTTCGAGTATTCTTTCGGGAATGCATTTGTTCTTGGTTGCATTTCAGCCGGAACATCTTATTTAATTTCGGTCTTAGTCGATGATTTTGGGCTAAGACTATCATCGAGACCAGGGGGTGATTATGTCGATGATTAGTACGCGCTGGATGTTACAACCAGTTCGTCGCTGCTGCTCAGGTTCGTAGCGCGAGCGGGTAGCGCCCGCTAAGGGTGGAGCCTAGCTCTGCCCACCTTTTTTATTGGAGAGAAGAATGAGTAAACAATTATTAAGAGAGTTCCATGCACTATGCCCCGATGGTCGATGCTTGGATCTTCTAACAGAAAGAGAAAAGAAAGAAGTTGTCGAAGAAGGCGTGGTCTACTTGACTGGACGTATTCAGACGGCAGACAAAAAGAATGGTAACGGTCGCAAGTATCCACACAAAGTTCTCAAGAGAGAGATGGATAACTACATGGCTATCGTTAAAGACAACCGAGCGTGTGGTGAATTAGATCACCCTGACGACTCCGTCATTAACCTTAAAAACGTTTCTCACATGGTCACCGACTGTTGGTGGGAAGGCAAGGACGTAATGGGCAAGATCAAGGTCCTAGACACTCCTAGCGGTAGAATCCTGAAGGATCTCATCAATGCTGGTGTGAAGCTTGGGATTTCATCTCGCGGACTTGGATCGGTTCGAGAATCAATGGGATCAACAATTGTTGAAGAAGACTTTCAACTAATTTGTTTTGACATTGTATCAGAGCCATCGACACCGGATGCTTATGTTTATCCCGGAGAGAAGGCCCCAAAGCCAAATCGCTTCTCAACAAAGTTGCGAGAACAAAAAGAAAATAACATTGACAATCTATTTAAGAAGATTCTTGGAGACTAAATGAACAAAGCTGAATTAAAAAAGACACTTAAGCCACTCATCAAAGAGTGCATAAAAGAGGTCATCTTTGAAGAAGGAGTTCTCTCTGGAATCATTTCAGAGGTTGTAAAGGGAACCGGCGGTCAACGCATTGTCGAAACTCAAACCCAACCAACTTATCAAAAACCACAAATCGATTACGAAGCCCAAGAGCGTAAACGCAAAAATCAACGTCGCAAAATGCTTGACTCAATTGGTAGAGACTCTTATAATGGAGTGGACTTGTTCGAAGGAACAACGCCAATGTCTAGCAGAGATAGCGGAAGATCAGCAACATCACCTCAGGGAGCGAAAGCTCTTGATGGCGTTGCACCTAATGATCCAGGTGTTGACTTGTCTGCTTTTGGAACATCTTCGGCCGTGTGGTCAAAACTAGCAAAGGGATAACAATGGCTACCAATTATAAAATGAAACCTCGCAACGGCGAGGCGATGGAAAAATTCATCAAACGTTTCACAAAGAAATGTAAGAAGCTTGGCATCATGCAAGAAGTCCGAGACCAAAGACATTTCGTTTCTCCATCAGAGAAAAAACGTCTTGCTCGTAAAAAATGGCGAGCACGCAACAAGAAGAATAAGCAATAACTATTTAGTCCTAAAGAGAGGGAAAAATTATGAGTTCAAATATCTATAGCGTAGGGCTAAATCACGTTGGTGCATATCAGGTAAGTGGAGTCCCTTATCTTAGTAGCTCTGCTATCCCAGCAGCAACTGACGAATCTTTCAGATTTCAGTTTCCAACCGTTGCTAAAAAACTAATTGTCAAATCTACAAGTAATCATGATGTTAGAATGCACTTTGCACCCTATAACCTAGGAGTGGGACCTACATTTGATTTTGCCCAAGATGCTCGCACAAATGACAACTTTTTTATCATTCTAGCAGGTTCTCAAGTGGAGCTCAATCTTAAGTGCAAAGAAGTGTTTTTCTCGCCAACTACAAACAGTCAGTCTGGTGAAGTGCAACTTTTCGCAGAGTTGACCAATATTCCTGCAAGTAGAATGTTTGACCTTGAAGGTCTCGAGGGAATTACGCAATGAGTTCTTTTTATTCTGTTGGTCTTCAAAATGTTGGCTCTTACCAAGTCGCAGGTCGGCCTTGGCTAAAAGACTTAAACTTGGCAACCGGAGACAAAGTTCTATTGGAGTTTCCAAACGTGACACGCGAGATCCACATTTGCAACGACCACAACTCAGGTGGTTCAGCACACATCCTTGAGGTTATGTTTTGTGAGCCAAAGCGTGCAATAAGTCTTAATAGCACAAGTGAATATTACTCAACAACCTTTAGTTCCCTGTCTGAACTTACTGTTTCAATTTGGGTTAAAACAGATACCACTGTTGCCAATCAAAGGATTATAGATTTTGAACCCGTTGTAGGCGCAGGTACTGGTATAAGGACTGATAGTTCTTCAGTAATTAGAATTTTGGTAGATGGCGTTGCAACCAGTGGTACGACTGTTATTGCGCCCAATACATGGTACAACTTTACTTTAGTTCTTAAAGATGGCGACAGTAAACTATTTGTAAATGGACAATTGGAACTAACATCCACAAGCTCATTCGCTTCAGCGGATGAATTTCAAATAGGTGATAATGGCGCTGGTGTTAACTTGGATGGAACTTACGACGAAGTTGCATTGTTTTCTAGCGCTCTAACTGATCAAGAAGTTCGGAGCCTATGGAATGGAGGAGGAATGATTCAAGCAACGCACCCTTCTCTCATTTCTTACTGGGCTTTCGAAGACAACAATTATAAGACATTCTATTCTACACCAGATGCATTGGGAACTGTTTTAGACAGGGTTTCTGGTAATGATCTCATACTGAATGGTTTAACTACAAACGTTTCATTCGTTGATGGACGTCTAATCGAAAACGCCGAAGCGCGTCATAAGATTCAACTTGTCGGGGAAGAGCAGATAACTATGGAGTGCAAAGTCAGACAAGTTCTATTATCTTGCCCGAATAACGCAACTATTTTAAGCGTCTGCG
>Ga0209196_1001506_pt1 | contig 16457 bp, 24 predicted proteins | sample COGITO_mtgs_1105_5_FD_184801 | JGI IMG/M metagenome (GOLD analysis project Ga0209196, IMG submission 184801) | Pelagic marine microbial communities from North Sea - COGITO_mtgs_110509 (SPAdes) (version 2) | ecosystem: Environmental > Aquatic > Marine > Epipelagic ... | reverse complement strand
ATAGGGTACGCTTCCGCTTCTAACTGCGCACAGGCAAAGCTCATATCATGGGGCATGGTAAATTTCTTAGAGCGCCAGATGTACGACTTAGCCGAGCCTTCCTGCCAAACCTTTAAGGACTTATCCGCAAAGGTGAGAAACAGCTTGTCTCTCTGCAAGTCTTGGAAGCCCGCAGTTGCGTACATATCGTGGAGAATAAACTGACGACTTGTTATGTCGTAGATAAAGCCGCCCTGTGTCGTCCCGTTGTCAAAGAACGCGATGTACTGGTTGTCTTGTTGGTATGCGTGGATTGTTTCAGGTTTAAAGTACGCCTGCCACTGCTTAAAGCTAAAGTACTGGTCTGTAATGATCTTAGACCCGCCCGGAGACAGGAGCATAAGACCATCAGGTGCTGCGTAGATAACACCGCCCCCAAAGCTAACAATACTCTCTTTAGAGACGCACGCTTGCTCGAGGTCTGACTTAACGACCGCCGTCACACTGGGGTGAGAACCCTGAACGAAATATGGGTTGCCTGTAGTTAGAACTGCGAGGGTGGTGTCCATACGCCCTAGCCCCACAATGGGGTAGTCGATGGTCTGAATATAGTTTTCAGGCCACGCGTGAGGACGGTACGGTTCGCAGAAGTATAAATCCCTGCCAACAAAACCAGCCATCATGCCGTTGGGTAAGTTGATAAGACCTTGTAGCGCAGCTGGAGGTTCTGCCCAGTAAAGGGATGGTATCTCTTCCGCTAGATCATCAGGGTCAACATTATCTGCAAAGCTGTTATCAGCCACGGGTATCTCGTCAACCAATAAGAACACGCCCGAAGTCGAGCGGTATATACGTCTGTGGGTAACAATGTAACCAGAGCCGGGAACAGCCGCGAAGTTACTTAAAGTAACAGTCTGGGTTGTTCGCACATCAACAGACGTCGACGCTGGCGCAGGTGCGGATTCAATCTCGCGCCCTGCTTCTTTGTTTACAAAAGTGTACGTATAGACCCGTGTTTCCACAGTTTCTGTGTCATCTACGGCACCGGTAACAACGGCTGACGCAGCTGTCGGGGGCGATGGTAGTCCTAGAGGTCGGGAAGCCGCAGGGTAGTTGGTGCCTGACAGTGCGATACCAGAATGCGTGGCTTTAGGTGCGCCGTCTCCGGTAAAGAATGTCCACTCGGATGTATCTCCTGCAATCTGACTGCGGCAAACATCTACTTCGGCAGGCCAGTGAAACCAGTGCTGAGTATCAGAAATGTTATCCTGACCGTACCGATAGATAGTTTTGATAGTACCTGTTTTCTCTAAGGTAAGGAGTGAGCTACCCATATCGAGTATAGGCTGAATGCTGCCAGCGAACACAGGGCAGTTGAGCGCGGTCTGCGCTTGGTTATCTTTCAAGTAGCGCGGTGGTATCTTAGGCGCTATGCCCCCAAAAGATTTTATTGCAACAACTGCCATGTGATAACTCCTAAACTTGTTACGCAGTCATAGCAGCGTAGGTTTTTGGACCCACAATGCCATCGGGCGTAAGATTATTTTTGCCTTGCCAAGCGACCACGGCACTCTGGGTCATCTTCCCAAATATTCCGTCCGCATCTTGACCTAGCGCTTCTTGGACGTTCTTTACCTCCTCACCACGCGATCCTACCTTTAATAAGACCGGCGCAGCCTTGGGTTCGTACGTTCCCCCGAGGACTTCTAGCGCCTTGTGGAAGTGGTGTTTGCGGTCTTCAAGACCTATGTAACCACCGTTAATGCGCTTAGTTGCCCCACGAATGTCCTGTTGATCTGCATACGTGTTAACATTATTACACGCCCAGAACCAACAAGCACTTTCAAGTGCGCCCGTCTTTGTCTGTAGATACTCTAGCGTGTCCTCTAGGGTTTTTCCAATACTGGATGCGAAGGCAGAGTGATTATTTTTGCCGGTGAGCTGGATGACCCCAAAGCCACGGTGTTTCCAGCCGTCCCCGGACTCAGTATCGCCGTTACCCATGCGATCAGCATACACGACATTAGCAATGCGCTCAGGTTGGCGATGGTAATCATCCGCGTCCCTACCCGCGTTTTTGAAGTATTTCGCGAATACTGCATCTAACCCTTTCGCACTGTAGTTAAGGTTTTCCTCAAGCACATCAAAGTTACGGCTTTCGTGGCCACACTGAGCGAAGAACATCGCCACGCGATCAGACGTGTTGATGTCGTACTTGGGTAGTAGGTCTTGCACTGGCTCGACCCAATCGGCCCATTCCTTGTTGCCGTGGAGCAAGTGCTCAAGTTGTTGTTCAGTTACTTTCATTTCTTTCCCGATCCTTTTTGCTAAGGGCTTCCACAGTACCAATTCTTATAGTCAACTCATGCACTCGGTCTTGCATCTCACGTAGCTCTGAAAGGTCTCTGTCTAACCCTTCGATGAGCATATCCTGCCGCGCATCTGCTGGGAGCGAACCTAGCTGACCCCTCGGCCACAAAATTCTAAACTCGGAGTTTGACTCAATCTCAACCGCAGTCATTTCCATATTATGCTCAAGCGCCGTCAGCCTAGACTCCACGGTAAAGTAAGCCATGGTTGCAATCGCAGTTAAGGCGATCATACCCAAGATGTTTTTGAGTGGTATCGTAAATTCGGACGTCTCTGAGAGCTTTGTCATAAGTTACTCCTGCTTCTGGGACGCGCCGAAATAGAAGCTAATTACCGCGCTCACTAATCCGCCCATGTAACCAAGTACGAGGTTTATAAGCTCCATCGAGTTTTGCTCTGGCGGCATGACTGTCACCATTGCAATATACCCGCAGAAGAAGACAACCATGATTAGGCCAATCAACTTTGCCGTCCAGTCTTTCGCAAAGTGCTTACGCGCATCCTGCTTATCCTGTGTCTCAAGGGCGAACAGGTCTACATCGAGTTCTTTCATCTTAGATTCAAACTCCAGCTCGGACGCCTTAATCTTGGCGAGGTCTTCAGGAGTTGCGTGCTTAACTGCTTTTTCAATTGCTTTGGGGTTGTTCTCACAACCTAGTGCGTCCGCAATCATGGACGCTGCTGCGCCACCGAGTGGACCTCCGAGCGCGGTTCCTAGTGTTGGGGCAACTGCGCCTACTACACCTTTAATAATATCAAACATACCTTTTACTCCTTCGTAGCTTGGTAAGCGTTAGCACCAAAGAAGGCACCCAAGATCAAACTGGTAGCTGGGAAGTAGATAGTTGCCATTGACCCGAGGATCGCAGAGGCATCTTCTAGTCCTAATAAACTAGCTATGATGACGAAGAACGGGTATCCCAACATGCCGCCGAGAACCCACCAAATCATCTTCCGAGACTGATCGCGTTGAGCGTTATCATCCTCAATGCGCATACGGCGGTCAGCAAGCATCATCTCCCGCTCTTCAGGGTCGAGCTTGCCGTTGCCGTTCATATCGTATTCTTCAGCACTCACTTCTTTTTACCCATGCAGCGCTTTGCTTTCTTGCATCTCGCTGGTGACGGACAACCTTTGCATGTTTTAAAAGGTGTCTTCTTAGCCTTTGATTTCGTTGCATATGCCATGGTTATTTCCTCTTCGCTGTTTTAGCCGCTCGTTTAAAGTTGGCTTTTGTGGGTGCACCCTTGGTGCCGGGTTTTCGCATCTTCTCATTCGAGCCAGCTGCGATACGTTTCTTTTTCGCGTGGATGTTCGCGTATAATCCGGGTTTTTTAGCCATTAGCATTTCCACCTTTTTCTAGCCTGCCGCAGACGAGAGTTCGGGTCTTTCGCTGCTTTTGGGAACTGTTTCATTTGTCCGGCAGAACGTGCGCAGTAGGACTTACGTCTCTTCGCAGCAGCGCTTCCCTTCTTGACGTCACCTGTGACAGCAGTCTTGAGTTTGGAACCGGGGTTTGCTTTACGATGTGCGGCCACGCCCTTCTTGGTCATGCCAGCGCCGTCTTTGGTTTTACGGTAGTTGCCACCCTTGCCAGTGGTTTTGCGTATCGGTTTGTCGGCCATATTCTCTCCTAATCCGCCAGTGGGTTATCCAGCGCCCGCTGGAGTTTGCTATTCAAACGCTCTTCAAGTGCTTTCATGTCAGCACTTTGGGAGGTGCGTAGTTGCTCCCGTTTGTTCTCAAACCGTACCTCGGCATCGTCGATCATCGTACGGACTTTTTCCTCCGTGTTTCTGACTGTGTCCTCAACGCGATCCGTCTGCTGTTCTATGCGCAGTATGTCGTCTTTTAGACCGTTCTTTATGTCTCTGGAGTACTCCACAGCCTCTTCAACTTTCTCGGACATGCCGGACACCTTAGCGTCCATGATGTCCATAGCCTGCTGATACTCACCTAGATCAAGGTTTGCCACGGCTTCAACCTTTTGGTACATGAGGAAACCCCCGTAGAGAGTACCGACCACAGAGCTAACAAAAGCCAGAGCCATAGTAAGCTGAGCAATAGAAAACCGCAGGCCAAAAGCACGCATACGTTTGTCAGGAACGCTTTCAATTCTATCAAGGGCTTCACCTAAATCTCTATCTGCCATGTTAGTTCTCGAAATTTGCCTCTTCTTGGAGTGCCCGTAGACCCTCTAGTTCTTTCTGCAATTTCATAATCTCTAAACGCCGCTGCTGTAATTCAAGCTGGTAAAGAGTGTTGCAGTTAATCCTCTCCTTAGGTTTATCCAGTGGGATAACAATTCTGGCGTAAACGCCTACATCCCGTGATTGGTTCCTAGACAAGCTAAACTCGTCATAGGGGCTGCCGACGTTGTTCAGTACGCCTGTCACTCCGAACTCTAGGTTCGTACCGCCACCGATGGCGTTCTTGCAGTCCAAGTTACCAGCGCGAAACGAGTCTGATTGATAACTCGTCGGCCCTGTAGGCAACTGTAGATTGAGCGAACTGCTGTCCGCCCACACCGGCGAAGAAATGCAAAGCGCCAGTGCAACCTGTTTCCTCATGGCAACGCGCCGTCCGTACGGGAGCATATCTTCGACGAGACAATAGCTCGGGCTGAACTATCCGTGCGCAGTTTAGACAGTGAGCATATAAACGTAGCTCTCTTCTTGTCCTTGTGGCGCACAAACACCTCAAACGTTTTCGAAGAGCCGTGGGGCACTCTCAGTATCTTGGCGGTTGCTGCAAAAGGAACAGGGTTCCACTCGTCGTCGAACACACCTATCTCAAAATAATCCACGTCTTTTCGTGAGTTAAACATAGTCATCTTTGCAGACACCAGTCCATCTACGTAAGACGGGACCAGTGGTGGGTACGTCGGCGTCATCTCGTGCGCCGAAACCTTACCCGCTAAAAACAAAGCTGCTATGAAGAACAACTTAATCATTGAGCTATACACTCAGCTTGCACAATAGCGCGGTAAGTCCCGCCCGGAAATGCGCGGCCAAAACCATACGTTGCTACGGAATCAACTTTAAACCACGTAGAGCCTGCGATGGTTAGATCGAACTCAGATGTGGTGTCGTAAGTTACTTTCGCAGCATCGTACGCAGACATTCCTGCGTCTGACACTTCGCCAACAGTTGTCGTCCCTGTCCAGTTTACAACGTCGCTGAGACTTGGACTTGTTGAGAACGACGACGGCGTTGTAACACGCGCCAAGTAGTAATTAGCAATCGCGACATCGAAGCGGATCGTGGGTTCTACGCCACCGTCCACGCTTTTAGTGCTCAGCTTATCTGGTGCAGGGTTCCCGTACACGCCGTTAATATCGGTGTTAATGATACACTTTGACTGTACGTTTCCCTCAATCAACGCCTCTTCAGCGTTGCCAGTGAACGGTATACATAATGCGGTTAGGATTAGGGTATATTTAACCATGGCTGTCCTCTCTTAGAACTTGAGTTTCTTGTACTGCTCGTCGACCATTTCTTCGTGCAGTAGTTGTTGAGCCAGTCCATTACGGAGTCCACGGGGATTGTCAGGCAGGTCGGAGTCTTTAAGGTCTGTGGTCTCTTTATAAACTCCTCCGTTTATAGACGTAGCATAATATGGATACATGTTAACAGATGTATTCATAGCGGATAATATTCTGTCTTGCGAGATACTGTTAGCAAGGGTCAACGCGTTCTGCGTTGCAGCCAAACCTTTCTCAAATTTGTCTTTACTGGCTTTCAGCTCTTCCTGCTCAATAGTCTCGTCTTCCTCTTCTTCCTCGTACAGCGAAGAGTCCGTGGCTTCTAACGTCTGTAGGACTGCATCGTCGTCCATAGGATCGTACGCTTCGACTATGTTTTCCGCGCTCAGGAACGTCGTCGGGTCAACGTAGCCGGGGCATATAGGGTTGGACTGAGGGTTGAAGCACTCATCTATCTGGTAGGTATAAACCAGTGAAGCGTTAGCCACTTGGCCCTCGCCTTCTACTTCAATGGAACCATCTCCCCAACGACTTATGGGAATGTTGTTAACCGAAACGAGTTTGTTGATTGTGTTTCCGGGCAAGCCTGTCCAGTCGTCAGTCTCACGGAAGATGTAACCATCGCCGGTTGCGTCTTCGTTCTGCAAGTGGACTAACATACGGTCGGCTGGGTTTTTAATTGTGGTGTATCGGTAGATCACTCCGTTGATGGAGAGACCCGGAGACGAAGGCACAAGGGTGCCCATGCTCCAAGAGAAGCCGTTAACTACAGCGTTGCCCGTCGTCCCATATGTGAAAGGATCACAGTAGGAGTAGCAGGGCCAACACGCTAAGAACGCCACCAGCACCCATGAGGGTTTTTGTGTCGTCATCGAGCACCTCCTTAGTTTCCGCTCCCGGTTGTCTTTCGGGGTCGGCTTCCCATGCGGCCTTGGCAGTTGCGCCAATCAGACCTTCATATGGGCAAGGAGTTCCGGCATCCATCATAGCGTCAAACACACGTTTGTCCTGACACATGACAGACACAGCGGCGACTTTCATGCCCATGTCGTATAATGTTTTTGCATTTTTTAGCTTTTCGCAGTTCATGTCTCTGACGGTAGAACCCATCGAAAGACCTAGAATTTGAGTTTGGACAGCCCCTGCGACGCCAATGGTACACAGGTCTGAGTTTACACCGCCGTTAAACTGGGGTGCGATAGCAGAGGGTGGCGGAGAATTGACGTTGGTTGTCACTTCTCCAGTGGTGTTAACAGTACTGTTTGAGGTGCTATCTGTGTAGATAACATCATCACCTTCTTCCTGCGCGAACGCAGTGCCTGTGAGAAGTAAAAGAGTACAAGCCAGAAGTAAGCGTTTCATTTTCTTAACTCCACCAATCGGTCGAGCTTCTCGTCCAACCGTTCAAGCCGGTCGAGAACACGGTTAATGTCGGCGTGTACTTCTGTCTTTGTAACGTACTCTTTCGCCATCTCCTCACGTGTGCGGTTGACAAGGATTTGGATACGCTGAAGCTCGGCAACATAGTTGCGTAGGATAAATCCTAAGACGCCGATTAATGCGGTAAGCCCGCCACTCCAAAGCATGTCCATTTCCATCCGTCACTATTCCGCCGCTACTGGCTCGTTAAATGATTCCTCTAGCAGTCGGATAAACGCTTCTCGACCAACGCTAAGTTGATCTACGTTAAAACGAGCATTAGATATTTTCCGCTCTAAGTCCTGCAAGTGGTTGACCATAGCCACCTGCTGTTCGTTCAAGTCTTCGAGGTTATGTGTTTGGTCGTTAACAGTAATGGTTTTCTTTTCGTCTTTAGCCATTATGCTTCTCCTTTAGTTAAGTTAATTTTATGCCCAAGGGGTGCCATCGGCTTCAGCAGTTTTACGTGCCACTTGCGCCTCTACCTTACCGGTACGGTTCGCAGCGATACGAGCTTTTGCTTCGTCAGCAGTTTCTTCACCTTCGACCAAGCTGTCATAAACCCAATCTAAAACGGTTGCTTCCGTAAGGTCATCGTAGGCTACGAAACCATCAGCATCAACATCTGGCTCTAGTCGCAGTTTTCCGCCTTCAGTAGCAGTACATTCTGTGTGGGTGTCGTCAGCAGCAACGCAACTCCAATACACCAATTTAACGCCGCCGGAAGCGACATCTCTTTTCATGTCCTGTATGGACCATGTTGTAGTAATTGCCATGTTTCTTTCTCCTTAATGACAGTTAGTGTTTAACCCCAAGGTAACGGAGTCGGTTGTTCTGGGACGTAAGTAGCGTCGCACATAATATCCACGCCTGTTTCGTCTGGGAATCTTTCTCGATACAAGGCTAAGTGCTGTGCCACCAGATCATCATAAAAAGCAACACCCTCAGTGCCTAAACTATCCGTCACCCAGCCTAATACTTGGGCTTGGGTCAAATCTTGATAAGGAGTAAATGAACCTCCCGCCGAGTAAGTAAAAGATGTACTTTTTTGGCAGTAACAAGTATTAACTTCATCAGCACCGGAGACTTTCCACAACACCTTTACTACTACGTTTGTTTGCCCTGCGGTGTTTTCGCAGTCCATTTCTTCAATCGTCCAAGTTGTCATTATCCTGTCCTCGCTGTTTCAAACACACCGCCATAAGATAATGTCTCGACGGATGCTACAGTTCTGTTTCCATTACCTGTAACTGTTATGTTAATCCGCATGTGGTGTTGATTTATATCAGTAGCAGTTACAGATATAGACACCGAGCTGCTAGTCCAAGAATCTATTGTTGAAATTAGACCGCTCCCTCCGTGATAACCAGCAATGCGGACGTAAAAAACACCGTTACTAAAGTTGCCCTGACCGTTATTTATGCTAGTTACCGTAATTTTTAACAGGACGGGTTGCCATTCAACATTTGACGTGTAAACACTTACTGTCCCACTGGTAACAGTTGCATTGTCGTTAAAAGTAGAAACCGTCCAATAAGCGCGGCTGGGGTCACTAGTGCCGCCACCTAATTGCGTGTATGAACTACCAAGATGCCCATTTTGAGCATGGACTCCTCCGTATTCAGTGATCTTTAGGCGTTCTGTGTTGTTTTGAGCAAATGAGACGTTGCCGCCAGACTGAGTTCCCCAAAAGCGCATTTGTTTGTCATCTGCTCTGCCTTGCACATAACCTACAGAAGTGCTTCCGTTGTCATCATAGAAGGAAATACCGCCTATACCACCGTTGGAACGACCAATTACAGATATACCACCCGCACCACTGTTGGATTGAACAACTAAAGAGCCAGTTGTACCGCCTGTAGTTCCTATGCCTACGCTGTTATTACCACCATCAACATGAAGCATGTTAGCGTTGCTGTCAGACTCAACGCGGAAGTCAGCGTCATAGCTGTTTTCGTTAAAGACTGCGTGTCCACCACCTAAAGGAGTTGTAATTAAACCGCCTAAATAATTAAGCTCCATTCTTTTATTTATACCAGCACTATGTGCTGTTCCAAATTCTATGCTACCAGTATTCCAGTTAGCATCGGTGCCGTTTGCTAATTTACGCCCCCAAATTCCTGCATACGTTGTGCTATAAGTCGTACTAGCAGACAACGCAGAAAAATGAAGCATAGGTGACATAGTGCCATTGGTGCTTGACGTATTAGACAAATTCAAACCACTACCAGCAGAAGCATCGTTTGGGATGGCTTTTGAAACTTTAATACCTGAACTTGATGAAATGACATTTGAAGTGCCACTATAATAGTTTAGATTTGACCCTGAAGACGCACCTATAGTCAAAGGCTGTATTGGTGAAGCCCCTGCTCCCATACCTATGTAGCCGTTTACAGCGTTTAAGTAGAAAGCGTGAGTGTCAGCGTCTGATTCCATTCTAACGTGTTGGTAATTCACACCGTCTTCGTTAAATACTGATCCCGCAGAGTAATCCAACTGAAGCAATCTAAGGTCAGTAGTGGTTGCATTACTAGAATAAAATATAAAATTTGCACCAGACGTTTCATCCTGAATAGACCTCAACATAACATTGTTATCGTCCACGGTAACCGCAAGACCTTGGTCTAAACCTCCGGTACGAGTTATGTAGAACGGTTGGGTGCCTGTGTTGGTATCATGGACAAAAACAGCATCTGTTCTTACTTGGTCAGTACCCGCATCTACCCTAAAAGCATTAGCATTGTTTGCAGACTCAACGCGGAAGTCTACGTCACTGCTTTGTTCGTTTACAACGACCGCACTATTAGAAAGAGCCAAAACTTCTGAAGCGGCAGGTAAAAACTTCATTAATCCTGTTGAATCGTTTGAAGGGATGTATATAAAACTTTGAGATGTTGGTGTTTTAAATTCTATCCCTGCCCAGACATTTGATGCGTTTCCTCCAGTTTCAAGTTTTATGGCTCCATCTGTCGTAGGATGGTAAACATTAAAAACTCGACCTAAAGAATTTGTCCCAATACCAACCTTATTAGCCCCGCCATCCACAAACAGCATATTTGCGTTGCTGTCAGACTCAACGCGGAAGTCTCTATCGTGGCTGTCTTCGTTAAATACTGTCCCCGCACGAGTAATACTAGCTAGGTGTTCAAATGTTACGTTGGCGTTAGCCGCACCTTGTGCGGAAGCGTGAACTAAAAGCCCTTGCGAGGAGGGAGTTGCATCACCGTCATGTCCTAAGTACAGGCGTGTTACGCTTCTGTTTGTTGCACCGTATTTAGCTTGCCCATTCCAGTATGCACCACCAAGGATACTGCTATTCCAAAGAGCGTCTTGAACAAACGTCATACTGTTATCTGCACGAATAACCAAATTTGCATCAGAAGACGCATCAACGGTTAATTGTGATGATGTGTTAGGCGTACCGCCAATACCTACGGCATCGTTACCAGCATCAACAAACAACATATTGGCGTTGCCGTCAGACTCAACGCGGAAGTCGTAGTCCGCGCTGGTCTGGTTAACTACAAGTTCACCCCCAGCATTCACGGTTAGCCTTTCTGAGTCTGCCACGCGATCATCTGTAACTATAAAAGCATCATTGTCATCGTTGGCGCGTAGTTCGAGTTTTAGGTCTCTGTTATCCGGCCCAACAATCTTGACGAATGTTTCACTGCCCGGATGGTTAAACTGCATATTGCCTTTTACGTTAAAGGCTTCAGAACCCCCAGACATGCCGACTGAAACCTGATTAGTACTAGCATCAACGAACAGCATATTAGCGTTGTCGTTTGACTCAACGCGGAAGTCGTGGTTGACACTAGAGTCGTTAATGACCGTCGAACCGGGATTTATAGTGAAATAGTTAGTGGCGTCAGTAAGCTGGAAGTACAGAGACGTTCCAATCGACGCTATACGCCCCATTTGCGCACTACTATCGCCCTTAAAATATATATTTTTTGAGTTCGCAGAAGCACCGTCTAACGTAAAATTAACGGTATCAGACGAGTTAATTAAAGCGCTATTTGCAAAAGTCGGCGACGACCCGCTCTCGTATTTTGCGCTGTTGAGGTTCGAAAAGTTATCGTCGACTTCAGTATTAGTTAGGGGCGAACCCTTACCAGCGCGTGTAGTTATCGTTGCCATGGATTACACCCCTAACCGTTTAAGATGCTGACAAAGTGATAGTCCAAGTCACGGACATCGTGTCATCAGCTGCTTTGTTTACGACGTTAAATTTAGTACGGCACAACATGTCACCGCCTGTAGCTGCATTGAAGATTCCGGCCTCAGTGACAGCCCCTGTTGCATCGCCAGCTTCAAAAGAGGCTTCGTACACAACTTTCTCGCTGTTTGTACCAGCGATGGCAGTTGAGTCTAATGCTTCTCGAGAACCTAAGATGGTCACAAGGTCAGTTTGGCTTGCTGCGGCGTTCGTAGTACCCGACCCCAGAGCCATGTGAGACATCGCACCCTTAGTGGTGTCCTTCATGCGTGACGCGATATACGCTAGTCCAGCATTTACGACGAGGTTTTTTAAATCTCGCGAGTCTTTGACGTTTCCGGCCTTGTCCTTCAGGACTATGTTAAGCTGGCCGGAGAGCTTCAAGTTTTCGTTAATCATAACGATCTCCTTCAGAACGTAGTGGAAGCTCCGACAAAGTCTTCCGCAAAATAGGTAAAGTCAGAGTACCCCTGACTCCTCAATGACCCCGTGTCGGTGCTCGAGGTCAAATTTAGTAGTACCTTTCCGGGTGCTACTACGGTCGCGTCTCCTAAAAGGGCGCTATCTGAACGAGGTCTATTAAAAGACTTAGCCAGAGTTTCGCTTGCTACAGGTATATCATAAATCTGTTTACCTGTAACCATATTTGTAGTATCGGCTAAAGCGGAGCTATCTGAAAACGCTCTAGTGTAGCCGACCTGCCTATAAAACTGTTCAACAACTGACGCGACATCAGTTGTTAGCTTCTGGAACTGCATTTCTTGGTCGTCCAGAAGAGAAGCAGCCCCATCGACGTCATCTGTAAACGCAACTGTATCGAATAGCGCTTTTGTGATGCCTAGGGTGTTTATCACGTCAGAGGCCGCGTAAGCGTCTGAGAAGACTTTTCCTACCGCGAGCGTGTCAATGGCCTCGGCTATGAACCCGTGGTCTGCAAGAGCTTTAGCGAAGGCTATAACGTCATTGTCTGAGGCTGCTGGTTGCTCTGTCAGGGGTTTAGCAGAAGCTAAAACAGCCGTGTCGTCTAAACCGGTAACTTGGTCCGCTGAAAACTTCTTGGCAAACAAGAACGTTTGGTCGCCAGCGCTGGCTATTAGCTCAGCTATTGGCTTACTCGTACTAAAAGCGGGTTCGTCCTGCAACGCAGTACCGTCAGCTTTTCCGAGTGCGGTGCTTATGGTAGATACGTCCCCAGTACCGATGGTCTCGACTTGGACTTTCTTAGCGAACAGAATTGCCTGATCGCCGATGCCCGAAACGCTATCGCTCAGCAGCTTAGCGAAAACTGAGGCGTAAGGGTCACTGAGCGTAAGCGTCTCGAAAGTGTTTTTGGCAAACTGGACCCGCTCGCTATCTGTGAGATACCCCGCCTCAGGGAACCCTTTCCCAACGCCTTTGGTAGCAACATCTGCTAGAGCAGCGTCGTCAAAAAAGGGTTTCAAGAAACCGAAAACAATCTTATCGGACGGGCGTGACCCATCATCAATGTAGAAGGTGTCAAGGAACGAAGCGAAGAGCAGGAAGTTACCTAGCTCCGCTTTTACAACGTTTTGGTTAATGTTTACCGAAGTTTGCGTAAGTACGTTTAACTGCTCAAATTTAGCAGATAACGCATTAACAAGCTCGACAGACCCTAACTTCACGCAAAGTCCTCCCGAATTTTGAACTTGAGCTTGTCGAACAATGTCTCACGGACACCGCTGCTTCGAACAACCTCAATCTCACCTTCGTAAGTACCAGCATCTACTTCTAGGTCTCCAACGCTCCACTGGAGTACAGCGACACCTGTGTCTGCCGTCTCAGGGTTAATGAAGAACTGTCGAGAGAACAAAACGCTTTCAGCGCCCGCTTCTCGGAAGTGCAAAGTAACTGTAGCACTGGTCAAGTCGACCGGTGCGTTATCATCTTCGTTCGTAAGGGTTACACGAATCTGTGGACCGGTATCTCCTTGAACGTATTTAAATATCTGTGCCATTAAATCCCCCTGCGAACGCTGGCTTTGTCAAACCCAACCATCTTGGCCCGAAGACTAGCGCCGCGTGTGTCACGGCCTTTAGCGTCAGTGGCGTGCTTGTAGAATTCGGACTTGTAGTAAGCCGCAAGTTCAGGGTTAGTCCATTCTTTGCCGGGGATTATCGCTAGGCGAAATATAGCCCCACAAGCGATTGAACGACCGTATGATTCAAAGATAAAGTCCTCCACGCCTGTAGCTGTCAAAGATGGTTTGATTACACCGGTACCCTCGAACTCGTACTTGCCGTCCGGGGTTGGGTAAAACCTAATCTGAGAGTCTTGGTATATACTAAAAGACATGGGACGCCCGTTGGCTACGCCGCTGGGCAGGTCGAAATGACGGTCTGACACACGGTTTACCGCTGTACCGTTTATATAGAGGATTAGAATGTCCTCCAAAACAGCACGAGTAGGCACCTCGATTTCGTACTCAGCAGTATTTCTACTGGTGTAGTCCTTATCTATGTCGTAACGCCATATCTGACTGACCGCACAAAACTCAGCTGCCGCTTCTTGCAAGTGAGTTTCGATGATTATTTCCGGGCAGCCCGGAAGCAGGGGCTGAATATACGGAAGGAAACTAGCCCATGCTACTGCCATATTAAGTCACCGAACTCATGTTAGACGGCGATACTGCCGAGTCTACTTGGTTTTTAGTGGCCAGAGCTGCGTTAAATGCCCCGTAAGCTGCCTGCGCACGTTGCTCGTTGGCACCGTATTCAGCATCTTTCGAGTACGCTCTGTACAGAATCCAGTCTATCATTGGGGACATGTAGATGTCGTCCAACAGAATAACTGTTGTATCTGAACCTGCCGGGTCGAGTTGAGTTTCTGTCAGAGCAGTTGCACCCGGAGAGTCCGTGTAAACAACTTCAATTTCAGCGGCTGTTGTAGCCGGTGGATAGACAAAGAACTCTTTCGGTTGACGTGGGTCAAACGTGAAGTGCTGGATAGCTGTCGTACCAGTCTCAGCGTGCCATGCGGGTCGCTGATCGTCCAGAACACTACGAGCAACAAGGCGAATAACCTTGTAGCCTGAGTTGGTGGCTAAGTTTCGTGTAACATCCAGCAAACGAAGACTAGACGGGAACTCTGATGAGAGAACCTGCCGTGTGCCTGCTGCGCAAGTGAATGAGCCTGTTTTGGCATTAGCGTCAGGACGTGCAAGAGTAATGGCGAGGTAAGACTCGTTCATCCAGTTCTGCAATTCCGTACGCGGCCATCGAATATTGGTGTCCTGTAGGACATCCTCTACTCGTCTAATAATGTCCGTGACTTTTACGGTAGACATCCGTTACCCCCTATTCGCTAGATTTGGGTGCAGCGGCAGCTTTAGCTGTCTTCGACTTAGTATTCTTAGCTTTAGGTGCAGGAGCGGGCTTAGTATTCTTAGCCATCTCTTCGCCTTCGGCAGTTAGAACCATCTTGTCGCCGATTACTTGGGCTACAACCACGCGTGAACCGTCGAGCTTAACTACTGCCTTATTGGCAACAACTTCAGCGTCTACGGCGTTTATAAAATCAAATACATCCATAATAACCTCCAGAGTTAGAAGAAGGGGGGCGAACCCCCCCTCAAAGGGCTATTAAGATGCCGCGCCTACAATCGTAGTAATCAAAGCCTCAGGCTTGATGACCTTGCGGCCATAAACGGCTAGGCCACGAACGATGTCGCCAAAGTCCGTTTGATTACGAAGAGGTTCAGTTTTGCTGATCTGCGATGCGAATGCACAAGATGCTTTCGTACCAGCTACCATCATGCGACGAGCCTTAGCGTTAGACACGGTAGCACCGCCTGAAGTGGCAGCAAGACCGGGAACCAATGCTTTACCAGCAGCGCCCTTAGGTAGAAGGTTAGAAACATAAACTTCGAAGCGATCCAACATACCGATCTTACCAGTACGGATGGTGCTTGAAGCATCTCCTGTGAAGTACGCCTGAGCGATGTCAGTTTGCATGAGCAACTGGCGGTCGAAAGGCGAAAGGATCAACCAACGGCCATCTTCAGGAACGTTTTGCTCGTCAAGAGCAGCTGACATACGAAGGATCGTATCCAGTACGTTCTTAGGAGTAGCTTGGTCGATTGGAGCAACGTCAGTACCGAGGTTGTACTCACTAGACAACGCACCAGCAGTGCCGCCTGCGTTAGAAGCGTGAGCGCCTTCAGTAACGAACCAGTTGAAGAAACATTCGTTTTCAATGTTGATCTTCAATTGCTTTGCAGCATCATCGGTGAACATGTTCATCAAGTCCATATCGGCTTGGTGAGCAAGTACGTCGTTGACCTGCACGCTGAAGTATTTACCTTTGTTGATCTGCATATCTAGGTAGATAGGCGTAGGAACTTCAGAGGTAAGAGTTGTACCAGCGCCAGCATAATCATTAATTGTGATTGATGGTGCAGTACGGATGCGAATTGTGTCGCCCTGATTTTTGATCTCGCCTTCCCAATCGGTATTGGCAATCTCAGTCATCATGGTGTTCGCATAGAACTTAGCGTTGAGTTTATTGGACCACAGTTGTGGAATGAAACCGCCAGAGTAAGACGGGTTTGTGTCGAATGATCCTGATCCGACGACGGGGAATACAGCAGCCATAATGGCCTCCTATTAGTTTAGTTGGTTACTAACAGCTGCCTACCCGTTAACACATATACTATCGTACACGGCCTTCGAGATATGCAGTTGTTATATCTGCTTCAAGTTTTTGGGCCTCGTCGTACTTATGCCGCGTATTCAAAGTGCGTATTTTAGTCCAAGCTGCGGCGATTTCCCTTTCGGAGTAAACCTTAACATCTTTTCCTACGCTCTTCGTATTAGCGGAATTCGCTGAACGATTTGGCGCGACCTGTTTCTCGAGTTCGGCTTGGCGAGTCTGACGCTCATGCGGTACTTCCGGCTCTAAGGTTTCCCTAAACAGTTTCACGTAGTGTGCTACTGCCTCAGCGTCGCCTGTGTTAAAAGCCTGTG
>Ga0209196_1001503_pt1 | contig 16463 bp, 10 predicted proteins | sample COGITO_mtgs_1105_5_FD_184801 | JGI IMG/M metagenome (GOLD analysis project Ga0209196, IMG submission 184801) | Pelagic marine microbial communities from North Sea - COGITO_mtgs_110509 (SPAdes) (version 2) | ecosystem: Environmental > Aquatic > Marine > Epipelagic ... | reverse complement strand
GCTCTTCTTGAAGCATGGTATTAACCCAGCGGGTTTTATCGGCAGTAATAATCTTAACGACTTCTTCTAGCTGATTTCCGCTAAATCCTTTCGCTGCATAAATTTGTCGTATTTCTTCTCTTTCGCCCTCAGGGTTTATTTCAATTTCTAATAACTCTTCTCGCCGTTCATTTTCAAGATGCTGGTTATCGGCCTTTGTGCCCAGGTAATTACCTACCGCCATGCTAAATCCATCGGCAAGAATGTTGGCTAAACCCAATACGATAATAATGACGCTAGAAAATCCAGCGCCGGCAACACCGGTTACCACAGCAAAAGTGGTGACCGCACCATCAATGCCGCCATAAACAAAATCTTTGATAAATACTTTTCGCGGGCCCATCGCTAAACGCTCTGCTATCGCTTCTGGGCTGTGGTCCAAATGGTCGCGGCTCATAGATATACCTCATTATAAAAATAATATTGACCGATTACTCTGGTAATTGATACTGCTTATACGTCACGTTATTTTAATTAAGTGTAAAAATTAGCAGAGTCTTTTTTATATGTCCCTAAATGCTAATTAATATGGCGATGCTGCCTATGGTTTCAATGTACCACTTAGATTAAATTAGAACACTTAATTGAATGCGGTAGCTTTTATAATAATTAGGAAAATGTATAGCAATAGCCTGTTATTTATTTGTTTAGTTATAAGCACCAGTTGTGTATAGATTCAAAGTATCCGGCAACGTCAATCCCCAGTTGACTTCTTAATAATAGAAGCTGGACCGCAAGTATTAATAATTAGAGGAAAAAATGATAGAACCAACTCAGATATTGGCTTATACGACTGCTTTGGCTATAGCTGCTGCCATACCCGGACCAGGGATGACAGCCCTTGTCGCTCGAAGTGTCAGTTCTGGCACCCTTACCGGATTTGCGATGCTAACGGGTCTTATTTTAGGTGATTTAACTTATCTGTCTTTAGCTGTATTTGGGCTTGCCCTATTGGCTAAAACGTTTAGTGTTTTCTTTATTGTAGTGAAGTGGGGTGCAGTTATTTACCTTTGTTATCTTGCTTGGTCGTTCTGGAATGCTGATCATCAATCATTAAATAGACAGACAGCCTTGAAGCCGAAGGATCTTATTTCTGCTGGTTTATCAGGCTATACCATCACTTTAGGAAATCCAAAGACAATTGCATTTTATCTCGCTCTATTACCTGTGATTATCGAATTAGACATGATTACGGTACAAAATTGGGCGGCTATCTTTGTACCTTTGACGACGATAGTTTTACTTTGCGTGGGGTCAACTTTTATTCTTGGTGCAATGAGTGTTCGGCATGTTTTATCAACTCACCGAGCACAAAGGGTGCTACATAGAGGGGCGGCCACCACAATGGTTATTGCGGCAGGAACGATGGTAGCTAGAGAGGCATAGTTTTCCCGATTTTACGATTTAATGATCCCGATTATCCAATGACAATTAAAAAGAAATTCACCTTATGAATAATTCATACCGGTTTTACATACCTTTAATATTGCTACTGTTAAGTATGCGTGTCTTAGCCAGTAATCTTCCTGATTATCTATTAGAACAAGCTATTAATCTGAGTGACGGCGATACAGTTACCCTAGCCGATTATCAAGATGATAAGCCGGTTTATTTAAAATTTTGGGCTTCTTGGTGTCAGCCTTGTTTAGAGCAAATGCCGCATTTTCAGAAGGTACAAAAACAATATGGTAATGAGATAGTCGTTATCAGTATCAATATCGATATGAATGATAATCAGCAAGCCGTGCAGACAATGATTAAGCAGTTTGGCTTGACCATGCCCATGGCAATTGATGAAAGTGGTGACCTCGCTCAGGCTTTTCACTTATTGGGAACACCTTATCATTTGCTATTTGATCGTCATAGTAATCTTGTTCATCATGGTCATGAGGCTAATAAGCTGTTGGATAACAAGCTGGCATTGGTTGCGGAAGCACAGGATATTAACATGGTTGATGCTGGCTCCTTATTAGAGGGTGGTGCAGAGTTATTATTGCCTGTAGAGGATGGAAGAGCGCATGGCTTATTTTTTACTGCCACATGGTGCGATTGGTATTTGGCAGAAAGTCGTTCTCAGGTCGCTAGACATTGTGCTGCGGCGCAAGAAAAAATGAACGATGTCGTTAAACAACACCCTGATATTATTTGGCATGGCATCATTTCTCGCTTATGGACAAGCGAGAAAGATGTTGCCGAGTATCGTGATAAGTTTTCTATTGATCACGATTTACATATTGATCAACGTAATGAATGGTTTTACCGCTACGGCGTTAAAAAATTTCCGACATTAGTCTTGGTAGAAAATGGTAAAGAGATATATCGAGTAGAAGGTGACTTTGATATAAACCAGTTGCCCATTGATTAAAGCCGGTTGCCTATTGAATCTAGGTGAGAGCAGCGCGGGCCTTTAAGCTCGCTGTTTTTCCTCGTTTGAGAAGGCCTCTATATTGCTAATTATTTTTAGACGACTTTGCCTCATTTTTTTGTTTTATATTCTTGATTCTAGTCAATTTCTTTTTTTATGATTCTGTCATGCTGGCCTCTGTAGAAATCTATGGAGGTAGACGTGAGCAACAACAAGATATATCAATCACTAGCAGCAGCCGTAACATTAGCCATAACATTATCCATAACAACAGTCACATTAGGCGGTTTTTCTTCGCTGGCACATTCATCAGATAGCTTTATCGATGCGCTTAGCAATGGTAAGACGAAAGCAGATTTTCGTCTTCGCTTAGAAGATGTCGATACTGCCGTTAATGATGCAACAGCCATGACGCTGCGTTCTCGACTCAGTTATACCACTAACAGCTATAACCAGCTATCTGCCACCATCGAAGTTGAAGATGTTCGCTCCGTACTCGGCGTTAATAGCTACTCGGTACCGCAAACCGGTTTCAACACCGGCCAGCATGCAGCCATACCCGACTCCGAAGTCACAGAGTTAGATCAAGCCTATATACAGTACAAAGATTCATTTCTCACCGCTAAATTGGGCCGTCAGGTATTAACCCTCGATGATCATCGCTTTGTGGGGCATGTTGGTTGGCGCCAAGATCGTCAAACCTTTGATGCTGCACGGCTACAAATGAGTCCCGCCGAAGATCTTAATCTCGATATAGCTTATATCTATAAGCGCAATCGTATTTTTGCCGAAGCCCTCGATGCGCAAGCTGAAGACCTTCTTTTAAACCTTAGTTATAACAGTCCAGTTGGCAAGCTAAAGGCCTATGCCTATTTGCTGGACGACGAAACGCTGAATCGCCAATCCGATACTTATGGTATTCACCTAAGCGGTAAGCGTGACACTGAGACTGCCTCTGTTTTTTACAACGCGGCATTCGCAACCCAGCAAGCGACACAGGCTGGTGTTGAATACGATCCCGATTATTTATTGCTCGAAGGGGGAGTGGCCATAGCCGATATGGATATCAAGTTCGCTTATGAAGTGTTGGGCTCCGATAACGGGCAGGCCAGCTTTACTACACCACTGGCGACACTGCATAAATTCAACGGCTGGGCCGATGTCTTTGTTGCTAGCACCTTTACTGCCACCGCTTTGCCTCTTGGCTTGGTCGATACCTCTGTCTCTATAAGTGGAAAAATCGGCAGTCAGGTGCCTGGCGTTAAATGGTCTGCGGTTTTTCATACTTATGATTCTGATCAAGGCTCTGTGGATTACGGCAGTGAACTCGATTTAATCGCCAGTATAAAATTTAACAAGCACTACTCGGGTGGTATTAAGTACGCCTCTTATAACGCTGATAATTTTTCGGTTGATACCGATAAGTTCTGGCTATGGGTGGGTTTGTCTCTGTTTTAATTTCTTCAAAATTCATTGCATTAGCAGCGGTAAGCATTTGCTAGCCATTATTGGCTAGCAAATACCGAGTGGGATTTATTATGAATAAGGTGTCATCCAGTCAATCAACACAGGCTTTAACGGCCAGTACATTGGCCTTTACCGTTTGCTTTGCGGTATGGACCATTTTTTCAATTATTGGTATCAAAATTAAAAACGATTTGGGCTTAAATGATACTCAATTCGGTATTTTAGTTGCCACGCCCATTTTAACGGGTTCACTTAGCCGCTTATTTTTAGGTATATGGTCAGATCAATACGGCGGGCGTTTAGTCTTTACCCTACAAATGCTCACCACCGCTTTTGCTGCTTATTTACTTACCAAGGTTTCAACCTATCCCATGTTTATTGTCGCAGCATTAGGTCTAGGTTTGGCCGGCGGTAGTTTTTCTGTCGGCATTACTTATGTCTCTAAGTGGTATAGCAAAGAGCGACAGGGCACGGCGCTGGGTATTTTTGGCATGGGTAATGTCGGCGCGGCAATCACTAACTTTGGCGCACCTTTTTTATTAATCGCGATGGATGGTCAGTGGCAGGGCGTTGCGCAAGTCTATGCCATTATTTTAGCCATAACCGCTGTAGTGTTTTTTCTCTTTACTAAAAATGATCCAGCTTCAGAAGAACGCAAGCGTAAAGGGATTCGTCATGAATCATTTAAAAAACAGATGGAGCCATTAAAAGATATTCAAGTGTGGCGGTTTTCACTGTATTACTTTTTTGTTTTTGGTGCCTTTGTTGCGCTGGCGCTTTGGCTGCCACGTTATTACGTGGGCGCCTACGGTTTGGAATTAAAAACCGCCGGTATGTTAGCCGCTTGTTACGCCTTACCTGGCAGTGTTTTTCGTGCCTTAGGTGGCTGGCTGTCTGATGTTATTGGTGCAAGAAAAGTCATGTACTGGACATTTATAGCCAGCATTTTTTGTACTGCAATTATGTCGTATCCGGCTACCGACTATACCGTTGCCGGTATTAATGGCCCCATTCATTTCAACATCACTATTCCGTTAGAAATTTTTGTACTGCTAACGGTGGTGCTGGGTTTCTTTATGTCACTAGGCAAAGCCGCTGTTTATAAACATATTCCCGTTTACTACCCCAATCATGTTGGTTCAGTAGGCGGTGTGGTGGGGTTAATTGGCGGTCTTGGTGGTTTTGTACTGCCCATTACCTTCGGCATTATGAATGATTTGATAGGCGTTTGGACCAGTTGTTTTATGTTGCTAACGCTCTTGGTCACCATCGCTTTAACGTGGATGCATTTTGTCATTATCGCTATGGATAAAAAGATCGACCCAAGTCGAGGTGATCCTCGCTACTTGCCTGAGTTGGAGTTGAATCCACATGATGGCTAGTTAATAGATTTTCTTGATAGTTCTGCATGATTGAGCGGCGAAAACACTGAATCGAAAATTGTCACGATACGTCGCTAAGACGAATGACTAAATGAAAGATTAAACAAAGGTGAATAACAGATGGCTAACGACTTACGCAATTGGAATCCGGAAGATCAACAGCAATGGGCAAGCATAGGCAAGGCTATTGCCAATCGCAATTTATGGATTTCTATTCCCTGTTTGCTAGCAGGCTTTGCCGTTTGGCTTTACTGGGGAATTATCACCGTACAAATGCTTAACCTTGGTTTTCCCTATTTAAAATCTGAACTGTTTAGCCTAATGGCCATTGCAGGATTGGCCGGTGCCACTTTACGGATTCCCAGTACCTTTTTTATTCGTATAGCAGGGGGACGAAATACAATATTTCTCACCACGGCGTTATTAATACTGCCGGCGGCGGGGGCGGGCTTTGCGCTGCAAGATATTAATACACCGCTATGGCAGTTTCAATTGCTGGCCTTATTGTCGGGCTTTGGTGGCGGTAACTTTGCTTCTTCTATGTCGAATATCAGTTTTTTCTTTCCTAAAAAAGTACAGGGCTATTCATTAGGTATGAATGCCGGCTTGGGTAACTTTGGTGTTACTACCATGCAAATTCTTGTGCCATTAGTTATGACCTTTGCGATTTTTGGTGGCGAAGCCATGGTGCTACAAAACAGTAGCGGCACCCTTATAGGAAAAATAGCTGCCGGCACTGAAACCTATATTCATAACGCCGGATTTATTTGGCTGCTTATTCTTGTGCCGCTGGTGTTTGCGAGTTGGTTCGGCATGAACAATATTCGTGACCAGCATGTTTCGCCCGATATTGGCTCTACCTTTAATGCCTTTGGCAAAATTATTTTAATGTTATCGATAGGTTTATTCACGGCTGCTTTTGGCCTTTGGCTAATGCTACCTGCGACTGCAAATGGTTCAGGTTTAGAGTTAGATAAATTAATCGTTCTTCCCATTGTCATTATTTCTACCGTCGTATTATTGAAAATGATTCCCGGAGAAATTAATCAAAGTTTAAATCGACAATACAAAATATTTAATAATAAACACACATGGGCAATGACGGTTATTTACACCATGACCTTTGGTTCGTTTATTGGTTATGCCGCCGCTTTTGCCTTAGCCATTAAAGTGGTTTTTGGTTATCAGCATTTGCTTGTTAATGGAGTACTTACACATAACACCATAAACCCTAATGGCCCCAGCGCATTAATGTTTGCTTGGACAGGTCCTTTTATTGGTGCATTAATTCGTCCGCTGGGCGGCATTATCGCCGATAAATGGGGTGGCGCTAAAGTCACGCAAATGGTGTCGGTGGTTATGGTCGCCAGCGCTTTAGGGGTTGCTTACTTTATGAAGCAGGCCTATATGTCGGCGACACCCGAAGTGTTTTTTGTACCGTTCTTATTTTTATTCTTAATCCTTTTTACCGCCACCGGTATTGGTAACGGCTCAACCTTTCGCACTATTGCTGCCGTGTTTAACAAAGAACAGGCAGGGCCAGTGTTGGGTTGGACTTCTGCTATTGCTGCCTACGGTGCCTTTTATATTCCTAAGGTATTTGGTGAGCAAATCAAAGCGGCTACACCTGAGTACGCACTCTACGGTTTTGCGAGTTTTTATATGCTCTGCATTGTTATTAACTGGTGGTTTTATTTGCGTCGTAACGCCTATGTACAAAACCCTTAATACCAGTCTTTAGAAGCAATTTTAAAATTAAGTTGTTAACACCTATATTCAAAAAAACAGATCGCGTTTTATGCAACACACAGTAAGGAAAAAACTATGAGTCATTTTCTGGATAAGCTAACGTATTTTACTCGCAAGCCACCGGAAACATTTTCTGATGGCCATGGCATAACCACCGATGAAAACCGCGCATGGGAGCGAGCTTATCGTGGTCGTTGGTCACACGATAAAATTGTGCGCTCAACCCATGGGGTTAATTGCACTGGCTCTTGCAGTTGGAAAATTTATGTTAAAGCCGGTTTAGTCACTTGGGAAACGCAGCAAACCGATTACCCACGCACACGTCCCGATTTACCGAATCATGAGCCGCGCGGTTGTGCCCGTGGTGCCAGTTACTCATGGTACTTATACAGCGCCGCACGCTTAAAGTATCCGATGATCCGCAGTCGCTTAGTCAAGCTATGGCGTGAAGCGAAAAGCGAATTCCCCGACCCTGTGAATGCTTGGGAAAGTATTGTTAGCAATCCTGAAAAAGCCAAGAGCTATAAACAAGTGCGTGGTTTGGGTGGTCTGGTGCGTGTTGATTGGGATGAAGCCAATGAAATTATTGCCGCCGCTAATATTTATACGGCTAAGCAATACGGCCCTGATCGCATTATTGGTTTTTCACCTATTCCAGCTATGTCGATGGTTTCATATGCAGCGGGTAGTCGCTACCTCTCATTGATTGGCGGCACCTGCATGAGTTTTTATGATTGGTATTGCGATTTGCCGCCTAGCTCACCTCAAACTTGGGGTGAGCAAACCGATGTGCCTGAATCGGCAGATTGGTATAACTCGTCTTATATTATGGCTTGGGGTTCTAACGTGCCGCAAACCCGTACTCCCGATGCGCATTTCTTTACCGAGGTTCGTTACAAAGGGGCAAAAACCGTTTCAGTAACGCCAGATTATAGTGAGGTCGCCAAGCTAACGGATTTATGGCTAAACCCAAGACAGGGAACTGATGCGGCGATGGCCATGGCAATGGGCCATGTAATACTCAAAGAGTTTCATTTGGCGCGTGATGGTAAATACCCTAGCCAATATTTTGATGACTACTGCAGACGCTATACAGATATGCCATTTTTGGTGATGTTGGATGAGCATACAGATAATAAGGCTGGGGAGCATTATATCCCTGGTCGTACCTTGCGCGCCTCTGATCTCGAAACGATTAGCGATCAAGATAACGCCGAATGGAAGCCTGTGCTGTTAGATGAAAATACTGATGCTGTTGTTGTGCCCATGGGTACCATTGGTTCTCGATGGGATAAAAGCGGCCGATGGAATCTCGACTTAAAAAATTGTGCCACTGGCGCAGATATTTGGCCCAGTAAATCGCTCATCCAAAAACATGATGAAGTGGTCTCGGTGGCTTTTCCTTATTTTGGTAATCAAGAAAACGAACAAGAGATTTTTAAACATACTGATCATGACAGTATTTTGTATCGCAATATGCCGGTAAGAAAGGTAGCCACCAAAGCCGGTGAGGTTCGTGTTGTTACCGTCTTTGATTTAATGATGGCCAACTATGGTATTGACCAAGGCTTAGGCGGTAAGGGACTAGCCAATAGCTATGACGACGATGAGCCTTACACACCCGCATGGCAGGAAAAAATTACCGGTGTTGCTCGGGACAAAGTGATTACCGTTGCCCGTGAATTTGGTGAGAACGCCGATAAAACTCAGGGTAAGTCGATGGTGATATTAGGCGCAGCCATAAATCACTGGTATCACATGGATATGATTTATCGCGGCATTATTAATATGTTAGTGATGTGTGGTTGTATCGGTAAGTCTGGCGGTGGTTGGGCGCATTATGTTGGGCAAGAGAAGTTACGCCCACAAACCGGCTGGCAACCATTGGCCTTTGGCTTAGATTGGCATCGTCCACCGCGACAAATGAACAGCACTTCGTTTTTTTATAGCCATTCAAGTCAGTGGCGCTATGAAAAACTCGAGGTGAATGAAATCCTTTCACCGCTAGCTAAAAAAAGCGACTGGGAAAATTATTCTTTGATCGATTGCAACGTTCGCTCTGAGCGAATGGGGTGGCTACCGTCTGCACCGCAGTTACAAGAGAATCCCTTAGAAATTACTAAGCTCGCAAAACAAGCGGGTAAAAAATCCTCCGACTATATTGTTGATCAACTTAAAAGCGGTAGCTTACAGTTCTCTTGTGAAGATCCTGATGAGCCACGTAATTTCCCGCGCAATATGTTTATTTGGCGTTCCAATATTTTAGGCTCTAGCGGCAAAGGCCATGAGTATATGCTCAAGTATTTATTGGGCACACAAAACGGTTTGCTGGGTGAAGATTTAGCTGAAACCGGTGGAAAAAAACCAGAAGAAGTGGTTTGGCATGATAAAGCACCAGAAGGCAAGTTAGATTTAGTTGTGACATTGGATTTTAGAATGTCCACCACCTGCGTTTACTCCGACATCGTTTTACCGTCGGCCACTTGGTATGAAAAAAATGATTTAAATACCTCAGATATGCATCCCTTTATTCATCCGCTTTCGCGGGCGGTTGATCCTGCTTGGGAGAGCCGCAGTGATTGGAATATTTATAAAGGCATAGCCAAAACATTTTCTGCGTTATGTGAAGGCCACCTTGGTGTTGAAACTGATGTGGTTGCCGTGCCTATTTTGCATGATACCCCAGGAGAATTAGCACAGCCGGTTGATGTTAAAGATTGGAAAAAAGGCGAGTGCGAAGCTATTCCGGGTAAAACACTACCTAACTTTGTTGAAGTAGAGCGGGATTATCCAAACACCTATAAAAAGTTTACTTCACTCGGTCCATTGCTTAGCAAGATTGGCAATGGTGGTAAAGGTATTGCTTGGAATACTGAAGATGAGGTGGATTTTTTAGCGGCGTTAAATCGTCCTGTGACTGAAGAGGGCGTCTCTAAAGGTTTACCGAGAATTGAAACCGATATAGATGCCAGTGAAGTGATTTTATCGTTGGCGCCAGAGACCAATGGTCAGGTGGCGGTTAAAGCATGGGCTGCACTGGGTGAAATTACGGGTCGTGACCATACGCATTTGGCTAAACCTAAAGCCGATGAAAAATTACGCTTTAGGGATTTACAAGCTCAGCCTCGAAAAATTATTTCATCGCCCACTTGGAGCGGTTTGGAAGATGAGCATGTGAGTTACAACGCCGGTTACACCAATGTGCATGAGTTGATTCCATGGCGCACATTAACGGGTCGTCAACATTTTTATCAAGATCACAGTTGGATGCGTGATTTTGGCGAAGGGCTATGTGTTTATAAGCCGCCGATTAATACTAAAACCGTTGCGCCGGTTAAAGAAAAATTTTCTATGGGTGCTACTGGTAAACGGCATAAGCAAGTGACGCTTAATTGGATTACGCCGCATCAAAAGTGGGGTATTCATAGTACTTATTCAGAAAACCTATTAATGCTGACCTTGAGTCGTGGTGGCCCCATTGTCTGGATTAGCGAAATTGATGCCAAAAAAATAGATGTTGTCGATAACGATTGGATAGAGCTCTACAACACTAACGGTGCTATTGCGGCGCGAGCAGTGGTGAGTCAGCGGGTGCCTGAAGGCATGAGCATGATGTATCACGCGCAAGAAAAAATCATTAATACACCGGGAGCAGAAACCACCGGTAAACGTGGAGGTATACATAACTCGGTAACCCGCGCGGTGGTTAAACCTACCCATATGATTGGTGGTTATGCGCAGCTTGCTTATGGCTTTAATTATTATGGCACTGTAGGCAGTAACCGAGATGAGTTTGTTGTGGTACGCAAAATGGAGGATATCGCTTGGTTAGATGAGCCAGCCGATAGCGGGTCTGCACAAGCAGGACAAGCAGATGAATTTGATCGTCTACCTCAGAATAAGGAGCAAGCACAATGAAGATACGCGCCCAAATAGGCATGGTGTTAAATCTCGATAAATGCATTGGTTGTCATACTTGCTCTGTCACCTGTAAAAATGTCTGGACCTCACGTAGCGGGGTTGAATACGCTTGGTTTAACAATGTTGAATCTAAGCCCGGCGTTGGCTATCCCGATGATTGGGAAAATCAAGCAAAATGGAATGGTGGTTGGGAGCGCACCAAGAGCGGGGAACTGAAACCGAAAATTGGCGGCAAGTTAAAAGTGCTGTCTAAACTGTTTGCCAATCCCGACTTACCCGAAATTGATGATTACTATGAACCACTGACTTACGAATACGAGCGCCTACAAAAATCACCAGAAGTGAAGACGCCTCCCACGGCGCGTGCTCATTCGGCTATTACCGGTGCAAAGGTTGAGAAACCCGTGACCGGACCTAACTGGGAAGAGATTCTAGGCGGTGAGTTTTCTAAGCGCAGCAAAGATTACAATTTTAAAGATATCGAAAAAGATATTTATGGGCAGTTTGAAAATACTTTTATGATGTATTTGCCTAGGTTGTGTGAGCATTGCTTAAATCCTAGCTGCGTGGCGGCTTGTCCGAGTGGTGCTATCTATAAGCGCGAAGAAGATGGCATTGTGCTTATTGATCAAGATAAATGCCGTGGCTGGCGTATGTGTGTGAGTGGCTGTCCGTACAAGAAAATTTACTTTAATTGGGAATCGGGTAAATCTGAAAAGTGTACTTTTTGTTATCCACGCATAGAAGCCGGCGAGCCCACTGTATGTTCTGAAACCTGTGTAGGGCGTATACGTTACTTAGGTGTATTGCTTTACGATGCCGATAAAATATCGGCAGCGGCCAGCGTCGAAGATGAAAAAGATTTATACCAATCGCAATTGGATATTTTTCTTGATCCTCATGATCCTGAGGTGCTTAAGCAAGCCAAGCTTGATGGTGTGCCCGACAGTTGGCTAGAAGCCGCGCAAAATTCACCGGTCTATAAAATGGCGGTAGATTGGAAAGTGGCTTTTCCGTTGCATCCAGAATATCGCACCATGCCCATGGTTTGGTATATCCCACCATTGTCGCCGATTCAAGGCGCGGCGAAATCTGGTGCACTGCGCAGCAATGGTGTGCTGCCTAATGTTCATGACTTACGGATTCCGATTAAGTATCTCGCCAATATGCTTACAGCAGGCAAAGAAGAGCCGGTTATTCACGCCTTAGAGCGTATGTTAGCGATGCGCAGTTTTATGCGTAGCAAAACCGTCGATGGCATAACTGATATGCGCATACTTGATCAAGTGGGGCTTACAGAAGAAACGCTAGACGATATGTATCGCATTATGGCGCTAGCCGATTATGAAGATCGATATGTGATTCCTACTAATCATCGTGAGTATGCAGGTGATACGCCTTTCGATAATGATATTGCCTTTGAGACGCGATCATCTTGTGGCTTTAGTTTTGGTAATGGCTGCTCTGGTGGTGAAAGCAAAACGGGTTTATTTGAGCCGGTTAAGTTTGTTAATACCATGAGTGGTAAGCCAATTAATGTTAATCCGATTACTGGAGAGACAGACCCAAACAATAGAGAGACAGATCCAAGCAATGGACAGACAGGAAAAGGTGATCCCCTAACGGCTAAGCCTATTTATCATGAAGCCGTGAGTAGTCGTTCAAAGAAAGGTGATTTATGAAAACATTTAAAATACTGGGGTTGCTCTTAACCTATCCGGTTCCCGAAACCGTTGCACTGTGGCCATCCATGCTAGATCTATTAGAGCAGGAGAAAATTCTACCAAAGAAGCCGCTTAAACAGTTACAGGCCTGGGCCGAAAGTAATAGTAAAAAGGATATATACGAGCTGCAAGAAGACTATGTTGAAACCTTTGATCGCGGTCGTGGCCATTGCTTACATTTATTTGAGCATGTGCATGGCGAATCACGCGAGCGTGGTCAAGCCATGGTGGACTTAACATCGGTTTATGCAGAAAAAGGATTGTTGATTAACGAAGCAGAGCTGCCTGATTATCTTCCTATGTTTCTCGAGTATTGCTCGCTCTGTGATTTCAGTGAAGCACAATCCTTATTAGGTGAAGTCAGTAATATTATTGCCTCAATTGGTGCCAAGCTAAAACAGCGTGAAAATAACTATTTTCTTATCTTCGATAGCTTACTCGTTTTAGCCAAAGCCAAAGTGGATAAAAAAATTATCGAAGCCGCCATTGCTTTTGTTAATGCCGAAGATACTAGCTTGGATGCATTAGATAAAGAATGGGAAGAAGCAGAAGCCTTTGGTGGTGATCCGCAAGTCAGTGATTGCCATAGTTGTTCGAGTATGGACGAGCAGACCATTAAAATTGTTGGAGGTCTATGATGGGAAACTTTATAAACCAGTTTTTATTTGGTATTTACCCCTACATTGCAATAACGATTATGGTTGTAGGTAGTATGTTTCGTTACGATCGTGATCAATACACTTGGAAGGCAGACTCCAGTCAGTTATTACGAGCTAAGGGTATGCGGGTAGGCAGTAATTTATTTCATATTGGCATTATCCTTTTATTCTTTGGCCATTTGGTGGGCTTACTTATGCCTGAGTCAATTTATCATTTAGTGATGAGCGCTCAAACCAAGCAGCTTATGGCCATGATAGCTGGCGGTATATTTGGCAGTATTTGTTTTGTTGGCTTAACCATTTTAATACGCCGACGGCTGTTTGATCCGCGCATTCGCGCAACCAGTAAACCCACAGATATTGCGGTATTGCTGATCTTATACGTGCAGTTAATTTTAGGGTTAATCACCATACCTTATTCAGCACAGCACTTAGACGGCAGCTCAATGGTGGCGTTGGGTAATTGGGCGCAACATATTGTCACGTTTAGAAGTGGTGCAGCCGACTTTGTTTTAGCCGAAGCATGGGTGTTTAAAGTGCACTTATTTCTAGGCTTAACGATTTTTCTATTGTTTCCATTCACTCGCTTAGTGCACATGCTTAGCGCTCCTCTAAAGTATTTAACTCGCAAGGGTTATCAAGTTGTTCGTAAACGAGGTTAATGTTGTGGACAAATTAATGAATGTGAGTAGCGGCGAGAAAAGCAGTGAGAATGCAGAAGAAGCGGTAGCCATGCAGGCTGCCTCGCTGGATATCTGGGAGAAGAAGTATCGCCTGTTGAATAAAAGCGGCGAGCCGGTTGATAAAAATATTGATGCGACCTATCAGCGAGTCGCTCGTGCTTTAGCCGAGGTCGAAGACGAAAAAAATCAAGAATTTTGGTATCAGCGATTTCTATGGGCATTGCATCAAGGTGCCATACCGGCGGGCCGTATTATTTCTAACGCCGGTGCTCAGGCCTATAAGTCCGCAACATCCACCATTAACTGCACAGTAGCTGCAACTATAGAAGATTCGATTGATTCAGTTTTTGAAAAACTGCATGAAGCGGGTTTAACCTTAAAAACCGGTGCAGGCATTGGCTACGAGTTTTCAACCTTGCGACCTAAAGATGCCTATGTTTCAGGTGCAGGTGCTCGTACTTCAGGGCCGTTGTCGTTTATGGATATCTTCGACAAGATGTGTTTTACCATTTCATCGGCGGGTGGCCGACGCGGAGCGCAAATGGCCACCTTTGATGTGGGTCATCCCGATGTTTTTGAGTTTATTCAAGCAAAGCGTGAAGATGGGCGCTTACGACAATTTAATTTATCACTATTAATTACCGAAGACTTTATGCAGGCGGTTGAAAAGGGCGATGATTGGCCCTTAGTTTTTCCTATAAGTGAATCAGAATTAGAGACAGAAAATATTTCCTTAGACGATATTGATTGCGATAAATATAGAGAAAAAGTTCTTTGGCGTAACTGGCCGGTGACAAAAGGCTATGTAGTGAATGATATAGGGCAGGTTGCCTGCAAGATTTATCGGACAGTACCCGCACAAGAATTATGGGAAGCGATTATGTCTGCGACCTATGATTACGCCGAGCCAGGGTTTATTTTGATTGATCAATACAATCAAATGAATAATAACTGGTTTTGCGAAAATATCCGTGCGACTAATCCCTGTGGTGAACAAGGTCTTCCCCCCTATGGTGCCTGCCTACTGGGCTCGATTAATTTAGTACGCTTTGTCGATAACCCATTTACTGATAAAGCCTCATTTAATTGGTCACGCTTTCGCGAAGTCGTGAATGTATTTACTCGTATGCTAGATAACGTGGTAGAGCTGAATGGCTTGCCTTTGCCAGAACAGCGTGAGGAAATTATTCGCAAGCGACGGCATGGTTTAGGGTTTCTCGGATTGGGTTCTGCACTGACATTGCTGGGCTTAACTTATGGCAGTAAAGCATCGGTGGCGTTTACCGAAAAAGTGAGCCGCGAAATAGCCTTGGAAGGTTGGCGGGCAGGCCTTGAGCTGGCTAAAGAAAAAGGCCCAGCGCCAATAATGGAAGAAGATTTTACCGTTACTAAGAGTATGTTAGCCATGCGGCCTGAAATGGCGAACGACGGTTATGCGGTGGGTGATACAGTTAAGGGTAAGCTATTACATAGCTGTTATAGCCGCTATATGCAAATAATTGCTTCGGTCGAACCAGAGTTGGTAAAGGAGTTGAGTGAAATTGGCGCTAGGTTTACCCATCACAGTTCTTTAGCGCCAACTGGAACCATTGCTTTATCGTTAGGTAACAATGTTAGCAACGGTATTGAGCCAAGTTTTGCGCATCTCTATAACCGTAATATTATTCGTGAAGGTAAAAAAAGCAAAGAGACTGTTGATGTTTGTTCATATGAGCTATTGGCGTATAGAGCACGAGTGAATGCATCGGCCATGCCCGATACCGATAAACCAGGCCAGCAACTCCCCGATTATTTTGTTAGCGCCGATAGTGTGCTTCCTGAACAGCATGTAGATGTACAAGCAGCAGCCCAGCATTGGGTTGATTCCTCAATATCTAAAACCATTAATGTGCCTACTGATATTCCGTATGAGAATTTCAAAGATATTTATTCCTATGCTTATAGAAAAGGTCTAAAAGGCTGTACCACTTTTCGTTTTAACCCAGAGGCTTTTCAAGGCGTGTTAGTTAAAGATAAAGACTTAGCGAATACCTTGTATCAATTTACTTTGGAAGATGGCGCAATTGTAGAAGTGCGTGGTAATGAAGAAATTGAATACGATGGCGAAAAACATACGGCTGCGAATTTGTATGATGCCTTAAAAGAAGGTTACTACGGCAAGCTTTGAATTATCTAATTATCAGTGCCGTTTAAATATCAGTTAAATATGGAATAATGTCATGACACTTAAAATAGACAAAAAAATTGTAGGCTATGAAGTGGTTGATATTAGTCAGCCACAAGAGAAAGCTGCCGTTGAAAGAAAGGAGTCGGTTGAAGATAAAAAGGAGTCGGTTGAAGATAAAAAGGAGTCGGTTGAAGATAAAAAAGAGTCGCTTGAAGAAAAAAAGGAAGAGGGCGCAACGATTGTACAAATGCATGAAAAACTGCAGCGCCCAGAAATGCTTTTAGGTTCTACTTATAAAATTAAAACG
>Ga0209196_1001501_pt1 | contig 16471 bp, 13 predicted proteins | sample COGITO_mtgs_1105_5_FD_184801 | JGI IMG/M metagenome (GOLD analysis project Ga0209196, IMG submission 184801) | Pelagic marine microbial communities from North Sea - COGITO_mtgs_110509 (SPAdes) (version 2) | ecosystem: Environmental > Aquatic > Marine > Epipelagic ... | reverse complement strand
ATAAGGGGTCACCACTGGTTTTAAAAACGCATTTAGGGAGAACGTTGTAGGTATATAAAATGAGATAGGTGTTTTTTAATGCCTATTTCATTTTCATTTTCATTTTCAGTTTTTTTACTCTTTCTTTTTCTCTACCTCTACCTCTATCGCTACCTATATCTCTCGTTAGCTCTCCAGCTAATAGGCAGCCATTAAATTTTGTATGGCTGGTTGCCTAAGCTGATTTCCGGCAATGTTGCCGCCTCTATAGATACTTTTTGACTGGGTGCAATGACCCCCGATTCGCCCGTTGCAACCGTTTTGCCATGCTGGTTTTTAATGACGCAACTGAGCGTTACCAGCTTAAGACGGTCTTGCTTTTCTTTAACACTAATATGAATAGTTAGCTCATCATTAATAAAAACAGGCTTGCTGAATTTAATGGTTTGGCTTCGGTAAATACTGCCCGGACCGGGAAAGTTCATGGCGACCGTGGCGGATATTAGCGCACCACAAAGCATGCCGTGGGCTATGGGCTTGCCAAATGGCGTAGTCGCCGCATAATCGGCATCAAGATGGACGGGGTTTAAGTCACCCGATAAAGCCGCAAACAGCGTGATATCGTCAGCGGTAATGGTGCGTGAAACCGATACCGTTTGGTCTAGTGTAATGTCTTCATAGCAATAGTTAGTAATAAGCGATGGGCTAGCAGTGGACACAAAAATTCCTCGATGGGTTGATGTTCAGTCAGTTGTTTATTGTATTGATTCGATCATTAAAAGAATGACAATAAGTTAATCATAAATAAAGAATGAAAGTATTACAGCAAGTGCTAACAAAAAGTAGCCAATTTCTTTGGATAAATCGTTTTTTATGGGTCGAATCGCTCGCTTATTAAAAAATTGCTAGGTTATCTTTCTTTAAATTGCCTGCAGATGCGGTTCACGCTAACATGACTAAAAAAATGATCCAGTAAACTGAGCAATTAAAGCGCTCCTAAGCTGGCCGACTAAAACGGATAGTAATTCGTAACCCTTAATAAAGGTAATTGATGTGCAAATAAATGAAGCCATTACTGCATTGCAGCAGCGCGTGAATATAGCTAGCACGATTGATGAAATAACAGACAGCCATTTGGCGCAGTTGCTCACCACTACCGCCTCTAAGCAGCCAGAAAATCTTGCCTTTACCAGCTTGGGTCATTCCATTAATTTTGCGCAGCTTAATGCGTTATCCGATGCCTTCGCTATTTATATTCAGCAGCACACCGATTTGCAAAAGGGCGATCGACTAGCTATTCAACTACCCAATGTTATTCAGTATCCGGTCGTTTTCTTCGGCGCAATAAAAGCAGGCCTTGTGGTGGTCAATACTAATCCACTCTATACCGAACGTGAGTTAGTGCATCAATTTAACGACTCGGGTGCTAAAGCCTTAGTGGTGCTTGCCAATGTTGCGCACTCAGTACAAGACGTTATTCCTAAAACCGGCATTCGCCATGTTATTGTCACTGAGATTGCCGATTTACACGGTACCTTATCGCGCACCTTAATTAACTTTGCTATGCGTTATATTAAGCGTGCCGTGCCGGCGTATTCCATTCCTAATGCGTTAACACTGCGTGGCTGTTTAAAGCTAGGCCAAAAAGGTGAATTTCAAGATCCGAATATCGCTGTGGATGATCTTGCGTTACTGCAGTACACCGGCGGCACTACAGGGTTATCAAAAGGCGCTATGTTGAGTCATAGAAGCTTACTGTCTAATGTTGCGCAGCAAAAGTTGTTATTTAAAGCGTTTGGCGCGCCCGAAGATGAGGTTAATTCAACTGCTGTGTTGCCTTTGCCCCTGTATCATATTTTTGCCTGCTCAGCATGTGCCTTTTTGGTTAGCCAAGGGCGACATTGCTTGTTGATTGCTAATCCGCGTGATTTGCCTTCTATGGTTAAAACGATGTCGGCTTGGCCGTTTAGTGTGTTCTACGGTTTAAACACCTTATTTGTTGCCTTGTGCGCACGCGATGATTTTAAAGCCTTAGATTTCTCCAATTTGTCGATGACTGTTTCGGGCGGCATGGCTTTAACCAGTGATGCAGCTCAACGCTGGCATGACACAACCGGTGTTGAAATTAATGAAGGCTACGGTTTAACCGAGACATCACCAGTGGTATCGATTAATACCGGGGGAGCAGGGCGTAAACTCGGCTCTATTGGTGTTACTGCACCCGGTACAGAATTAAAAGTTATTGATGGCGAAGGCAATGCCTTGCCTTGTGGTGAAAAAGGCGAGCTCTGTGTGCGTGGCCCTCAGGTCATGCAAGGTTATTGGCAGCAGCCGGAAAAAAGTGCTGAAGTATTAAGTGCTGACGGCTGGTTTGCTACCGGTGATATTGCTGTTATTGATGAAGATGGTTTTCCGCAGCTTGTCGACCGTAAAAAAGATATGATTATTGTCTCGGGCTTTAATGTTTATCCGAATGAATTGGAAAATGTTATCAGTAGCCATGATAAAGTATTAGAATGTGCGGTTATTGGTGTTAAGGATGAGCGTGCCGGCGAAAAAGTGAAAGTGTATGTGGTTAAGTCGGACCCGTCTCTAACCAGCGAAGAAATTATTGCTTATTGTCGCACGCAACTAACACCTTACAAAGTACCGAGTGAAGTTGCCTTTATAGACGACTTACCTAAATCGAATGTTGGTAAAATATTGCGCCGTGAATTACGTGATGCCGATGCCAGCAATAGTGCATAATTAATGATTTGAGCAAGTGAAACCAGCCATTACTGAGCTACCTATAACTGAGCTACCTATAACTGAGTTACCTATTACAGACTTACCTACAGCAGAGCAATTACCCGCCTGCCATAAAGCCATTGAGAAACTATTAGGCGACGTATTGATCCGTGATCAATACGTGTTTCGCCAGCGCTTGCAAAAAATAAAAGTACGTGCCGATAAAGGTCAGCCTTTCACCCAAGATGCGCAGCGTTTACTCGATAAAATAACGGCCTCATTAAAAACCGTTGCCCTACGTAAAAACAGCTTCCCTCATATTCAATACCCCGAAGCACTGCCTGTTGCCGCTTGTCGCGAGCAAATTTCCGAAGCCATTAAAAAGCATCAAGTGGTTATTATTGCGGGTGAAACCGGCTCGGGTAAAACCACCCAAATACCGAAAATTTGTGCGGAATTAGGTCGAGGCGTTAGAGGTCGTATTGGCCATACCCAGCCACGACGTTTAGCAGCACGAACGGTTGCTGCGCGTATTGCTGATGAGCTCGAAGTACCACTAGGTTCGGCGGTTGGTTTTCACTTTCGTTTTAATGATCAATACGACGATAGTACACGCATTAAGGTGATGACCGATGGCATATTGTTAGCGGCAATTGCTAACGACAGATACTTGCGTGACTACGACACCTTAATTATTGATGAGGCGCATGAGCGCAGTCTTAATATTGATTTTTTATTGGGTTATTTAAAAACCTTATTACCTAAGCGCCCTGATTTAAAATTAATTGTGACTTCGGCGACTATTGATGTCGATCGTTTTGCGCAGCACTTTAGTGGCGCGCCGGTTATTGAAATTGCAGGCCGAAGTTTTCCTGTTGAAATTGAATACCTTGAAGAGCACGCTGAATTTACCGCCGAAGCGGATGGTGGTGAGGCGAACAAAGCCTCTAACAAATCCTTAAACGACAATGCGTCAAGTGATCGTATTGATAGCGCCGCCGATGTCAATGCGCGGGTTCGCAATGCCTTAGCGCAAATCGATCAGAATGATAGCGTTGGCAAACAAGGTGGCCCGCGAGATGTTTTAGTGTTTTTACCGGGTGAGCGAGAAATTCGCGATTTAAGTCAGTTTTTAAAACGTGATGAATCGCAATTTGAAATACTGCCGCTCTATGCGCGGTTGAGTCAAAAAGAGCAGCAGCGAATTTTCACAGTTAATCGCCAAGCCTCTATGAGGCGTCGAGTGATATTAGCTACCAATGTTGCCGAAACTTCGGTAACGGTACCTGGTATTGGCTATGTTATTGACTCAGGCATTGCGCGCATTAGTCGTTATAGCGCGCGCAGCAAGTTACAACGATTGCCTTTAGAGGCGATTTCACAAGCTAGCGCTAATCAGCGAGCAGGGCGCTGTGGTCGTTTAGCGCCAGGGGTGTGTTACCGACTCTATACTGAAGATGATTTTAAAGCGCGCCCCGAATTTACCGAGCCTGAATTACTGCGGACTAACTTGGCTGCCGTAGTATTACAAATGAAGGGCTTGGATATAGGCGATATTGCGCAGTTTCCTTTTATGGAGCAGCCCGATGGTCGACAGATTCGTTCGGGCCTCAAAACCTTAGAAGAATTAGGTGCGCTGAATGAGCAAGGTAAGCTTACCGCTATTGGTCGTGATTTGGCGCGTCTACCGGTTGATCCGCGCTTAGGGCGAATGTTACTGGCGTCAATAAAGCAGCAGAATGTAGACGATGTATTAATTATTGTGAGCGCCTTAGCGGTGCAAGATCCACGTGAAATGCCGGCTGATAAAAGGCAAGCGGCCGATCAAGCACATCGTCGCTTTTGGCATAAACGCTCGGATTTTTTAGCATGGATAAACCTCTGGCATTATTATGAAGAGCATCGTGTTGAGCTGAGTGAAAATCATTTACGTAAGCTGTGTAAAAAAAGCTATCTCTCTTATCCACGTATGCGTGAGTGGCGTGATTTGCATCGTCAGTTATTACTGGCAGTTAAGCCGTTGCTTAAAAATAAACGCCCCTCTAAAGCGGACTCTCAGAGTCCTAGCGCTGAAAAAATAGCTGCGAAGCTTAAGCGTGAGTGGCTAACCAATGATAATGACGAACGCGTAGATGATCTGCATCAGTTTATTTTTAGTGCTGCGGATGTTGAAAAAATACATTGCGCACTCTTAACCGGACTGCCATCTAATATTGGTTTAAAAGAAAAGAAAGGCGAATATCGAGGCGCAAGAAATCTTAAGTTCTTTTTGTTTCCTGCATCATCGCAATTTAAGCCCGCCCCGCAGTGGGTTATGTCGGCTGAAATTGTCGAAACCCGTAAGGTTTATGCACGCTCTATTGCTGCGATAGATCCTCTGTGGGTTATTGCCGCCGTGCCGCATTTGGTTAAGCATGAATATAACGAGCCGCACTGGGATGCTAAGCGCGGCCAAGTGATGGCCTTTCGCAGCACCACTCTCTATGGCTTAGTATTAGCGAGTCGGCAGTTAATCCCTTTTGAGCAAATTGATCCTGAGGCTGCGCGGCTAGTATTTATTCAGCAGGCCTTAGCGGCGGGTCATTTGCAAGCCAATGAAAAACTCCGTAAGCGTGCGCTTTTTTGGCAGCACAATATTGATTTGATTGCTGAAATTACCTTGCTAGAAGAAAAGGTTCGACGTCGAGATTTGTTGGTAGATGAAGTCGCGCTAGCGGCATTTTATCAGCGCCATCTGCCAGATAATATCTTAAGTCGTCGTGGCTTAGAGCAGTGGTTAAGAAATGCTAAGCCCGAAGAGCAGAAAAAACTTTTTCTAAGTCGCAGTGATGTTTTATTAACGGCCGATGGTGATGATGTCGTTGAGCAATTTCCCGATAGTATTGAAGTGGCGGGGCAGGCATTCTCGTTACGTTATTGTTTTAAACCTGGTGACGAGCAAGACGGTGTTACCGCGATTATTCCGCTGGGTGCGCTAGGCGGTTTGCCCGTGTATCCCTTCGATTGGTTAGTGCCGGGCATGTTGCGTGATAAATGTATCGACATGATCAAAGCGTTGCCAAAGGCACAGCGCAAACGTTTAGTGCCGGTGCCATCAGTCGTTGATAGTCTACTACCAAAACTTAAAATAGAGCGCAGTCAGGCGGCTAACCACTCTTTAGCGCAGGCCTTGGCTGAGCAAATTGCTATTTACTATTCTTTACCGATTAATCCAGTACTGTGGCGTGAGCAATGTGAAGCTGGGCTCGATAACTATTGCCGTATGCGCTTTGAGATTAATGATAAAAATGGCGCTATCTTGCATTCTGGTCGTGTTTTATCAGAGCTTATTGGTCAATGTCGTCAGCAATTGGATGTCAGTATTAATGAGTATGCCAGTGGTGCGTTTCGTCGTGAGTCACTCACGCAATGGGACTTTGGCGCCTTAAATGAAAGCCATGATTACGAGCAGGATGGCGTCCGTTTACGGGGCTATCCGGCATTAATCGATAGCGTGGACTCTGTGAGCTTAGACTTGCTTGCAACGCCTGCTGAGGCTATCTCTGCGTCGCGTGAAGGTATTGTTCGCTTAATGATGTTCGCAATGAAAGATAAAGTGCGTTATTTAAAGAAAAGCACCTGTAAGAATGCCCTAGCGATTCTACCTTTTGTGCATTGCGGCAATAGAGAAGTGTTAGTTGATGATTTAATTAAAACAACGTTTGCGGCAAGCTGTCTTCATGACTTTGCGGGACCACTGCCAGCCACCAAAGACGCCTTTGATGATGCGGTAAAGCAGGGCGCTGGCAATCTTTTAACGACGGCTTTGCAGGTAGAAGATTTACTTTATGAATCACTCAAATACTACCAGCAAATTATTGAGCAGCTTGCTAAGCGCAGGCCCCATTTTGCTCAGCAATGCGCCGATATTGATTCTCAGCTAGAGCGGTTGATTTATACGGGCTTCTTGCAGCGAATGGGTTTGCAGCGCCTTAAGCATTTGCCGCGTTATCTGAATGCCATTTTGCTACGGCTTGATCGATTAAGTGGATCAGCTGCGAAAGACATCGAATTGTGTGAAAAGTTGTCATCTGTCGAAAAACCTCTCAAAACTCTGCTATATAATTACCCTGAAGCTATTTTTTCGGACCCAGCGGTTATGGATTTTAGATGGTTGCTTGAAGAGTTGCGTGTATCGTTATTCGCTCAACAATTAAAGACGCCAATGCCAGTGTCACTGCAGCGAGTCACGAAAGAGTGGACAACAATAAATCACAATCAATATCCTCTGCTGGGTTAGCTATGTCCCAAAATGAATCTTCACCTTCACAGACCGTTGATGATCATCAGCAATACTCGTTGATGCTCGATACTGTTTTACTAGACCCTGTACTAGACCCTGTACTAGATACTTTCTCAGAAGATGATGGTTTTACGGCCAGCGAAATCAATGGCGAAGAGGTATTTGAGCATAGCGGCGATAAAGGCAGCGCTGATGTGTCCGTAGAAGACAATTTAATAATTAAAGCAGAATCTATTTGGGTCTCTATGCCCAATGGCGAGCAGCTACATATGCGGCATTTAAAAGCCATGCCTGTTGAGAGCTCAGTAGCGGCAGACGCAGGTCTTTTTGGCGGCGAAGCAAAAAATCTTATTGCCAGTGAATCTCCTAAACGTGTATTTATGTTGCACGGTGAAGTGGAATGCGGCAGAATTTTTTACCATGAATCGGGTAAGGGCTTGGCGTATCACTTTGCCCAGCAAGGCTATGAAGTTTTTGTCGCTGATTTAGGCGGTCGAGGACGTAGCTTAGGTTGTGATAATGAGCCTTCTTCATTAACCGTACACGATATAGTGACAGATGCGATTCCGCGCCTCTTGCGGGCAGCAACGCAGCATTGCTCATTATCAGAAGAATCTTCTGATTCAATACACGCTTATTCAAGACATTCGCATTCAACGTTATCTTCTATTGCGCCCACTATTTGGGTTGCGCACGGATTTGGCGGTGTATTATTGTCGGCCGCTTGGGCGCGCATGAGTGATGCAGAGCGCACCGCAACACAGATGATATTTTTTAGCGCACGCCGAAAGTTACAAACTAAAAATCGTATAGCGAACACGATGGTAAAAGCCTTTTGTCACCCATTAACTGCAAAGTTAGTTAATTGGCACAATGCCTTTCCAGCGGAGCAATTGCGCTTAGGTTCAGCCAATGAAAATACCGATTGGTTCAGCGTTTATACCGATTGGATAAGCAACGATAGTTGGTGTGATGCCGAGGACGGTTTTGATTATCAAGCGGCTTTAAAGGCGAACCCTATACCGCCCACACTGCATTTTGCCACAACGGCTGATAAAATTTACTCTGGCAGCGCTGATGTGCGCGCCTTTATTGACGAGTTAGGCTGTCACGATGCGCGTATCATTGTTGCCAACGCTATTGCTAATAGCAAACGTAAGTATGATCATTTAAGTTTACTGTTAGATCCTGCCGCCGTGAATGATATTTTTAAGGATGCAACGGATTGGTTGCTGGAACAGTTTGTTGCCAGTAGCATCAAAACATTAATGACTGAAGCTGCCGATAATGAATCTAGCCCGGTAGATGCAGTCATTGAATCAGAGCAGGCCGTTAAAGATAATAATTTCGATTTACCTTTTGAGTATTCATCATTAGATGATGAATCATCGCCCCATACACCTGATCACACTTTGGCGTTGAGTTTAGCCGGTTAATCACCTTCACCATAAAGCGCCGTTTTTTCTTATTTCGCGCTTTCTTATCTATTGGTGACTTGTAAAATCCATTTAAAAAGTGAATTTTTGGATCTCTTATGAGACCTAAGGCTAATTGCTGAGCCGAAAAAGCTGTCATATTCTGTCCGGTAATCGCAAAAGGTCGTTTGTAGCGATTATTTAATACAATCTAGTCTATTATCGCTATTCAATATGCACTATTGGTTATATGATCGTTTGCACGATTGAACGAATGTACGGAGATTTTGTCTGTATTGCTGCTGTTATTAATACGCTAACGGTTAGATATCGATGATTAGATCGGTTTAATCAGATCAATGATTGCACACTAGATTAAATGGGTTACATTTTTTTTCATATTAGGAGTTACCATGTCTAAATTTAAAGCGAAACCAATTACTGCTGCCTTAGGCGCAGCGTTTTTAGCGACGGCTATTTCACCTATAGCTAGTGCAGATGTAAACCCTTTTTCTGCAACACCGCTTAACACCGGTTATGACATCGTTAATGCCGATGGCCACGAAGGAAAATGTGGCGAAGGTAAGTGCGGCGAAAGTAAAGGTGGTGAAGAAAAAGGCGAAGAAGGTAAGTGCGGCGAAGGTAAATGTGGCGGCGATGCTAAAGATAGCACTGAAGCCAAAGGCGCTCATGCTGAAGGTAAATGTGGTGAAGGAAAATGCGGACACTAACATTTTTTGTTAGTTGTTAATGCATATCTCATTTATATTTATACTTTTTTATAATGAGTTTAATAATGGCGGGAAGGTTTCTTTCCCGCCATTATTGTTTTAGCCTTACCTCTTTTTTTGTTAATCAATAATAACGAATCAATATTCATGCGGTTTAAGTTGTGATGACGAACATGAACAAAGACTGGCATCAAAAAAGCGCGCAGGCTGGTTTAGGTTTGCGTCGAGGTCTTGTTGAAGCATTCTCTGCCCTTCAGCAGGGCGATGTTGATTTTATGGAAGTGGCACCCGAAAACTGGATTGGCGTTGGCGGCCTTTTTGCCCGGCAATTACGCAGCTTCAGTGAGCGCTATCCTCTCACCTTGCATGGCTTATCATTAAATATCGGTGGCCCTGAGCCGCTCGATATTGACTTAATTAAAAACATTAAACAGTTTATTCAAACGCACCAATGCCCCCTTTATTCCGAGCATTTAAGTTACTGCGGTGATGCCGGTCATTTATACGATTTAATGCCTATCCCCTTTAAAAAAGATGCCATTCGCTATGTTGCTGATCGTGTGCAGCAGGTACAAGATATTTTAGGCCAGCGTATCGCACTCGAAAATGTGTCTTATTATGCCGCGCCATCACAAGAAATGACTGAGTTGGAATTTATTGATGGCGTGCTAGAGATGGCCGATTGCGATTTATTATTGGACGTTAATAACATTTACGTTAACAGTATTAATCATAATTATAACGCGGCCGACTTCTTACAAGCTTTACCCGGCCATAGAGCTAGCTATATGCATATTGCTGGCCACTATGAAGAGGCCAAAGATCTTCGTGTCGATACTCATGGTGCAGCCGTTATTGATCCCGTTTGGGATTTGTTAGCGCTAGCGTATAAAACTTTTGGCGTTAAGCCTACGTTAGTAGAGCGTGACTTTAATTTCCCTCCATTAGCAGAGCTAGTGGCTGAGGTGAACCATGTGCGCGCCATTCAGAAAAGGGTAGACCTCACTCATAATACTGAGGGCAGTTACTTATGAGCACTTCGCTATCTGATGTTCAGCGTGCCTTTGCGGCGCATATACGCGAGCCCAACTTACATCCGGTACCGGCCGATATAGAAGATCGTCGGATGAAAATCTATCGTGAGCTGTTCTATAAAAATATCGAAGGTTTTATTAGCAGTGCTTTTCCGGTTTTGCGCAAGTTGTATAGCGATACCGATTGGCACCAGATGGTGCGAGATTTTATTCATCGTCATCAATCGCAAACACCTTACTTTTTAGAGATTAGCGAAGAGTTTCTCGCCTATTTAGAAAGTGAGCGAAAGCCTCAGTCCTGCGACCCCGTGTTTGCTCTTCAGTTGGCGCGCTACGAGTGGGCCGAGTTAGCGTTATTTGTGGCAGAACAGGATATGCCTGAGGATGCCGTTGCAGCCAATCACTCCTTAGTTGATCATATTCCTGTGTTATCGCCGTTGGCATGGTCCATGGTGTTTGATTACCCTGTTCATCAAATTGGTGAAGGCTTTCAGCCTGAGCAGCCCAGTGAGCAACCGGTTTGCCTAGTGGTTTATCGTAATAGGCAAGATAAAGTCGCTTTTTTAGAGGCGAATCCGGTTACCGCACGCTTTCTTGAATTATGCGAGGACAATAGTGATTGTCTTGGTAAAGATCTATTGCTGCAAATTGCTCAAGAGTTACAGCATCCAGATCCCAGTTTGGTAGTTACTGCCGGTGCTGATATATTGGCGCAATTGCGTCAGTTGGATATAATCTATGGAATCTCTTTTGCCAGCTAAACGAGACTCAACTTATTACCCATAAGATCGATTATTCAATATTACAAGAATCTCACAGGATTTTTACCATGCAGCTAAGGACCACGTTTTCCCGCCTTGTTGGTGTTTTATTATTAACGCTCGCCATGCCACTTTTTGCCGCTAATGCTGACCCTTTTGAAGATGTTAACCGTAAGGTTTTTGGCTTTAATGATGTGCTTGATCGCTGGCTAGTGAAGCCCGCTGCCAAGGTCTATCAATGGGTAATGCCTGATGCCCTTGATCGTGGCGTAACGAATTTTTTTGATAATGTGGGTGAAGTGAGTAATGTTATTAACAGTGGCCTGCAAGGCGATTTACCTCAATCAGGTAAGAGTTTAGGGCGCTTAGTCATTAACACAACCGTCGGTATTGGTGGCTTATTTGATGTAGCAACCGACTGGGGTGTGGAAGGGCGTGATGAAGACTTCGGTCAGACACTGGCTGCTTGGGGCGTTGGTGACGGACCTTATGTCGTTTTGCCACTACTGGGTGGGCGATATCTTCGTGACGCCTTCGCGATAGTTCCAGATGCCTATATTTCACCGCTTGATCAAGTGGACGATGTGCGCGTCAGTAATAGTCTGTGGGCACTGAAGTTACTGGATAAACGTGCCGATTTACTTGATGCAGAGGCGCTAATTTCCGGTGATCGCTACACCTTTATTCGTGAAATTTATATTCAGCAGCGCGAAGTTGCCATTAGTAATGGTCAGCTTGAAGACGATTTTGGTGATGATTTTTAATAAGCGTTAAATAAAGAAATTTTAATTAGCCATTAATACCAAATATAACCACCGTTTTTTAGCGTGTTGATTCTTCCATTAATACGCGCAAAAGTGGTTAAATGGTTTAAGGCGATGCGGTTTCATACAGGCAAAATGAATGAAGCCCTCACGTTCATAACTACTACTTAGATGCCAGTTGATATAAGCCATTGGATATTCCTAGCAGCACTGCTTTAGTTAAAGTCCTCATTATCGATGATGATGAAAACGTGCGCCACTCCATTGCATCCTATCTAAGAGACAGCGGCTACCAGACTTGCGAAGCGGCTGATGGTGAGGAAGGGCTGGCGACCATGGCCATTGAAAAGCCTGAGCTCGTTCTCTGTGATTTAAGAATGCCCAAGCTTGACGGTATCAATGTCTTAAAAGTTATAGCCGATGCCTACTCACATGTGCCGATTATTGTTATTTCGGGTGCAGGCGTTATGAGTGATGTCGTAGAGGCGCTTCGCCTTGGCGCCAGTGATTACCTGATAAAACCTATTCTAGATCTTGAAGTGCTGGTGCATGCTATTGAGCGCAGCCTTGAGCGTTTTAGTTTGCGCCGTGAAAACCTCAAATATCGTCATCAACTAGAGCAAGCCAACAGCGAATTAAAAACCAATTTAGCAGTGCTAGAGCAAGATCACCAAGCAGGCTTACAAGTGCAGATGAAAATGCTGCCTGTTAGCCCTATGCAAAAAAGCGCTTATATTTTTCATCATCAAATTGTGCCGTCGGTGTATTTAAGTGGTGATTTTGTTGAGTACGTAACGGTGGGTCCTGACCACGTTGTGTTTTTTATGGCAGATGTCTCTGGTCATGGTGCATCATCAGCGTTTGTAACTGTATTAATGAAAAATCTCACTGCGCGCATGCGTAGTGACTATAACCGCCAGAAAGATGACGACATATTGCATCCTGCTGAATTTTTAGTGCATGCCAATGACGAGCTTCTAGGTACGGGTATTGGTAAGCATGCCACTATTTTTTATGCGGTGTTAGATACACAAAATAATCGCCTAACGTATTCGGTAGCTGGTGCATTACCGGTGCCAATACTCATCGCTAATGGCGAAGCGCGTTATCTCGAAGGGCAGGGCGCGCCGGTGGGTTTGTTTGAAGAAACCAACTACCAAGAAATTGTTGTCGACTTGCCGGACAAATTTAGAATTATGATGTTTTCTGATGGTATCTTAGAAGTGTTAGAGCAAGAGAGCCTTGCAAAAAAAGAAGCCTTCTTGTTATCTGAAGCGCCTAAAATGAAAGCTGATATTGAATCGGTATTTAACGGTTTTAATGTTGATGAAAACGAGCAATACCCCGATGATATTGCCTTGTTAATAGTTGATAAAATTTAGTTTTTGGGTAATGAAGAGAAGTTCACGATTCATAGAGTGAAGTTGTTGAAAACGCTGAGTATGACTAAAAATAATATGATCGATAAAAGAAATATGATCGATAGAAAAAGTATAGCTACCGTCATTCAGACCATTATGCTTGAGCAGCGAATCTTCGGAGCATTTAACCATGTCCGATAGCAAGGTGCTCGTTGGCTTGCAAAACAAGCAATGCTTCTGGTTAAAGTTAGAAGGCGATGTGCGTGTGCCTTGGTGTGTGAGCTTAGAGACCTATTGTGAGGCCGTTATTCAGCAGCCCGGCATTAAGAGTGTTTGTGTTGATTTACTGGCGACAGATAATCTTGATAGCACTACCTTAGGCGTTTTGGCAAAAGTGGCGATTTACACGCGCACCCATTGCGGCAATAAAGCCGTGCTTTTATGCCAAGATGACAATCTTCTACGTCTTGTTCGAAGCATGGGGTTTGAAGCCGTTTTTGATATTCGCAATAGCCTAGATACAGACGCTTTAGACTTTGATGAGTTACCGTTGTTGGCTTGTACCGAAGCCGATATGAAAGATGCCGTAATTAACGCGCATAAAACGTTAATGGCAATGACAGAAGATAATCGCGCATCGTTTGGCAGTTTGGTAGACGCTTTAGAAAAAGACAGTGAGTGATAGAGATTGATTTAGCGATTCGATTTTGAGTGAGTCGTTATAGTTTTTACTTGGCACTTGGCACTTGGCACTTGGTACAAAGCGGTAAGCAGTTAACTATATATCCCATCTAGAATATTATTTTTGTTCCGCTAACACCTCGTGTTTAGCGCGAATAAAATCACCATGACCCACATAAATTAAGTCGGCCACTTTACGTATTAAGTGGTCTTCATGTTGGTCTATTTTTTTATCGGCATAAGCCACTTGCCAAATATTTTTAATCAGTTGGTATTTGGCTGCTTTATCGAAGTAGTTGTTAATAATTTCAGTGAACTCAAAAAGCGAAGTCGCTTCATTATTTTTTTGCTGTGCATCTTCAAGTAGTTTTTCTGCGGCTTGTTCGCTCAGCTTAAACGTTGATTGAGCAATGGAGATAACCTCAGCAATCTCCACAGCATCAACACTGTTATCGGCACGGCAAAGCTCAATTAATAATGCCGTTGCGGCCAGCTGAGATAAATGCTGCTCATCTTTCTCGGTTGCCGCTTGGGGAGCACTAAATAATTGCGCTAATTTATCAAACACTAGCCATTAGCCTTTAATAATGCTTCTAGCTTCACTTGGTCTGCGGCAAAATTGCGAATGCCTTCGGCCAATTTTTGCGTGGCCATAGCATCTTCGTTCATGCCCCAGCGGAATGCTGACTGACTGTTAGTCGGTTTTGCAATAACGCTGCCAGTATCGCTTTTAAGCATTTGTGGCAATACGCCATTATCATTCGCTAATTCTTCTAACAGGTTAGGGCTAATGGTGAGTCTGTCACAACCAGCCAATGATTCAATTTCACCAATGTTGCGGAAGCTCGCACCCATAACAACAGTGTCATAGTTATTCGCTTTGTAGAAGTTAAAGATTTCAGTAACAGAGATAACACCCGGATCTTCATGCGCAGCATATTCTTTTTTATCGGTATTTGCTTTGTACCAATCTAAGATTCGGCCAACAAAGGGAGAGATAAGAAACACACCGGCATCAGCACAAGCCGCGGCCTGACTAAAGCCAAATAAAAGCGTTAGGTTACAGTTAATGCCTTCTTTTTCTAAATGCTCGGCCGCTTTAATGCCTTCCCATGTTGATGCAATCTTAATAAGAATACGTTCGCGGCTAATACCACTTTGCTCATACAAATCAATAACACGATGGGCTTTTTCAATAGTCGCAGCGGTATCGAAAGATAAACGCGCATCCACTTCAGTTGATACACGACCAGGAATAATCGATAAGATTTCTTGACCAATGGCCACGGCAAATTTATCGCCAGCATCCGATAATTGCTGCTGAGAGTCAGAGCTTTGCGCGCCAGCCCAAGTTACCGCATCATTAAGCAGTGTTTGGTAGTGGGGCAGTGCCGCCGCCTTTAATAACAATGAAGGATTCGTCGTTGCATCAAGAGGAGCGTATTTTTTGATTGCTTCAATGTCGCCAGTATCGGCAACAACATCGGTCATGCTACGCAGTTGATCCAGTTTGCTAGGAGTATTTGTCATTAAGTTTTCCAAAGGCTGTGAAGGGATAAATAATACGCTGAGTATGATACTAAAGCCCTAGGCTGGATACCATACACATGCACGTATTCTTGTTATATTGAATAGGGCTTTTAGCTAGGAGTCCCTAGCTTGGCCAATGCGTCCATAAAGACATTAATGCCTGCGCCTGTTTTGTTGGCGTTTTCACTAATATGACGTCTATAGGCCCTGGCGCCCGTTTGACCATTAAACAGTCCAAGTAAATGGCGCGTCATATGGTTGAGTCTAACGCCTTGAGTAAGTTGGCCATCCATATATTCGGCAAAGCGATGAGCCGCAGCAAGGCTGTTATTTATCGTGCTGGGCATAGCGCTAAGTAATTCAGTATTAGCGTCTCCATATAGCTCGCTATCGACATACTGGAGCATAGAAGGGTTCTGGTAGGCCTCGCGTCCAATCATTACGCCATCAAGCTGCTTAAGTGCCTGCTGGCAGTCATCTATGGTCTTTAAGCCGCCATTAAGAACAATGCTTAGATGGGGAAAGTCTTCCTTAAGTTTAAAGACTCGTGGGTAATCTAAGGGTGGTACTTCACGGTTCTGCTTTGGGCTTAGACCTGAAAGCCATGCTTTACGTGCATGGACAATAAATACCTCACAGCCAGCCTGCGCATTAATATCTACAAAGTTACAGAGCGCTTCATAGCTATCGTTATCATCCACACCAATGCGACATTTAATCGTGACGGGTATATCCACGGCATCGCGCATGGCTTTAATACCATCGGCAACGGTTTGTGGTTGGTTCATAAGGCAGGCGCCAAAAAAGCCTGATTTCACCCTATCACTGGGGCAGCCGACATTGAGGTTAACTTCATCATAGCCGTAGTCTTCACAGAGTTTGGCGCAGTGGGCTAAATCGGCCGGGTTATTACCGCCCAGTTGCACGGCAATAGGATGTTCGCTGGGGTCAAATTGCAGGTGGCGCTCAATATCGCCGTGAATCAGCGCACCGGTGGTAATCATCTCTGTGTATAGGAGTGATTGCTGGGTGAGTAAGCGCCAAAAATAGCGGCAGTGACGGTCGGACCAATCCATCATTGGGGCAATGCTAAAGCGTCGATCAATATTTTTAGAATTTTTCATAAAAACAAATAGTTATGTATGTCAGTAGGTTTATTGTCGATCCTGTTTATTACCGATCCTGTTTATTGTCGATCTTATT
>Ga0209196_1001487_pt1 | contig 16559 bp, 11 predicted proteins | sample COGITO_mtgs_1105_5_FD_184801 | JGI IMG/M metagenome (GOLD analysis project Ga0209196, IMG submission 184801) | Pelagic marine microbial communities from North Sea - COGITO_mtgs_110509 (SPAdes) (version 2) | ecosystem: Environmental > Aquatic > Marine > Epipelagic ... | reverse complement strand
GCAAGCCCTGATCGCCCTGCAAGCCCTGATCGCCCTGCAAACCCTGCTCGCCTTGTATGCCCTGATCGCCCTGCAAACCCTGCTCGCCTTGTATGCCCTGCTCGCCATCATCACCACTGACCTTGAGCGTATTGGCTGCAATTTCGTCAGCCTGTGCCTGAGTAATTGTGGTTCGATTCGTATTCGCATCAACCGCAGCCCACAACGCAGAGAGGTCAGCAGTGCCTCCTGATACTGCAGCAATATTTTGAAGCTGGTCAATTTGATTTTGCAGTTCTTCAAGCATTTCCTCAAGCTTCACGAGATCGAGATAAGTATTGACAGTCGTGCCATCTATTGTGCGTTCAACTTGGGCATTAGCACCGAGTATTAAACTGCAAAATATCGAGAAGAGAAGAGCTTTTTTCATGGGAGCGGCTAGGTTTATAATTCGACCAATTTCCGAATCTAGTCAATAAATAGCCTTAAAAAACCGCCGCAACAACGAAACAACGCAAAATCAGATTTATAAAATTATGTCTGTGTGCATGATACCGTGGCAGTTCATCCGGTTAAACCGATGTATTATTGCCCATGCATTATCTCCACAGCATACATTGATTGTACGCCTTGACTCCGAGATTAAGCTCTTGGTCTATCCGATTCTTACGACCTGAAATGATTGTTTCCATGGCACCTCCTGCAATACCCGTTGCGATGCCAAGCACCAATTCATCACGTTCGATCGCCAAAATGCTCACGACGACTTCAGTGATTCCAACGTTCAACAACACAGCATTCCATCGGCGCATTTTACGCGCTTTTGCAAAATGATCTCCCGCTACGGGACAGACAGAATGGGTAATTTGAAATGCCTTGGCAGGTCTGAAGCTCTCTCCTTCCAACTCCACCTTGTGCCGTTTACCGCGGATCATCAATTCTTGAGCTTCCAGCTGGAACGAAGAAAAACTCAACACCACCGCAACGACAGCGAGTTGAAATTCGTTTTTTCCAGGTCTGAAAAATTGATGAGACAACGGCATCAGGGAGCAACGATTAGAGGTAGTGCAATGAGTGAATCGAGTGCACTCGCGTAACACTGAAGCGCATTGTAACCAACCAAACGGGCTCGGCCGTTCAATGCGACGCCATGCAACGCATATGTTTCGACCGGCAATGCCATACTCCCGCCACTCGAAGGCCCGTAGAACATTCGCAAGCCACTGAACATCAAGTGCCCTTTTTTCTGCATTGGACGAAAACGCACAGGCACCGCCACCGAGTCCACCCAAAGCTCCCATTGATTCATGGATTCAATGGCATTCAACCAAGCATCGCCTTCCGCCGCGGAAATCTCCATTTCCAATCGATAGGTCCGCTGTTTTCGCACATTGGACTCCACGCCAGGCAGGGCGTCTTGCTGCGTAGCAGAAATAGATACAAACGGAGCCACTTGGCAATTTGAGAATCGAGCAGCTGTTTCAGCCACAGCCAATGGTTTCGATGCCTCGCAGGCGGTGAGCAAGATGCTCGTGACAACCACCAGGGACAATCGAGTCGAAAGATTAACCGCACGAAGGAGCCGCAGTCGTTGGTAAGATTTCAATGTCTTCATGGTCGATGAGTTTGCAAGATGGATGCCAAGATTGGAAACGGCACGAATTTAGCCGTCCCTCGACTCAACGAACCACATTCAGTTTCAATGCCCGCATGGTAATCGTGTGATCAGAATTGGAAGGCACCAGCCAAAGCAAGCCCACTGGCCAGTGCGAAGCATCGACCCTACTCCCTTGTCCTTCGGCTACTTTCCGCCCCCAACCATCAAAGACAGTCCAGCGCTGTCCCAATCGGTATCCGCGAATTTCAAACAACGCCGAAACCGGATTGGGAAAGACTTGCCAACCCGCATTGGCTTGGATTGCATCGGCTTCAATGGAAAGCGTTGTTTCCAAGATATTCGTCTCCACATTCCCCAAATAATCCCCAATAGAGGCGTCTGGAAATTGAAGCAAATAAACATCGTCGCGACCGTTCGAATAACCATCCGTGCGCCCGAGCACCCAAATGCGATTCGACGCATCGCAGAGCAGGCTCGCCGGTCGTTCATCCCAAGGAGTCCCAAACGTGGGGCCTCCCTGCCATGCGCCGTTCTCCGCAGACCATCGTGAAAAGAGCAATTCCTCTCCCCCCAAACCCAAGCCTTCTGTCATGGAAATGGTCGCAAAATCTTCTGCACTGTACCATTGCAAATCGTAAGCTTCGACATCCACTCCCGAACCGGGAATTTTCTCGAGCAGTGTATCTCCCGACAGGCTTAGGCAAACAAATGCCAGTCGGATTCCATCCGCCGTTTCCACGTTCATCAGCCCCGCAACGGTCGTATCCCGCACATCCAATGCAACCGAAGACGTGGGTTCATCCCACACGCTCGAATACGTCCAAGTTGTCTCACCCGAGACCAGGTCATACGCGGTAAACGAAGCACGTTGTTCCGCTTCGAGGGTGGCACTTACCAACAAGGTATCTCCCACAAGCAAGGCATCGGTAACGACTTCTTCTTGTTCGGTTCCCCACGCTGCCGCATCGGAGAGCATCCAATTCTCGTCTGCCCACACATGGCGCGTCCATTGCACGTCGCCCGAACCGGATGCGTAGGTCATTCCCACCGACCAAAGTTCACCCGAACGGTCGAAACAACGCAACGGGAGATCCCAAGCTGCCGTGCCCCACGCCTGACTGCCCTGGAGCGTTCCATCCGGCGCCAAGGTTTGCCAGTGCCAATCGTATCCGTCCGCGGCGCTCGCGTACCGCATGCTCAAAACCGTAATGCGCCCGTCCTCATGTTCGACCGCATCGACCGGTTGCAACAAGGGCGAATCACTCAAGGTCGATTCCCAAACGACGTGGGCATTGGAGTCAATCCGTTGAACCCATGCCTGCGGTTGGTTGGTCGACGTGCTGTTGGTGGAACTCAAGCTGAGCAAATCTCCGTCTGCAAGCTGAATCAAGCGCACGCCTCGGTCATCCTGCTGACCGCCCCAAATGCGCACCTCCACTGTATCGACCTGGGCCAACGTGCTGAAGGCACTTCCGAACAAAACCAGCAACGCCAAAACACACTGCATCCAACCCAATGGGATTCGGCGATCAACAGTTCGTGGATTGCGTAAATGCATCATGCGATCAATTTTGAACGGCCTCATGAACTCGCTTCAATTGCTTCAGCAAATCGTACAACCGATTGAGAGGAAGCATATTGGCGCCATCCGAAAGAGCTGAAGCGGGATCTGGGTGCGTCTCAATGAATACGCCGTTTGCCCCTGCAGCGACAGCGGCTTTTCCCACCGTTGCGATCAACCCGGGTTTGCCGCCGGTCACGCCGGAAGGTTGATTGGGCTGCTGCAAGCTGTGCGTAATGTCAGCGATGACGGGACCAAATTGACGCATGACAGGGAACCCGCGCATATCAACCACCATGTCCTGGTAGCCAAGCATGGTGCCACGTTCGGTCAGCCAGGCCTTCGAATTTCCAGATTCGTGGATCTTTCGGATCGCATGTTCCATCGCCTCGGGCGCCAAGAATTGACCCTTCTTCACATTGACAACCTTGCCTGTTTTGGCCGCTGCCACCAACAAATCGGTTTGACGGCACAGGAAGGCTGGTATTTGCAGAACATCCACGCAATCCGCCGCCATGGCCGCTTCATCCGCTGCGTGAATATCCGTCGTTGTCCGGATGCCCATCCGCTGGCCAATGGCCTGTAAAATGGCCAAGGCTTTTTCATCCCCAATGCCCGTAAAGCTGTCCAAACGCGAACGATTGGCTTTTCGATAAGATCCTTTAAAAATGAACGGTAAATCCAACGCTGTGCACGCTTCTGCTACCCCGTCTGCCACGCGATTGGCAATTTCTTCGCCTTCAATCGCGCAAGGCCCTGCAATGATCTGCAGCTTATTTCCTGCCGTCCAACCCGTCGTTTGCGAAGGTTGCTCCATCCACTTTTCAGAACCGTGCGGTTGATTTGCCATGCCGCTAAGTTCGGAACTGCGCAGCGAATTGCCACATCAGAGGGACTCGTATCGCAAAGTGACGCCACGGCCATAAGCGGAATCACTTCCCCAGCCCCACGGATCTTCCACATAAATCATGATTGCACGCTCGTTGGGCATCCGCCAACGAGCCCAAGCTGCAGGACGCACGCGGCCCCAACCACCGGCGATGACTTGAACACCCGCTTGCCAGTGCTTTCCGAATGCTCGGCGCAAGCCCGAAATGGCACGGGGCAAGGGCATCCACTCTCCCAATTGCACTTGTACATCCCATCCTGTGCGGGGCGAAAGGGGGTATTCAAAACTCAAGTCCAATCGACCCGGCAAGCGTTGCAAATCCACACCGGACGAGTCCGCGGTATACAAACCTTCCGCAAACCCTTCCTCTTGCAAGGAAGCAATCGACCATCCCGCTCCAGAAAATGGCAATCCCGAAGTTTCCAGGACGGTGTCCACGGCAAATCGCAGCGGATTGGGCGAAATCACCGCGCCAAAATTGCGCAGTTGAACATGGAATGCAAACGGCGCCTCCTCTCGGAGAAAATGCCACTCCGCATTGAGCGCAAGGCCCCAGGCCGCCTTTCGACTCAGTCGCGCATTTGCCCGCATTGACGCGAACATGTCGTCAACATCTTCGTTGACATAAAAATACCCCGTTTCAATCAAGCCTTCGTATTGAAATGGGCGATACACCAACCCCAATTCCACGCGATTTTGATGCCTGCCTTCGATGCCCACAGCAGCATTGAGCCATGCGGAGCTGCGCGCACGTGTGCCGTCCAAAACATCCCAACGTCCCAAGTGCCCTGCATTGCCCGTAAGAACCAGGTCATACATCTCAGGCGTCCAGCGTGAATCACCAATCCATCGCGCTTGCACAGAACCGCAAAGCCGCCAATTCGTTTCCTTCCACATTTGCCGTGAGCGAGCGTGCAACTGAAAACCGGAAGAAAATCCAAAGCTTCCCATATCACCCCCTTGTATTTCCCTCGCGGCGTCCACTAACGTTCGATCGATGTTGCCCCCACGTACGAGCAACTGCCCCAATTGATGGTCCATTGTATTGGAGCGATGTTGGCCCCACATCGTCAATGACCAAGGCAAGAAGCGCGAGGAGTCTCGCGGTTCCGACGCCGACAACGTGGAATCAACCCGCGACTTGGGGTGCAGGCTTGCACACGCCATCGGCACGGATAGCCACGCCAAAAGGAGGAAGCAAACAATTTTCGCCGCAGCGGATGAGCCGTTCACATTCATTCGACAGTGACTTGATGGGTTCCTTCAATGGCGACTTGGATACGCAGGCGTTCATTGCCCGTGAAGACGACTTCACCTTCGGAGTCCATGCGCGCTGAAAAAAGCAATTCACTTGGATTTTTCAACCGCAAATCGCTCACTGGCAAGCGCCATTCCACTTCATTGGACGCGCCTGAATCATCCCCAAAAGAAGGCACTATTCCTTCTATGAATTCGGAGGGAAAGGCATCATTGGGGTGCAACCACTCCGCATTGAATTCCCAATCCACGGGAAATCCATTGGTCAATCGCAGCACGAGATCCCCCTCAAATTGAGGCAAATCCGTTCCATCAAAGTCGAAGACCTGTTCCACGGTAAATTGCTCAATGGCTCCGCGAAGCGGCCATTCCAAATCCAACTGCAATTGCGGAGGATAGCGTGCATCAAAAAAGTCTTGTCCACCGGAGACGTCACCCAGCGGGTTCAACAGTCCCGCCCCTTGCATCGTTACCCATTCCGGCAAATAACCGAGGAGTTCAAAAATGGAAGGGCCCGATTCGAGCAAATCCATGAACCACTCCCCCGGCTCTACCTCACCGGAACTCCAGTCTGCGCGTGAAATAAATTGGGGGGTACCCAATTGAGCGTGTCCGACATTGATCCCGTCAACCTGCAAGGCTTCAAAATCCAAGCGCATGTCCGCCGCGAGGGTGTTTTGAAAAGAAAGTTCTGCACGCGTGGGATTGATCTCCAAAAACCCATTGGTAAATACATCGGGATCGAAGACTTTCTGTTCGATGTCAAAATCCAACGTTTCTTGACCGAAATATCCCGCGACTTGCTGCACCAACAAATCCTTGAAATGCATATTGACGAGGATGCTGTCCGACCCATACACTTGAGCCGTGTCTTCAATGAAGGCCGGTGTGCCAATGATCAATTCACTCGCAATCCGATTGATATCATTGCCAGAAACTCCGGTTAAATCAATGGAAGCTCCGGAAAGGTCAATCACTCCCGATTCCGATTGAAAACCATTCGAAGTGCTTGGTGGAAGCAACACATACAATTCGACCGCCTCCCCTGCGATGGTGACGCTGGGGAAATTATACCGCATTTCCACATAGCCATCGGTTGAACTTTCAACGGAATATTCGATCCGACCGGACTCCAATACGATGGACGAGAATTGCTGGTCAATTCCTTGAAAAGCGATATCCTCCTCCGTATCCAGCAGCACGGCTCCCGGCGGCACCTCGAAAGGTCCCCCCGAAAAATCAGGCGTTAATTCCTGAGCAACGAGCGTATCGGGAAGTTTTGTGAGTGCTTCAATGTCCAATTCCGAAATCACGCCATCAAAACGAATGACCGCAACCGATCCGGTTTCGATCGTGGCGAGGGAATCTCCAATCACATCGGTCCAATCCAATAAATCATCCACCAGAGGTAAGGCAACGTCCACCTCCCATGTGGTCGGCTTGCGCGTGCATCCTGAAAAGCAAACCAATGCCGATAGCATTACCACCGCCACCAACGGCAGTGAAAAGCTGCTTTCCTCGCGGAAATTCATGGATGCAAATCGATTCATTTTCATATCGTCTCGAGGCTCAGCGCTTTTGCGTCCGTTCATAAACCGTCTTCCTCGCTCTGCCCCACGGCCACTTCCAAGGATCAAGTGTCAACCAAACGGACCACGCCAAACAAGCGCTTACTAAAGATACGAATTGTGGAACAAATGCTCCAGCGATCAAAAAGAGCATGATCGAAAGCGCTAAAATGAACTGAAGCCGATCGGCCCAGAGAGATTTGAAGCGACGCAACCCAGCGAGAACGGCCAGGAACGGAGATGCCCAAATGAGGTTCCAATTTCCCCAAGTATCCTGGTGATCCGTAATGGTCCACATCAACAATAACAGCACCCCAAGCAATCCCGCCAATGGCTGTACTGCCTTTCCAGCCCACCGCTCCTTGCGTGAAGGCGGCACGTCATTGCGCAATTGAATCAGCCGCCTGATGCTCCACCCGCCGGACCAAATCAGGACCACGAATGCCCAAAACACCGGATGCTTCATGAATGGCACATGCACGGAGCGAAACCATGGACGCTGCGGAGGCAACAATTCGACGGGAGGTCCCGCTACGGGCTGTCCATCCAAAGTAACGTGCATCATTTGCGCCATCAAACCGTCCGGCAAAAAGCTTGAACCGCATGCGGGCATTGCACGATCCACGCGCGGGCCCAAAATGAAGTCAATGCCCGCTTCAATCCACGCATCTCCTTGGATGTATGGCTCCAATGCTTTTCGGTACGTGACCTCTCTCAAGCGGGCTTCGTCCTTCTCACAATGCGGCTCAAAACGTTCCCCCCATGCATTTTGCAGGGCACTGAGGGCCCGGGTACTGCAATTGTCGTGGAGAAACTTATACGAGTAAACCCGGTTTTCAGGCAAGTGATTCCATTCCAAAAAGGCAATCAGCGCCCGAGCGTCGTCTGCACCAATTTCAAGGACTTGCTCCAAAATGGCTCGATTGGCCGTCAAGTATTCACGCTGAAACGCAGCGAATGGGGCTTTGGCCAACCGATAATCCAATTGGCCGCGCATGAAACGGGCATAAAAACCTTCGCTGAATTGGAACGTTCCATAGTTGTACGTCCAATCGACGGGTGGCGTCTGTCCCCAATCTGTAATCCTAATGGCTGTATGCCCCCATGCACTGTACAATTCAGGACCGGGTGAACCGGTCAAAATTGAAACTTGAACATCGTCAGACCAAGACGATGAGGCGGCACTGTTCACTGCAGAGGCAAGGTTGGATGCGCCAAATGAGCAAAACAGCAGCACCGCCATCATCAACCACTTGGCTCCATCCGTGACGCCTTTAGAAAGTTGTTTTGCCGCGCCCGCAAGCCATACTTCGCGATACGGAGAATCTGGCTTTTGCTCCGATTGAAATTCAATGATGAGCTCCCCTCCTGCCATGGTGACCTTACGAAAGTGCGCTCCCCCGCGTCGATTGAAATCGGCAATGGCCGCTGCGGCGGCTCCAGTGCCGCATGCTTTTGTTTCATCCTCCACACCCCGCTCGAAGGTGCGCATTTGCATAGCGGCCGGACCCGAGCAAGAAACAAAATCAACGTTGACACCATCCGGTGCATAATGCGCTTGATTCCGAATGCTCTGTCCGCGTGAAGAAACATCAAACGCAGCTAACTCACTCGGTTCTATCCATTCAATGTGATGAGGACTTCCCGTATCCACAAAATCCGCCAATCCGGAGGAGCTTGCCCAATTCGGCGCTTTGATCGGTGGGTTTACATTCATCAATTGAACAGCGGGAACTTCAAGTTCAGGATGCCATTTCACCGCGTGCGCACCATCGCATGCATGCAATACACCTCCCTCAGGCTTCATCCATCCCTGAGCGCGCAAAAAAGCAAACAAAGCACGGCTGCCGTTGCCACAAAACGAGCGAGATCCGTCAGCATTGAGGTAATCCATTTCCCAGGAATCGCACTTGCCGGAAGCATCTACATCTGTGCACGGTTGAAAAAAAATCACCCCATCCGCACCGAGGCCCTGCTCGCGGTCGCACCACGCAGCAATGTCCTCCGCGTTAGGCACTTCCGGCCATTCTCGTTGATCGAACAAGATGAAATCATTGCCCGTGCCTTCCCATTTCCAGAAATTGAAATGCATAGCGACGAAGGTAGCCCATCCGGACTGCGCTATCTTTACCCAGTCGTCTAAAATTCAAACCGTTGTCAACCATCGAAACTGGCGTAAAAGCACTCATCCATGCATTTGAGACCATGAGCACTGCGCGTGCCATGAGCGATTTGTATGAAGCGAATGCACGGCTCACTTCCAAATACGTTCATGCATGCTCTCGCGGCCATGAGGCCATTCAATGGGCTGCAGGTCGTTTGCTTGGTGAACAGGATTATGTAAGCGCCTACTACCGCGATGACTGCCTCTTGCTCTCATTGGGAATGGAACCGGAAGAATTGATGCTGCAATTGCTGGCCAAGGCTGACGACCCGTTTTCAGGAGGCCGAACGTATTACAGCCATCCGTCGCTCAACCGGCCAGGACTTCCGCGGATTCCCCATCAGAGCAGCGCAACAGGCATGCAAGCCATTCCTGCGGCAGGAGTTGCCATGGGCGTGCAATACCGGGAGGCACGAGGTTTGGCACACGACCGTGAGGGAGAAGCACCGGTGGTGATTTGCTCCATTGGAGACGCAGCCATGACAGAAGGGGAAGTAAGCGAGGCGCTTCACATGAGTGATTTGAAGGAGTTGCCGATCATTTGGTTGGTGCAAGACAACGAGTGGGACATTTCTGCGCATGCTTCGGAAATTCGATCCCACGATGTGAGCACGCTGATCAAGGCCTTCCCCCAAATCAAAGCCTTTGAAATCGATGGTGCCGATACGGAAGTGAGCATGGAGACTATGCAATCTGCTTTTGATTACGTCCGAAAGCACCGAAGACCCGTGATGGTTCATGCCCATGTTCCATTGCTCGGGCATCACACCAGTGGGGTGCGCAAGGAATGGTACCGCGATGACCTTGAAGCGCACGAAAAACGCGATCCCATTCCGCGGTTGCGAAAGCGACTGGTAGCCCTGGGAATTGACGAAGAAGAATTGAACCGCATCCAACGCGAAGCGACTGAAAAAATTCAAAAACAATTTGACGAGGCGCTCTTGAAGCCGGAGCCAACACCTGAAAATCTCCTGGCGCACACGCTTGCCCCAACGCTCATCAAGGAGGAAGAAGGTCAACGAATTGGCGACGATGACGAACCGACCCTCATGGTGGATTGTGCGCTTCATGCGATGCAAGAAATCTTGGCCGAACACCCCGAAGCGTTGCTCTACGGACAAGATGTTGGGGGGCGGCTCGGTGGCGTTTTTCGGGAGGCCGCCACCTTGGCGCAGAAGTTTGGCGACGACCGGGTGTTCAACACTCCCATTCAAGAGGCTTTCATCATAGGCTCCACAGCCGGGATGTCCGCTGCCGGATTGCGCCCCATTGTGGAGGTGCAGTTTGCGGATTACTTGTGGCCGGGGCTCAATCAATTGTTCACGGAGTTGAGTCGCAGTTACTTCCTCTCAAATGGTCAATGGCCTATTCACAGCGTCATCCGGGTTCCCATTGGGGCCTACGGATCGGGTGGTCCTTACCACAGTTCCAGCATTGAATCGGTATTGGCCAACATTCGAGGGATCAAAGTCGTCTACCCTTCTAATGGCGCTGACCTCAAAGGGCTCTTGAAATCTGCTTATTACGATCCCAATCCCGTTGTCGTTCTGGAACACAAAGGCTTGTATTGGTCCAAGATTCCCGGCACGGAAGACGCCAAAGTCATCGAACCGGATGCCGCTTATCGCGTGCCCATTGGGAAAGCGCGTCTTGCGCATGCAAGCACCGCTGCCGGAGAATCCAAATGCACGGTGATCACTTACGGACGAGGGGTCTATTGGGCGAAAGAAGCCATTGAAGGGCTCGAAGAGCACGTTGAAATCTTGGATTTAAGATCGATTAGTCCTGTTGATTTTGACATGGTCTCCGAACGCATCAATCGTTCACACCGGGCCTTGATTGTGACCGAGGAGCCCGTGCTCAATGGTTTCGCTCAAGCACTCGCCGGACGCATAAGCACGGAGCTTTTCGCCGCTTTGGATGCACCTGTACAAGTGGTTGGATCCATGGAAACACCTGCCATCCCCTTGAATGAAGCTTTGGAACGGTTTGTGCTCGTCAACGCAAATAAGGTGCGAGACGCACTGGATGAAACCCTCGCATTTTGAATCGATTGCTCCCCTATTTGCTCCAACGGAACGCCATTTGCATCCTGTCGTTGTTGATTTGTTTGCCATCAGCCCAAGCGGAGGACAACGGCAAGCCATGGAGCGGAACAATCACCTACGACGTGCAGGCACTGAACAATGAAGCGTCCGACTGGGATTACCTGCCGCAGACAATTTCTTATCACACCAACGGGCAGGCCTGGAAAATTGTCGAACGAGGGACGAGTTTCGAACGCATTTGGATGGGAAATTTAGACGGTGAAAACTTCCACGTGCTTTTCCATTTTCTTGGGCACGCGGTGGAATTGCTGGAACCTTGTCCCCCAGCTTCAGATGATCCAAACGGCGAGTGGTATGAGGCTGCGGCGCCTTGCCCTTGGCCTGTAGGTGCTTTGCCAAAATCCTGCACCCTCCGAGATGGTCCTGCTACCTACCGCATCGCCGTCCGAGAAAAGGTCGATCGAGCGGTCAAAGACTGGAAAAAATCGTTCTTCGAACTGCCTCAGGAGTACGAGCCAATGGACCGTCTTTCGCTCGCAGCCTTGATGTCATCGCTTTCTCCTAGCAAAGATTGATATTCAGCAACTTACTTCCTCAATAGAAGCAACCTGCACCCACAATCACGCAGATTCTGGAAGCATGCGAACAAATCCATCCATCGCAAGGTCATACTGTTATGACGCAGGCGAAGCCAAGCGAGTGGATTGTAGACAGCTGCCTCAAAGAAGCACCCGATGCTGTGCGCATCAAGTTGCGGCGCAAGCACAATGTTGGGCACGTTCCGATCACAGCTCATCCGGGAGCCAGCATAGGATTTTTATTGCCCACGACTCCAAGACTCAAGCGGCGTTATTCGCTCATTTCAGCCATTGATTCAGACGCGCCTGAGTTCATCGTAAAAGATGTCAAAGGTGGAGTAGCTAGCCAGTTTTTTCATGAACAAATGAAAACCGGTGATACGCTCGAAATGCGGAATGTGCAGAATAACCTTTGGAAAGATCACTGGAGCGGAGAACCAAAAAGCTTCATTTGCTTTGCAGCAGGAATCGGAATCAGCCCCGTCTATAGTTTGCTTCGGTGGGGCCTGCAAGACCAGGGAAATCCTGCGCACTCGTTTCGCGTGTTTTATGGCTCGCGCACACCCCGTCATGCACTGCTCGCCAAAGAATTGGATGAGCTAAAGTCCAATGACCGATTTGAGCTTCACCGACTCTTTTCCGAACGTTCCAATTCCGAGGAAGATACCTTAGGACACATCACGAAGCCACAAATCAGGAAGTGGTTGACCGATAACCCAGAGGCCAAGGATGCAGAATATGTGATCAGTGGACCTTTCGGGATGATGCAAAACGTACACGATGTTTTGGACGAATTGAACATCCCCGCTTCGCAAAGGCATACCGAATACTTTACGGATCGCATCATTCAGTCCCAGCAAAACGTGCTCGGGTCACGAGATCAAAATGCAGAAGCACGATGCTCACAAGCACGCCCCAAATGCACCGTTGAAATCGAACAAGATTCGGGCATTCAATCGTTTACGATGCACGGCGATGGCAAGTCCATATTGCGTGCCGCATTGGAAGCGGGTTTGGACGTCCCGCACTCGTGCCGAGGCGGCATTTGCCTCTCTTGCCAGGCGCAAGTAATTGATGGTGAAATCCTGCGAGATGGGGTCAGCGGTCTTTCCGAGAGCGAGAAATCGGATGGCAAAATCCTTTGCTGCCGAACGCAACCCAAGACCAGCCAGCTCAAGTTGAGATTTGATCGCTGATTCGTTGCCCAACAGCATTCATTTATGACTGGATTCCCGCCGTTCAATGGCAGAATATTTGCGCTCATACCGGTATGACAAAGGACTGACAATTGGCCACGTCCCCACGTCAAATCTGCAGTTAATTTAGCCTCTCAATTTATCTCAAAACAGGAAAAATGCTCAACACTTCCTTGCGCAATTCTATGCTGATGACCCTGTCGGCAATCGCTTTCATTAATAGTCAAGCACAAACGGTTATTGAAGATTCGTTCTCCTTAGAAGCCGGGTACGAAGACATGGCATTTTACAGCCTAGAAACAGGTGTCGTAGCCCAAAGTCCATTGGCGGATTGGCACCTTGCCTTGGACATACGACCCATGGGAAGTACGGCTCGCATCAATTGCGGTACGGGAATGATGCTCTATCCATATGGCAACCTCGAGCAATGGTTGAATGTAGACTTTGAAAATTGGGTGACTCCTGAACCACTGCGCAACGATCATTCGGATTGGTCGAATGCCGCCTTCGCACAAGGCGGAGATGGAATGTTTGACCTCGGTTGGGGCGTCTATGATGTCATTACACACGAGGTAGAATCGGACAAGATGTACCTCATCGAACTTCCAGATGGCAGTTGGAAGCAATTTGCCTTGCTCTCCCTCATTGACGGAGTCTATGAATTCCAAATGGCCGACATCGACGGTTCCAATGAGACGCTACTGGCCATCAACAAGGCAGACTACGAAGGCAAGCTGTTTGCTTATTGCAACTTGAGCACTGGACAGGTTCTGGACTTGGAGCCTGACGCAGCCTGGGACTTCCAGTTCTTGACCTACACCGAGGACATTGGAGAAGGTACTTATTACGCCGTGGTCGGCGCGTTGGCCCATCCCGATGTCATGGTCCAACAAGCGGATGATTTGTACGATCCGTACACCGACGCTGATTACAACGTTGATTCATTTTCGCTGGCTACGAATGAAGTCGGATACGATTGGAAAAGCTACGTACCGGGTGCTGGCTACGCCTTGGAGTCGAGTCGCTGCTATTTCGTTTCGGCGAATGATGGAAACGTTTGGCGCATGGTGATGACAGGCTTCGACGGTGCGTCGACAGGCAACATTAGCATCGGCAAAGTGGAAGCAACCGTTTCATCGGTTGTTGACCTGCAGCAATCTTCGGCAATCCAAGCCTTTCCAAATCCCATCGAATCGGGGCAAATTCTAACCCTTCAGGCGCCGCAACGATTCGAGCAAGCAACATTTCGAATTTGCACTGCTTCCGGAGCCATTGCTACGCAGTTCCAACCCACGCAATTCCCTTGGACCGTGAATACATCCAACTTGGTGCGCGGTTTCTATTTCGTCGAAGGCGTCAATGCTCAAGGAGACCGGATTCAATCCCGATTCGTAGTCGACTGACCCCAGAGCAATGAACCGCCCCTCGCTCCGTCCTGTACTTTGGTTGCTCGTATTGACGTGCTTCGCCCTTCCTATGGATGGCGCTCGTTCCGCAACACCGCAAGCCGACAGCAGCTTGATGGAGATGACCAACCGCCTCTTCGAACTCGACTTGGCCACAGTAACAGGGGAAGCCTTGGGCACAACAGAGCAGGATGCCATGCGCAACATCCGCACCATTCGTGCGGCAGAATTTGCCCAACTTGGAGCCCATTCGCTCCGCGACCTCATGCGCTCCCAATTGAACTTTGACGTTTCGCAAGATCCCATTCTGGGTTCTGCCATGAAAATGAACGGCCTCGGAGGACGAAGTGTCAATGTGCTCGTTGATGGTGTTCCATTGACCGGTCGGATGAATGACAACATCGACCTCAGTCAAATCACGCTGGACAACGTGGAACGCATCGAAATCATCGATGGCCCCATGGCGGTGGAATACGGCACCAATTCTCTGGCCGGAACCATCAACATCATCACCCGTACGGACATCACGGCGGCTTCTGCAATGGAAGCCACCGTGCAATATGAAAGCGTTGGTGTTCAATCCCAATCCGTCGGGTTGTCGTCCAATCGAAACGGCAGGCACCACTCCGTGCACCTGTCGCGTTACTACTTTGATGGCTGGTCGCCATCCGATGCCAATTGGGACGGTTTTACCGATCACCTAGCGGACTCCACGCGCACGCAGTTGTGGAATCCCAAACTGCAACATACCCTGACTTGGAAAACACAATACCATGTCGGAAACTGGCTGATCAAGCCACGCTTCAATGGGATGTTTGAGCGCATCGACAACAAAGGCGAACCGCGCCAACCGTATGGACAGACCGCCTTCGACGATCGGTATTTCACTCGACGCTGGATGCCGACCTTGGAAGCAAAGCACTACGGGGCGGACGGCAACACCTGGGAGGCTTTTGTTTCTTACCAGCGGTTTTGGAGGTCGCGCGAGGCATTTGCCACCGACCTGACCAATCTCGAGACCAGCCCTCTCGAATTCGAATCGCAGGACACCACGACCATGCATTCCTTTCAAAGCCGAGGAAGCGGTGATGTATGGAGTCTCGGCATGTTAAAGATTCGGACGGGCTGGGATGTGAACCATCAAACGCTGACCAGTCAGCGAATGTCGGGTGCAACAAAAACAATGTCCGATGCGGCACTGTTTGCGCAAGCCTTTTGGGAAAGCAATCGGTTTCGCGGACAATTTGGATTGCGAAAGGCGTACAACACGCAATTTGCGGCGCCCTTCCTTCCGAGCATTCTCGGACGCTGGAAAAACGGCCCGCAGCGGTTGAGGATTTCCTATGCCAAAGGCTTTCGTGCTCCGAGTTTGAAAGAACTCCATTTCCGCTTTGTGGATGTCAACCACTCCTTGTATGGCAATGAAAACTTAGCACCGGAAACGTCCCACTTCACGCAGTTGGCTTACGACTGGGAGGATGAACATGTGGCATTTTCATCTCAGATTTTCGCCAATTACGTGCGCAATCAAATTGGCCTCGTTGACCAACTCGACGGAACATTCCGGTACCAGAATTTCGCGCAATTTCAATCCCAAGGACTCAAATTGAATGGACAAATCCAGCTCAACCGATGGCAGCTGCATGCCGCGTCGAGTTGGATCAGTTCGCAACAACAAATTGGAGAATACGAGGAGGCGTTCCCGCGGTTTTCCGCGTTTGAATGCGCCACGCGTGTGGAGTGGAGCAGTCGCAAATCCATCCATTTTGGCACTTCACTTCGATGGATTGGTCCCACGCAACGTGTCGTGAGTGCCGATTTGGAATCGATTCAGCAGCAAAGCACGGAAGCCTACTCGTGGATCGACGCACACGTCGAGTGGGCCGACCCTGACGCGCGCTGGCGATTAACGGCGACCGCCAAAAACATTACGAATGTGACCGCTATTGTTGGCTCCACAAACATTGCGGCTCACTCGCCTTCTGCCAACCTCATGTCTTGGGGCCGGAGTTTCAATCTCCGTGTCCAGTACCGCATCGAATCTCGAACCCCATGAACCGACTGATTCACCCCCTCGGAACAGCTTTCATCGCCGCCTTGATTTTTCTCACAAGTTGCGTTGAACGAGAACTTCCCATCCCAGCACGCACACCGGGCTCAGCGAACCTGATTCAGGCGAATGTGGGCGTTGATTATGAAACACAATTGTTTTTCAGTTTGACGGAAAACCGCATTGAAGCTAGCTGCCAACAGCGGGATTGGTGCATCGCCTTGCGCGAAGCTGAAGGAGCGACC
>Ga0209196_1001485_pt1 | contig 16563 bp, 14 predicted proteins | sample COGITO_mtgs_1105_5_FD_184801 | JGI IMG/M metagenome (GOLD analysis project Ga0209196, IMG submission 184801) | Pelagic marine microbial communities from North Sea - COGITO_mtgs_110509 (SPAdes) (version 2) | ecosystem: Environmental > Aquatic > Marine > Epipelagic ... | reverse complement strand
TAAACGTAATTGGACGGATGCATATAGCATGCCGTCCATAGTTTCTTATAGCTTCTTATATTTTTTTATAGCTTCTTATATTTCTTTATACCTTCTAGACAAATAAGACCGGTTAATCTTCGAGCACAATCACGGGGGCAATATTAGCTGCCCTAACTGCTGGCTCAATGGTTTTTAAATCACCCACTACCAACCAAATAGTTTGCTCAGGGTGAATCTGCTCATTAATAACGGGCAACAAGTCAGCAATGGTTAACGATGATACTTGCTGCTGGCTAACCGTCAAATAATCTAATGGGCGATTAAATTCAACAATTTCAGCCAACGCACCCAATACAGCACCGTTAGTTTCAAATTTGCCTGGCAAGCTGCGAATAAAAGATGATTTAAAGCGCGACAGCTCAGCATCGTTAGGTGGATTAACGCCACCGTACTCACTGGCTTCACGTAATAACTCACGCAATGATTCAGCGGTTTTATCACTTTGCACCGGCGCATAATAAAGTAACGGTCTGGCACCTAAGGCATCTATCGTAATAGTACGAGCACCATAGGCCCAGCCTTTATCTTCACGCAAATTCATATTAATACGCGAAGTAAAAGAACCGCCCAAAATATCACTCGCCATATCCAATTTATAAGTGTCTGGCCAAGCAGTTGCTGGCAATAACTGACCGCCTAAGATTAATGACTGTGGCGATCCAGGCTTATCGATTAAATAAATAACAGCCTCACTGGTTGGCGGCGTCGCTTCAGGCTGAACAGACGTCAAAGCAGAAGCATGCAAGTTATCAGCTATGGGCAAGAAGTTCTTCCACGCGCCTAAATGCCCCTCTAGCAGCGGTTTTATTTCCGCCTCAGTAGTCGCACCCACAATCATCAAGGTGGCATTATCAACACTAAAATGCGCTTCATGAAAGGCCAGCAAATCACTGCGCTCAATCGAAGCAACTGTCGTCTGATAACCTGAACCCGTAAAGGGAATACCGTAAGGATGATTGGCGCCGTAAAGAATAGGAGGTAAACGCCTTAAGGCAATTGACGATGGCGTACTCTCTTCTTGTGCAATACGATCTTGCCAATTACTTTTAACTCTGGCCAACTGCGCTTCAGGAAAAGCCGGCGCTAATAAAACATCAACAAACAACGCTAAAGAAGCATCAAGATTAACGTTAAGCGCAGACAGCGAGACTATCGATGAATCTAATGAGGCATGCGCTGAAATATTAGCTCCTAGCAATTCCGCCTGCTCTGCTATTTGAAGTGCAGTCAGCGAGTCCGTCCCCTCATCAAGCATGGCCGCTGTCATAGAAGCCAAACCTAACTTGTCTTTTTTATCGGCCGCATAGCCACTATTAAACTGCATAGCCATTTCGGTAACGGGCACTGCGCCACGTGAAGATAGCAACACACGTAAACCGTTAGATAAAAAGAACTCCGTAGGCGTATCTAAAGACAAACTCGGTACATTACCAGGGCTAGGTAGCGCCGATCGATCCGCACCCGTAGCCGCCGCGGTATAGGTTTTTTCTGGGTGCACTTCTAAATTATAGTCACCACTTGATAGCCATTTACGCGCAGCGGCTTTTAAGTCTTTACGGCTAAAGTTTTCTAAACGCTGCAAATCAGCTTTGAACTGCGATGGATCACCGAGATAAGTTTGATAGCGCGCAAGCGTTTGCGCCTTACCACCAAAACCACCGATTTTTTCTAGCGCGCGTATTTGCGCGGCAAATAAGGTTGCCTTAACTCGTTGTAACTCAGCTTTGCTGGGGCCTTTTTTCAAAAACTGCTCAAACTCTTCATCGATAATGGCTTCAACCGCCGCCATTTTCGCACCCGGCTTTAAATACACTTCAACTTCAAACATACCGGCAATTTCAAATCCTTGCTGGGCAGCAGTCACCGAACTTGCTAGCTTTTCATCATAAACTAAACGTTTAAATAAGCGGGAGCTTTTGCCCTGCGCCATAATCGCAGCCACAAGATCTAAAGCTAAACTTTCTTCATCACCAAAAGGCGGTGTATTCCAGGCACGTGTTAGGCGTGACTGCGGCACTTTATCGTACATTACATCGCGTCGGCTCTCACTGTGCTTAGCAACCCAGCGCTCGCGCTTTGACTGTGATGGCCCCGCTTCAATATCACCGAAATAATGTTTCACTTTCTCTAAGGCATCGGCTCCACTTATATCGCCAGCAACCACGAGCGTAGCGTTAGCCGCGCCATAATAATCGGCGAACCACTGTTTAACATCATCGAGAGAGGCGGCATCAAGATCGGCCATAGAGCCGATAGTACTCCATGAATAGGGATGGCCTTCGGGAAACATAGCAGCCAGTTGTAAGTATTGTGCTTTGCCATAGGGGCGATTATCACCTTGGCGCTTTTCATTTTTCACTACATCGCGCTGCTCATCTAAACGCTCTTGAGTAACGGCGTTAATAAAATGACCCATGCGGTCAGACTCCATCCACAACACCATATCCAATGCCGGTGTAGGAACGTTCTGAAAATAGTTAGTGCGGTCAAACCAAGTGGTACCGTTTAAATCGGTGCCGCCGGCATTTTGTAACGGTAAAAACCATTCATCGTTATAGTTTTCTGAACCGTTAAACATAAGATGCTCAAACAGATGAGCAAAACCTGTAATACCTGGACGCTCATCTTTAGAGCCTACGTGGTACCAAATATTAACGGTGACAATGGGAGCTTTGCGATCTTCATGAACCAGCAGGGTTAAACCGTTATCTAATTCGTAGCGCTCATAAGGAATATCAATAGCATCGGCGTATTGAGCGCTAGCAGCAGGTGCTTGAATCGTAAGGCCTAAGACCGTTATCCCTACAATTGCGGAACCAAATCTAGTGATAATTGGAGTAAAAAAACAACGTGCAGCGCTTAAATGCGTCAATAACATAAAGGTTTCCAATGGTATTTTTTTGTTCGGATTTTAATCAAAAGTAAAGATTCAGTGTTACATGAATAGAATAATATTGTAGACCATAATTAGACGGGATTGACTCGCTTTGTTACATGCTTATTTAATATAAACGTATATTCAAAAACAAAGGAATGGGAAAGGTATAAGCAAGTAATAGTGAAGTAATCGGAAAGTAATCGAAAAGTAATCGAAAAGTAATCGAAAAACGGGGTTTATTTATAGCATTGCTAATATTTAGCCGTCGAAATAGATTTATGGCAATACTCAAACGACAGAAAAATCGTGTCAAAAATCGCTCATAATCACCCTATAATGAGCCAAAGAGACTAATCAAAAATAACAGTTTTATTGCCATCGACAATTACCCTATCTTCAAGATGGTAACGCAGACCTTGCGCCAATACTCGCGCCTCAACATCTTTACCTAAGCGAACCATATCGTCTCTATCATGCTTATGACCCACCCGTGCAACATCCTGCTCAAGAATAGGCCCTTCATCAAGATCATCCGTTACATAGTGACAAGTAGCACCAATCAACTTAACACCACGCTCAAAAGCCTTCTGGTAAGGATCAGCCCCAATAAACGAAGGCAAAAAACTATGATGAATATTAATAAGCTGATGCGGATAACGTTCACACATAGTCGGCGGAATAATTTGCATATAACGCGCCAGCACAATAGTGTCAGCTTCATACTGCTGAATTAACGCCTCTATCTCGGCAAAACCTTTGGCTTTACCTTCGGCATCTTTAGGCATGGGTACATAATGAAAAGGAATATCATGCCATTCAACCATGCTGCGAAGGTTCTCATGATTCGAGATAACACAGGGGACATCACAGACTAAGTCACCACTGCGCCAGCGGTGCAACAAATCGGCAAGACAATGCGAAGCATGGCTAGCAAGTAAAGCAACGCGACGAGGCTGCTTTGAATCTCGCATATACCAGGTCATATTGTGTGCATCGGCAATCGGTTGAAATGCTGCTTTAAAAACCTCTAAACTAACTGACAATGAATCAGCGCTTATCTCATTTCGCATAAAAAACTGCTTAGTCACATTATCCGTATGGTAATTGGCCTCTAACAGCGAACCGCCATATTGAGCCACAAAAGCGCTCACTTTTGCGACAATACCTACCTGATCGGGACAGGCAATCACTAAACGGTAACTATGCTCCACTGACTAAACCTCTTTTATTCGCTTTTAAATGCAATGATAACCATGGTTGGCAGACCTTATCAAAAACCCATAAAATCCGCCTAAAGATAAACATTAGCCTATTTTTTTAACGATGGCGAATGATCCAGCATTTATGTGCCGGTCGGCCCCGCTCAAAATCAGGCCCTAAAGTCTCTCGGGTAATCTCTTTTGCATCATAACTATCGTCAATACTAGCATCCAGCGAGAACCCTCGCTTATTGGTAGAAAAATATAAACTGCCTTGTTCTGCCAGTCGCGCCATAGTTAAAGTGATTAATTCTCCATGGTCACGGCTAATATCTAAGGTGTGATCCATTTTTTTCGAATTAGAAAAACTCGGCGGATCAAGCAAAATACAATCGAACATATCATGACTATGACGCAGCCATTCCGTGCAATCAGCACGCACTAGCTGATGGGAATCAAGATCAATATTATTGAGCTCAAAGTTATGTCGAGACCAATTAAGATAACTGTTAGACATGTCGACACTAACACTGCTTGCAGCCCCCGCCTTTGCCGCATAAACCGTTGCTGACGAGGTATAGCTATAAAGGTTAAGGAAGCGCTTTGCTTTGACTTCACTGGCTATACGCTGGCGAACATCCCTATGATCCAAAAATATACCGGTATCAAGATAGCGTTGTAAGTTGACCTTAAATTTATGCCCTTGCTCTTTAACCACCATATCAAAGGCCTCACCTTCTTGCTTTTGATACTGCTTAGCGCCTCGCTGTCGCTCTCTCCGCTTAACGTAAATACGCTCTAACGGAATTTCAAAGACGCAAGAAACGGCTGCAATCGCATCTTTTACACGCTTATGTGCCATACCAGGATCTATAGTTGCAGGTGGCGCATATTCTTGAACGTGAATGTAAAGACCATTTTCTATAATTGGAATTCTTGGTGCCAATGGCATAGGAACATTTTTATAAGGGCTGAAACCTCGATTCGGCGGAACAAACTTAACGGCACGTTTAGGGGCCGGTCTAGAATTCTGTACAGTATTCTGCTTATTTGCTTTTTGCTGAAATCGACGCGCCGATGCATAGGGATTGTTATCATCAAGCGGCTCTTCAGTTGCATCGTCCTGAGCTGCACTTTCATTAACTACACTTTCATTAGCTACACTATCATAAGAACTCTTATCAAAAGCGTCATTTTCAAAACTGCTGACATCTTCGCCTTCACCAGCAACTCGCTCAACGGCGGTATAGCAATCAATAGCTACCGCATACTCGGGTAAGTCGGCATCGTATAAGCGATAACAAATACCCTCATTCGCCTTTAGCCATTTACGTAAACGCTTTTGATTTTTGCGTAAACGATTCGCTAGCATTTGAGCATTCTCATTTAAGCTCTCAAATGTCAGAACTTTTTTACCGCGACCCGATTGATCTTCGACAATACTTGCAGCATTGACTCTATAACGCTGCACCTGACATTCAATGCTACCGTTATATAAACGATTTTGACGCCAGCTGCGCAAACCCGTCTGCCAACCTAAATCCAGATTACCGGTGAAAACCGTAGCCTGCCAATCCATACAGCTACGCTTCAACATATCGCCAAGCTGACGATAAACCGGCATAAGGGCTTCCACTTCGCCTAAGCGCTCACCATAAGGTGGATTCACTACCAGCAAGCCTTTAGGCAAAGATTCATCTAATACCAAATTAGCAATATCGCATTGCTTTAATTCAATCCATTCATCCAACCCAGCTATAGCCACATTATCTTGCGCCAGTGCCAAATTACGCGGGTTAATATCATAGCCTTGAATTTTGCACTGTCGTTTTTCAAGTGAATCGCTAACGGCCTGCTCTTGCTGCGCTAATGCGGCCTGCCATAAATCATGATTAAAAGTCATTAACTGCGTTAACGTCCATAAACCATTCCCCACTAAACCGCGAGTACGCAAAAACGTCGGAGGAATATTAGCGGCCATTAATGCCGCTTCAATCAGCAAAGTACCTGAGCCACACATAGGATCAACAAAGCTTCCGCCTTCGCTGGCAATAGCCGGCCAATCACTTTGATTTAAAATGGCGGCGGCTAGGTTTTCTTTTAACGGCGCGGCACCACCACTGCTGCGATAGCCGCGCTTATGCAGGCTCTCACCCACCAAATCTAAACCAATAGAAAAACGGCCATTAAATAAGCGCGCATAAACTAATACATCGGGCTTTTCATCATCGATAGTTAAACGCGTATGACCAGCATTTACAAAATGATCATTAATCGCATCTTTAATCCGTAACGCACCAAAGCGAGAATCACGAATAAAGGACGAGGTGCCGTTAAAATCAATTAACAAGGTTTTATCTGGAGAAAAATAATCCCCCCAAGGTAAACCAAATGCGGTTTGATACAAAGACTCATCAGAATCAACACGCGTACGTGCCAGCAATAACAGCACGCGGTTCGCTAAGCGAGACCATAAACAAATGCGATAAGCCGTGGCAAGATCAGCACTAAAGTAACAACCGGCTACCGACTCTTGAACACCTTCCGCCTTTAACTCCGTTAACTCTAAGGCAAGCACATGCTCCAAACCCTTAGGGCATGTCGCCATATAATTTTCGTTAGCTACCATTATCTTCTCTTTAAAAATGCTGTTGTTATACAAATTCTATAGTGCTGCTATGCTTGTCGAGCATTGCGAATTGCTAGGGCAGATTGACGCACAAGAGACGGCCCCTGATAAATCAAACCGCTATAGAGCTGAACTAAATCTGCCCCTGCTGCTATTTTTTCTACGGCTTGCTCAGGTGAGTTAATACCACCTACACCGACAATCACCATTTCATTTCCAGTCCCGCTTCCAGTCACATTATTAGTACTAGTGCCACTACCCGCCCCATTACGAAAGTGCTGAGATAACGTTGCAACAATTTCGGTAGATTTTTCAAATAAAACGCTGCCGCTTAAGCCGCCCGCCTCATCACAATGAAGACTGCCTTTTACCGAGCTTTTATCGATGGTTGTATTGGTCGCGATAATGCCATCAATGCCGCTGGCATGAAGTTGATCGGCAACAGAGAGTAAATCATCACGCGCCATATCTGGCGCTATTTTAACTAACAGCGGTGTTAAGCTGCCTGATTGATCAGCCAATTCAGATCGCTTATCAACAATGGCAGCTAATAGCTTTTGCAACTCATCACCAAACTGAAGGTCACGTAAGCCCGGTGTATTAGGCGAAGATAAATTAATAGTGACGTAGTCAGCCAAATGTGCGACTTCAGCGAGACACTGCGTATAGTCGTTAGCAGCCTGCTCAGCAGAGGTCAGCTTGTTCTTGCCTATATTGATACCTAACGGAACCGATAAGCCAGATTTGCGGAGTGCAGTAACACGCTGGGTTAAAGCCGCTAGCCCCTGATTATTAAAGCCCATACGGTTAATAATGGCCTCGTGCTCAGACAAGCGAAACATACGGGGTTTATCATTGCCGGGCTGTGGCTTAGGCGTAACCGTGCCAACTTCAATAAAACCAAACCCTAAAGCCGACATACCTTTAACGCAGGCCGCATTTTTATCTAAACCAGCGGCTAGACCCACTCGATTAGTGAAACGACAGCCTAATAATTCGACAGGATCTTGCACTGGCGCCGGTAACAGGCACTTGGCTAAGCCAGTATTTCCCGCTGCACCCAGCAGACCTAAGGTCAAATCATGGGCAACTTCAGGGTTTATAGAAAAGAGTAATGGCCTAATTTGTTTGTACATCGTTCTCGCGCTGCTAATAGTTAAAAGAATTGGGCTGTTTATGCGATAAACCGCGGCCGCTAGCTTAACACGACTCAACCGCGGCAGCAGACATCAACTCTGTTAATAAGGCAGACGAGACATAGCATATAGCGCGATGACGGAGCAGAAATGACATATTTATTGGATAAAAAAAGCCCCGCAAAATACGAGGCTGAAGTGCTTAACGAGTAAGCGGGGAGATATAACAAAAAAGCTAACAAAAAAGATAACAAAAAACTCAAAATGACCTGATGGATATTAATATAATGCTTTAACGTGCCATTATGATGAAAATATGATGACAGCGTCATGACAATACGATGTAAAAACCAGACGATGTAAAAATCAGAGCCAATCTAACGATTACTTATATTCGCCGTTTAAAATCAATATTTAGACTTATGCCTCTTGGTAATCACCTGTCTTAATCACCAGCCTTAATCACCTTGCCGCAATCATTTGTCTGCCATAAATCTATGTCTGTTTACTTGGTCCTATAATAGATCAAAAAGTTCATTATTTTTATGGCACGTTTAAATAATAATGCCTTGCAGACTAGAATAAGATTTCGTTGAGTCAGCCACCAATCCGCTATTTATTTTTATGCCGATTTTTTTCTATTTTGTGTATAGTAACAATGAGATATCACTATTTACTGTATGTAAAACCTTTATAATTGCAAAAAATAATAGCCTTATTGGCAATAACAATCGGCACTGACAGCCGGCAATGACAATCAGCACTGACAACAATAGCCGGCAGGCAACTCAATAACAGAAGATTCGATACATGACGACAAGCATCCAAGGTAACATCAGCACCACGCCAGTGACCATTAGCGAAGAACTAGGCGTAAAACGCATGACATCACAGCACACTGTGATTAAAAAGTTAAAAGAAGAGTATCCCACTTCGATTCATGGTGATAAATTTTGGAGTTCAAGCTATTTGCTTATGGACTACCTTAATGACAATCCACCCAAGAAGAATGCCAAAATACTTGAGATTGGATGTGGCTGGGGCTTAACAGCTATTTATTGCACCAAGCAATTTGATGCAGAAGTAACAGGGGTTGATGCCGATCCTGATGTGTTCCCTTACCTACAAGCGCATGCTGGACTGAATGAAGTTCATATTAAGCAAATGGTTAAGAAGTTTGAAGAGCTTGATATAGAAACACTGACAGGCTATGACTTAATTATTGGCGGTGATATTTGTTTTTGGGATCAACTCAACGATGTGCTGTTTGACTTATTTCATCGCGCCAAAGAAGCCGGTGTTGAGCAAGCCATTATTGCCGACCCACAGCGCCAGCCCTTTGTCGATTTATGTGCACGACTTGATGATGACTTTAGCCATGAAGTATGGGACTGGGAGCTGCCAGAGCCAACGCCAGCCAATGGTGACATACTCGTTATTGACTTTAATAAAAGCTAAATGGATTGAGTCAGAGGTAATCAAGTTGCCCACACGACATTAACGCTTTACAAACCGGCTGCTGGAGAGCATATTCGCATAGTATTCAAACCACTACATAAACGTTGAAGTTAATAAGGAAACTGACACTATGGATATCATTTACCCTGTTTTCAGCTTAGTTATGCTTACTTTTATCGTCGCTTTTGCCACGGGCATCTCGAGGGTTATCAGCGTCCGCCGCAGAGAAGTAAACCCCAAACATTATATTCTTATGACGGGCGACACCCCACCAGACTATGTACAAAAGATTGGTCGCAACTTTGCTAACCTTTTAGAAACACCCATCTTATTTTATTTGCTCGCTGCTCTCGTTGTTGCACTCAAAATCGATAGCGCGCTTATGCTTAACCTCGCCTGGCTCTATGTGGGTTTACGGCTAGTGCACACACTTATCCACATAAGTTATAACTATGTTATCCATCGCTTTATGGCATTTGTATTATCCATGCTAACACTGCTGGCCATGTGGATTGAATTTATACGGTTAGCCGGATAAATTAATAAGCGGCTAGCAAGAACAGGCATACCAATAACTAAAAGTATCTATTTTAAGAATATTCAATATTTAAGAGTATCAATAATTAAAAATACTTCAAATAATAAAACAAACAGACAACGGATAAACTTAATCAGACGATGATAACAATCGAGCACAAGTCAGCGCCAAACAATGTATCAAACAGCGATTCAGACGAGCCACTAACGCGTATCATTCTATCCCCCAACCGCTCACTGAGCTGGGAAGGTAATAAACGCGTCATTTGGTCTTTAGCTGCGCTCATAACCTTTATTGCCACCGGCTTTTCGGTAGTAACGGGCACCTGGGTTATTTGGCCCTTCGCTGCCTTTAAAATTCTCGCACTCAGCGCAGGGCTCTATTATGTCTCATGGAAGCTCAGCTACCAGCACACCATTACCTTATCGGCATCAATATTGACCATCGAAAAAGGCAGCTATCACCCACGCGGCAGCTGGCAATGGCAAAAACAGCAAAGCCGCCTAACCACTACCGATTCTAAGCATAGCTGGGAAGCGCCTAGTCTTGTGCTGGCCAATGATAAAGAAGAAGTAGTTATCGGACAATTTCTTAACCGCGACGATGCTATGGCACTAATAGACAGTTTAAAAAATGAGATGCTCGTAGTGAACAACTGCTACAATGCCGGCCCTTAAGCGATAACCATTATTAATTTACTCGGGTAGTAAACATTCATGTCAGAAAACTCTTCTAAAGTCGGTTTTGTAAGTCTTGGCTGCCCAAAGGCATTGGTTGATTCAGAACGCATATTGACGCAACTTAAAATTGATGGCTATGACGTAGTGCCTAGCTACGATGATGCCGATATTGTTGTCGTTAACACTTGCGGCTTTATTGATAGCGCTAAACAAGAGTCGTTAGATGCGATTGGCGAAGCACTCAATGAAAACGGTAAAGTCATTGTCACTGGCTGCATGGGCGCCAATGCCGATGATATTATTCAAGTGCATCCCAATGTACTCAATGTTAGCGGCCCGCATGCCTATGAAGAAGTGGTCTCTGCCGTTCATGAGCATGTACCCAATAAACGTATTATTGATCCCTTTGTTGATTTAGTTCCACCGCAGGGCGTAAAACTTACCCCTAGACACTATGCCTATTTAAAAATATCTGAAGGCTGCAACCACCGTTGCTCTTTTTGTATTATCCCTTCTATGCGTGGTGACTTAGTTAGCCGCCCAATTGGTGATGTGTTAGAAGAGGCCGAACGCTTAGCAGCTTCTGGTGTTAAAGAGTTGTTAGTGATTTCTCAAGATACCAGCGCCTATGGTGTCGACAGCAAATACAAAACCTCATTCTGGAATGGCCGTCCTGTTAGCGCGCGCATGCAGTCGCTCTGCGAATGTCTGGCCGAATTAGGTATATGGGTTAGGTTGCACTACGTTTACCCGTATCCGCATGTAGATAAAGTGATACCGCTAATGGCTGAAGGCAAAATTCTGCCTTATTTGGATATTCCTTTTCAGCATGCCAGCACTTCTATCTTAAAAAGCATGAAGCGCCCCGCTGCTGCCGAAAATAATTTAAAGCGCATTCAAGCTTGGCGTGGCATATGTCCCGACCTCACCATTCGCAGCACATTTATTGTGGGCTTTCCGGGCGAGACCGAAGAAGACTTTAACTGCTTGTTAGATTTCTTAGATGAAGCGCAGCTCGATAGAGTTGGCTGCTTTCAATACTCACCGGTTGAAGGTGCTGCCGCCAATGCATTACCCGGCATTGTGGCAGACTCGCTAAAACAAGAGCGCTGGGAGCGCTTTATGGAGAAGCAGCAAGGCATTAGTGCTGCGCGTCTTCAGGCAAAAATTGGCAGTACACAACAAGTCATTATTGATGGCATCGATGAAGAGAATGACCGTCTTATTGGCCGCTCAAGTGCCGATGCGCCGGAAATTGATGGCCTAGTGCATATTGAAGCCGACGGTGAATTTAAGCCGGGTGATTTTGTTGATGTCAAAATCGACAACGCCGATGATTATGACCTTTACGGAAAAGTCAGCTCATAATTTACCGCTATGAACTTAATCCTGTTAAATGAAAACGAGTTAGACAGTCATGGCTTAGCCACTTTAGTAGGCCGAAGAGCTAAGCATATTTGCGAAGTGATCAAGCCTAGGGTTGGCGACCGATTAAATGCGGGTATTATCGATAGTGATATCGGCAAAGCAGAAGTTATCGCTATAACAGGAAGTGACGGAGCCGACAACGAAGCAAGTGTTACGTTAAAATTTGACAACGATACACTGCGTAATAGCTCAGCAGCAGCTATTGATATCAGCCTAGTTATTGCATTGCCACGCCCTAAAGTGACTCGCCGTATTATTGGCCTGTGCACCGAGTGTGGGGTAAAAGACATTCACTTTATTAATAGCTACCGCGTTGAAAAAAGCTTTTGGCAAAGCCCGCTACTCAGTGACGATAAAGTGCATAAGCAAATTATCTTATCCCTAGAACAAGCTAAAGATACACAGCTTCCTCGCATTCACTTTCACAAACGTTTTAAACCCTTTGTCGAAGATCAGCTGCCCGAAATAGCTAAAGGCAAGCAGGCATTAGTTGCGCATCCTTATGATGCAAAGATAAACTTAGAAGATAGTAAAAATATAGAAGCTAGCGACGATAAGCTCGCAGAATTAAAACAACAACCACGCATAATTGCCGTAGGACCAGAAGGCGGTTTTATTCCTTATGAAATTGAATTACTGCAACAAGCAGGATTTGATACCTTGGGATTAGGCCCGCGCATTTATCGCGTAGAAACCGTTATCCCTCTATTGCTAGGCAAGCTCGCTTAAACGCTTAGCCTTTTTCGCAAACTCGCTAACTTATTCCGGATAACAAACGCCCGTTCCGCCCAAGCCACAATAACCGCCAGGGTTCTTTGCCAGATATTGCTGATGATAGCTCTCGGCAAAATAAAAAACAGGCGCATCAATAACTTCAGTAGTGATCTGCGCATGGCCACCATACTCTAACGCTTGGCTATATGCTTGCTTAGAAGCCTCCGCAATACTGCATTGATCCTCATAGCAATAAATACCTGAGCGATACTGCGTGCCACTATCATTTCCCTGCTGCATACCTTGGGTAGGATTATGACTTTCCCAAAACACTTTTAATAAATCGGCATAAGTAATAACGGCCGGATCAAAAACAACAATAACGACTTCATTATGCCCTGTAGCGCCACTGCACACCTCATCATAACTAGGGTTAGGCGTATAACCAGCGGCATAACCCACCGCCGTTAAATAAACGCCATCAAGCTGCCAGAATTTTCGCTCGGCACCCCAAAAACAGCCCAAGCCAAATAACGCTTTTTTATAGCCATCAGGAACCGCAATACTGCCGTCGTCATCCAGCATAGTATGCTGATTAACATAATGCTCTGCAGGCACAGCGATACTTGTTGATCGACCTGCCAAGGCATCAGCAGCGTTAATCATGGTTTTTTTATTCATCATTCTGCTAAACATAACGCCAACCTATTAAAATAATTTCTCGTCTTTCTCTAAAGATAAAACATCACCTAAGGGGACAAGACTCTCGAAAGGGATACAGGCATAACAATCAATACTGGGTTTACTCGATGCGTTTAAGGCAACCGCAAGTCGGTAGTCATTATGCGGAGTGACACATAAAAACTGCCAATTAGATGGGCTGTCATTTAAGCAGTCATCCATCTTAATAGTAATATCCGGCTTATTGGCAACACTAAAGCCAAACTTGCTAAGCCCTAGTGATATCCCCTCACCTCGCGCCTTCATATAGGCTTCTTTTAAGGTCCAATAATCAAAAAATCGCTGCCGCTGCTCAGAAGGCTCAAAGGAAGTCAGCTCTGCAATTTCACTGCCAAAAAAATATCGGTCAGCAATTGCCATCACATCATTTTTACGCGCCGTAGATTCTATATCGACACCAATACGATTATCCGCGATGGCCAATACAACCCAATCATCCGAATGACTTAAATTAAACTGCAAACTGTTATCCAAAACCAACGCAGGCTTGCCATGTTCGCCACGCTCAAATACAAGAGATTCTGGCGCAAGATTTAAACGCTCGCCTAACTGCGTACGCAATAAAGCACGAGCAATTAAATCTTTACGGCGATCGGTAGCAAAACGATAACGTTGATTACGCTGAAGCTCGTCTTCACTTAAAAGCGCTTTATAAGAATTAAGAAGGCTATCGCTAACTTCTTCGCAGCGCGTTATTACTAAGGTAATATCGGCTTGAATTAAAGAGTCATTAAGCATTAGCAGGTAAAACGGGTGAAACGGGCAAGAAACATTCTAAGAAACATGTTAAGAGTAATGTCTAAAAAGCTGGGCTATCAACAACACAGCTATTAAAGGCAATACCCAACGAGATAATTTAGATTGCTGCTCAGCTTCCATAGGCTTACCAAAGCGCTCTAACACAAACACCATAAGTGCAACGGCAGCAAATAGAATAAATAATAATTTGAACAGATTCTCCATATCTACCTCTCAACTCTAAATTCTAAATTCTAAACTTTCAGCTAAAGCAATAAGATTAAAACAGCAATAACCGCCATGGCGACAATCATAGCGCGGCTATCCACTTGCTCAATCATATCTAATTCATTTTTGGCTTCAACAATTTCATGACAATCAATCGTTTCATCATCATTCAACGAAGCGGCTCTATCGCCATAAACAATGGCGAGATTAATCCTGTCCAGCAGCGCAACCACAGGTGTATTGCTAAAAAGCTTAACGCTTAGCACCTGAACAACGGATTTAAAATCACCGCATAAACCAATAATTAATGCCCATAAACGCGAAGGCAGCCAATCCATAAAGCCGAGAATGGCATTGGTATCATTCGCATAGCTACTGCAGTAACGGTAAGCGCTTGCGCTCTCACCAGCATCACTAGCATCATTCTCGTCAGAGTGACTCTCGCCTTCAATATCGACACTGCCAGCGCTAACAATATGACAAATACGATAAAGCAATGCACCGGGCGCACCCAAAATCAAAAACCAAAATGCAACGGCAAACCATCGGTCATAGGCTTGATAACTAATTTTTTGTCTTACCTGATTGTGCACACTAGCAAGGTCGTCACCCTTAACAGAGTAATATTGATCGGCCGCATCAAAGACGGCTTGTTTATCTAAATGCGTCATCGAAAAACGATAAGCTTGCATTTGCGCTAAGTAATCACCGCGCCCACAGGCATAAAGTAAAACCGCAACATTAATGACTAATCCTACCAAGCCAAAAAACCAGCCGCCAAAAATATAAAGCACCAATGCTGTAGCAATAACCGGCAATAGCAGCAGCGCGATAATCACACCCGTATCACCCACACGATTACGATACTCATTATCTAACCATGAATGCCACTGCATTAAAATTTCATCGCGCTGAAATAGAGCTGCGCCGCCCCAAAACTGCATGGCCAACCATGCCAGCACTACCGCTATAAATAACATCCTATGACCTCCTAGCTGAGTCGTTAGGTTCTATTCTTATAAGTCTGTTTTTACTTATGGTTATCGCCCTACAAAGGTGAAGGCACCATCACTAACAAACAGCCCATGTAATATTTAGTCGTTCGCTAATAACTGTCGAAAATAAAGCCAATCAAAGCCGGGGCCAGGATCAGTTTTTCTACCAGGCGCAATTGTTTCATGCCCCGTTATCCGACTCAATGACATCGTCGGGTAATAGTCGAGTAATAAGCCGCTGAGCATCGCCAACTGCTGGTACTGAGCCACTTCATAGCTATCGGTATCCGTTCCCTCGAGCTCAATACCGATACTGAAATCATTACAGCTTTCACGGCCCTCAAAGCAAGACTGCCCAGCATGCCAAGCGCGCTGATCAAAATTAACAAACTGCACAAACTCACCGCAGCGACGAATCAGCACATGTGCTGAGACTTTAAGATCGGCAATATCGTGATAATAAGGGTGTTCATTAGGATTCAACTGATTGGTGAATAGTTGCTCAATACCCTCTCCACCGTACTCATTAGGCGGTAAAGCAATACAATGCACCACCAGCAAATCGGGTGACTGCTGTACAGGGCGACTATCGTAATTAGGTGAAGCAACCTGCCTAGCCCCCACTAAAAGACCATTATCAATACGAAAAGTCGCTTTATTAGGCGAATCATTATTAGACATAGCGTGAGAGGTGGCTCCATAGCCGCAAGCATTGACGTTAGCTAGCCATCATAGCGCGCTGATTAAACAAGGAAAATAGCTAACAAGCGTTTATTAATGTAGATTCTGGCTTATAAGGACATAAAGCGTGAGCTCATATCGAGTTAATAGCCAGTTAATCGCTCATTAAAGATGATTAGTAGCCAGGAAAGAGCCGTGGCGTACTGGCTTTATAGCGCTGGTAATCTTCGCTATTACCCCATTTCTTCTCGGCAGCGCGCTCGAGCAAGGGTATACCGCTGCCTTTAATCAATAATAACGCAACGAATATCGGTGACAATAAACCGAGTAACCGCCAGCCATCAAGAGCGGGCAATGCAATAAGCGCAACACCTATCCAGAGCATAATCTCACCCGTGTAATTAGGGTGCCGACAAAAGGACCAGAGGCCGGTGTTAATAAACTGGCTGGCATTGTCAGGGTTTTTACGGAAACGGCG
>Ga0209196_1001476_pt1 | contig 16638 bp, 36 predicted proteins | sample COGITO_mtgs_1105_5_FD_184801 | JGI IMG/M metagenome (GOLD analysis project Ga0209196, IMG submission 184801) | Pelagic marine microbial communities from North Sea - COGITO_mtgs_110509 (SPAdes) (version 2) | ecosystem: Environmental > Aquatic > Marine > Epipelagic ... | reverse complement strand
TATTTGTATTAGATGAAGCGAGAGAATTTGCTGGAATACCATTTATTATAAATTCAGCGTATAGAAGTCCAAATCATCCACTTTCTGTAAAAAACCCTAGTTCATCACATATTAAAGGATTGGCTGTAGATATAAAAGCAACTGACAATGCAACAAGGTATAAAATTGTTGAGGCTCTTATAAGAGTAGGATTTACAAGAATAGGTATTGCAGACACATTTATACACGTTGATTTAGATTTTGATAAACGACAAAACATTATTTGGACATATTAAAGAAAGAAAATGAAAAACTATATTTTAAATTTATTTACAAAAGCATTATACATTTCTTCAACAATAAAAAAAGATAAATTAGCTCATTTTTTTGCTGGTAGTATTTCTTTGTTTTTGCTTTTATTGTTTTTTAATAATCTTGCATCTATTTCTATTGTTGTCATTGGTGCAATATTAAAAGAAATTGTATGGGATGACTTTCTAGGTAAAGGAAATCCAGAAATTTTAGATATTGTTTATGGCATTTTACCTTGTGCTTTTTATATTATTAATACAGTAATATGAAGCTACTACAAATATTAGGAAACATTTTAGGTATAGGAAAAGATGCTTTAAACAACAGAGCAGAGTTAAAAAAACTAAAAGTACAACAAGAACACTCTATAATAGAGGCACAGACAAAGGCACAAGTAGATAGAATTTTATCTAATACTGATAGTGATAATCAGATTGATTTAATAACTGCGCAGAATAAAAAGTACACTTTAAAAGACGAAATTGTAACATACATATTTTTAGTACCAGTATTTATTGCGACAGCAACACCCTTCTTAATAGCTTTTAACAATAATGAATGGACATCTTTATCTATTTATGTAAAAGAATCTTATCAAAACCTAGACCAACTACCTACTTGGTATAAGTATGTATTATCAGCTATAATAATAGATGTATTAGGATTTAGAAGTTTCGCTAGAAGACTTTTCGATAAATGGTTAAAGAAATAGATTTAACTCCTTTTTTTTAGAACACAGCTATCCTGTATTTACAATAACCACTAAATTATATTTTTAATATTTATCTAAAGATATCTTTGTCTCCGCCTTTTTGGGAGGCTACGACAGATATCGTAAAAGTGTAATGTTTCATTTTATGAAAACGAAGTTATACTAAAAAAATTAGAAAGTCAAGTGAATTTGTTAACACTAATTAACAATAAAGTAAATTATTTACATTATATTTGATATAAATAAAACTTAACTTATGGATAATCAGAAGGATACAGAAGGTTTAACACATTTAAGATGGTCTATGTTTGATTCTCCAGATTCTCAAGGTTCTGGATATTTATTTATGGAAAGAGAACCTGTGTATATTTTAGATGTTGTTTGCAAGATGTATAGAATAAAGCCAGACATTATATTAGGATACACTTCAAAGCCTGTAGCTGACAATATGTTTCTTTCATCAAGAGATGCTCATAGAGTTGGATTAGGTGTAAGGATTAGAGTTCTATCTACAAAGAAGAGAATGAGAATTATTAAAGGACTTATTGAGTGTGGTATAGAAAGAATAGCTGTTAGTGATGATGTGTTGTACTTTGACACAGATAGTCTAAAGCCTGCTTATTTTGCTATTTGGTAAAAATAAATACTTAAATTTTTGGTGGATTAATTTATGTTTAGTAGATTTGCTAAAACAAAATAAATGGCATCAATAGAAAGATTTAAAGAATTAAAGAATTGGATTTATAGAACTTTAGATTATAACGGTATTCTTCAAGATTATTCTTCCTTCTACACAAACAAGGAGGATGCAGAGTATTGGTATAAATATAGGTATTTAAGGAAGATTCCAGAATCAATGAGAAGAAAATTAATATTAATAGAGATACAAGATGGGAAAAACTAAAGAGTTATTTGAACAGCTAAGGGAAGGTGAAAATCACTTTTTACACGGAAGCTACGAGTTTTGGAATTATTCTGTAAATCCTATAACTGGATGGAGAGAAGAGAGGCGAGTGCGTAAAACAAAGATAAAATGAATTACTCTAAATCAATAAATACATTAAGAGACAGAACCGTTGACCTGCTACTAGAGTTTACAGATAACAAGTCTGTAAGCAATTATCTTAGGGATATAGACAGAGAGCTTGAAAGATTAGATTCAGCTATAGGTAGAGAGCCTAAAGTCGGATGGGTGTCTATAGATGATATGATGTGGGATATGGCAAAAGAAGATGGTAGTTTGACTAGGGTATCTGTAGAGTTTAAGATAAGGCAAGAAAAAGATTATCTTCATATGAATAGAAGAAGTATTAAAATAAATTTGGTCGATTAAAATAAATGTTGTAGATTGCAGCGTAAAACAATTATAATGGAAGATACATTAGAATATCAAATACAGAGAGTCAAGGCATTAGAGGATTTAGTTACTATGCTATCTATTGAAAAAGAACAATTACAAGACACTATTAAAGAGTTGTGTTCAAGTGAAGAGTTACCAGATGGTTATAAGAAAATAATATTAAAAGGATTATAAATTAGTAAATTAAACAATAATAAAGATGAGTAAAAAAGAATTAGATTTTAACGACAAGTTGATTGCTATTCAGAAGGAACTGAAAGCACCAAAGAACCAAAGGAATAATTTTGGTAAATACAACTACAGAAGCTGTGAAGATATCTTGGAATCTGTTAAGCCACTATTAAGCAAATACGCATTAGCATTAACTATCTCTGATGAGATTAAAGAACTAGGAGGTATATTGTTTGCAGAGGCAGTTGTTACGTTGGGAGATATGGAAGCTAAAGTTAGTGTTAAGGCACAAGCAGGTATAGACCCAAACAGAAAAGGAATGGACATTGCTCAAAGCTTTGGTAGTTCTTCTTCTTACGCAAGGAAGTATGCCTTAAATGGATTATTCTTAATAGATGATACTAAGGATGCTGACGCTACAAATACGCACGGTAAAGGAGCTAAAACTGAAGAGCCAACTAAATGGTTGAATGAGGGTACACCAGAGTTTCCTAAAGCACAAAAGTGGTTGAAGGAAGGTGGGGATATAGAAGTTCTTAGAACTAAGTATAAAATAAGTAAGAAAGTCGCAGAGGCTTTAGTACAGTAATATATCCGATGTGCCTACGGATTCTTTTAGGCACAAATTTAAACAATTATAATATGAGTGCATTAATCAATGTTAGTATCAACTTAGACAAGTTGCCTAAACAAAAAATCGTAAAAGGAAAGACTGGTAACTTTTACAACTTTACCTTATCGGTAAATGACGAAACCAATCAGTATGGACAGAATGTATCAGCGTTCGATTCTCAGACTAAGGAGGAGAGAGAGGCTAAGAAATCTAAAGACTATTTAGGTAATGGTCAAGTAGTCTGGACTGATGGTAACTGTACTAAGGCTGTTTTTCAGACTAAGGATAGTGGAGTTAAGTCAGCTAAAACAACAACGGTATCTAACGATTTGCCGTTCTAATAATTAATGAAAGGGTGGTTTGGGGAAGCTGCCCTTTTTTAATTGCATACAACGAATTAGAATATGAATTTTAAATAAAACGGATATGAAACTAATTACATTAAATTTTGGCACTTGGAATAATGGTGCAAGAGGTGGTAGACTAAGGAGAATCTACCAAAGGATTTACATAAAAGGATATAAATGGACACCATTTGTAACAGTAAGATTTAAACTATTACCTAAGTAGTTTTATTTATTATTTATATTCTTTGTTGTGCGTATGTACTTGTATTACGACACAACTTATTTGTGTATGATTAGTAGCGTTGGATTAACTAAAAATTTATAAAAATGGAAGAAACAAAATTAGCTAAAATAATAAAGGATTATGGTAAATTTAGAATAGAAGCAGAAACTTTGGAAGATTTAGAAAGCTATGAAACAAACTTAATAAATGTACTGAATGAAGCTATTAATTATACGCATTGTTGTAAAAGCGATAGCGAACAGTTGCACACCGAAGTATTTAACCTAGCAAATAAACTAGCAATTAATGGATATGGTAATGAAGCAGTAAAAATGCACATAATCTGTAATGGTATGTAATTGTTTACAACACTAAGATAAAAACACGTTTTAATGTGTTTTATCGACTGTTGACCAACGTTTTAATGTTGGTATTTAATTAATAAAACTAAAAATATGGAAGTATTTGACGAAGAATTAAATAAGCACTACAGGTCCTTAGATGAAAGTAGTGAATGTATGGAATGTGGCATAGAAGTGCAACTTGGCAAAAGATACTGTTGCTTTAGTTGCCTAGATGCATCAAACAGATAAACAAAAAAAATCAATATGAGTATAGAAGAAAAAGAAGAACAAAGAATGTTTATGGAGCTACTGGAGGAAGATGCCTATGTAGATATATCTGAAGAGATAAAAGAACCTCCAATAGCTATATCCTGTGGAGAAGCTAACTTAACCACATTAAAAGGCAACAAGACTTACACAATCCCTTTAGCTACCTATGGTAACTTTAGCTTTATACAAGCACCTCCTAAAAGTATGAAAACTTACTTTGTTAGCTTACTAGTAAGTACATACCTAAAAGGCAGTAATAAATTTAGTGGACATATCAAAGGGCATAGAGATAAAAGAAGGGTAATACATTTTGATACTGAGCAAGGAAGGTATCACGCACAAAAAGTGTTTAGAAGACCTGTAGATATGAATGCAGGAGAGATTGATGATGACTACCATACTTACGCTTTAAGAAAGATGTCATATACAGAAAGAATAGATTTTATAGAATACATACTTCAAAATAAGCTAGAGTCTAAAAATATTGGACTAGTGGTTATAGATGGTATTGCTGATTTAGTATCTGACGTTAATAATATAACAGAGTCATCTGAGATAGTTCAACGAATTATGAAATGGACTTCTGAATTTAATTGCCACATAATAACGGTAATACATAGTAATTTTGGCTCAACTAAGCCAACAGGTCATTTAGGTAGCTTCCTTGAAAAGAAGACTGAGAGTCAGATATCTTTAGAGAAAAACACGCAAAACAAAGGATGGGTTACCGTAAGTTGTAAAAGGAGTCGTAGCTTTCCTTTTGATGATTTTAGCTTTAAAGTTAATGACGCAGGATTACCAGAAGTAGTAAACACATCTTATTTAGACGTACTAAATTTATGAGCCAACTAAAACTAATAGTTCCTTTATACGTTGAATTACCAAGGAAGACAAAGAAGAATTTGAATGTCTGGCTTAATATGAATAGGTTTATGAACCTGCATTTTCTTGTAAAGAATAACGCTAAGAAAGTGTTCTTTGAGGTTATGAGAGAGCAGCTAGAAGGAGTCGTTATAGATACTCCTGTAGAAATAACCTATCAAATATTTAGTCCAGACAAAAGAAAAAGAGACAAGATGAATGCGATATCGGTTGTCTCAAAGTTTTTACTAGACACAATAACACACTACGGTTGTTGGGAAGATGACAACGATGACTTTGTTTTAACTGAAACAATACTACCTACTGTTTACGACAAGAATAATGGTAGAATAGAAGTTAATATTGTTAATAACTTTTAGTTTATATTTGTACATAATTGGTTATTTTTATGTATGTCTAAAGATGAGCTATTAATAGAGCTTTATAAGAATCACAAAAAATGGATTAGCCTAGCCTTTAAAATTGTAGGCTCTAATGTTTTTGCTGAAGATTTAGTTCAAGAGGCGTACTTAAAGATACATAAGTCTTTAAAGAATGTTAGTAAGATTTTAAATGAAAATAATGAAATAAGACTCGGTTATTTCTATAGTACTTTGTTTAGTGTTTGTATTGATTTTAAGAGGATTAAGGGCAGGCAACCTCTAGTTGAATACGACGAGGTTGTCTACTCTTATCAAATCATAGATACTTTTGACATCGAAGAAAACTATGCTTTTGATAGGTTAATGAAAAACATTGACAAAGAGATAAGGCAATGGCACAGGTACGATATAATGTTTACGGACATTTACTACAAAACAGACATCTCACTTAGAGGCTTAGAAAAAGAAAGCAACTTTATAGATGAGAACGGAAAAAGGTATAAAGGCATAAGCCTAACTTCACTATACAATACCTCTAAGAACTGCAAAAGAAGATTGAAAGATAAGTTTGATGAAGACGTGCAAGATTACTACAACGGAGATTATGATAATATAAAATAATATGGAAGAATTTAAGGGAGATAAAAGAACCAGAGCTTACAAAGAATGGAAGGCTAAGTTTGAGTTAGAAAACTCTAAGAAATCTAAAGGATTAGGAGATACTGTTGCTAAGATAACTAAAGCTACAGGCATAAAGAAAGTTGTAGAATTTATTGCTGGAGAAGATTGTGGTTGCGATGAGAGACAGATTGCTTTAAATAAAGCATTTAAGTACAGGGATGTTAAATGTTTAACTGAGGATGAATACAATACTTTATCTAAGTACTTTAATGAAGATAGGGTCATATACGATAAGTATGCTCAGAAAGAACTTCTGCCTATAGCTCAAAGAATATTTAGTATAAGAATAACAGGATGTACCTCTTGTGCATTTAAGAGTAAAGTATTAAATCCATTAATGTCAGTATATTCAACGTATAAATAATATGAGTTTTTTAAAAGGAAATATAGGTGAAAGCTTATGGTTGTCAGAAATATCTAAAACACATACAGACATTGAGAAAGCACCTAATAAAAAGTTTTACGATTGGGATGTAAAAGCTAAATACAACGGTAGAGAGGTTACCTACGAAGTAAAGTATGATGCAAAAGGATATTATTATGCTGACAGATATAATAGACCTGTAAACATCTATATTGAATTTCTTAATACAAAGAAGGGGGAGAGTAGTGGCATACTTGCTTCAAAAGCAACATACTATGTCTACATATTAAAAAGCCTTGACGATGTAGAGACTGCTTATGTTTTTGATAGATTAGAGCTTTTAGAATATTTAAGGAACGCAGATATAAAAGTTAAAGGCAATAGCTTTGGAGGAGATAATAATGCTAAAGGCTGGATTCCTCCATTAAACTCTTTAAAGCATTTAATACTTAAAAAGGTATTATTTATTTGATGGTTTAAAAATAAAGAACTATATTGCAGCTCATTAGTAAATAAAATATTATGAGCAAACAAATAAAATTACTTAACGGAGACATTCATAATGTTTCTGAGATTATACCTAAGATGTATGATGATAGTTTTTACTATGGATATCTAGGTAAGCACGCATTATCATCTTCAGCCTGCAAGAAACTTATAGAATCACCTAAGAGCTATTCAGCATCACTTACAGAAGGTTCTCCAGATAGTCAAGCTTTGAGAGACGGTAGGCTTACTCACCTATGTGTGTTAGAGCCACATAGACTTGAGGAGTTTACTTTTATAGAAGGAACTAAGGCTAGTAAAAACTTTAAGTTAGCAGCCGAAGAGTTAGGCAAGGATTTGGTTTACACTAACCTAGAACTTAACAAGGCACGGAAGATAGCTAAAGCTGTTATGGCTAATACAGAGGCATCAGAATTATTACAGGGATGTGAGTTTGAGATACCAGCAATAGGAGACTTTATGGGGTTACCATTTAGAGGTAAAGCAGATGCAAAGAAGGGTAGAACTATTATAGATTTAAAGACTACTGCTAATATAAATGACTTTGAGTACTCTGCTAAGAAGTATAGTTATGACTTACAGGCAGCTTTGTATTTAGATTTGTTTGATGCTGATGACTTTATATTTCTTGTTGTAGATAAAAGAACATTAGATATTGGTGTTTATAATATTACAGCAGGATTTATAGACAAAGGTTTGTTAAAACTTCAAGAAGCTACAGATGCTTACAAGAATTATATTATGAGTGATTACGATTTAGAGCAATACACATTTTACGGAGAACTATAGTATGCCATTTAACAAGGAGATTTCAGACCACTTTTACGAGCTTGGATTAGATTTATTATTCTTAGGATATACTAAGGAAGATATAGAGCTATGGATAAGGAGTGCTGAAGAGGAAGATTCTTTTGAGGAATGTGATGGTTTACAAAGAGCTTTAAATAAATCTAATGATATAGTTTATGGCGAGGAAGAAGTTAATTAAGTATTACGATACAGATAACGAAGCTCAAAGTTATTCCTTTAAAGAAGGTTATGTGATATACCCAGAGCCAATGAATGTAGATTCATTTAAAGGGGAGTGGAGGGTATCAATAGAGTTAGGGCATAGGAAACATACATATCCAGAAATATTGTCGCTTACAGAGGCTTATAGCAAGATATGGAACGAATACAAAAAAATACAAAACAGAGATAAAAATGATAAAAACTAAAGGTTATAATGAACAAGCAGCTAAAGAGCTTGCTGATAGGTTTGTAGAGATTACAGGCATAGACTTAAATGATTCTTCTAGACACGAAGAGAAGGCTTATTTTAGAGCATTGCTGTATGTTATATTTAAAGATATAAATGGGATGAACGATAGGATGATATCCGAATGGTTTGCTGATATGGGGATTGTTAAGAATAGGTCTTCTATATTTCACGCATTAAAGAAGACGGATGTTTATTACAATAATTTTGTGAAGTTTAGGAATGTTTATGATTTGTTTTTTGATGATAAGCGGAAGCATAGAGAAATTATAGATGCAAAGAAATCTGAGAGAATTAGAATTATAAATGAAAGAATAGAAAAGAACAAGGCTTTTGGAGAAAGAAATGAGTTACACGATTTAATAGATACTATTCCAGAGGACAAAAGAAAAGAGATGTATGAGATGATTAATCTAAGGATAAAGTCTTGGGAATGGAAGAATAAAGATAGGTGTGAGATAATAGAATCAAGTACATCAATGGATGGGATGCATTGGTAGATACAACTTATTTGGCTATGATTTAGTGCGTATAAATTAACGACAAACTACTTTGACTATCATAATAATCAAAATATTAACGACAACGCCCCTTGTATGGTAGCGTATGGAATGCAATGGAATATGCAGTATACAAATTGTTGTGCATAGTACGGGATTAAATAATAATAACTTAAATAAATAGAATTATGGCAAATTGGAAAGAAATGTTAATCGAAGTTTTTAAGGAAACAGGCGATGACTTTAAAAAAATGGAAACAACCTTAACAGATGAAGAGCTTGTGAAAGAGTTTGACGATGGCTATGGTGGTAGCGAGGGAACGCATTTCACTTCTTGGGGTGAAAAGTATGTCTATTTCCCTGTGGTATATGATGGCTCTGAATGGGTTGGGTATGCACCAAGAAATGCGTGTGATATAAAAACTTCTCATTGGGGTGGTGAGTAGTATTATGCACAACGTTGTTGTGTATGATTAGTAGTGTAAATTAATAACTAAAGATAATAGAGATGAAAAATAGAATAATTGAAATATGTGAATTAGGGCAACCACAAAGCATAATACATAGAGAAAATGAACCAATTACAGAACTAATAAATACAGAGGTTTTAATAAAAGAACTTAACCAAGCTATTAATTATACACGTTGTTGTACGGAGTTAAAGGAGTTTAAAGATGAATTTATAGAAGCGTGGGAAGATGGTAGTGGTGGTGATAGTGATTTATACAGAAAAGCTAAAAACCTTTAATTACTTACAACGTAAAAATATATGAAAAGTTATGGATATAGGATTATGGATTTATATAGGATTAATGATTTTTTGGCAAGTAGTATTTGCTATACAAGATTACAAAAACAAATAATTTTTTATATATGTTGTTGTGAAATCGTTTTAATGTTTTACAACGAGTGAGGCTAAGGTTAGTAGCCTTAATTACTGACCATTAATTTATAATAAGACCTTATGAGGCTATTAACTTTAGCCATTGTTAGGCACTTTTAAAATTATGGTAATAAATAAACAAGACATTGAAAGCATTGTAATAGGAGATGGTAAGCTAACAATAAATGCAAAAGATAAATACAGCGTAAGGCATAAAATATACATTGAAATTAAAAATGTAGAAACTGAAGTAATTAAAAAGTTTGAGCAATAATTTTAATTGTGCCTAACGAAAATGGTTAAGGTTAGTTGCGTGAAATATTAATGAATTAAATAAATACAAAAATGATAAAAGCGATTTTTTGGATAATGGTTGCAGTAATTGTAGCAAAAGTAGGTAAGGCAATAGCTAAAAAGTTATTTCCTGAAGATTGGGAATAAAAGATTTAGGTTTTATTACGTTATAATAGAAACATTTACAATGGAATTATTACGTTATGAAATTAAAGTAGGGTTTTTTAAAGGGGTTTTGTTTGGTATCAGGCATTACCCTTTTGAAGATGAAGAAACATTTGAAGAAGATATAGTTTTATACTTTGGATTATTTCAGTTAATAATTACAAGAATTTACAGAAAATAATTTTTTTGTAACTTGCTAAAAAATATAAACAATGATTAAAGCTAAAATAGAAAAGGTAAGCATTTCTTCAATAACAGAAAATGCTGCAAATCCTAGGACAATCAACAAGCATAAGTTTCAGAAACTTGTTAATAGTGTAAAGGAATTTCCTGAGATGCTATCACTTAGACCAATCATAGTCAATAAGGACAATGTTATCTTAGGTGGTAATATGCGTTACAAGGCTTGTAAGGAACTTGGACTAAAAGAAGTCTATATTATACAGGCAGCAGATTTAACTGACAAACAAGCACAGGAATTTATTGTTAAAGATAATGTAGGTTTTGGGGAATGGGATTGGGATGTTTTAGCAAATGATTGGGATATTGATTTATTAGAAGATTGGGGGTTAGAATTAAATATTGATAATGCTATTGATGATTTAGATGAAGATGATGATATTGAATTACCTCAATCAGTTCAATTAGAACCACCAAAAGAATATATACTTATTATGGCAGAACCTAATTCTGTTGATTGGGAAGAACTAAAGGAAACTTTAAAACTTAAAATGGTTCGCAGGGGTGGATATAAAAAAGGTAGTCCTTTGGAATCAGTTAGTTTAGAACGAGTATTATATTGGGATGAATTTAAAAAAAGATTAAAAAATGTTGATAGCAGTACCGAGTAAAGGACGAGCAGGACTTACGACAACAAATAAAATATTGCCTAATGCAACTTTTTTTATACCTGATAGTGAATATCATCAATATAAGGGATTAGTTAAAAACATAGTCTGCATTCCTAAAGAAGTAAGGGGCATTACCAATACTAGAAATTGGATATTAAAAAACACAGATGAAAAATGGGTGGTGATGTTAGATGATGATGCTAAAAATGTTGGATATAATTTTTTAGATAAAAGAAATACAAAAAAAATAGAAGTGAGGGATGAAGATTTTTGGATGGAAGAATTTTTAAAGTTTTTTGATTTAAGTGAACAAATGGGATATAAAATTTGGGGAACAAGAACTGAAAGTTCACCTAGAGGGACTCACCCTTACAAACCTATTTTAACAAGAAGCTACGTTACTGCTTCATTAATGGGGATTATAAATGATGGAGAATATTACTTTGATGAGAATTTTCCTGTTAAAGAAGATTATGAAATTTGCTTAAGACATATAAAAGATAAAGGTGGTATTCTAGCAATTAGATATTTGCATTGGGAGAATGACCATTGGGGAAAAGATGGAGGATGTAAAGACTATAGAACAATAGAAATGGAAAAGAAAGCAATCAAAGATTTGATAAAATTATATCCATCAATGATTTCAAATGTAAAAAGAAAAGCTAATGAGTTTACAATAAAATTAAATCTATAATGAACGAAAGTAGACATATAAAAAAGGAATCACTATTAGCAGCACTAGAACAAAGTCTAGGGGTTGTTACTGTTGCTTGTAAGAAAGCAGACATACCTAGAAGCACATATTATAAATGGCTAAATGAAGATAGTGTATTTGCAAAGGATGTTCAGGAAATAGAAAACGTTGCTTTAGATTTTGCAGAAAGCCAATTACATAAACAGATAGCAGCAGATTCAACAGCAGCTACAATATTCTACCTAAAGACAAAAGGTAAGAAAAGGGGTTATGTTGAAAGACAAGAAATTACAGGTGCAGATGGAATGCCAACACATTTTGAAATAGAAATCATTGAGAATAAAAACTAATGCTGTTTTTAGACATATCTTAGAAACAGATAAAAAGATATCAATAGAGCAAGGTGGAACTAGGTCAGGGAAGACTTACAATATCCTGCTGTATATCATCTTCCATTATTCATTAAAGAATACAGGTAAGACTATTACCATTTGCAGAAAAACATTTCCTTCAGTTCGTGCTTCTGTAATGAGGGATTTTTTTGATATACTAAAACTACACAAGTCTTATTTTGAAGACAACCATAATAAATCAAATCACGAATACAAATTAAATGGAAACCTAATTGAGTTCATCTCATTAGACCAACCTCAAAAAGTTAGAGGTAGAAAAAGACACCTGCTTTTTATCAATGAAGCAAATGAGTTAGATTATGAAGATTGGCAGCAATTAGTATTTAGAACAGAAGAAAAAATAATTCTTGACTTTAATCCTTCAGATGAATACCATTGGATTTATGACAAGGTAATACCAAGAAAAGATGCCGATTTTAACATTACTACTTATTTGGATAATAGTTTCCTTAGTGATACAATTAAAGAAGAAATTGAAAGGCTAAAACATACTGATGAACAGTATTGGCAAATCTATGGGTTAGGTATAAAAGGAGTTAGTAGGTCTACAATTTTTAATTATGTTGAAGTAAATAAGATCCCTGAAGATGCAGAATTTATTAGCTTTGGGGCAGATGCAGGATATACAAATGACCCTACAACTTTGGTAGGTGTTTACAGAAAAGAATATGATTTGTACATTCAAGAACATTTATATCAAACACAAATGACCACCATTGATATCCATAAGAAATGGAAAAATGTAGGAATAGAAAGGGAAACAATTTACTTTGATTCAGCAGAACCTAGATTAATTGAAGAACTGCGTAGGATGGGTTGGAATGTAAGACCAAGTTTAAAAGGTGCTGATAGTATAAATGCAGGAATAGATCTATTAAAACGATTTAAAATACATATTCTAAAGGATAGCCATAATGCAATACAGGAATTTAGAAACTACAAATGGCAGGAAGATAGAAGTGGTAAGATGATTAATAAACCAATTGATAAAAATAACCACCTAATTGATGCTATACGATATGCTACATATTCAGTTCTAAGCAAACCTAATTTTGGAAAATATACACTCCATTAAAAAAAACTTATTAAATTTATTGTTTATTAAATAAATAGTTATATATTTGTTTATCATTAATTAAAAACAGAACAAAATGATTAATATGAACACAAACAAACAAACGATTAAAGAATTAGTAGAATTAGGGTTAGAAAATACTTATACTCACGCTCCTTTATGCATTCAAAGAAGAACATTATTAGAACTTGCTGTAGCAATGAATTTGATTACACCGAAATCTTAATATAAATTTTAAAACAGAACAGATGAAAAAATTACAGACATTAGTATTGATATTAGCACCTAGTTATTTTATAGGTAGATTTATTATAGGTTTAATCTTTAACATTTAAGATATGGCTTGGGATGACTATTTAAATCCACACGAACAAAAAGAATATGAATGTTCAGAATGTGGCGAACCATTAGAAACAGATGCAGGTTACTGCTCAGGAACTTGTTTTAAGGCAAGTATGTTATAGTATTAAAAAAATATGATGCTGTTAGTTGGGGAACACAGCATTGTTTAAAGGGTAGTCAGAAATGGCTACCTTTTTTTTATTACCTTTATTGAAATAAAAAACTAAATTAATTACGTTATACTATTATGAAATTTGAATTAACAATACCAAGCAGTTTATCAGAAATATCATTGAAGCAATATAAGAAGTTTCTAAAAATACAGGAAAGCAATGAAGATTCATATTTCCTGCAATGTAAAATGATAGAGATCTTCTGTAACCTAGATGCCAAAAGTGTTAGACTTTTAAAACTAACTGATGCTGACAGGGTTGTTCAAATTATCAATAAGATGTTTGAAGAAAAACCTAAACTGATAAGAACCTTTAAATTAGGTGGCATTGAATATGGGTTAATTCCTAACCTTGACGAAATTTCTTTAGGTGAATATGTAGACTTGGATACTTATATGGGTGATTGGCAGAATATGCAAATAGCAATGAACGTATTGTTTAGACCTATCAAAGAAAAGATAGGTGATAAATACCTTATAAAAGATTATGATGTTGAATCTAAAGATTTGCTGCAGGAAATTCCAATGGATGTAGTATTTGGTGCAGTTTTTTTTTTGTACAATTTAGGAATCGACTTGTCGAAAGTTATGATGGATTATTTGGAGGACAATCAAATGGACAACTTGATGGAGCAACAAATTTTTCAAGAAAGTATGGATGGTATCAAAGCATCTTCGCTGCACTCGCTCAAAGTGATGTTAGACGAATTGAAGATATCACTAAATTAAATGTACATAAATGTTTATATGCTTTAGAATTTATGAAGGAAAAATCAGAACTAGAAGCAAAACAAATTAAAAATAAATTCAAATGAGCAATCAGGGAATAAGGGGTTTTTACCAATTAACTGAAACAATTAAATCACAGTTATTATTAGATATAAATATTAACACAGTCACCACAGGAGATGTAAGCGATGTTAATCTACATAAGCAGGATATATTTCCATTAGGACATATCATTGTAAATAACGTAGTTGTAAACGAGCAGACATTGGATTTTAATATAAGTGTATTGGCTTGTGATATTGTAAATCAATCAAAGCTAGAGACAGAAGATATTTTTACAGGTAATAATGATGTTCAGAATATTTTAAACACTCAACTAGGGGTCTTAAATAAGCTGATACAGAAGTTAAGAATGGGTAACCTACATACAGATATGTATCAATTAGATGGTAGTCCAAGTCTTGACCCATTTTATGACAGATTTGAAAACCAATTAGCAGGATGGACTGCAACAATGAACATACAGATTTATAATGACATTTATATTTGCTAATGGAATTTAATGAGGTAGATAAAGAATTAAAGAAGTTTGGTAATTATATTATTCAGCAGTCAAGGAGCAACCTTACAAAAGGAAAACGTAACTACACAAAAGAACTTTATAATTCATTGAGTTATAAATTAGAAGAATCAGGTGATGGTTTTATCATTGATTTTTTTATGGAAGATTATGGTGCATTTCAAGATCAAGGGGTTAAAGGTGTTAAAAGTAATTATATTGAAAATAAAAATTCACCATTTTCATACAAAGCAAGTAGTAATTTAAAAGGTTTAGAATATAAGACAAAGATATTTTCTAAATGGGCAAAATACAGAAAGCTGCAGCCTAGAGATAAAAAAGGAAGATTTGGAACATATGAATCAATGGGTTACATTCTAGCAAATAGCATAAAGAATAAAGGTATAAAAGCAACAATGTTTTTTAGCAAACCATTTGAAGCAGCAATAGAAAGGTTACCTGTTGAATTGGTTAATTCATTTTCATTAGATGTTGAAAAATCAATATTATTAGCACAAAAAAATTAAAATATAATGGCAGATTTAGCATTAAGAAGTCCACAATTTAAGCATAAAGAAATTCCTGCATCCGGAGTATTATCAACGGTTTGCACGGTGGCTATTGATGGAACTTTAAGATATACATTAATTAAAAATGTAGCACCATCAACATCAGTTAATTTTGACATATCAGAACTTGCTAGGGATTATTTAGAAATACAATATGAGACTGATTTTATTGCAAAGGAAATAAGCATTGTTACAACATTAACAAATCACGCAGGATTAAATGGAACTGCTACAGCAGTTGGTTCTGCTACAACTTTTACAGATAGAGGTTTTGAATCATACGGAACTTTTGAAGAAGGTGTTAATCCATCTTTTATAGGTGATAGAATAGATGAAACTGTATTAATAGCAAAGGATAACTTAACTATTCCTGAAACATTTACAATATTTGCACCAACAGGGGTAGGTGGTACTATACCTGCTATTGATGATGTAGGTGTTATAACTGCAACAACATTTTCAAACTCACAAACAAGCATAGTTGTCGAGGGAATTACTGTTAATATAAAAAGAATTGATTGCACTAAATATGGAACAGGAACAAAAATTATATTTATTAATAAATTTGGAGCACAACAAGAACTTTGGTTCTTTTTAAAAGAAGTTAAATCATTAGCTAGAACAAATGAAGGTTTTAAATCTAATACGATAACATATCCGGTAAATAATAATGCAACTTACTCAACTGAAAATGCACCAAATAAGGTATTCAATACACAGGCTAAACAATCCCATAAATTAAGTTCAGGTTACTATCCTGAGTTTGCAAACGAATACTTTGAACAGCTTTTACTATCAGAATATATTTGGATGGAAAGGTTAAAAAAAGGAACTTCTACAACTGAAGTTATTCCTGTAAAAGTTAAAACATCATCAATGACATTTAAGACTTCTGTGAATGATAGATTGATAGAATATACAATTGATTTTGAAGAAGCATATGATTACATAAACAACATACGATAGATGCAAAAACTACAATTATACATTGAGGGTCAAAGGGTAGA
>Ga0209196_1001473_pt1 | contig 16649 bp, 8 predicted proteins | sample COGITO_mtgs_1105_5_FD_184801 | JGI IMG/M metagenome (GOLD analysis project Ga0209196, IMG submission 184801) | Pelagic marine microbial communities from North Sea - COGITO_mtgs_110509 (SPAdes) (version 2) | ecosystem: Environmental > Aquatic > Marine > Epipelagic ... | reverse complement strand
TTCAATATCATCTGGATTTAAACTGTTTAGATTTCCTTCATATCCATCCACAATTAACAAGGGTTGGTTGTTCCCATTACTGCTAACCCCACGAATTAAAATATTAAATCCGCTTCCTGGCGAACCAGACGCTGAAGAGACTGTGACCCCTGCAGTTGTTCCTTGTAAGGCTTGAGCAGCATCAATTGGTTTTAATTTTTCGAGAGTCTCAGCGCTTACGACTGAAACAGATCCAGTTAAATCACTTTTTCTTTGCGAGCCATATCCAATTAAAACAACTTCTTCTAAAGACTCGTTGTCTTCAATAAGAGTGATGCTCATATTGGCCTGCGCTGGCACTTGTTTAGGTTCGAATCCTAAATAAGTAAATTCTAAAACGGCTCCCGTTGCTACATTTGATATGGAGAAGTTTCCATCAAAGTCAGACACAGCGCCTGTATTGGTGTTTTGAACCTTTACATTTACTCCTATAAGAGGTAAACCATCACCGCTAGATGTTACAGTTCCGTTGACTGTGATGTTCTGAGCTGTAGCAGTTGCGACAAACAGAAAAGCAATCAGTACGAAATAAGATACTTTTTTCATAAAATTAATTTATTTGATTTTTTATAAAAATAATGCAACAAAATGATAATTCTATTAAAATAACCAAAACAAATGCTATACACAGCAAAAAAAGACTTGTAAATTTAAGAAAACTGCAATTTAATAGGTTAGAATTGTTAATTCTCAAACACCACTTAGAATGACTAAATGTTAAATAATGTTAAATGTTGGGTGAATGTATGGGTGAAAAAAGAACCCGTATTGTTTTATATTTGTAAAATATAATTAGTCAAACTAGATTCGTGAGGTAAATCCATTTTTTTTCGCAAACGATATCGCTTGACTTCTACACTTCGTGGAGAGATATTTAGCAATGGCGCAATCTCTTTAGAGGATAGATTTAAACGTAAGTATGCACATAGACGAAGATCATTTGGAGTAAGGACTGGGTGTTTGTCTTTAATGAGCTTCAGGAAATCTTTATCCGCATTGTTAAATGCTTCTTCAAATAATTTCCAGTCATCGGTATTGTTCAAATTCTTATCAATAATTTTAATTACTTTTTTAATGTCTTGAACAGAACCTGCCTTGTCCTTTAGTTCGCTTTTAATACTGTTTAAAAATTCATTCTTTTTAATTAAATTCATGGTCGAAACGGCCAACTCACGATTTTTACTTTCGATATCGAGTTTTAATTTTTCATTTTTTAACTGCATTAATTTTTGAGAACTTTCGAGCTCTTTTAGCGCTAAATCTTCTTGAGATTTTTTAAGGAGGTTTCGCTGTTTTTTCTTGTAATATGCTTTGTAAATATTATGAATTATAATCCATAATACGATTAAAAGCACCATATACAAGGTGATAGCTAAATTGGAAAGTGTCCAAGGCCGATTGATCACGAAGGTATATGAAGCCATATTTAATGTTTCAGAATTCCCTACTTTACCTTTAACTTTAAATTGATAGGTTCCGTATGGGAGGTTTTCAAACACATGTTGGGATTCAGCGGACCAGTTAGACCAATGATTAGACCAGCCTTCTAATTTGTATGAATATTTTTTGTAAACAATATTGTCGTAATGAGGAATGCTATAGTTTATGTAAATATTGTTAATATCAGAGTCGAGGTTTGGGGAGGCATTTATATCAAGGTTAATTTTATCTTCGTTAATCTTACTCGCTCCTATAGAATTGATTTTAATCCTATACGTATGGTTTGGCTTAGGGGTATTAGAGTTTAAAATAAAATAACCATATGCTGAACCCAAAAGGTATTCGTCTGAACTTATCTTCGTTAAATTCTCAAAACCAGTAACCACCTTTTTAAAGTTAGATAGCGCAACGGGAATCACTTCAACAATTGGCGTTTTACTGACACTACCGGTGCTTATAATTAAAATGTTGTCGTCTGCATAACACCACTTTAGTCCGTCAGAATCTTTGATATCCATTATAGTGGTCATCGTTGAAAAGTCTTTTAGAACGTCTGTAAATGGTTTTGATTTGATAAATTTTTGATCGGATATTTCATATTTAAAAACCCCTTCTGATGAAGTGTAATAATAGTTTTTAGAAAATTTCAGAATGTTTGACCCTTTCCCTTTAGGCTGCGGTGTAACACTTCTAACTTTTAATGCCGAAGACATATCTTGATTTAAGGAAAGCTCATAAAGACCTCTTAATTCATGATTTACAAAGATTCGATCTTCAATTTGCTCATAGAAACGACTAGAGATCTCAAACCCTTTTATTTTATTTCTAAAACGCCATTGCCCTCGCTTTTTTTCTAAGAGGCTTAAGCCGTTATAATTTCCTTGTAAAATAATATTTGGATTCTTATTTAATGGCTTAAAGTCCCACGATCCAGGAGATTGTTCAATCGCATAATGAAGCTTTTGATTTTTAATTAACAACGTTCCACGATGATGTCCGCAAAAAAGTTGATTATCAATCACTTTTAGGTTCCATACTTGACCATTTGTTCCTTCAACAAAGTTAAATTCGGAATCGGTATCTCTACGTTTATAAAACAACCCTTGATTTGTTCCTATATACAAATAATCGTTAAATATAACAGATGTATACACAGTACCAATAGCGCCTTTGGTATCATTAAATACGGTAAATTGGGATGATAAGTTTACATGGCCTATTCCAATGTCCAACCCTAGCCATAGATTGTTCTGAAAATCCTCAAAAACGTTCAGGACCGTATTATTACTCAATCCCTTTTTAAAATTAAGAGCATACTTAAGCTGCCCTTCTGGTGTTAAGTGATAAAGCCCGTTCGAGACGGTTCCTATCACAATGCTGTTATCTTTTAATTTTGTAACACTATAAATAGTGAGAGAACTCAAATCAACCTGAGGATCAACCTGCCAAGGCACAAGCTTATCGTCAATTAAAAAGTGGAAGCCATTGGTCGCTGTAAGAACAAGAAGCTGATCATTTAATTCGATCACCCCGACAAGGCTACTAGAAGCAAACTTGGGGTCATCGCTCACCAATTCAACAGCTCCATTAATGATCTTGTAGATCCCTTTATTAGATTTATTAAAATATAGAATTCCATTCACTTCAAAAATATTTGAAATGGAGTGTTCGGATTCTATAAAGGAAACTTCATTTGTAAGAAGGTTTACAAAATAGACTCTTAATGTGGATTGAAAAACCAACCAATTATTCAACTTAATAATATTCCAAAATTGCTCGTCTTCAATCAGTTCAATGTCTAATTGTTGAACCAATGAAGTGTATTCTAAAACATTTTTGGTATTTCTTTTCCAAACACCAAAGTCCATATAACTTCCGGTATAAATTTGGTTGTCAACAGCTGTTACAGATCTTACTATGGAATTGTCATGGACCGGATAGAGTTTCCAATTCATCCCATCAAACTCTAATAACCCAGAATTATTAGCAAAATACATGGTTTCATCAGATGTTTGAGAAACACCCCAGTTTTGATTTTCAGCGCCATAAGAGCTTGGCTCATAGGCTACTAAGGGGGGGTGTTCTTGCGAAAACGCAACAAATACTGTAAATAAAACTATAATACATTGAATAAATCTCATGCGATTAAATAAAAGTCTAAGATAGTTAAAAATTTAATTTTGACTAAATTATAATTTGAAACAGGTCACGAAATTGAGCGTTCTAAGAAAAAAGTGGTGTTTAATAGAAAAAAGTAATTTTAATTTAACACCAAAAGGGTAAAATTATTTAATATTCAAAAAGGACACTAAGCCTTCCTTTCTGCGCTTTGCAACTGGCAGTACAATGCTACCAATGAGTTCACAACTACTTCCATCAGAATTATTGATGTTGACAATGTATTTCAAGTTGATTAAGTATTTTTTGTGAATTCGGAAAAAATAATTTGGAGCTAATATCTTGTCGTATTCACCAATGTTTTTAGAAACAAAAAAAGTTGTTTTGTCTAAAAGATGAATAATGGTATATCTTCCATCAGACTCAAAGTATAATATATCGTCTATCCGAATAAAATCAATTTTTTTGGTAGATGGAATTGCTATAAAATTATAATCTGAGGTTTTAGCAGCAATTGAAGTTTTAGCAGATTCAATCTGAGTTGAGGTCGTAAAATATTCATTTTTGATACTGTCTTCAACTTTTTTAACAGTTACTATAAGGTCTTTTGAATCTATCGGTTTGAGAAGAAAATCTATAGCATTAAACTTAAACGCAGTGATTGCATATTCTTGGTAGGCTGTAATAAAAACGACCAAATAATCTTCATATTTGATGCCCTCAATAACATCAAAACCTGTACCATTATCCAGTACAATGTCTAAAAAAATAAGCTTTGGCTGAAGTTCATTTATTTTTGCAATCGCATCAGTTACGGTTGTGGAAATGGCAACTACTTCAACAACTGGGCGGTACTTTTCTAAATAAATAGATAGGAGTTCATTATTTTTAGTTTCGTCATCGACGAGGGTAATTTGAGCCAACAAATGGATCAGTAACTTAAAATTAGCCCTATAATTTTCGTTAAAAACTAAAACCCTATTTACTTAAGGGGCTTGAAACAAACACATAATGCTCAAATTTCCGTTTGTTTGGCTCGCCAAGCTGTATTGATGTTCAGGGATTTAGTAAGTTATCTAAAATAAGTTATATATAAAGAGTTATTTGTTATCTTTGAGTTTTAATAAAAGTGTTATTTTAAAATTAGTAACATAAATTCGGACAGCTAGACCAAATACCAAAACTTGTTTGTAGATTTCTTTAAAGACTACTTAAGATTATTAACTTTAAACGTATTATGAATTACAAATTTTTAAGCGCATCAACACTGCTTGTTGTTTTGATGTCAACTGTGACCGCTCAAACCGTAAGAATAAACGAAGTCACTTCTTCTAACTCAATATATACGGATGAAGATGGAGATACTCCAGATTGGATTGAACTTCATAATTATGGCACTCAAAGCGTTTCGATCAACAATTGGGGATTATCAGACGATGTTCTAAATTTAACAAAATGGGTTTTTCCAAACATGACCCTTAGCCCAGATCAATATTTACTTTTATGGGCGTCTTCAAAAAACCGCTCTGAGGTGACTTTTGCGACGACTTTGGTAAATCAAGGCGATTCCTTTAAATATTTAACACCAAATTCTGAACCAGACCCGAATTGGAAAAATGCCAGTTTTGATGATTCAGGATGGTCGCAAGGCAATTCTGGATTTGGATATGCCGATGGAGATGACGCTACAGAAGTACCAAACGGAACACAATCCGTCTATTTAAGAGTTTCTTTTAATGTTTCCGATTTGAGCACTCTAACATCTTTGATTCTTGACATGGATTATGACGATGCTTTTGTGGCTTATATCAACGGAACTGAAGTTGCTAGAGCCAACATTAATGGCGTGCCTCCTCCATATAACTCACCAACAATCCAAGGTCATGAAGCGCTAATGTATTCCGGAGGTACTCCCGAGCGTTTTTTAATTTCAAACCCTGAAAGTCTATTAAACGCTGGTGAAAACATTTTAACAATCCAAGGTCATAACATTAGCGCAGGCTCTTCCGATTTTACAATCATCCCTTTTTTATCTGCCGTTTTTTCAACGCCTAACAGCTCTGGTGTTAACCCGCCAGAAATCCTAGGGCTTACAAGTGGGAACCTTCACACAAATTTTAAAATAGCATCTAACTCCGAAACCCTTACTTTAAGCGATGCAACAAGCGCAGTGGTAGATCAGGTTGTCATTGAAAATTTACCACCTAACACTTCCTATGGTGTGTCGGTAACCAATGGGAGCTTGGTTAGTTATACCGAAATGACCCCTGGGTCTGTAAACTCTAGCAATGATTTTTTAGGGGCCATTGGTTCTAGCGTAATCTTTTCTAAAGAAGGTGGATATTTAAGTGGGCAAACAAATCTAACGCTTTCTGGAAATTTAAGTGGGCAATCCATTCGATATACAACCGATGCAACCATCCCAACCAAAACAAGCCCACTTTATGTATGGCCCATACAAATAAGTGAAAATACCGTGGTCCGCGCACGTATTTTTCAAGACAATTACCTTCCTTCTCCTTGTTTTAGTAAAACCTATGTTTTTGAGTCTAGTAAGCAATTAGATACTGTATTTTTAACGACGGATCCAGAAAATTTATTCAACGACGACACGGGCATCTATGTCTATGGACCGCAAGGAAGTTACGACTATAACATTCCATATTTTGGTGCTAACTTTTGGGAAGATTGGGAGCGACCTGTACATATTTCATTTCATGAAAGCGACACCAATACGATTGCTGCGGAGTTTGATGCTGGCATAAAAATATATGGCGCGTGGAGTCGAGGCCAAAACGGGCAACGATCGCTCTCATTATTTGCAAGAGGACAATATGGCGATTCGAAATTTGACCATCCCTTTTTTGATGAACTAAATTATGACGATTTCCAATCGGTTATTTTAAGGAATTCGGGGCAAGACTGGATGCGATCTTCGATGAAAGACATCATGGTAACCAGCTTAATGCGTGGATCTGGAATTGACTTTCAAGAACATAATTCGGTGGCAACTTATATTAATGGAGACTATTGGGGCATGTATAATATGCGTGAAAAAAACAACGAACATATGTTAGCCGCAAAGCACAACATTGATGCTGATGACATTACCATCCTAACAAAAAATGCAGAAATTGTAGAAGGGGATAATACCGATTACAATGAGTTGATCGGGTATATCAGTTCTGTTGATTTGAGTGTAGATGCTAATTTTAAATATGTTAGTGACCGAATTGACCTAACCAATTATGCGCTCTACCAAGCGACGAATGTTTTTATAAGCAATTCTGATTGGCCTGGAAACAACATAAAATTCTGGAATCATCCAGAAGGGAAGTGGCGTTGGATTTTATATGATACCGATTTTGGATTTGCGTCATTTTTTAATGAGCAGAATTATAATCATGACACCTTGAGTTTCGCATTAGATGCGAATGGACCTAGTTGGCCAAACCCTGCATGGTCCACCTTGTTATTTAGAAAATTAGTCACAAATATTGGATTTAGAAACCAATTTATAAACCGCTATGCAGACGAATTGAATACACGATTCCTTTCTAGTGCTTTAAATACACATATTGACCAGGTCTATCAATCCATTCAACCAGAAGTTATTGACCATTATCTGCGTTGGCGTTCAGACCCTACACTTACGGGTATTGGAGTGAATATTGGCGATAGATTTAGTGAAATAAATCAATGGGTTGGATATTACGTTGACCTGATGAAAACATTTGCAAACGAAAGACCAGCGATTGCTAAAGAGCACCTTAAATCGAACTTCAATTTGCCAGCATACCGTCCCTTAACTATTACAAATAATGATACTTCTGAAGGCTTTGTAGAGGTGAATCAAAATCTGAAAATACAAGAAAGCACTTGGACGGGTGACTACTTCGAATCGGTGCCCATTCAGCTGACAGCGATTCCAGAAGCAGGTTATGAGTTTTCACACTGGAGTGGCGGTAGTAGTGCCACGAATGCCACCATAAGCATAAACTTAACAACTAGTTTTGGAATCACTCCAAATTTCTCAGCAGTAGAGAACGAAAAGCTGTTAGTTATTAATGAAATTAATTATAACTCAGGACCTGATTTCAACGCAGATGATTGGATTGAATTACACAATCCAAACCCCTATGCCGTAGACATCTCCTTGTGGCTTCTAAAAGATAGTGACAATTCTCATGTCTATACGATTCCAAACGGCACTTCAATAGATGCAGAAGGCTTTATTGTGGTTGTAAAAGAAGCTGTAGATTTTACGGCTGTATTCCCTCAAATCACAAACTATATTGGCGATTTAGGATTTGGACTAGGGTCTGGTGGAGATAGTGTCCGTTTATTTGATGCGGCTAATATTCTTCAAGATCAGGTCGTTTACACCTCCGAAACCCCATGGACCGACTGTCCAAATGACACCGGATACACGCTCGAGCTGACAGAACCAGAGCTTGATAACAGCCTTCCACAAAGCTGGAATTGTAACAACCTATATGGGAGTCCAGATGCTCACAATACCGTGCCGCTAAGCATCTCTGATGTCGTGTTTACAACCCCGGTGATTTATCCAAATCCAACACAGTCTGTGCTGAACATTCTAGGAAATTCATCACAGTTTGAAGTTATCGTTTTCACGGTGACTGGGCAAAAGATGCTGGAAGCGAAAATGGTAAATCAGATTAATGTAGAAGCGCTTCCATCTGGAATTTATTTTATTGAAATCTCAGAAAACGAAAACACAGACACGCTTAAATTTATAAAACAGTAAATCAGTGATGCGTTATGTTACATTAGCCTGAAGAGGATAATCCTTTAGTTGAAGAGAAATAATCGTGATTCGACGGTCTTTATTGAATTTACTTTTCACAAAAACAGGTGCATTTGTCCCTGTAATTATTTTAAGTAAATCTTCAATTTTTTTCAACTCATAGCTAATAACTTTATACACATGATTTGGGTGCAAAGAAGGATTATACAAAAGGTCATAAAGGTCATTTGTTTTAAAGGTGGGGTTATTAGCGATAAAAACAAGGACTCCGAGAGTTGACTCAGGGATTTGAAGCAACCGATTGTTATAATGTAAATAGTTCGACTTGATTCTAATCACTTTTTTTCGTTTAAAAAATAAAATCAACCCAATGGTACCGACTAAAAAAAGACCAAACAGAATGAGTGAATATGAATCGCTAATTTTAGACTTATAAATTGTATTCGATTCTACCTGAGTCCCTAAAAAATCTTTTAGTGCAACTTGATGTAAGGTTCTATCACTTGTGTTTCTTTTCATAAAAAAGACTGTTTGATTAATTACAGCAATTCCTTGAGACAGGTCGACTTCATCAACTAAATTAGAATTATAAATTTTTTTAAGATTGTTTTTCCAATCAAAAACAATAATTTGATCCTCTTGGAGCAATAATGAGATAGTGTCAGAGCTATACTCAAAGCCAAAATAATAGTCGTTTCCAGTAGTGGTCTTCTGCCAACTTTTTGAGTTAAAGTCAAACGTATAAGGCATAGATATTCGCATATCATTGGTCGGATTTATAGAATCCAGAATTTTTCCGCTCAATATTCTAAACTTATTATCGGAATAGAAGGAAGTATAGTCAAAACTTGGTGGTGGCAGCTCAGATTCACTAGAAATGGAATACAACTCCCACTCTTTAGTGGTTTGATCCCAAAAAGTCATATTTCTTGAGGCACTCCAATATCCGTATCCTCCAAACTTAAAGAGGGTATCTCGATGTTTAAAAACCGCGGCATTAATTTGAAAATTAATCATGTTTGAATGATCAATTCGATGATTTTGGGCACCATCTATGGTGCGAATTTCACCAGATCCATTAGCGAGTAGAAACAATTTTAATGGACTTGAAATCGCATGATAACGGTCGACTGAAGTTAAAAGTGTATCAAGTTTAATTGCCGAAAGTGTTTTTAAGGTAACAGGATCTAAAGTGAAAACAGAATCATTTCTAAGAATGACAAGGCTTTCTCCATGGACAGAGGGACTGCTAAGTATTTTACAATCCTGTACACTATTTAAAAAAAATAATTGAAATATGATTGTAAAAAAAACTAGTAGCATATGTAGAATAATATAATTTTAAACAAAAGTAAACTAAATTTAACTGATAAGAAAAGAATATTAGCCTAGTTCAAAAAACACATAAAAATTTGTGTCAAACCATTTTCGACCCTTATAAATTAAATACTTTGAAAGAACAGATAAATGCAAATTATTATAGTCGCATTATTAGGTTAATAAATTAAACATTGGAAATATAATTTAAATTTGTAGAAACAATTAACCATGAAAACATGAAAAATATATTTTTAGTACTCGTCTTAGTCATATTTTATTACGTCGCATGTGGAGATGACTCGGAATCGACTTCAGAAGAAAACCTTGAACAGAGCATCACTTTAAAAAAAGACCAACAAAACCTAACCGCACTAATAGATTCTGTGAAGGTGATGTATGAGAATACAGAAAATCCCCTTAAAAAGACCGCCCTTAGAAAAGAACGAAAGAATGCTCTAAAGACATTATTCAACAATCGAAATGTATCCAATTGGAAAGGCGAGTTAAGTGACATGAACACTTCTACGGACAATCAAGGGAAAGCCTATATTAGTGTTCGATTGCTAGGCACAAATAGTATCAAGCTCGGAACAAGTTACATTTCCGATATGTTTCCAGTAGGCTCCAAGCTATTTAATAAATTGGCGGAAATAGAAGTTGGAGATATCATAGAGTTTTCAGGGACGTTTAGATATGATTACGAGTACCAAGATCATTTGGATGAAAACTCATCAACAGAATATGGTAGCATGCACTATCCAGAATTTAATTTCATCTTTAAATCAATAGAAAAGTATGTTCCTGAAACGGCTGCAACTGATGATCAAATGGACACTTCAGATAATTAAAGATTGCTGAACTAAACATATCATATCGATATAATAGCTCGTTAATTATAGTGAGTTAAAAAACGCTAAACTTGTACCAATGGGTACGAGTTTAGCGTTTTTAACATGGAACTATACAGATTCAAAATTGTATTTATTATAGACAAGAAGAATCAATTTCAATAAATTTACTTTTAAACCAAATTGACCGTTCTACAAATTCATAAAGATTAACAAATACGGCTTTGGGATAATTTGTATATTTGATTATCTCAAATCCACTATAGCTTTTCGATTATTGCAAACAAAAGTTAATTAGTTATATTGATATTAAACTATAGTAGCACAATCAGACGTCTAGTTTTACTAGCAATTATCATTGTTAGTACCCCCCTATATGCCCAATTTTTCAATATACCAGGAACTCCTTTTGTTAAAAACTTTACGGAGGAAGCCATCAATAATGACTTAACGGTTTTTGACATTTCTCAAGGCAAAGATGGGGTCATGTATTACGCAACGCCTGCGGGCTTGTTAGAATACGACGGCGTGCGATGGAAGAATTATAAATATAGTTTTGAATCTGACTTACGTTCTGTACTACACATAGATGATCAGCATATATACACTTCTGGCCATGGTGGATTTGGGTATTGGTCTAAAAATGAGAAAGGAACTTTAGAGTACACTAGTTTATTTTTTAAACAACCAAGCCAAGAAGCACCGTTATTACCTATTTTCTCAAGTATTAAAGAAATTAATGGTAACATTTTATTTCAAACATTTCAGGAAATAGTTGTTTATAATCCAATCACAAACACTTTAGATTCAATCCCTGCGGTAAAAGGATTTAACTTAATATTTTCATCTAAAAAACGTGCATTTATCCAAGATTCCGGAAGAGGGCTCTTTGAAATAAAAGGGACGGAACTTGTCTTAATTGAAGGGACAGATAAGCAAGATTTTTATGTATTAAATGTCTTTGTAAAAAACTCGGATGCACTTTTGATCGTGACTAAGAACAAGGGGGTTTGGGGATGGAAGGAAAAAAACCTCACAAAAAAGGACTGGAAAATAAACAGAGTTTTAGAGAAGAATTTGGCCAGTGACGCTCAAGAATTTCAAAATGATAAACTTATTATTGGTACAATCCGAAAAGGGGTGTACGTTCTTTCATCAGAAGGAGAAACCCTTTTACATAAAGAAAAAAGCAATGGCCTTCTAGATAACACGGTTCGAAAAGTTTATGTAGACTCGAAAAACAATGTATGGCTCGGGATGGAGAATGGGTTAAGCTATATTCAAATTAATAGTAATACAAATTACCTATTAGATAATAAAGGTGACTTTGGAACAGTTTATACAAGTTATTTAAAAGACGAATTGCTGTACCTCGGAACAAATCAAGGATTCTTTGTAAAAAACATCTCAATCCCTAATTCTAAAGCTCAGATTATAAATGAAAGTATTGGACAAATATGGGAAATAGAAGAAATTGATAACCAGGTATTGGTGGGTTCCCACCAAGGGATATCAATCTTAGAAAATAAAAAATTAAGATCCATTCATAAAGAAGGGGGCGCTTGGGTCTTTAGAAAGCATCCAAAAATAGACGATATCCTGTATGTGGGGTTTTACTCTGGGATTGGTGTTTATAAGCGCATTAATGGCGATTGGGTATTTCAAAAAAAATGGACTGACTATGGTGAATCGTCTCGTTTTATGGAGTTTGACAAATATGGACATCTGTGGGTGACGCACCCGGCAAAAGGCTATTATCGACTAAGCCTATCTGATGATGGCATGCATCTAAAAGGATTTGAGTTTTATGGGGTCAATATCAAGCATGTTGAAACATACGCCTATCTATGTAAAATAGACGGCGATTTGGTGTTTTATAACCCAAACGGATTTTTTAACTATGATCCCATTGATGATTCTTTTGTGCCCCAAAAATATACAAGTGAGTTATTTAAAAACATAAAAGGAATTAATAGTATTGTTCAACACGAAAATGTCTTTTGGTACTCAACACCAAAATATTTGGGCTATGTTCTAAGAGATCGAAATCAATTCAATAATGTTCGTAATCCGTTTTACTCTGTACGAAACAAACACCTCAATGATTTCAACAAGTTCGAAAAGATTAATGATTCAATTTTTGGAATTGGAATTAATAACGGCATCATTTTCCATAATATTAATCAGCTCGATCTAAACTCAAAAAAGAAGCCTCCATCCATTCGGTCTGTTCAACTGATTAGTAAAACAGACACGATTATAGCCCCCATTAGTGGCAATAAAATATTAAAAGTTCCGCACAACAATTCTTTTATCAAAATTGGTGTCGCGTTGCCAAAAACACCTTTGGCTAATTCTTATAAAATTCAATACAGATTAAACGGCTTAAATAATGAGTGGTCAAGCTGGGATTATATTTCAGAATTGAATTTCCCAGGGCTGTCTGCTGGAAACTATGTTTTAGAATTGCGATCTGGAGGCACCAATGACACGATATCGGAAGTGATTAAATTAGAGTTTTATATCAAATCTCCATGGTATGCAACAAATGTGGCATACGTTTTTTACGGGCTGTTATTCCTATTATTAAATTTTCTTTATCGGAGCTATTTTAAAATAAAAAGTGAAAAACAAATAGCTGTTTTAAAATTAGAAGAAGAAGAAAAGTTGCGAACCCAAGAAGAAAAATTTAAATTTGATAGACTTGAGGCCGAACAAAAGTTCCTTATTTTGAGGGAGGAAAATTTAAGTTTAGAAATTAAAAAGAAAAATACAGAATTAGCGTCTTCGACACTAAACAACATAAAAAAGAACGAGCTACTTACCAACTTAATAGAGGACATTAAGGAAATTGATAAAGACGTTCTAAACAGCTCATTACATCCGCCAATAAAAAAGGTGATTAAAAAAATTAATAGTCATCTTGTTGATAAAGACGATTGGCTTACATTTGAGCTTCATTTTAGAAATGCACATGCAGACTTTTTTGATAAGCTAAGAGAAAAACATCCTGATTTATCGTCCATCGAAAAGAAATTATGCGCCTACCTTAAGCTAAATCTTTCCTCAAAAGAGATTGCTTCCTTATTAACCATCTCCATCAAAAGCGTAGAACAAGGGCGTTGGCGATTGCGCAAAAAACTAGACTTACCTAAAGACTTTAGTTTAGTTAATTACATCCAATCTTTTTAACACAATAAGGTTTTAAATTTATTAAAATACTGAAAAATAGATGTCTATATTTTCATTGTAGAGGTTTTGTAGTGTCTTACCCGTACTTTTTTGGAGTTTTGTAGATGTTTTTTTTTAGGCATAACGACTGTTGTTCATAATATTTGTAAACATCACATTTTTGTGTTTTGACCGTCAACACTCAAAAATTTTGATGCATTTATACTAACTAAAATAACTTTTTATGAAAACAATTACTTTATTATGTTTTTTCGTTTCGACTGCCTTTTTAGGGTTGGCTCAAAATGTATTCACAAACGGAACTTTTGATACTCCAGCAGCTTGGACGGTTATCCAACAAAACACAAATAACAATGCAACAGCAATCATTGCTGATGGTGTCGTTACATTTGATGATATTAATGAAGCTGGTTGGGGGGCAGAAGGTCATGTTGCAATTTACAAATCATTTACTGTTGCTGAATCTGGATGGTATCAGTTTGATGCTGAAGTTATCACAAATGGTCTTTCGGATCATTGGTTTGAGTTGTATGTAGGAACGACTACTCCTGTAGATGAGTCTGAGTACAATACAGCTGATTTTGGAGCCGTAAATTTATTGGCTCTAAGTACTTGGGATTGTGGAGATTTCAATACATATTCGGGTTCCTGGCTAGATACAGATTGTAAAGGATTAGATGGCAAGATTGAATTAGATGCAAGTACCACCTACTACGCTCTTGTTAGAACTGGAGGTATAACTTGGGGCGCTGGAGTCGTCTTAGATAACCTTACCTTAGTGACAACTGAAGCTCCCCCTGCTCCAACGCCTCTTACAAATTTTAATTTTGATTTTGATACGCCCACTACAATTGAAGAAGAAAACCTAACCTTTAATGAGAATGCTACAAATACAGTAACCGATGGCATTAACACAAGCACTAACGTTGGTGAATTAACAGGAGTTAATAATAATTGGTGGTCACAAATTAAAATTGTGAACGCAGATGGTATCGATTTATCTACAAGTGACAGGGGATTATCCGTAAAAGTAAAAGGACCAAGAACCTCAACACTTACAATAAAAATAGAAAGTGGCGGTGATGAGCACGCTGTTACTGCGAATTATACGACTGAAAATGTATGGCAAACACTTACATTCGATTTTTCAGCTTTTAACTCTACGAACAACACCAAAATAGCTTTGTTTTTTGATATTCAAACAGATTTTGATGCTGCAGTAGATCCGAATCTTAATATCTTTCAAGTAGATGATTTGGTGTTTGGAGCGTTTGCTTCACTTGGAGTTGAAGATTTTAAAATGGAAGGGGTCTCTGTGTCTCCAAACCCAACAAATAACACTTGGAATGTGTCTTCAACTAAAGGACGTATTAGTTCTGTAACTGTATTTGACATCCTAGGTAAAAAAGTGATTTCCTTAAGGCCTAACACTTTATCAACTGCGATTGATGCTTCGAACTTAACTTCTGGTATTTATATTACTAAAATCAGTACTGATTTAGGGTCAACAACTAAAAAATTGATCAAACACTAACGCATGCAATTCAATTAATTACTAAGTCCTTGACTTTAATTTAGTCAGGGGCTCTTTTAGTTTCAACAGAACTAAAAGAGTCAATCATTTAAGTTAACTAACTAATTATTATGAAAACAATAGTCAAAAATTGTTCAGTAAATTTTAAGAGAAAAAGGCTACTAACTTTCGCATTTATATTTTGCATGAGTCTAAGTTTTGCTCAAGTTTCGGTTTCCGGATATGTATCTGATGAAACAGAACAACCACTGCCTGGCGTCAATATCCTTGTTAAAGGGGACGCAAGAGGAACCTCAACAGGTTTTGACGGCAATTTTACGATTGAGGCCACTAAGGGCGATGTGCTCGTTGTTTCATACGTCGGATTTTTAGCTCAAGAGTTTGAAATAAAAGACGTCCTAAAATTTTCAATTACTTTAATTGAAGATACAAGCGCTTTGGAAGAAGTGGTCATTGTTGGGTATGGTACAAAATCAAAAAGAAAGTTAATCTCGGCCATCTCAACGGTTGATGAGGAAACCTTAAAAAAATTACCGGTTGCTTCTGTGAGTAATGGTTTAGAAGGATTGGCTTCTGGTTTATTCGTAAGACAAACCTCGGGCGAACCAGGGTTTAGTAATTCATCTTTTGAAGTAAGAAATTTTGGTAGTGCTTTAGTCATTGTTGATGGTGCTCCTGGAGACATCAACCAGTTAGATGCGAATGAAATCGAAAGTATTTCAGTCTTAAAAGATGCAGCAGCTGCAGCTATTTATGGAGTCCAAGGAGGAAATGGTGTTGTTTTAATTACAACTAAAAAAGGAAAGGTTGGAAAACCCGAACTAACGTATAGCAATCAATTTACTTACACCTCACTGACGTCCTATCCTGATTTTTTAACTTCTGCACAATACGGAGAAGTATTAAATGAAGGCTTAAGAAATTCCAATCAAACTCCTTTTTATACAGAGGATGAAATAGCGTTATTTCAATCTGGAGCAGATCCCGTAAATTATTCAAATACCGATTGGAAAAGCATGGTTATAAAAGACTGGGGGGTTCAACAACGTCATAATTTAAACCTGACAGGAGGCACGGAAAAGATCAATTACTTTGTATCTGCGGGGTATCTAGATCAAGGATCCAATTATAATGCAGACGTGCTTTCGTACCAGCAGTATAATTTACGATCAAACATTGACGCAAAGATTTATGACAATTTAAAATTAACATTTAATATGGGAGCCCGTCGAAAAATAAATGAGGCTCCTGCCTATTCGGCCTATGATATTTTCAGAGAATTAAGTAGAGCACTTCCAACAGATTTAGCTTACTATCCTGACGGAACTCCGGCAAAACCAAGTGTGAGTCCAAATCATATTGCTGAAGGGATAAAAGACTTTAATGC
>Ga0209196_1001465_pt1 | contig 16679 bp, 18 predicted proteins | sample COGITO_mtgs_1105_5_FD_184801 | JGI IMG/M metagenome (GOLD analysis project Ga0209196, IMG submission 184801) | Pelagic marine microbial communities from North Sea - COGITO_mtgs_110509 (SPAdes) (version 2) | ecosystem: Environmental > Aquatic > Marine > Epipelagic ... | reverse complement strand
CTGCCTTTGGTTCTGAGTTCTGCGGACATGGGTGCCGATGTCCCCAACGAGGGCGGCGGCTTCCCTGGTGTCCACACCTGATTCCTTATAGGTAAGTTTTCCAGACATAAATGAATGGCCCAATGGCTGTTGAGGAGGCTTGTAGCAGTACGGCGCAGAGTGGCAATGGTTTATTTCAGCTTCTCGCCGAGAACCGCCTTTTTGGCTAACCGACATCCATGACCAGCACCTTCTGCCACCAGTCCTTGAAGGCATCTACAAAGACATCATGGTCAGGATCAGCTTGGTACACATCGTGATCAGCCATGGAGTCAAACTGCATCGAGAGCCCGTAATCAAAGCTTTTGTCCGTCACTGGTCGCTCTGGAGTATCCGCAGATTTGCCCCACCGGCCACGAGCCACCTCCTTGATTTTAAACAAATCCGCCAAACCCTGCTCAAACAAGGCCTGGTCGGCCGCATTCTTTTTTTCCTCCTTAAGCCAAAAATATACATGATGTTCCATGTCGATTATCCTCTCCCTTCCCCCTGCCCCTGCCAAGCACGAACCACCACATCCTGAAAAGATCAGCCCCCCTTCTCAATCACATCTGTCTTCTAAATCACATCTGTATAAGGATCATAATGCACTGGGTGATCATCATCGTCATCGGGAATATCTGGGAAGCCTTCACCGGATTGAACAATCTTCTTGGCCGCCATGTTTGGATATCTGGCGAGTGCTATGTGAAACAACGCATCGCCCTCATCCGCCTGGCCTTCATTGGTACGTCCTATCAGGATGCCCGTCTGCGTAGCAATCACCTCCTGCTCGTAATCACCTAGTGGATCTGCAATAAAGCCCAAAACATCGCCCTTCCGGACCGCCTTACCGAGTGCTATCAGAGGGATAAACAAGCCGCCCACTTGAGCACGCTCCCAGTAACCCTTTGCACAAACCACCGCATGCTTGGCTCTCTTCTTTGCCGCGGCGGGTCGCTTAGGCAGCATGCCCATATGCCGCATAACCGCCAGCACCCCTCGTTTACCAAAACGGATCGAAGGCGTATCGAGCCGAAGCGCCTCGCCACTTTCATAGAGAATGACCGGTATCCCAACGGCATTGCAAGCAGCTCGGATGGTACCCGCCTGGGTGGCCGCCGTCAGTGTTACCGATGGACCGAAGGCCTCGGCAAGTGCAAGAGACTCTTCATCCCCAGCGGTGACCCGTATCTGCGGCAGATTGGCCCGATTCAGCGCCCCCGTGTGGAGGTCTACCACCGCGTCACATAGCGGCAAAAGCTCGCTGCTCAGCACATGCGCGAGCCGTCCTCCCAGTGAGCCCTTGGGCGAGCCAGGAAAAAGACGATTGAGATCTCGGCGATCCGGCAAGTATCGAGACCTATTAGAAAATGCAGGCACATTCACAATCGGCACCGCGATCAACGTTCCCTTGAATCTACTTTTCAGACTCCCTGAGTTAATCAACCTACGAACGATTTCCGCCCCATTGATCTCGTCACCATGGATACAGCCAACAACCATCAAGGTGGGGCCATCGGTTTTGCCACGGATGACCCAGGCGCGCATGGTTACCGGCTCGTGGGTAGTTGTCATACCCACCTGCAGGCCGATCAACTTGCGCTCGCCAGGCTTAATAACCTGCCCCTGAATTTCGAGTTCCTTCATCTGTTGATGAATTCTGTTCTATTCCTCTCAGGCTGTCGAAAAAAATCACACCCCGACCCAGTATTTTCCAAAAGCGATCACCAGAGGCATCGTCAATAGACTCGCAATGGTCGTTGCCATTACCGCTGTTATGGCGACATCAGTACGGCCTCCATAGTGACGGGATAAGACAATGGGAAACATGCCAGAGGGCAAGGCAGCCTGAATAATAAGCACCTGCTTCAATTCCGTCCCCAGTGGTAAGCACTTCGCACATACCAAAATCACCAAAGGAATAAGCGCCAAGCGAACCAGCACAGCTCCCGAGCCAACCCTCCAATCAAACTTCATCTTGCCCATCAGGTCATGCAAAGCCGTGCCCACGAGCAGCAAGCTCAGTGGTATCGCACACACACCCAGCATGGAAAACAGACTGCGCATCGTGCCGGGAACGTGTTGCTCCGTGCCTGTCTGCATCAGCAGCATACCCACTAGCACAGCAACGATAGGCCCCTTTAAAAACACCCTCCACGATGGGTTCAACACACCTGAGAGCAGCATCAGCAACACCGTCCACATCGCCAGTTCCACCCCCAGATTGTGGGTGAACAAAACAGCCATCACATCGTCATTATTAGGATAAAGATAAGCCACCAGCGGGATGGCAATAAAACCATAATTCTGCAAGCCGGCTGAAACGGCAAAAGTGCGCCTACCACCACCCACCTTCAAACCAAACAAAGGCGCCATCAGATATGCCGAGAGAGCACCTAAGACAATCAGACCGAAACCCATTCCGGCTGATGAAAACAATACGAAGGGGTCACGCAGCACCTCCGCAGCTAACATCTTATCGAGAATCAGGCATGGGCAAAAAACATGTATCGCTAATACCATCAGGCCCTTGTCCATCCTCGGCTGCAACACCCTGAACCTGCGCAACGCCACGCCCAGCAAAACCACCAGATAAACTGGAATAGCCGCTTGCAGTACTAACAAACTCTCGTGCATGGCAGGATCCTAGGCACAACCAAGCCGTTCGTCGACCCTGCTCAATGATGACAACCCTGCATCAACATAGACCTTGCCCTCCGCCTCCTGTTTTTTAGCATTTGCCTCTCGTGATTGACGCTCATCATCATTTCTGGAAATACAGGCCAACCGAACTTCCGTGGATCACCTCGGAGATGCTGGTATTACAGCAAGACTACAGGATCGCTGAATTAGAACATGCGCTTGAATTCAGCGGTGTCGATCAGGTCATCTCCGTACAGTCACGCCGGAGCGACCGTGAAAACCACTTCCTGCTCGAAGAGGCTAGGAAATCAGACAAGCTCGTCGCAGGCATTGTTGGCTGGGCTCCTCTTGACTCGCCCGAGCTCAGAGTATTCCTCGATCAATACCTGCATGAGCCCATGCTCAAAGGCGTGAGGGAAATCATCAACGGCAGCTCGACAGAAAAGTTCCTCAACAACCCCGACTTTGATCAAGGCATTACCGAGCTCACCCGTCACAACCTCGCCTTTGACCTCTTGGTTTCAGAAGACCAGCTCGCCGCTGCTATTGCCTTTGCCGATCGGCACCCCAATCAGCGCATCGTGCTCAACCACTGCGGCTGCCCAGAAATAAATCCAGAGACATTTTCTGCATCATGGGCACGCTCCATTCGCGAGCTAGCTCGCCGGCCACATGTCTACTGCAAGCTCTCCGGACTCAGTGGTCAACTCGGGCCCATTGCCAATAGGCCTATCCACAGCCAAATCATCAGACCCTATTTCGATACCGTCTGTCATGCCTTCGGCCCACAAAGAATGATGTATGGCTCAGACTGGCCAGTTTGCAATCTCGCCACCACCTACCCCGCCTGGCTTAACACCGTGGATGATCTGATTATCTCTCTCAGTGAGGATGAACAAAAAGCGATCCACCAAGATACCGCCATTGGATTCTACCAGCTCTGATCCCACCCTGTTTTCAGTCCTGTTTTTAACTCTATTGGGCACGAGCAATAGCCAGCACATCATCGTAGGCCAAGCGATCTAACATACCCCATTGCTTATGTCCATATAGGCGAAAACGCATCATGGCGGGACTGTAAATACCGCATAAAAAACGTGCCAATCTCTCGGGGCTCGATAGCGCTGGACGCTTTTCAGCAACCACTGCTTGAATGCGCTCCAGTTCTTCTAAACTGAGTTCCTCCACCTCCGAAACAGGCAACTCGCCCAAGGGAGATGAACTACCACAGGCACTACAACGACCACAGCGACCCTCTAATGTCTCACCAAAATAACCAACCAGTGAGGCTGCCAGACAGCGACGAGATGTAGCCATCTCAAACACCGCATCAACACGAGCGAGATCATGGCTGCTGTGCTGCACAAATGCAGCCATCATTTCATCAATGAGATCACTCAGCTTTTCTGGCTGCCGTTTGATCCGGTAATGGATAAGGCTATGGCTAAGCTTTAAGCGCACCTCGCCACCCGCCTCGAGCTCACGAAGAACATCGAGTAAGCGGTTCATCTTGGCCACATCATCACCAGCAAGTTCAAGTAAGTTAACCCTCTGCTTGCTCGCCATCAGATCAGCAAGCATGTCACGAGCCCGCTTAGGAAAACCATTCAGTATTCTCTCACGGGCAGCCGCATCCCAGCGCAATGGCACGAGATGGCACCACATCCATGAACCACCATCAGGCACGATCCAGCCATCACTCTCAAGCCGAGCGAGTAAGACATCTAGTAATTCAACGGGCACATCATTAAGCGTGCTGAGGTTGTAGCGAGATATTATCGCACGCTTCCCCTGAGCAAAAAGATTCTGCAGAATAGCCTCGGTTGCTTTGCTCCCAGGCTGTTTAGCCACTACAAGACTGCGCAGTGTATTTCGGTCATCACCGTTAATGATCAGTTGGCAGCGACTTGCTTTGCCATCGCGACCCGCTCTGCCGCTTTCCTGAATCCAACCTTCAGGAGACTTGGGAGGGTGGTAGTGAACCACACTACGCACATCGGGCATATCCACACCCATGCCAAAAGCGATCGTCGCACAAATCACCGGAAAGCGATGACTCAAAAACCCATCCTGCACTTCCGCCCTCGCCTCAGCGGGCATACCCGCATGGTAAGCGCGCGCGTTGATACCAGATGCTGTGAGCATAGCAGCCAACTCCTCAACATCGCCGCGCCGCGTTGCATAGACAATCGCCGGGGTCCGGCCCGCAGCTTGAAGCTCCTCCCGCAAAGCCTGCTGCTTCTCCTCCTTTGGGCAGGCAATCACCTCAAAGGCTAGGTTCTCACGAAAAAAGGAAGTCTGCACATGGTCTTTCTTGAGAATCTTGAATACCTTGCGAATGCCCTTTGCCGTATCCTTAGATGCTGTCGCGGTAAGCGCGAGGATGACCTGTGGCTTCAACGCACGCACCAGCTTGGGTAGCCTAATATAAGACGGCCTGAAGCTGTGGCCCCATTCCGAAATGCAGTGAGCCTCATCAATAGCAACAAGGGCAATGCTCGACTCTTTAAGCAGCCGCAGCATGACTGGTTCAGCCAGACGCTCAGGAGATAGATATAACAGCTTGAGCTCACCGGAATCAATACTCGCCATGGTCTGCTCAAACTCCTCGGCCGAGCTTGTCGAATCGATTCGCGCACAGGGAACCCCTTTCTTTGTCAAACTTTCCACCTGATCTCGCATCAAAGCAATCAAAGGAGAAATAACAATGCTCAGGCCCTGCATGCACATTGCGGGAAGCTGATAGCAGAGAGACTTACCACCGCCAGTGGGCAGCACGGCAAGAGTGTTTGACAAGTTCATGACGCGCTCAATCACCTCGCTTTGCCCGGGCTTGAGTGACTCATGACCGAAGTAACGCGTTAGCACTTCACCTGTTTGCAAATCGCTCACGCTGGACTTTGGTCAACCATTTCACAGGCGAGTTGGATGGCATGGATCATCGAGCTAGCACTCGCCTTCCCCTGACCCGCGATGTCATACGCCGTGCCGTGGTCCGGACTGGTGCGCGGCTTCGGCAAACCTAAGGTGACGTTTACCCCCGTATCAAAATCTAACAACTTAAGCGGGATCAATCCCTGATCGTGATACATGCAAAGCACGGCATCATACTGACCATCTGCCGCCGGGCGAAAGATCGTATCAGGAGGATGCGGCCCGCTGAAGATAGCGCCATCGGCAGCTCGTCGTAACTCAGCTACCGCAGGCTCGACAATCTCGACATCCTCAGAGCCGAAGGCTCCATTTTCTCCCGCATGGGGGTTGAGCCCACAGACTGCAATCCGTGGCGATTGGATGCCACGTTGTCGGCAGAAATCTGCCAGCAAAAGCCCCACGCGCACAATCTCTTCCTGCCGCAGTAGCCCAGGCACATCAGCAAGCGCCACATGAATGGTGACCAGCGCCACCGTCAAATTTTTACCCGTCAGGCACATCGCGTGATTATCACATCCGAGCCGATCAGCAAAAAACTCGGTCTGACCGGGGAAATCAAAGCCGAGCTCGTGCAGGCCCTCCTTCCCCACAGGAGCCGTTACCACCGCGTCGACCTGACCACTTTTCAGCATCTGAGCAGCCTGCTCAAGCGCATCGAATGCAGCTCTGGCAGTAGTGGCATCTGGCTTACCCGGCACCGCGTCCACCTGCTCCCCAATGACCTGATATGAGCATGCTGAGCTGAGTTCACCTGAGACTAGTGCTGCCGCCACAACCTCAGGGCCAATGCCCGCCTGGTCCCCTCTGGTAATGCCAATGATTGCCTTGCCTTGCTCACTCATCCTTATGCCAGCATCATTCTATGAGATTAGGATAAGATCAACGAGAATAAGAGAAGGGTTGCATGTCACCACACCCAACGCATATAATTAGTTTATCAGTCATGGCCACGCAAGGCACCAACCCACCAAAACCCAACGCCTCGAAGGCCAGGAAGGCTTACGCAGGCATCCTGCCCAAGAAGGGCTGGCCTCGCAGGAATTACCACTTCCTCCGCCATCGCTTGTTACCCCAGGTTTTTCAGAAACGTAACGGCTCCAGTCAGGAGCCGATTCCTCAGCCGCCCGAGGCAGGAAAAATACGCATCACCTGGATCGGGCACGCCTCGTTCCTCGTCCAATTCCCCGATCACTCCGTCATCATCGACCCCAATTGGGCAAACTGGCACGGTGTTGTCAAACGACAGCGGGCTCCCGGCCTCGGCCTTGAACTCATGCCGCTGGTCGACTTGGTCCTGGTGACTCACGCCCACTTTGACCACCTGCATAAAAAAAGCCTCAAGATTCTCGAATCTCACGAGGGCATCGTGGTGCCTTCAGGCAGCGGCGCGCTGGTAAAAAAACTCGGCTTCAACAGCGTTCATGAAATGTCCGTCTGGGATGAACTCACCTTTGATGACCTCACCGTGACCCACACACCCAGCCATCACTGGGGAGCGCGCTACCTTCACGACACCCATCGTGACTACGGTGGCTACATGGTCTCATCTGGGGTCTGTAAAGTCTTTCACTGTGGAGATAGTGCCTACTTTGACGGCTTCCAAGAAATCGGCAAGCATCACACCCCCGATGTCGCATTGATGCCCATCGGCGCCTATGATGCTCCCAGCGGCAGGGACGTGCACATGAATCCCGAGGAGGCCATCCGTGCTTTTATCGAAATGGAGGCCGGCATTCTCATCCCCATGCACTATGGCACTTTCCCGCTGGGCAACGAACCCTATCATGAGCCCATCGAGCGCCTTGTATCAGAAGCCGAGCGCCTCGGCGTTGCCGATCGGGTGCTGGTGCTTGAGGAAGGTGTTGGCGTTGAGGTAGAGTGTTTGGCAGAAACCAAAAGCTGATCTGGTCCCCATGCATTGAGAAACCCAAGCATCAGCCCCCATCAAAAGCCCGTATCAACAGCCCGCATGATCAGCCTGTATCGCCACTATTTCGAAGTAATTACCGTCTTGCAGTTTGAATTTATTTAAGTAATCTTAATCATCTTCTTTCCCAGCCCGTTGCTCGGGCTCATGTTCGGCATGAGATCACGCAGAAAATCAATCAGTAGCAGACCGAGGCGGACACGCACTCGCAATAGCAGGCGCGATGGTCGCCCCACCTTGCGTCAGGCCTTTCACGATGCCAATCTCCGCGCCAAGCAGCGTGCCAACAGGCGCATGGGCAGACGCCACGGCCTGAGCTCCATGCAAGCTGCCATAGCGGGCACTGCCGATGACGGCATGATCCACCTCAACATCGGCCAGCGCATGCTTCGCTGGTTGACGGCCCTGATGCTATTGCCCTTGTGCGTTATAGCCACTAGAGCCCTACTCAATGTCGGGGCGGCTTCGGGCGCCAAGCAGACCTTTTGGAGAGATTTGCTCATATCGGAGCACTTTCTTTATTTTGGCATTGGCTGCGTCTTGATGATGGGTTGGTTTTTCACCGGCGTACTAGAGCGTCTATTTCTTTACTTTTATGTTCTGGGACACGAGCTCACTCACGCCGTTTTTGTCTATGCGTGTGGCGGCAAGGTCGGCGGCATTCATGTGACCGCTGATGGTGGCTACGTGATGACCAACAAAAGCAATGCGCTGATTGCCCTATCCCCCTACTTTGTCCCCTTCTGGTCAGTCGTCATTCTCGGCATCTCCACGATGATCGGATTATTTTATGAGATCCCTCATCACGATCACGCCCTCTACTTCCTGGTCGGCTTCAGCTGGTCCTTTCACCTGCTTTGGACATTGTGGATGATCCCTCGGGACCAACCTGACCTGAAAGAAAACGGCGTCTTTTTCTCACTCGTGGTGATCTATCTTGCCAACGTGGTCGTCATTTCTATTCTTCTATGCCTCGCATTGGATGATTTATCCTGGGATCATTGGTACAATGAGCTGGTTAACTCTTGGGAATACCTAAAAAGTTTCATGTCTAAGATTGATATTTCATCGATATTAAACACGAAGATATGATGAATATCAAAAAAATGTGACTTTTTAGTTGCGCTTTTCTAAAAACTTTGTAATTTAAAGACATCGCTCAGCAATGGGCGACATTTGGGGGGGAACAGCTCCGTCAGCAAAGTCTTCGGACAGCGTTGACGGGGCTGTCATTTTTTAAGCCACTAAGCCCATAGAAATCTTGGGCCGCCCTTAAGATTCTTAGGCCTCTCTCAGGCCCTTTAGGCAAAGCCGTCATCATCCTCAGGCACTGGCGGGATGAGGTCATCGCGTAGCAGCAAGCGCTCCACGGAAAGATCATCCAACAAACCCTCTGGAGTCTGCTGAATCACTGCTGCGTATGGGGTAATGCGATCCACCTCGGCAATAGCCGCGTGCACCATCGATGAGATAATATCGGCATCAAATTTATCACGCTCAAACAGATTGGTGATGCGGAACATTAATTGCTCCCTGTCCAGGTCATATTCCAAACTTCCCAGCGTGAGCTTCTTGTTCGCTCGTGCCAGCAGCTCGAGAATCAAGGGTTCATGTTCTGCCTCCACACTCATCGGCGCCTCCCCCACAATGGATAGAGCATTGATCTGAATAAACGCCTGCGCGTGGAGATGCACTGAGGTGTGATAAGCTTCAAAAACGGTGCGGATGACGTCCTTGCCTTCAAGCGGCTCAAACTGCCAGCCTTGCTTACCAAAGGCATCCATGACGGACTGAATCTGAATTGATGTGGGGCGCATATGTGAAGGTATTAGTTCCTGCTGGCCGGCGATTAGTCAATGCCCTTACGTCATTATTCGCGCCCGCGATGACATCAATGGCTATTTCTCTATCTCTTGTTGTAATTGCTTGATCTGGTCACGTAAGTGAGCGGCTCGTTCAAACTCGAGCTTGGCGGCAGCCTCACGCATTTCCTCCTCGAGCTCTGAGATCACATTTACCACATTGTAGCTCTCCTGGTCGCTAGCTACGAGCCCCTGGTTCAGCTCGTCCGCCGTCTCTTTATTGGACTGATGTTGACTCAAACTCTCCTGAACAGCCCGGACCACACCCTGAGGAGTGATGCCGTGTTTCTCGTTGTGTTCCTTCTGCCGAGCCCGGCGATACTCGGTAATATCGATCAGTGCCTGAATGGAATCTGTGACCACATCACAAAAAATGACGCACTCACCATCGATGTGACGGGCAGCTCGGCCCGCCGTTTGAATCAGTGCGGTTTCATTGCGCAAGAAACCCTCTTTATCGGCATCAAGGATGCAGACCAGTGACACCTCTGGAAGGTCCAAGCCCTCCCGCAGCAAATTAATACCCACCAGCACATCAATTTCTGCAGCGCGCAGTGAACGCAGAATTTCGACGCGTTCAATAGCCCCCACATCTGAGTGAATATAACGCACCCTTAACCCTGTCTCTTGAAGATATTCGGATAAATCTTCTGCTGTTTTTTTAGTTAGCGTGGTAACCAGAATTCGCTCATTTTTCTCCACACGCGCACGGCACATATCGATTGTTGTATCGATCTGACCTTTGAGCGGTTTAAGCGTAAGAATAGGATCCAGCAGGCCCGTTGGACGGATAATTTGCTCAACCACCAGATTCGCTCCCGCTGCATGCACATCAAACTCATCGATGTCTTCATCAGCACCACTGGTATGAACATGTTTGCGGATTTTCTTGAGCGCCTGAGCCGCAGATATCTCACCCCGTTTCCACGGAATGTATTTTTTATTATCAGGCCTGGAGTTAATGAATTCAAAAGGACCAGGTGTGGCTGACACATAAACACGCCGGCCCGTCACCTCCATGAACTCGGCAAACTTAAGGGGTCGGTTATCAAGAGCACTGGGAAGCCTGAATCCATGATCTACCAATGTGGTCTTGCGGCTCTTATCCCCCTCGAACATACCTCCAACTTGTGGCACGCTGACATGGCTCTCATCCATCAGCAGCAGGTAATCATCGGGAAAGAAGTCCAGCAAGGTATAGGGCCGGGCACCTGGATCACGCCCAGTAAGGTGCCGTGAGTAGTTCTCAATGCCCTGGCAGAAACCCATTTCCTGCATCATCTCAATATCAAAATCCGTGCGCATGCGGATACGTTGAGCCTCGATAAGTTTGCCCTTCTCCTCAAACCAGTTCACACGCTCCGCGCATTCTTTCTTAATGTCATGGATCGCTTGGCTTAACTTATCCTTATCGGTGACAAACTGCTTGGCTGGGAAAAAGGTATGACTGTCGAGGATGTCAATGCGATTACCCGTGAGTGCATCGATCTCTGAAATGCGTTCCACCTCATCACCAAAAAACTCGACCCGGATCGCTGTATCCTCGAGGTAGGCGGGGTGCACCTCGACAACGTCGCCACGAACTCGGAACTGGCCACGGGAAAAAGCGATGTCATTACGCTCAAACATCAAGCTCACCAGACCCGCAAGAAATTCTTCCCGGTCCAGCTCATCACCGGTTTTTACCGGCAGCATCATGTTTTGATAATCCTCAGGAGACCCCAGGCCATAGATGCATGAGACCGAGGCCACCACGATGACATCCTCACGCGTAATCAAGGAACCCATCGTGCTCAAGCGCAGACGCTCGATCTCATCGTTAACCGAGCTATCTTTCTCAATGTAGGTGTCCGATCGTGGTATATAGGCCTCTGGCTGATAGTAATCAAAGTAAGACACAAAGTACTCAACCGCATTGTCTGGAAAAAAACTCTTCAGCTCGGAATACAACTGAGCCGCAAGCGTTTTATTATGACTCATCAACAAAGTCGGCTTACCAATGCGCTCAATGATATTAGCCATGGTGAACGTCTTTCCCGAGCCCGTGACACCTAAGAGCGTTTGATGCCCATTGCTTGCCTCGATTGATTTCACGAGCTTTTCAATCGCAGGCGCTTGGTCTCCTGATGGTCGGTAATCGCTATGGAGGGTGAAGGGCAAAAGTTTAACTGTTGGTGAATGCTCCCGTCCAATAACACAGGATTACTTATTGAACAAATGCTGATATCGGAACACAAAAGAACTCGTGACGGCCAATGACGATAGACCAATCGGAGAAAAAATACGCAGTGCATTACTGCCCTCTGGTCCCAAATCAATTGCCGAGCCAGAAAAAGAGCTGCGCTTCACTCGTGCCGGCCAGGCACCCCTGTTTTACATCATTGCCGCGCTCACGGTCGCCGCAGGCATTGGTCTTCTCATCTTATCGACTCAAAAATGGGGCATGGACGCCCCTCCCCTGCAAAGCTGGTGGTGGCTCGGCATCCCCGACCTCCTCATCGGGTTTTGGTTTTTCCGTCTAGGAATGCGCTGCAGCCAGCATGCCTATTTGATACTGACTCCTTTGGGCATCGAGATTTTTCCCTTTTTCAATGCCCAGAAAAACCTGCAAGTCATCTACTGGACTCAGATCGCTGCAGCCGAAGTCAAAGACGGCAAGCTGGTGCTGCATTTCTCTGAGCAAAAAAATAGCGGTGTCGTTGCCTCACTCCACCCGATTCCGCCACAGCAAAGGGAGTTACTGAAGAGGGCCGTCGAAGGCCGCATGGAACAACGTCAGATGGAACAGCGTCAGATGGAACAGCGTCAGGCAATCAACAGCTAGGCCAGACACACCACAAAAAAAACCACGTCGAAGACGTGGTTTGTGATGGGGGTATTTAATGGGGTCTTTGAGTGTTCATTGTCCCGCCCATTGACACAATGACAATGGACGGGTGACAAATAATTCAGATTGCTCTGCTAGTTGACCGCAACAGCATCGTTACCAGTTTCGCCGGTACGGATGCGGATTGCAGATTCAACAGGTGAAATGAATACCTTACCGTCACCGATCTTGCCAGTGTTGGCGCTTTTGACGATGGCTTCTGCAACAGTGGCTGCATCCTCATCATCAACGATGATTTCGATTTTCACCTTGGGAAGGAAATCGACGGTGTATTCACTACCGCGATAAATCTCGGTGTGTCCTTTTTGGCGTCCGAATCCTTTGACTTCTGTTACTGTCATTCCTTGAACGCCCACGTCAGCGAGGGACTCCTTTACTTCTTCAAGCTTGAAGGGTTTGATAATGGCTTCGATTTTTTTCATGATGGTCAGTGGTTGGTAATCTATGGTTTGTAGTTAATAAGACAAGCAAGCATCGTGCCAATTTATACAGATATAGCTAAAATTGTTTGTTTTTCGTGCTTATTTCCCCCGATTCTCAGTAAATCAGGCTCATTTTCTGGCGAATCGACCACCCGGCAACTGGCATACAAGACCTTGAATCTCAAGCTTCAGCAGCATGGCATTCACTTCTGGTAGCGGCAGACGGGTTTCCGTGAGGATTTCATCAACTCTCAGGGCGTCATCACCAAGGGCATCATGAATGACCCGCTCCACACCGTCAAGCTCTGGAAACACTGATAGCTCTGCTTCTGCGGACTCGGAGGCAAGCCCTTCGCTCTGCAGAGGCAGTATAGAAAGATCATCGAGAATATCTTGCCCCCCCGTTACCAGGGTCGCCCCCTCTCGGATAAGCGCGTTACATCCAGCAGAAGACGGACGGTCAATTTGTCCAGGAACAGCATAAATAGGCCGTCCTAGCTCACCCGCAATATTGGCAGTGATGCGGGCTCCTGACCACTCAGGACACTCAACAACCACCACAGCCTGCGACCATGCCGCTACAATCCTATTGCGCATAGGGAAGGTTTTTTTACTCGGCGGGGTATTTAATGAAAATTCAGAGACTACCGCGCCATAGCCTGAGGCAATTTTTTCAGCTAACGCCATGTTTTCAGGTGGATACACCTGCCCAAGCCCTGATCCGATCACGGCAATGGTACGACCATTGGCCGCTACCGCGCCCTCGTGAGCATGGGTATCAATGCCCCGAGCGAGACCTGATATGATGGTGAATCCGCTCGTTGCCAATTGAAACCCAAACTGGCGAGCTGTCTGAATCCCGTAGTGTGATGTTTTGCGGGAACCGACGATTGCCAATGCATGACGATCGGCCTGTTCGATTGATCCCCAAACGTAAAGCACCAGTGGCGGATCATAACTCTGCTTGAGAGCCTCTGGATATTCTTGATCCTCCAGGGTAAGGACCGACAAACCGCGACGTTCGACCTCACCAATCTCCGCCGCCAGGTCAATTCGGCTTTCCCAATCGCTGATAATCTCTGCCGTCTCTGCGCCGACGCCGTGCACCGCCATCAGGCTGGCTGGCGTTTGACTTAAAATTTTACCAGCACTGCCAAAATGATCCATCAAGCGCCTCACCCTTACCGGCCCTATCTTGGGCAGCATATTAAGCGCTATCAGCGCCTCACGACAATTCATAGATTTAATCTAACGGATTTTAACCCAATGCCAAATCCCAAATGAAACAAAAGCAATCCGCTTACCCAGGAACACAAAAAACTCCTTTCACATAAAGCGAAAGGAGTCTTGAAAGGTCCGGATATATTCCGGATGGCAATGCTGACAAGCCGGTCCTGATTAGGCCTTGAGCTTGGGCTTGCCTGCTCGGCGAACTGAGCCGAAGCGCTTTTGAAATTTGTCGATGCGTCCCGCGGTGTCCACAAACTGTTTCTGACCTGTGAAGAAGGGGTGTGAATCGGACGTGACGCCCATTGAGATGATAAAGTGGTCAACACCGTCGATTTGCTCAACCTTGGCGGACTTAGCAGTGGAACGCGTTACAAAACGCGTGCCAGTTGTCATGTCTTGGAAGGCGACGGGGTGATATTCAGGATGCAAATCTTGTTTCATAATTAATTTAAGTTACTGCCACCACGTTTCCGGCGCGGCGGGATGGGGAAAATGCATTATTTACGAGCTGTGTCAAGTCGTTACCTGAATTTTTGATGCCCTCATGGAGCATTGATATGCCCGTTTCATGGTCTTTGTGCCGGCAATGACTCTCAAAAATAGCCTCCGTTATCGTGGCTTGAGCTTAGCGCTTTACGCTCAATACTTCCACAATTCATAATTATCCCATGATTCGCTGGCACGCTTGTTGCCGTTCACATAGGACTTGTTGATCCACTTTTTTGCCATCGCACGGTTTTTTTCAACCCCTCGACCGTGATAAAAAGATTCACCCAATTCATGTTGGGCTTTTGCCTGGTTTTGAATAGCCGCTTTTTCAAACCACTTGAAGGCATTCTCAGAGTTCTGCTCTGTGCCTATACCCTGCTGGTGATAAACACCGACGCTGTATTGCGCTTCAGCGTGTCCCCCCTCTGCCGCCTGACCAAACCATTTAAAGGCACTGAAAGGGTCTTTCAGAGTACCCTCACCATAGTGGTAACAAAGGCCTAAGCTGTATTGCGCTTGAGCGTCACCTTGCTGAGCTGCTATTTCGTAAAGCTCAAGAGCGACATTGGGAACAAAGGTTTTAGACCCTAGCCTATCGTCATGTATCGCCGGCAGAGCATCATTATCCACCCCAGGCAAACCGTCTAAACCTGACTGGGTAGACTTTTTTTGTTGTCCTGCAGGCATTCCCATCGTGTCGAGATTACGTAAGCGCTCTGAGCGCTCAACCCGCCCTTCTTCTGATCTTGATGGGAGCTCCGCATTACGCTCTTGGGATTCTGCCTTCTGTTTCTTAGACTTCATAATTTAAGGTATTTCGGAGTCTAGAATAAATGGCCTATCAGCGCAACACTCAAAGCTTAGCATGATAAGATCACTGTATCTAAGCAGCCTTACTGCGCAGCTACTACAGAAACCACCTCGCCTTTCACCCTAATGGTCTCACTAGGATATTCACCGACAACAACGTCCTCGAAATTGATCTCAGCTGATGCCTCGATGACATCATCAAAAGTGATCTTTTGAGCGCCTTTCAAATCAACACCTGATATATCACAAAATGAAAACCTGACAGTAATGCCCGTGACAGGATAGGTATTGTGGTTGGTCATTTTAAATTTCACCCGCATGTCCTCCACCTCGACCATATTGATGTCTTCAGGAGGATTCATCCATAAAGGAGCTGTCAGCACAATTGAGTCAGCAACGGGTTTCAAAACAATCTTCTCCTCTGGCTTCTCAACCTTTGGGGCCGCTACCACCTCTGGCTCAGCGGGATCATAGAGCACATAAGCCATGGTCACTGCCAACACGACAAAGCTCACAATAATAGCGATAGTATTGTTTTTTTGCTTAGGCATTGAAGGCGGACCACCTGCAACCTGTGCATTGTATCTATGCATTTCGGAAGAATTGCCGGAACCCTGATGTTTTTGCATGGTGATTGGTTAGCATAACTTGATCTATTCTCACAACAAAAACCTCCATTGATTAGGCTGAGTTTTAGGAAGGACTATCCATGGCTTACAATCGTCACGCGCTAATAATGCGCTAACTTTGCGCCCTCCGGACACCGTAGCCAAAAAGTAAACGCTTAGCGCTCTGAGTCCTCAGCCCCCTCGGCCTTGGCTTTCTCTGCTGCTTCTGCAGCGAGCTCGGCTTCAAAATCTGCCTCCAACTTCGCTTGGATTTCGGCTTCTGTCATCTCGGCGGCTTCCTTTTCGGCCTCCTCGAAAGCCGCGTCCTCTGCGGCCTGCTGAATCGCTAGCTTTTCGGCCCTTGCTTCCTCTTTAGCCAAACGCTTATCCAGCTTCTTCTGCTCTCGCTCGCGGCGTTTCTGATCTTTGCTTGGTGTGAAGGCCATGGGTCAATCTTGTTGTAGTTCTCGTGACAGGTGAATCGGTGACAGGTGAGTCCTGCTTGATAAAGCGGCGACATCCGCTGTAACGCCACCTTCATACATAGCGGAGGCCTTCTCAACCAAGAAAAAAGAAAAAATAAGCCAAAAAAATAAAATAAAGGACTCTGGCATAGCAACAATCCTATCCCGTCCCCCTTCTTTCCCCCGCCCCACCATCTTTGATTCTTGTTCCTTGTGCAGGACATTCTTGTTCCTTGTGCAGAACATTCTTGTTCCTTGTGCAGGACATTCTTGTTCCTTGTGCAGAACATTCTTGTTCCTTGTGCAGAACATTCTTGTTCCTTGTGCAGAACATTCTTGTTCCTTGTGCAGAACATTCTTGTTCCTTGTGCAGAACATTCTT
>Ga0209196_1001461_pt1 | contig 16692 bp, 15 predicted proteins | sample COGITO_mtgs_1105_5_FD_184801 | JGI IMG/M metagenome (GOLD analysis project Ga0209196, IMG submission 184801) | Pelagic marine microbial communities from North Sea - COGITO_mtgs_110509 (SPAdes) (version 2) | ecosystem: Environmental > Aquatic > Marine > Epipelagic ... | reverse complement strand
TTTCTGTATTTTGTTTTTTCATAAGATGAAAATCCTCTGTGAATTACCCCTAAGTTTTTGATGTCTGCTGTTGCCAAACGCTCAATGGCTCCTAACCACAAGGCTAAATCTGGATTCACAGGGTTTTTAACCAACACAATTTTATCGGTGCCTTGTAAAGCATCTGCAATTTCTTGTACAATAAATGGGCTCACTGTAGAGCGGGCTCCAATCCAAAGCAAATCGATGTCATGTTCCAAAGCTAATTCTACATGGGCTCTATTGGCTACTTCGGTCGCGGTTTTTAGTCCGGTTTCCGCCTTTACTTTTTGAAGCCATTTGAGACCCAATGCGCCGACGCCTTCAAAATTTCCTGGACGGGTTCGTGGTTTCCAAATTCCTGCACGGTAATAGCTTACGTCTGTGTCTTTCAGTTCATACGCAATACGCAATACTTGTTCTTCGGTCTCGGCACTACAAGGGCCAGCGATGACTAAAGGGTGGTCGAGATTTAACTCATTTAACCAATTTCCTAGTTCTTTTTTGTTTTCCATTTTTTGTTATAATTAAGCAATTCCTTTTAATATTTGTTTTATATGATTTGTGTTTTTCATTTCATTATAGACCGCTTCAAAATCGTCTTGCTCCATATAGGCTTTAAACTGATTTAAATTCTGAATGTACTCGGTCAGCGTTTCTATAATATTGGCTTTGTTTTGTTCAAAAATTGGGGTCCACATATCGGGCGAACTTTTTGCCAATCGCACGGTGGACTCAAATCCACTGCCTGCCATGTCAAAAATATTGCGTTCATTTTTTTCTTTATCAATCACCGTTTTTCCCAACATAAAGGAACTAATGTGTGACAAATGCGACACATAGGCAATGTGTTTATCATGATCATTCGCCGGCATAAAACGCAAGCGCATTCCCATGGTTTTGAAAAGGGCTAACATCTCCTCTCCTAATACTGGTAAGGTTTTTTCGACCTCGCAAATAATGTTGGTTTTATTCTTAAATAATCCTTTGATCGCAGCGGAAGGTCCCGAAAATTCAGTACCGGCAATGGGGTGTGTGGCTAAAAATTGAGCGCGTCTTGGATGCGTTGCCACAGCTTTACAAATCGCTTCTTTAGTTGATCCCATATCGATGACGACTGTGTGGTCCGCTATCAATTCTAAAACTTGTGGCAAGGCTTTAATCGCTGCATTTACAGGAATTGCCAACACGACCAAATCTGCCGTTTTAAGGGAGTCTAAATCCCCTATTTGATCGATGATTTCTAATTCTAAGGCTTCTTTTAAATGGGCTTCATTCTGATCAATTCCTATGATATGAACTCCTGACATATAGTCCTTTAAATCCAGTGCAAAACTTCCACCAATCAATCCGATCCCTATGATGCTTACCTGTTTCATAACACTCGATTTATTGCAGATTGAATACTGTCTTTGGGCGCACATAATGAGAATCTAATATAGCCTTCGCCATTGCTTCCAAAAATGGTGCCTGGCGCAATAAATATATGATGCTCTTGTAATAAGTTGTCAATAAAAGTTTCTGATTTTATACCAGAGGGTAACTTGGCCCATACAAACATTCCCGAAGTGGTGGTTTCAAATGTGCAGTTGAGAGCGCTGGCTAATTCCCACACAAGTGTACGGCGTTCCGCATAGATTTTGTTTAAATCCTTGAACCAATTTTTTGAACTGTTCAGGGCTTCAATCGCTCCTTTTTGAATGCCATAAAACATTCCGGAATCCATATTGCTTTTGACTTTAATTACGTTCTGTAAATGATTTGCCGAGCCTGTTAACATTCCTACCCGCCATCCGGCCATATTGAAGGTTTTACTCAAAGAATTCAGTTCTAAACAGACCTCTTTTGCGCCTTGAGTATTAAAAATACTTGAGGGGTTGTCATTTAAAATGAAACTATAAGGATTGTCGTTGATCAGTAAAATAGACTGTTTTTTGGCGAAATCAACCAATGCTTTTAACACGGTTTGATCACCTAAAGTACCCGTTGGCATGTGTGGATAATTGACCCACATGATTTTTACCTTAGACACATCCATCGCTTCTAAGGCTGCTAGGTCTGGCTGCCAATTGGAGCTCGCTTGTAAATCGTAAAAAACAGGTTCTGCTCCTACTAATTTGGTCACAGAAGTGTAGGTTGGATAGCCTGGATTTGGAATCAACACCGCATCGCCTTCATTTAGGTACGCCATTGAAATATGCATAATCCCTTCTTTACTTCCAATAAGAGGTAAAACTTCGTTTTTGGGATTCAGAGTAACATTGTAATGTGTTTGGTAAAAATTGGCCATGGCTTCCCGCAATGCTGGCAGCCCTTGGTAACTTTGATATTTGTGTGCTGAGGCATCCGTCAGACTGTCGGTAATAGCAGAAATAACGGACTTTGGTGGCGCCAAATCTGGGCTTCCGATGCCTAAATTAATGATCGGGGCGCCTGCTGCTTTAAGTGCATTGACTTCCCTTAATTTCTTAGAAAAGTAGTATTCTTCGACGGTATGTAATCGATTGGCAGTGACCATTATTTTTTGGCGTTTTTATATTCTCCTAAAACTTTAAATTCCTCAGCCATGATTTTCATAATGGCTTTCCCTTTTTCGTATTCGGAATAGTCCTCAAATGTAATGTCTACAAAAAAGGCATATTTCCAGGGAGTATCAATTTTTGGTAACGATTGAATTTTTGTTAAATTCAAATTACAATCACTCATCACGTTTAGCATGGCAGCTAAACTGCCACGCTTGTGGTCTAAAAGAAATTTCACAGAAGCTTTACTAATGTTTTCTACATTTTGTAGAATCGGATCTCTTTCGACAATCACAAATCGGGTTTCGTTGTGCTTGATGGTTTGAATGCTTTTGGCCAAAATCTCTAAATCAAAAATATTAGCGGCCTCCAAACTCGCTATTGCTGCAATTCCTTGAAACTGATATTTTGAAATGCGTTTCGCAACCTCTGCAGTATCTGTATCTTCAATTAACTTTATGTGAGGATACTGTTTAAAAAAATCTTTGCACTGCAACAATGCCATTGGATGTGAAAAAACTTCTTTGATATCTTCAATGGACTGGCCTTTTAGCGCCATCAAATTATGTTGAATCTCTAAAAAATATTCGCCTGTAATATGCAAATCTTGATCATTGATATGCGCATAGTTTGGAATGATAGACCCTGCAATAGAGTTCTCTAATGCCATCACAGCAACATCTGAGGTCTTGGACAACAAGCTTTCGACCACTTCACTAAATGAAAGATAGGGTTGCACCTCCACAGTTTCCTCAAAATACTTTTGAGAAACGATGTGATGAAATGATCCTTCTATTCCTTGTATGGCTACTTTTTTTGTCATAAAAAAAAATCCCGATGTTTACATCGAGACTAATATTTAAAATTTATATTGATAAATTACATACACAGCGCCTCGTTCTTTTTTCTAAAAAAGAAATAGTAAAAGCTATAAAATATGTAATTTACTGTGGTCATAATTGTTTAACTGAAAAGCTAAAGTATATATATTTTTTAGAAATTAAAACTTAATTTCTTTTTTTTATGCAATGTGTAGAAAATTTATAGATAATTCAATGAAAAGCGGCCTATAATCGATAAAATATATTTTTAAGTCTCTTTTTTACTGAATTAATTTAGATGCTTTTTGCACGACTTGACTTAGAACAAGCTCTAAATGTGTTGCTTAATGCATCTAGATCAATCTAAAAACAACAACTGACCTGTGTAATATTGCTCAAGCTCTACCACTGGCGGCCTCTGAACACTGATGACATCTCCGACACTTCGGATATCGACTGATAAAGATTGTTGCGGATTGACGGTAATATCGTGACTGCTTCTTTGGAATATTTTTACGTGTTGAGCCACTAAATCAGTTCCTTTAAATTCACACAAACCCGCGTAAAAGCCTATAGTCAGCGTTTCTACCGTTCCAGAAATATTAAATGAAGAAAGATTGTTGGCAACGACACTGAGGCTTTGGGTGTCTATAGTCAGCTTGAAATCGCCTGAACTTAGGTAATTCGAATTAAAATTCTCTGAGACAAGTGCCAGGCTTTCAAAATTCAAAACCCCTTCCGACGACGTTAAATATTGTGTACTACTTCTAATTCCTTTCAAAGCCGGTGTGGTTACGATCATTTTGGTTAGCCCAAAATCTCTTACGTAATTACAACTGTTGGTGTTGGACAGTTGGAGTTCATGATCCACCACTACGACTTCAATAGTACCAAGCAAGTTTTCCCCTGTTTGAATTTCTACTTTATAATCGTGTCCTTGTTTAACCACCAATTTAATATCTCGGTTGACTAAAATTCTCTCAAAAGCTTCCACGTTCAAAACTTGAACTACCGGCGCACCTGCGGTTTGAATACAGTCCCAAGCGTCTTCTTTATCACAAGAAAAGAACATTAAAAGTAGGAGTGTATAAAATAATTGTTTCATGTTATAGACGGATTCCAATTCCAAATTCGAGTGCTTCTGCGTTAGCAATATGGGATTTTATGGTAAAAGCTCCAAACCATTGTTTACTAAAATAATATTTTAAACCAAGTCTGTTATATATACGACCTTCATAATCAAAAGGATAATATAGATAATAACCGGTCTGTGCTACCACCGACCATTTATTTATAAATAATTCATAGCCAAGAAAACCTCCAATACGTTTATAATCGGCATTAGGATCCGAAGGCTCTTCAGGGAAAGCCACACTTCGATACTTAATTTCTTCCTTTAAAGCATAGGAGAAAAATGCATCGACTCCAAATTGAAGCGCGCTGAAAAAATTAAAACGCTTCTCAGCATAAACGGAAAATGTATAAAAAGGGTATTGTTTACTTCCGACCACATCAGTTTGGTTGATCCCAGAGCGCAGCACAAAATTATAGTTTAAAGCTTTAGAAACTTCAGCCATTTCAGGAGGTGCTTCGTAGATTATTTCCTTGGTATCTAAATCATAATTTATTCCAATATTAAATGCAATGGTATTCACACTTGTGTTGGGTGCTTTAAAACTTCCATTGGAGGCGTGAAAGAAAACCAAGCCCGATTGAATGCCGATTGGACCAAGTACGTTTGGTTTTTTATAGTTGAGCATCAGATATGGACTGCCTAATAGTTTCGACCCAAATGCAATATTTTTTGGGTTGGAGGTTTTATCATACGGGTTGGTTGCGACCACAAAGCCTTGACCTACGCGTAACATCAATCGGCGTTTGAGAAAGTAAAAATTAAAATGCCCATAAAAGCCAAAGGTGTTCCCAAGCACCTCATTTTTTAAATCTTGATACATAAAAGAAGCTCCAAAATCCGGGTAATTATAGCGGTGTTCCCAATCCTTTTTTCCGTTGGTTCGGTGGTTCCAGCCAACGATAACCCCTTCTGGATGGCCTTGAATGAGATGCAGTATGTCCGTATTATGAAGTGGGATCGTTCCTTTAAAATAGTTAATATCTAAATAGGTGCTACTGGACTTATTTTGTGAAGAACCCACAAAGCAAGAAACAATAAAACACCAAAGAAGCAAACGTTGCATTTCAATTTAATTAGATCGCAAAAATAAACGAAATAAATTATTGTCAATATAAAACCATTAGATATAAAGTTTTTTTATTCATTCTATATTCAGTAAATTTGCATCATCATTGGAGGACAAATTTGATCTGATTGCAACCTCATTAAAAAAAAGCTAAAGCAGTAAACACTACTCCACCAGCTCTGCAATCCAATTTTTGTTCTCATAAAACACTGTTTATGAGTTATTTATTTACATCCGAAAGCGTTTCAGAAGGCCATCCAGACAAGGTTGCAGACCAAATTAGCGACGCCCTAATCGACCATTTTCTAGCCTTTGACCCCGATTCAAAAGTGGCCTGTGAAACACTGGTTACAACAGGTCAAGTTTTTTTAGCTGGAGAGGTGAAATCAAAAACGTATTTGGATGTGCAAAAAATTGCACGCGATACTATCAATAAAATTGGATATACCAAAGGGGAGTATATGTTTGACGGCAATTCTTGTGGCGTTCTTTCTGCCATTCATGAGCAGTCGGAAGATATCAACAGAGGTGTGGACAGAGGAAGTGAAGAAGAACAAGGCGCTGGCGATCAAGGAATGATGTTTGGATACGCTACCAATGAAACCGAAAACTATATGCCGTTGGCATTAGATCTATCACACCGTATATTGATCGAATTAGCAGCCATGCGCCGCGAAGGCACCGAAATTTCTTATATAAGACCCGATTCTAAAAGTCAGGTTACGATTGAATACGATGACGATAATACGCCAAAACGTATTGATGCGATTGTCATTTCTACGCAACATGATGATTTTGACGAAGAAACCGCTATGTTGGCTACCATTCGTGAAGATTTAAAAACGAAATTAATACCAAGAGTCGTAGCAAAGCTGCCTGCTCAGATTCAAGAATTATTTAATGATCAAATCACCTATCATATCAATCCAACCGGTAAATTTGTAATTGGAGGCCCACACGGCGACACCGGTCTTACGGGGCGAAAGATTATCGTGGATACCTACGGTGGTAAAGGTGCTCATGGTGGTGGGGCTTTTTCCGGGAAAGACCCTAGCAAGGTGGACCGTAGTGCCGCCTATGCAACCCGTCATATTGCCAAAAATATGGTTGCTGCTGGAATTTGCTCAGAAGTTTTAGTACAAGTGAGTTATGCCATTGGTGTGGCAGAACCGATGGGTGTCTTTATAGATACTTATGGCACCTGCACTTTTAATTTAACAGATGGTGAAATTGCTGATAAGATCTCAAAACTATTTGATTTACGACCAGCTGCGATCGAAAAACGATTAAAACTTCGAAGTCCAATTTATAGCGAAACTGCTGCTTATGGACATATGGGTCGTGAACCTAAAACGGTGAGCAAAACATTTCACCAACCGAATGGCGAAAGTTTATCCTTAGATGTTGAATTGTTTACGTGGGAAAAACTGGATTATGTGAATGTGATTAAAGATGCTTTTGAAATTTAATTGATTTTAATTAAAATAATTAAGTAAATAAGCTTCCGAAAAGTAAGGGTGATTTAACTGCGTACTTAGATTGGTATAGGTCTTTTTTATGAGCTTCTTTTTGGTGACCGTTTTAGTCGTTCCAAATAAATAAACTTGATGTAAAATGGTGATAAAATCTTCATAACTATACCGACACGCATCGATACTAAAAAGTCGGTTGTATTTCTTTTCTTCAGTGCTGTTTTTGGTATATTTAAAATAAAACATACACATTAAGTAAAAGGAGTTTAAATGGTATTTTTGATAGTAAAACTCGATCTTGGTGTCCAGGTTTATTTTTTCAATAAGATACTTCATTAGCAAAAGATTCTTGGTTAAAATCGCCGTAGTAAACAACTCATAAAAATAATCTAATAAAGTCGATTTTTTTGAGTGTACATCAAAATAGGTATTTAAAACTTCTGTCGTGTTTAATGCGTGATCTGTCTCATTAACCAATAGTTTTAGGGCTAATAATCGGCTGCATAAAATAGGATTTAACTGGTTTGAATAAATTAAATCACCCTTAGGCTCTTTCACGGGCTTTTGATTTAAAAAATTCCTAAACTCAAGTATCGAAAAAGTGAATATTGAGATCTCACTTTTAGGATGGGTACTATCGATATTTTCGGTCCATTCTCCATAATACCCATTTAAACTAGAGTAGTCTACAAAAGTTAGATAGACACACGCCAAAAAATTTGTGTTATTTAATAACACAGGATCAATTTTAGCCTGTTTTCGAAGTAGAAGTCCAATAGAATTCCCAAGGTATAAGGATTCTGAATATGAAAAATGACTATAACTGAGGGCTTTTAATTTAAATAACTCATCTATTAAACGATAGTCTTGGTTATGAAATAACTCCCTTGTTAACAAGACGATAAAGCCTATGAAATTTTCAGGACTTTTTTTAGTTTTTTGAACCAACTCTAAAATAGCTTGTTCATCTCCAACAGAAACAGCTTTGTAGGTAATTTGAGACAAATCAATCTTTTCTCTGTAAGCATCGTTTTGAGAAAAATGAGCATAGTTTTTATACCCTATAAATTGGGCTAAGATGTTTAGTGTTTTGCTATTTGGTTTAGTGTAAGGGGCTAATCCGTACAACCGTCTAAGAGTGCTACAGCTAATATCGACATCAAGCGTTTCTAAAATTGCATTCGACACCAATTCACAATCCCCTCGAGTTTCTACTGGTTTTCCAATTTTTTGTTCAATTCTTTTTTTTAGAACATCAACCATAGGTATTTGGTGTTATGAATCAAATATGAACCAAATATAGGCTATTTATAGATTATATTTGAGTGAAAGCAGAAATCAAACTAAATAAATGGCAAAAGGTGTTACAACATATGCCGTTAAAGGCATCGCAGAAAACCTATGTAAAGCGAGGTTGGTTCAAAAAATAGTAGAAAATTACATTGAAAAATCTCAAATGAGTTTTAGTGTGTTACAAAAAGTCTGGTTTGATGACTTGCAAGGTCGCAAAGGGGTCATTAAAAAATTGAATGATATTGATAGAAAAAATGCGCAATACTATTATATAGATACCCCAATCACTTTAAGGGACGGCACTAAAATTTCTGTTTGTAACCAGTGGGGAGTAGAGAATTTATCAACTTTTATTTCACATGCTGGATTATTAGGATTTGAAATCAAATCGGAAAGAGCTATGACAAATGTCGAACATGCTCGACTCATTTTATGAACCAAATATGAACCAAATTTAAGGATTTGTTTGCCTAGCTTAGTGAATTATTAACCAATTAATTTTTATGAAATATATAACATTACTATGTGTGTTGTTGAGTATGACTGTGTCTTCTCAAAGCATTTCCAAACAAGTGATTGGCCCTGGCGGCGGCACTGATGATAATGGCACCAACAAATTGAGCTATACCACCGGCGAAGTGATCGTGGGCGCGATGACTTCCGAAGATGGTTCCATACAACTCGGCAATGGCTACTACCCTTCCTTAGATTTAGAAGCCTTGAGTATTGAAAATCCTGAACTCCAACTCAACCTTAAGTTGTTTCCCAACCCCGTAACGGAGGCCTTTTATGTTTCGCATCCTACGGCGACACAGTTTAAGCTGAACATCACATCGATAAATGGCAAACAGCTGTTTTCAGGAACGCATCAAAAAGAGCAACCCTTCTCAATGCAATCCTATGGATCAGGCATTTATTTAGTTACAGTCACAACAGTAAAAAATAACCAATCAAATACTTATAAAATCATAAAACAATGAAAAATTTACTCATAGCCTTCGTGCTTATCTTAACAAGTACAATGAGCTTACAAGCTCAAACACCGCAAGGATTTAACTACCAAGCCACCGTGCGAAATGCCGATGGGGCGCTGATTGTCAACGAAAATGTCAATTTTAGATTCAATGTTCAACAAGGATCGGCAACAAGTGATGCTGTATTTACAGAAACACACCTAGTCTCTACAGACGGCTTAGGTCAAATAAACCTTACCATCGGAGATGGCACTGCGGTCACTGGTGACTTTAGTCAGATAAACTGGTCGTTAGGAAGTTATTTTTTAGGCATCGAACTCAATACAGGTGCGAGCTATGTAGCCATGGGAACCACTCAACTCCTCAGTGTTCCGTTTGCATTGTATGCAGAGAATTCGGGTGCTGAAGCCTCCGATCTTCAAGGCGTATTAGATACCGGCGCTACTGCTAACTTGGTTGTGAGTGAAGAAAATCTATCTGGTATTGAACTTTCTACTACTGGAGGTGTTACTGAAAACAATGACTATACTGGAATCTCAAGTTCAATTAACGGAACAAATGGCAGAAACATTGCTGTCAGTGGAGAATCTAATGGAATAAATTTGCATAGAAATTACGGCTTTAGAGGCATTGCTTCAAATGCAGAAGTAACAAATACAGGTGTTCAAGGAATTGCTGATAGCGCCATTGGAACTAATTTTGCCGTTTGGGGAATTGCAAAAAATGCTGTTGATGGCAAAGACAACAGAGGCGTCATGGGCCATGCTTACACACCCACACCCACTGGGAACAACTATGGAGTTTCAGGATGGGTTGGTGGTTCCGAGGTTGTAAATATCGCTTTGGGCGGCTATGCCGATGCTGCCAGCAGTACAGATGGGTCTAATTTTGGAGTGGATGCGAAAGCAAATGCCGCCACAGTAAACGGATTTAACTACGGGGTTTATACTCAAGCAAGCAATGCACCACTTAACTATGGCATACATTCAAGAGCGGATGGCACAGTAGGATCTAACTACGGAATTCATGCCTCCGCATCTGGTGGAGAAAATAATTATGCTGGTTATTTTGTGGGGGATGTAGTCGTAACTGAAGGTGCTTTAACCTTAGCCAGTGCACCCACCGAAGAAATGGATGCAACAACCAAAGGGTATGTGGACCAACTCATCGCAGAATTACAGACTGAAATTCAAATTTTAAAATGGAAAACTTCGCCACTCAATGGATCTTGGAAATTAGCGCCAGAAGCAGGAGCATTTGGTGTGGGTTCAGAGTTGAACGATCTATCTTGGTGGTCAAACTTATCAAGTGATGTAACAACAAGAGCCTGTTTATTTGATGATGATTATGTATTTGGTACAGACGGTTCTTTCCAAAATGTTCTAGGCACACAAACTTGGCTAGATCCTTGGCAAGGTACTGATCCAGAAGCTTGTGGCGCACCAGTGGCTCCTCATAATGGAACAGCAAATGCTACCTATACATATGATGAAACAGCCGGAACGATTACAATTAATGGGACTGGAGCTTACCTAGGGTTGGCCAGAGTGGTCAATGGCACTGAACTAACAAGTCCTGCGGATGCAGTAGACTCAATTACTTATTTAGCAACTCTTTCAGAGGATGGAAACACATTAGACTTAGATATTGAATTTGTAACATTAGATGGAAGTATTGGTTTTTGGTCTTTTAAACTCGTAAGGCAATAAACATTTAAACCCTTTTTGAAATACTTTATCAAAGTAAATACCAAACAATCACTTAAACAGGATTTATTTTAAGTTAGTTAGTCAAAAAAATCCGACCCACAGTCGGGTTTTTCTGGTTTAAATAGCTGAGCGTCGGTTACAATTCATAACGCACTCGAAAGGTCACATAACGGGGTTGTATGAAATATTCCGTCGCACTTACCGAGATGTTGGAGGCACTGCTCTGATTTTGAGAACGGGTGTCTAACAAGTTGGTCGCTTTGATCTCGTACTCAAATTTGGCATCTTCGTCTTTCCGGTAAGACAAGGACGCATTCCAAAATTCGTAGGTATTAATCGTGCGGTCTTCGTCACTAAAATCGTTGTAAGAAAAATCGGTTTTAAAGGTAAACGTTTTTAAAATCAAAGCATCCACTTCTATAGAGGGGCTTTTTGTGAAAAACTTAGTGACGTTACTCCCTAAATTATTATCCTGAATAGAGTGCTTGTAGCTTAAATCGACATTCGGCGCAGTTTTAAAATTGGTTCGTAAACGTGCGCGATACGTTTGTGTGAAACGCTCATTAAGCGATGGCATTTGCTGGACAAATTGATTAAATTTTGAGTAGTTAAAATTGGCGTTGACCGATGCTCTCAGCCGTCCAAACGTGCGTTGAAACCGCCCCCTGGCCGTTAAGGTTTCATCAGCAAAATCAGAGTTAAAAGGCGTGGACACGCGAATCACACTCTGGGGCACAAATGCAGATACATTTCTAACGTTATCAATACTTTTGTTATAGTTGATGTTGGCAAACACATTGGTATAATTAAACATATTGAAACTGTAATACGTTAGATTGATATTATGCGAAAGTGCACTTTGTAAATCGGGTGATCCCGAAAATAGTGAGTTATAATTATTAAGCACTAAGCCACTCGCAAACTTCGACACATCGGTGAACTGCGTTTGCATGCGGTAACTTAAATTCAAAGTTTCACTTTTTTTAATTTGAAAGATGACATTCATATCCGGTAAAAACCTGAAGAAATTATCGGTAGTCTTCGTCCCAGTCTGCGTGTTTGAAATTGTATAGCCATGGGCCGCTACGCCGGGTGTAAACGTGAATTTTCCAGATTTTAAGCGGTAATGAAATCCTAAATACAGATCCGAAAATCTATAGGCGATGTCATTGGTTGCTGCACCATTAGCGATGGAAGGTGTTGGACTAATTTGGGTTTGATTGTCCAAATATTGAAAAATATTAGAGTCGAATTGTTGATGACTCAAAATGGTTCCAAGAGTCAGGTTGATGTTGCTTTTTTTATTTAAGATGTTCCAATAATCGAGTTTCGCATCTACTTGATTCGACTGCACACGCTTGTCCTGACCAAAGTTGTAATCCACTTGAGCGCCGTCTAAACCAAGGGTATTAGCGGTGTCTTCATAATTCGCTTTATCTTCGAGAATGGCATTATAAAAAGGATCTTCATCTTTGATGAGATGCTGGGCTTCGAATGCAAAAATATTGGTCTCGTTCAACGTGTAATAATAATTCAAACTCTGATTAAAGCTAAATGGATTGGTGGTTTCCAACTGATTTATATCGCCGTTTAAAGAAGAATTGAAACGTTGGTCTTGTGTACTTTTTGACATGTTTCCAAGGGCTTCATACTCGAGCTGATTGCTAGAGTTTGGCTGATACTTCGTGGTCAACTTAAGCATCCCCAAATCGTTGTCCTGCGTAGTGTTACTTTCCGTGTCCTCATCTGAAAACCCAGCAGGTGCATCTGTGTACTCTACACTTCTATTTTCTTGTAATTCGTTTTTACTATTTGAAAAAATAGCAAACCCACCAATATCTAAGGTCTTTTTTGGCGACCAACTAAAATTGGCAGCGCCAAACTTTGTATTGATGTCTTTAGCGCGGTTATTTTGAAGCAATAAAAATCCGATGTCATTATTACCTAAACTCAGACTGGTTCCACTGCTTTGACTTGGGGATCGAAAGCCACCCGAAAAATTAAAATAATCCCGTCGCGAAAAGGCAACTTCTCCAATATTATTTAAGTCTCCTATAAAATTAACGCTGTATTCTGGACTGTAATAAAATAGTTTTGGCTGAGCTAAATACAACGAGTTTACTTCTGAATCTCCCGCTCCAACAGTCACATTTCCAAACCAGAAACTTTTCTTCCCCTCTTTTAACTTGATGTTTATTGCGATGTTATCTTGGTTATTGGTCACACTTCCTAGCTGCCCAACTTCGGAATAATTTTTTAAAACCTGCACCTTATCTACGGCACTAGACGGAATGTTTTTGGTGGCTAATTTGGTGTCGCCATCAAAGAAATCTTTGCCTTCAACCATCAATTTACTCACCACCTTACCCTCTACTTCGACCTGACCGTCTTCGTTAATTTCGACGCCAGGTAAATTTTTCAACACGTCTTCTAATTTTCGTTCAGTGCCCGTATTAAAGGAATCGGCATTATACACCAAGGTGTCACCACTAATGGTAACGGGCATCTCATAAACCAATTCAACTTCGTCTAAAGAATTATCTACAAAAAGTGTGAAGTCTTTATTTATATTAACTTCTTTTGTCTGGATTACCTCGTCTAAAGATTTCATTCCAATATAACTGGCTTGAATCGTATAGATGGTGTTCTTTTTTAAATCCAAACGAAACCGACCGACGTCGTTAGTAATTCCATAGGAATCTAAGGACTTGGTGGCCTTATTAATCGCAATAACATTGGCTAATTCTAAAGGGCTTCCAAGACTGTCTTTAATAATACCTTCTAACTTCACTTGGGAAATTCCAATAACACTCATACAAAGGAAAATAGCTGTAATATAATATCTCATAAATCTTTCGTTAATTTGGATGCCCTTAATTTCTGCGTTTGTTACGGCGACCCTCATACATGGTGCGCATTTCTTCCATTTTTTCTTTAACCGTGTCGTTATACTCTGATCGTGAAATCGATTGGCCTTTTTGAGGCGCTTCAATGGTCTCTTTATGTTCCGGATTCATTATAATTTTAGAACATAAAATAATGGTTTTATCAGTATTAATTTCAAGAATTAACCCCGGAAGCCCCCAATAATCTCCTGGCCCTTGGCTTACAGGAATCTGTGGCGTATACCAAGCTGTGACTTCAATTTCATTTGGAATTTCGATTTCATCCGTAATTGCTGTTGTTGTAGAATCTTTTTTAATAGCAGCCGTTTGAGAACGATTTCGTCGTCGCATAGTCCGCCAATCTAAGGCATCCGCTTTTTTCGTGGCGGTGGCTTTCATACAGAGGTATTGACCAATTTGTTTTGTTTCAGTTCCTAATTTCCAATCGAGCTTGGGCAAGGAATCTGTAATCAGAAATTGTTTTCCGAAAAATTCTTGATCTTGAAGAATCTGCTGAGATTTGATGTTTTTATATTGCATTCCTCCAGAAAAATTACGTCCTCGTCTTCCAAATCCGTGTTGGCTTGTTGGCGCCTCTAAAATCTCCTCTTCTTTATAAGTTGAGGCTTCTCTATCAAACGTCAAAACATAGGTTTTTTCGAACATGCTCCGCATGCGGTCTGCAATTTGCTTTTTTTGATCTATGCTCATTTGGCGACTTCCTATGTTAGCCATATCGACCGACGTTTTCGAAAAATAATAGGCTTTTCCTTGAAAGTCCTGAGCAGTGGTTGTTATTGAAACGAACAACAACAAAAGTACTATTTGGAAACCTCTTTTTGTAAGAATCATAATCACAAAATATTAAGTAAATATCTAATCTATAGACCTACGAAACTACATATAGTTTAAGAAACAAGTCTTAAAATGTTACAAAATCTATCCTCCAATTTTGATCTTAACCGAATTTTCATCGTCATGGTCATCGTATTGAGACTCCATTTCGTTCATTTTTTTGGTCCTAATGGCATCAAACTCTGATTGTGTTACTGACGTCCCATTTGTAGGGGGCTTTATTGTTGACTTGTTTTTTGGGTTTAACGTCACTTTACTACATAAAATAGTTTGAGAGTCATAGCTTAATTCTAAGATGAGACCTGGAAGTCCTTGAAATTCATCCGGACCATTACTCACAGGTATCTGTAGGGTGTACCATGCCGTAACCATGATTTTTTTCCCTGAAGCATCCGCTTTATCTAGCTCAAAAGCTTCTAGCTCTTGTTCCATGGTCGCTTTATAACAGGTGTATGTACCAATATTTTTAGTATCGCTATGGAGTTTCCAGTCGGTTTCTTTCAATTTGTCTTCAATCAGAAAAAGCTTTCCAAACAAATCACTTTGTCTAACATAACGCTGCTCTTTGGTGTTTTTATACAACTCTCCAGAACCGCCCATACCACTAATAATAACCATAGAGCCGCCCATAGACGGAGGCGCAAGAGACTCCTCTTCTTTATAAATAGAATGCGCTTTATTAAAGGTTAAAGTATAGGTTTTTTCAAACTGTTTTTTAAGCATTGCCATAATTTGATCCTGCATGCCACCAACTTGGGTGCTGTCCATTTTGATATCTAACTTTCGTTGGGTTATATAGGTTGCAACCCCTTGAAAATCTTGTGCAATTAATGTGACAGAACTAAAAACCATTAGCACGGCCATTTTGATGTTTATATTCATGATGTTGGGTTTAATTTATGTTTATCACTAATATAAAGACGGTTAACTTTATAAAATGTTACAAATAAATACCAAAAAAATTGTACTTTTCAAATCAGAATGAAACAGCCTCTTTATTTTATACTGCTTTTCAATTGTTGGCTTTTTGGTCAAACCAATATGCGTGCCGATTTGCTGGTATCCACCCCTGTGGCATGGGATCAATTTATTGGAATGGATCCATTTGAATCTCTTTATTTCTTAAACTCGAATGTGCTTTTTAAAAAAAATAGCCAAGGTCTACAAAATTATAGCGATCTAAATAAAGGTGCTATTAGTGAAGTCTCGGTGTTTAATGCCCTAAAATTAGCCTTATTTTATAATGACTTTAATACCGTTACTCTTTTAGATAACCGCTTGGCAGAACTGATCGCAATTGATTTTAATGCTCTAAGTCCCTTGCGAACAGTGTCCCACATTTCTTATGGAAATGACACGACTTTTTGGTTGTTTAATTCCAATACATTACAGTTAGAGTTATTTGATTATAGCTCCTCCAAAACAAGGGTTAAAACAGTGCCGCTCTCTGGAGACGTTCTCGCCTTAGAGAGTGATTATAATTATTGCTGGGTATTGTTAGATAAAGAACTGCATTGTTATAATTATATGGGAAGTCTCATCTCTAAACTACCGCATCAAGGATTTACAGATTTAAAACTTTGGAATGGTGTGTTATTTTTAAAGAAGGGAAATGACCTTTATTATAAACCAAAAAACGCTGAAACCTTTTTGATGTTAAACTTAAACAAAGTTTTAGTAAAACAGTTTTTTGTAACCAACCAAAGCTTGTATATTTATGACGAAGAATTTCTTCACCACTACCAACTTTTAAACAATTGATATTATGCATGTTGCTATTGCCGGAAATATTGGGGCAGGAAAGACAACCCTAACCCAGTTGCTCGCCAAACATTACAAATGGGAAGCTCAACTCGAAGATGTTGTTGACAACCCTTATTTAGATGATTTTTATAATCAAATGGAACGATGGAGTTTCAACCTTCAAGTATATTTTCTAAAT
>Ga0209196_1001450_pt1 | contig 16775 bp, 8 predicted proteins | sample COGITO_mtgs_1105_5_FD_184801 | JGI IMG/M metagenome (GOLD analysis project Ga0209196, IMG submission 184801) | Pelagic marine microbial communities from North Sea - COGITO_mtgs_110509 (SPAdes) (version 2) | ecosystem: Environmental > Aquatic > Marine > Epipelagic ... | reverse complement strand
AAATGGTACAGATGGTCAAACTTCATACTTACACTTTGCATATGCAAATAATGCAACTGGAACTTCTGGTTTTAGTATAACCGATTCAGATAATAAATTATACATTGGACAATATACTGATTTTAATCAAGCAGATTCTACAAATCCAGCTGTTTATAAATGGACTTTAATTAAAGGTGAAAAAGGAGATCCAGGGGAGCAAGGACTACAAGGATTACAAGGTGCTGATGGTGCTGATGGTGTTCCAGGCCCTAAGGGTGAGGATGGATTAGCAACTTATTTCCATATAGCTTATGCTGATACTAATACAGGTGTAGGTTTTAGCCAAAATCCTGTAGGTAAATTATACCTCGGTACTTATGTAGATAATATACAAACAGACGCTCCTTCGGGCAGTCTTCTGTGGAAATGGCAATTAGTTAAAGGAGCTGATGGTCAAAATGGAGAAAATGGTATCCCAGGAACAAATGGTTTAAATGGTCAAACTTCTTATCTACACATAGCATATGCAAATAATGCAACTGGAACTTCTGGTTTTAGTGTAACTGATTCAACTGGAAGAACACATATAGGTCAATATACTGACTTTATTGAAGCTGATTCAACTAACCCGAGTCTTTATAAGTGGACTTTAATTAAAGGTGAAAAAGGAGATCCAGGAGAGCAAGGACTACAAGGATTACAAGGTGCTGATGGTGCTGATGGTGTTCCAGGTCCTCCTGGAGCTGATGGCCAGGCAACTTATTTCCATATAGCTTATGCTGACAATGCTTCAGGTGGAGGATTTAGTCAAGAACCTGCAGGTAAAGATTATATTGGTACTTATGTAGATAGTGTTGCAAATGATGCACCTGCTGGAGATTCAAAGTGGAAATGGGCTTTAGTTAAAGGACAAGATGGTGCTCAAGGTACTCCAGGAACAAATGGAGAAAATGGTCAAACTTCTTATCTGCACATAGCATATGCAAATAATGCAACTGGTTTAGGATTTGATATTGTTAACTCTGAAAACAAGGAGTGGATAGGTACATATACTGATAATTTACCCAATGATTCACAAAATTGGTCTGTATATAAATGGACTAAAATAAAAGGTGAGACAGGTGAAAAAGGAGATCCAGGAGAGCAAGGACTACAAGGATTACAAGGAAGTAATGGACAACAAGGTATTCCCGGACCGGCCGGTGACTTAGGACCGCAAGGGCCCGAAGGTCTTAAAGGTGAGACTGGAACAAGTTCATATTTCCATATAGCTTATGCTGACAATGCTTCAGGTGGAGGATTTAGCCAACAACCTGCAGGTAAAGATTATATTGGTACTTATGTTGATTATATACCAACTGATGCACCTGCTGGAGATCCACAATGGAAATGGGCTTTAGTTAAAGGACAAGACGGTGCTCAAGGTACTCCAGGAACAAATGGTATTAATGGTCAAACTACTTATTTACATATCGCATACGCAACTTCAGCAGATGGAAGATTTGGATTTGATGTAACTAATTCTACTGGAAAATTATATATTGGACAGTACACTGATTTTACCCAAGCGGATTCAACTGATTATACTAAATATAAATGGTCATTGATCAAAGGTGCTGATGGTGCTAAAGGTGATGCTGGTGAAAAAGGTGCAACGGGTCCTGCCCCAGATACTAGTCTTTATTTAACTACATCTACAAATATCGATGGCGGTAAAATAACTACAGGTATCATAAAGAATGGACAATTCATTGCTTCTCCTGAATGGAACAGTTATGCAGGTACAGGAATGGGTATTAATTTAGATCTTGGTGCTATTAACGCTAAGAATTTCTATATTTCACCAGCTGGTGATGCTAAATTTAAAGGTGATATTGATATTGCAGGTAATGCAAAAATCGGAGGTGTTCTTGCTTCAGGATTCTTTAATGTTAAGCAAGTAGATGGTATACCTAAACTTGCAATGTTTGATGATGTTATCATCGGTGATGAAACATTCATAGACTATAAAAACGATATCGTTCTAGAATTTGATGACGTTAGGACAGCCCGAGAAGACGAATTAAGCGAGGCCCCCACAGCAACACTATCACACAGATACGTTAAAAGAAATGATGTTTCTATTGAAAGCGGAGATTTAGTTAAATTAGATGGTAATAATGAATTAGTAAAAGCTGATTCTGCAAAAGATACTGGAATAGTTGGTATTTTATGGGCAGAAGTTGATTATTCTTTAAAACCAAGTAATTTAGACAAATACCGCAGTGAAGATAGAGTATACGTAGAAAAAGATCATCATTATAGAGATTCATTTGGTGTTAAATTAGCAGAAGCTGATAGAGATGCTAAAAGTCTTTGGACTGTTGCTTCATTAGGTGATTCTGTTGAAGGCTCATTATTAGGCATGAAAATATGTAATCAAAACGGCGATGTAGCTATTGGAGATCTTTTATGTTCTTCAGATACACCAGGTTATCTTATGAAACAACCAGTTGAATATGCAGTTGTTAACATTGTAGATGGCGTTCCACAATATGAAGAAAGACAAGTAATTAATTCATTTACAGTAGCTAAATGTATGTCATCTGTTAATTTTGATGGAAATGGTAAGGCAGAAGGTGTTTATGGTTACTTATATTGTGGATAATATTAAATAAAACAAATATATAAATAAAACAAAGATAAATAATGGCAAACATTACAAACGGAACAGTAACAGTACAAGTATCTGGAGGAGTCGGACCTTACCAGTATACTTTATTGAATGCGGATAATAACCAACCTGTACCACCAAACGCATATCCGACATTTACAAATCCAGTAATTGCAATATCAAATGCATTTACATTCGGAAATGCTAACGATCTTACAGGAAACAGCGGGTTACAACCAGGTTCTTATAGAGTAAAAATAGTAGATGCTAATCAGTGTGAGACTTTATCAAATACTTTGATTGTTTCTAACGAAACTCCAGCGCCTACTGCAACTCCAACTCCTATGCCAACTGCAACGCCAGAGCCTACAGCGACTGAAGTGCCTCCAACTGCAACGCCAGTGCCTACAGCGACTCCAACGCTAACACCGACTCAAACAGCGCATATAACACCAACACCGGTTACACCAACTGCAACGCCAGTGCCTACAGCGACTCCAACGCTAACACCGACTCAAACAGCGCATATAACACCAACACCGGTTACACCAACTGCAACGCCAGTGCCTACAGCGACTCTAGAGCCTACAGCGACTCCAACGCTAACACCGACTCAAACAGCGCATATAACACCAACACCGGTTACACCGACTCCAACTCCGACTGAAGTGCCTCCGACGCCAACTCCAGTACCACTAGTATTACAACCACAAAGAAAGGTTATTAGTGGATGGAATCTATTTGCAGGTGAACCTGATGAATTCATAAATGGATTACTTAATAAGACCGAACAAGAACATCGTGATTTCTTCTGTAATGCACCATATATTGGAGGTGTATCTCACCAATCGGGAGACGAAGCTAGACCATATGTATTATGGACTGATCAAGATGACAGTTTCACTATACCTGAGGTTGGAAACGTATTTTACGCAGATCAACAAGGTACACAATACTTTGAAAATAGTGGATTCCTTTGGTGGAATTCTAACGGTATGACAGAGGCGACAAATTACTATTGGGTTACCATAGGATCTGAAGGTGTAGCTACTAGTGTAGAACAATGGACTGAATGTTCTATAGAGCCTACACCAACGCCGACTGCAGTTCCACCAACACCAACGCCGACTGCAGTTCCACCAACACCAACAGCGACTGAAGTTCCACCAACACCAACACCTACACCGGTAACTTATTACTATCAACTAGCACACTGTAATGATGGACCAAGTAATTCGATATACGTTTATAGTGTAGGGACTCAAATAACAAATGGAGATTCATTTAACTACTTTAGTAACTGTTATGAATACTATGATGTAGATCCTGGTCAAACAGGAACTATCAACTTAGCAGGATTAAGTACTTGTGTATGTGCAACTCCAACTCCTATGCCAACTGCAACGCCAGAGCCTACAGCGACTGAAGTTCCACCAACACCAACACCTACACCGGTGACATACTATTATCAACTGGCACACTGTAATGATGGACCAAGCAACTCTATATACGTATTTAGTGTAGGAACTCAAATAACTAATGGAGATTCATTTAGTAACTTTAGTAACTGTTATGAATACTATGATGTAGATCCTGGTCAAACAGGAACTATAGATCTAGCAGGATTAAGTAGTTGTGTATGTGCAACACCAGAACCAACACCAGCGCCTACAGCGACTGAAGTACCTCCAACGGCAACTCCAGAACCGACTATAGAGCCTACAGCGACTGAAGTACCTCCAACGGCAACGCCAGTTCCGCCTACAGCCACTCCGGTTCCACCGACGGCAACGCCAGTTCCACCGACTGCAACGCCAGTTCCACCGACTGCAACGCCAGTTCCACCGACTGCAACTCCGGTTCCACCGACTGCAACTCCGGTTCCACCGACTGCAACTCCGGTTCCACCGACTGCAACGCCAGTTCCAGCAACACAATATTTTGTTAATGTAGAATCAGGTGCAGGTGACCCAGATAATTCACAACCATGTGAAGTAGTAACCATTCCTGTATGGTCTCCAGATTTTAACACATTATACGCTGCTACGTTCGGAGATACATTATTTACAGATGCAAACTTAACTACACCATTTGATGGTGGAGCACAATGGTATGACCTTGGTTCTACTTCAGGTTTAGTAGGTGGTCTTAAAATATTAGTTAGAACTGGTGCAATCACTACTACAGCAGATTGTCCAGCTCCAGAACCAACTGCAACGCCAGTTCCGGAACCAACATCAACCCCGGTACCAGAACCAACTGCAACGCCAAGGCCAGAACCGACTCCAGCTCCAACTGAAGAACCAGCATCTAGTGATGCATACTTCTTTCACTTAGGAGCAGGTAATTATCCATATGCATTAGATCTAATAAACGCGGATGCTCTTTACTTAACTAATAATCAAGTTTCAGAATCAAATCCTCAATTTGCCGATGTATTTGGTGAAATGTTGACGAATACTGAAGTTTATAATAATATAGGTACAGTTGATTTAAATGGAGAAAATCCATCATGGACATATGAAACTTCAGAAACTCCTAATTATTATTGGTTAGTAGTTCCAGCCAGCTTAGAAATTCCAAATTTAACGGATAACGCCGCCCTAGAAATAGACGGTGCACCAGCTGATGTTGCAGCAGATAGATTAGAATTTACATATAATGGTAAATCATACACATTATATAGACTTAACGCAATACAAGACACTGGTAGTAGAACAGTAGTATATTCATTGTAAAAGGTAAATTATTTAATGTAAAAAAGAGGCTTCGGCCTCTTTTTTAGTTTCTACACGTATATTATTTAGATATATAAATAAAAATAATATAATTCAAATAATGGCATTACCACAAGGAATTCAAAGAGCAGGGTTTTTATCACCTTCAGTAGCAAATGATGGAGTATTACACTCTTTAGCGTTAAAGGGAGGTTTTCAAGAAATGATTTCTTTAGAAGAAAGAAATTCAATACCTTTATTAGAAAATAGTACAGCATTCCCATACAACGGATTTACTGCATCTGATGATCCATGGTCATCGGGTAGAAGAAGAGTCGGTATGTTAGTTCATGTCGTATCCGAAAATAAAATGTATTCTTTAATACCTGTTGGCTTTTTTGGTAATGGTGGAAATTTGGGTGAAGCCGAATGGTTAGCTTTATCAGAATATGAAAGAGCTGTTAGAATTGATCCTACTGGGTCATACACTGTCCAATCTCCAAATCCTGGTAATGGTTTTACAACTATTACTGCTGATGCAACTACAGTAGGTATATCTGCAGATGCTAACTCATGTTGGGTAGAAGTAAATTTAACGGGAGCAGATGGTACTTCAGGTACAGACGGTACTTCGGGTGCTGATGGTTCTTCAGGTATTGATGGAGCACAAGGTGCTGATGGTTCTTCAGGTATTGATGGAGCACAAGGTGCAGATGGAACATCAGGAGTTGATGGAACTTCAGGAGTTGATGGAGCACAAGGTGCAGATGGAACTTCAGGAGTTGATGGAACTTCAGGAGTTGATGGAGCACAAGGTGCAGATGGAGCACAAGGTGCAGATGGAACTTCAGGAGTTGATGGAACTTCAGGAGTTGATGGAGCACAAGGTGCAGATGGAACTTCAGGAGTTGATGGAACTTCAGGGACGGATGGAACTTCAGGAACTGATGGAACTTCAGGAACAGATGGTTCTTCAGGAGTTGATGGTACAGATGGTTCAAGCGGAACCTCAGGATTATCAGGTGTGAATGGTATAGATGGAACTTCTGGTATAGATGGAACTTCTGGTATAGATGGAACAAGTGGTTCAAGTGGAACAGATGGTTCTTCAGGAGTCGATGGAACTTCAGGAACAGATGGTTCTTCAGGAGTCGATGGAACTTCAGGAACAGATGGTTCTTCAGGAGTCGATGGTTTAGAAGGACCTCAAGGTCAACCAGGTGTTGGTATTAATTTTAAAGGAGAAGTAGAAACACAAGATGCTCTTCCATCAGATGCACAACAAGGTGACGCATATATAGTTCAAGATTATCCAGACGCATTATTTGTGTGGAATGGATCTGAATGGGTTGATGGTGGTTCTATTCAAGGACCTGCAGGTTCAAGCGGTACTTCAGGTAATGATGGTTCTTCAGGAGTTGATGGAACTTCAGGTAATGATGGTTCTTCAGGAGTTGATGGAACTTCAGGAACAGATGGTTCTTCAGGAACTGATGGTTCAAGTGGATCTTCTGGAACGAATGGTACAGATGGTTCTTCAGGTCTATCAGGAGTTAATGGTATAGATGGAACTTCAGGAACAGATGGTTCTTCAGGAGTCGATGGAACTTCAGGTAATGACGGTTCTTCAGGAGTTGATGGTTCTTCAGGAGTTGATGGAACTTCAGGAACAGACGGTTCTTCAGGAACTGATGGTTCAAGTGGATCTTCTGGTAAAAACGGAACTTCAGGAACTGATGGTTCAAACGGATCTTCAGGAACAGACGGTTCAAATGGTTCAAGTGGAATTGATGGAACCTCAGGAACTGATGGAACTTCGGGAACTAATGGAACTTCGGGAACTAATGGAACTTCAGGAACAGACGGTTCTTCAGGAACTGATGGTTCTTCAGGAACAGATGGTTCAAGTGGATCTTCTGGATTATCAGGAGTTAATGGTATAGATGGTTCTTCAGGTATAGATGGAACCTCAGGAATTGATGGAACTGATGGTTCAAGCGGATCTTCAGGAACAGATGGTTCTTCAGGTTCTTCAGGTAAAAACGGAACTTCAGGAACTAATGGAACTTCAGGAACAGATGGTTCTTCAGGTGTAACCGGTAATCCGGGTACGAGTGGTTCATCAGGAACTAACGGAACAGATGGTTCTTCAGGTAAGAATGGAGAAAACGGAACAGATGGTTCAAGCGGATCTTCAGGAACAGACGGTACAAATGGTTCAAGTGGTTCAAGTGGTTCTTCAGGAACGAATGGAACTTCAGGAACTAATGGAACTTCAGGAACAGATGGTTCTTCAGGTTCTTCTGGTATAGATGGAACTAGAGGTAATGACGGTTCTTCAGGTTCATCCGGTTCTTCAGGAGTCGATGGTACTTCTGGAACAGATGGTTCTTCGGGATTATCTGGTGTTAACGGTTTAGATGGAACTTCTGGAACAGATGGTTCAAGTGGATCTTCTGGTAAAGATGGAACTTCAGGAACTAATGGTTCAAGTGGAACTAACGGTTCAAACGGTTCAAGTGGAACAGATGGTTCAAGTGGATCTTCTGGTAAAAACGGAACTTCAGGAACGAACGGAACTTCAGGTTCTTCAGGTTCTTCAGGTGTTAGTGGAACTTCTGGAACAAGTGGTTCATCAGGAACTGATGGTTCGAGCGGTTCAAGTGGAACCAATGGAACTTCAGGTACTAATGGAACGAATGGAACTTCTGGAAAGAATGGAACTTCAGGTACTGACGGGACTTCGGGTACTAACGGAACTTCAGGTACTAATGGAACAAACGGAACTTCGGGAACTGATGGAAGTTCAGGAAGAAATGGAACTTCAGGAACTAATGGAACTTCAGGAAAGAACGGAACTTCAGGAACTGATGGTTCAAGCGGTTCTTCAGGAACTAATGGAACTTCAGGTACTAACGGAACTTCAGGAACAAATGGAACTGATGGTTCAAGTGGATCTTCTGGTAAAAACGGAACTTCAGGAACTGATGGTTCAAGTGGTTCATCAGGAACTAATGGTACCTCTGGTGTAGATGGTAGAAATGGAAGTTCGGGTATAGATGGAGATAACGGAACTTCAGGTACTAATGGAACAAACGGAACTTCTGGAAAGAATGGAACTTCAGGAACTGATGGTTCAAGCGGTTCATCAGGAACTAACGGAACTTCAGGAACGAATGGTTCAAGTGGTTCATCAGGAACTAATGGTACCTCTGGTGTAGATGGTAGAGATGGAACTTCAGGAACTAATGGAACTTCAGGAACTAATGGAACTTCAGGAACTAATGGTTCAAGCGGATCTTCTGGTAAAAATGGAACTTCAGGTGTAAATGGAACTTCAGGTGTAAATGGAACTTCAGGAACTGATGGTTCAAGCGGATCTTCTGGTAAAAATGGAACTTCAGGTGTAAATGGAACTTCAGGTACTAATGGAACAAACGGTTCTTCAGGAACGAATGGAACTTCAGGTGTAAATGGAACTTCAGGTGTAAATGGAGCTAGAGGTACAGGTTCTTGTTATGAACACGTTTCTATAAATGCCACACCTAGAGATATAAATATAACTAATCAATTATTACAAAAAGCATTTATTAAGATACCTTATACATTTGCTGAAGAGAACATGGTATTAACAGGAATTGAAGCATCATATGGTGTTAATAATAATTCAGAAGCCGTAACATATACGTTAAGAGCTGTAGATTCCAATGGAAATGCAACAGCAATAGCGACGTGGTCACATGCTGGTGGAACTAAATTTACTTCATATACTAGTTATTCAATATCATCATCTTTTTGGTCAGGTAAATATTTATATGTTACAGGATCTAATAGTTCATATAATGGATCAGGTTATACAGTATCTGTTATATTTACAAATGGTTCATGTATGGAGTAAGATAAATAAGATAAATTAATAAGATAAACTTAATATGGCATTATCAGTATTTGCACACGATGAAGAATGTGTACCACCAACTAATCAAATAAATCTAGTTTATGATGCTAATACAGTCTCTGATATAGACAGTAATACATCATCAAATGTTTATTATACAGATGGTACAACATTGGGTGTAAACGACATAATAACCCAACCCGTTCAATGTAATGGTGGAATGGATGTTGTGTTTCTTGTTGATTATACTGCTTCTATGGGCAGTGCCATTGAGGGTGTAAAAATTGGAATAGCCAATATATTAAGTACAATTAATACAGAGTCTAATGGTGATTTTAGAGTTGCTTTATGTTTGTTTGACGAGTACGATAGCGGTAATACAACTATACCAACATATGCAAATAAATTAGCATATCAAGCTGTTGCAACATCTCGTAAAGTTATAATTGAAGAAAATAGCAATAAAACTCAAGTTATAACTGGTTTAATGCCATTTAGTGGAGTTGGTCAAACTAATTCTTTCATATCACAGCTTAATCTTTTAGATACGGATTCTTTACCACTTGGAAACGGCGCATCAGGTCCAGAACCAGGCGGATTAGCAGTAAACGAAATAGTATCCAATGGAATAGTTGGATCTTTTAGATCAGAAGCAATTAAGGTTATAGTTTTAATTACAGATAATAAACCAGGTGGATATGATGATATTAATAATTCAGTAGATGATGTCTATTTTACTAATTTAGCAGGTGTATGTGATTCATTAGATGTTCAAACAATGGTTCAAAGTACATTAGACAAAACAACGACTGGAAATTATTACACAAAACTTTCTGACAATACAACACCAACGGGTAGATACGATAAAGTTACATTTGATAGTAATGGTAATTGGATTAATACAGGTTTAATTGCTGGTATAGAATCATTATGTGATAGTAGTTTTACATCAACCTGTGATTTAGTAGAAACTGGGTGGTATCATGAACCAGGTAGCGATTATGCAGTATTTTTTGATAAGGAAGAAGGATCAGTAACTAGTAGATATAACTTCCCACCTGAATATGATACTGTAGCCAGTACGTTAAATGCTACAGAAGGCAACGTAACAATAAGATTCCGCGTAAATACTAAGTATGTTACAAATGGAACCCAATTATATTGGAGTTTATATGATGGTGGTATTGCAGCCGCTACAGCGAGTGACTTTACACAGAATATAGACAATGGGTCTATATCAATTTCTTCAAACACTGGGTATTTTGATTTGACAACTAAAGCAGATAATTTAACCGAAGGGCCAGAAATGATATATGTTAAAATAATGACTGGTAGTGTAAATGGCACACTAGTAGCGTATTTTGATGTTGTAGATTTGAGCGATACCTCAATGACCCCAACACCTACACCTACACCGGTACCAGTATACACTATATGGTCTGAAGCTGCTGGATTTGGTGGAAGTATTTCTGCTACAGACCCGTGTGGAGACTTACAATTTGCGTTCTATACTAGTAATGCATCTTCAGTTACAAACCTTCAAATAAACGATACGCTATATACAAATAGCAGTTTAACTAGCGCTGTTAATGGTGGTAATCAATGGTATGGATTGGGCGATAGTGTATTTGTTGGAGCAATATACAAAGTACAAATAAGTTCTAGTGGTAAAGTGTTAAATATAGGGGATTGTTATCCTGATCCAACTGCAACACCAGTTCCACCGACACCAACACCAAGTCCTACAGCTACACCAGTTCCACCGACACCAACACCAACACAAATACCAACGGGTAATTGTCAACACTCTTGGTTCTCCGTGGATGTAGATTCAAATAGATATGGATTAAGATATAAATCAATAGAATCTGGAACATATATAAATACGCGCCTTAATCAAATGTTAAGTACTGCAAATGTATGGCGTAATGGAAAAGAAGGTTATGTTGTTTCTGTATGTTCACAAGAAGTGGTAAACATATATGATTTTAATAATAATGGAACAATTACTAGTATTAGTGGTTTTGAAAGATTAGCTTCTGGTAATTCATGTACTAGTGAGACTATATGTGTTTATGACGCTCCTAACCCAACTGCAACACCGGTTCCACCGACTGCAACACCAGTTCCACCTACAGCGACTCCGCCTACAGTAGCATCTACACCGGTTCCAACACCAGTCCCACCGACTGCGACTCCGGCGTCTACGGTAGCTGCAACACCGGTTCCAACACCAGTCCCACCGACACCAACACCAGAAGCACCTTCGTATTATTTATATCAAATGGATCCATGTGACGGTTTTAGCCCTCTTGTAATAGCTAGATCTAATAGTGAGATTATATTATATGGAGTGTATCAACTATCTGGTAGTGCATATGCAGATCAAGGATATACTGCGATACAATCAGTATCAGGTGGGGAATGGGATACTTATGTTTTAGGTCTTTCGCAATGTGGTGGCGGCAAAGACGGTTTAGAAGAAGAACCACAATAATCACATAGGACACATCTCGTGACCACCATTAATCTATCTAATTATTTACGATAAGTTGTAAAGAGAAAGTATTTCTAACGCCAGGAATACTTTCTCTGAAAAGTTAGTAAACAAAAACACAATATATAATATAATAACTAAACAATATTGTGTAAATGGAAGAAACTATCTTTATTCAGATCGCTAGTTACAGAGATCCTGAATTATTAAAAACATTAGATGATTGTATTTCTAACGCTGAATTTCCAGAAAATTTAAGATTTGGTATATGTTGGCAACATTCAGAAGAAGATGAATGGGATAATATAGATCGTTATAAAAATGATCCTAGGTTTAGTATTTTAGATATTAATTACAAAGACTCTACGGGTGCATGTTGGGCTAGAAATAGTATTCAACAATTATATCAAGGTGAAACTTACACCTTTCAATTAGATAGTCACCATAGATTTATTAAAAATTGGGATACTGAATTGATTAGTATGTTAAAGAGTTTGCAGGCAAAAGGCCACGCAAAACCTTTAATTACAAGTTATATTTCATCATATGATCCAGTAACTTACCCAGAAGGAAAAACTGAAGTTCCATGGTTAATGAACTTTGATAGATTTACACCAGAAGGTGTAATTTTCTTTTTACCAGCTACTATTCCTGGATGGCAGGATATGACAGAACCTATTCCTTCTAGATTTTATTCAGCACATTTTGCTTTTACTATTGGTGAATTTGCAAACGAAGTACAACATGATCCTGAATTTTATTTCCATGGAGAAGAAATTACGATTGCAATTAGAGCGTATACTCATGGTTATGATTTATTTCATCCGCACAAGATTATCGCATGGCACGAATATACTCGTAAAGGCAGAACTAAACAATGGGATGATGATTCTGAATGGGGTAAGAGAAATTCTCGTACACACGAGAAAACTAGAAAATTATTAGGAATTGATGGTGAATCTTATGATTCTGACGAAGAAAGATATGGTAAATATGGTTTAGGTCGAATAAGAAAGATTGAAGACTGGGAAAGATATGCTGGTATTAGACTTCGTGATAGAGCTGTTCAATCATGGACGCTAGAAAATAAATTAGCACCTAATCCTATAGTAGAAGATTATGAAAATAGCTTCCATCAAAAATTTAAACATGTATTAGATGTACATAAATCTGGATTTGATCATGATGATTATTCCTTTTGTGCAGTTATTTTAGAATCAGAAGACGGTACACCAGTATACAGAAGGGATTTAAATGAACAAGAAATAGCTCAAAAGTTAAAAACCCAAGATGATTGGATAAAAATTCATATAGATATGCAAGGACCAAAACCACATAAATGGATTGTTTGGCCTCATAGTAAAGCCCACGGGTGGGGTAAAAAAATAGAGACTTTGATTTAAAATGAAAAAAGTACTAACTGGGGTAAGTAATAACGTAGCACAACATATAGATAAAATAAAAGTATGGTCTAATAGCTTTAAAAAGCACGTAATAGGCGGTGAAGTTGTACTTATTGCTGCAGATATGTCAAATGATGATATAAATGCGCTTAATGATAATCAAATTAAGTTTCATCCAGTAGAAACTAATAAAGAATTTACGATCAATGATAGTAGATTAATACACACTGCTAATTGGTTAGAATCAAGTGACTATGATTTATGCATGGTTACTGATGTATTCGATGTTTGTTTTCAAGGTGATCCTTTTGAAATGTTTGATTTAGATAATCATGACTTTTTTGCAGCAGCAGAAGGCATTTATCATTCAGAAGAACCATGGAACATGGATGTAATGAGTAAATCATTTCCAGAACACGTTGAATGGATTAAACCGTTTGAGGTTGTGTGTAGTGGAGTTTTTGGTGGTAAAAAGGATTCTGTGATTAAAACATTAAGAATGCAACAAGACCTAGTTGATGGAGCATTACATGGACATGATATCAGAGATCAGGCCGCATTTAACATATTAATATACAAAGGATTGATTGAAAACATTAAGCTTTTCACGCCATCTGATGGATGGGCAGTACATTCTGCTCTTTCAGGTCCAACTTTTCAACATATTAATTGGGGATTAGGTGAAAAAATAGAATCTAGATATGGTTTACCTAAATTAGATGGTAATAAATTAGTTACTTCAAATAATAAAATATATAAAATAGCGCATCAATATAATAGAATTGATGAATGGAATAAAAAAATTATTGAACAATATGTCTAAGAAAATTATTTGCACTTGTGAAAGTACTTATAAGCACTATGAAGCTTATTGGAAAACAGTTGATTTTGATTTTGAATTTTTATCTGATAGATCACCAATTGGTATTCAATATAATGAACAACTGGTAAGAGAAAGGTTTGGTTTTAATGGAGATGTTAGTAAAAAACATTTTTGGAATTCAGAAGGAAATAGAAATATAGTTTGGTTTTATGCACATCTAAGAATGGCATACTATTATATGTTAAACCCAAATGAAGAGTGGTATTGGTTCATGGACGACGACGTGACATGTGACAATTGGCCAGAATTTTTTAAAGCATTTGATAATAATGATGCTGATTTTATTGCATATTATACATTTAAGAAATCGGGAGTTCAAAGTCAGCCTAATGTACCAGAAATAGATACAAATACTCATAGTGGTGATTTATGGTTTGATAGATTTCCAGGTGATGGTGATCAAATATCTAAAAACGGAGATTTATTTGGTTCATTCTTTCCAATCGTTAGATTTTCTAACAAAAGCTTACAACACTTAGCAATCTTATTACTAAATGGTGTACATGGTTATTCAGAAGGATTTGTACCAACACGATTGAGTAGAGATGGATTTAAACTAGATACTATTTTTAATAATAAGGGAGAATCTGATCATTTTGATACAAATAAAATAAATATTAAACATAAGAACACTACCGTAAACTGGTCTTGGATATAAATACACAGTAAAAATGAAACCATTAATTATTACAGCGTTATATGACATAGGTCGTTCAGATTGGAAAGATTTTGCAATGTCATATCATACATATTTACATTGGATGTATAATACTTTACAATTGAATTGTGAAATGGTTATTTTTACTGAACCTAAATTTGAAGAAAGAATTAAAGAGATGAGGTCTGAGATAGATCCTAATGGAGAAATGACAAAATATGTCATCAACCACATGGAGGACTTGGAAGCTTATAAACAATGGAATGAACCATTGACTAAATTAATGGATAGTGAAGATTTTAAAAACAGAAGACATTTTGATCATGTACCTGAAATGAATCATCCTCTTTACAATATAGTAATGTTTAATAAAGTATTCTTTTTAAAGGAGGCTTTGAATTTAAATCCAGAAGCTACACATCTATTGTGGTTAGACGCTGGCGGAATAAGAGAATCTATATCTACCAAAGAATGGCCAAATATTAATAAATTAGATTCTTCTAAAATAATGAAATTTAGCCATAATGTGCCATTTAATGTACCTGATCCAGAATGGCATTCATTTTCTCAAGTTAGACATATTCAAGGTACAGCATTTGTTTGTCCTTCTCATATGATAGATTGGTATATAGCAGAGATAAATAATACAATACACGATTGCATCAATCAAGGATATATTGGGAGTGACGAAAAGGTTTTTGATCTAACATATTTAAAAAATCCTAATAGATTTAACTTAGTCAAACAGAGTTGGAGAGAATATTATGATTGGTTGCTTTAAAAAGAACCGTAAAATATGTACACATTAGTAACTGGAGGAGCAGGATTTGTAGGAACTCATTTAATTAAAAGCATTTTAATAGAATCACCTCATACTAAAATAGTTTCTTTAGACGATTATTCAACTGGAACGGAAGAAAATCATATAGATGGTGTACAGTATATAAATGGATGTACACAAAACGCATTACGCATTTTATCCAGATTTAAATTAGATACAATTTATCATTTTGGTGAATATTCTAGAATATTTCAATCATATGAAGACATAGATAAAGTACAATCTTCATGTGTTGAGGGTACTAGTCAAATAATTAGATTAGCATTACAACATGATGCAACTTTAATTTACTCAGCTTCTTCATCTCATTTTGGTCAAAAAGACCATGATTTATCACCATATAGTTGGTTTAAAAAACAAAACGTTGAACTTATTAAAAAGCATCAGAAATGGAGCAATCTTAAATCACACATTTTCTATTTCTTTAATGCTTATGGTCCAGGTCAAATTACAGAAGGTCCATATGCAACCGTCTTAGGTATATGGGAAAGACAAATTAAAAATCAAGAACCTATCACAGTAGTAGAACCAGGAATTCAAACCAGAATCTTTACAAGAGTTGAATCTATTGCACTCGCATGCGCTAGACATAAATTATTACCATTGAATTGTGAATGGGCTTTATATTCAGAAGATAAAATAACATTACTTAAGGTAGTACAAAAACTTAAGAAGAAAACTAAGTGGATAGAAGCAAGACCTGGTGATAGACAAAGAGTTCCTAAGATTAAAATACCTCAACCTCCACATTGGGAACACCCATATAGATTGGAAGATTGGATAGGAGATCTTAGAAGATGGACTAAACCTGAAACATCAGAAGATTTTGATATATAATATATAAACATACATAATATTTAATGAAACATGTAAAATTATTTGAATCTTTTATAAACGAGGCAGTATCTTTTGATAAAAAGGGTATTAAAGCTAAGTTAGAAGACAAAGTTAGAATTGCAAAAATTGCAGTTGAAAAATGGGGAGGTTCATATGAGAATGTATTGGCAAGGGCCGAAGCCGCTGCAAAATCCGGTAAATTACCAAACTATAAAGAACATTTAAGTGTTCAAGGTGATAGTGAACAAGATTCTTATGATGTATTTCAAGGAAGAAACGCTGCCCAATTAGCAGAGAAAATTTCAAAGGTAATTAAGAAGTATAAGAAATATGAGGTTGAACAGTCTTCAGTAGGTGCTGCGGCTGGTTGGTCAGGTACTGCAAGATCTACAGTTTCTGGTGATAT
>Ga0209196_1001438_pt1 | contig 16852 bp, 11 predicted proteins | sample COGITO_mtgs_1105_5_FD_184801 | JGI IMG/M metagenome (GOLD analysis project Ga0209196, IMG submission 184801) | Pelagic marine microbial communities from North Sea - COGITO_mtgs_110509 (SPAdes) (version 2) | ecosystem: Environmental > Aquatic > Marine > Epipelagic ... | reverse complement strand
TCATTCTTACATGTGATCACACATGATTTTAACATACTTTATTTACATAGGCACCTAGTTTTAAATTGGTTGTAGTTTGCTTACAACGCAAAAAAGTTATTTAATAGTATTTGACCACCGATAAATTTTAGTGAAAAACCAGATGATTAGGTATAATTTTTTATAAATTTCACATAAATTAAATTTTCTAAAATTTCATGTTTTTTTTTAATCGTAAATATTACAAATATTTTGCCTTAATACCAGGATGGTTACTAGGCGGATGGTTAGGTGCAATATCTTCTTTCTTTTTAGTAAGGGAAATAATGTCTAAAAAAGAAAATGAAATTAGTTTTGAATTAGCTTTATTAAAAATATCCTCACTTCTTATAAAATCTGATGGTAAAATTGATGAGAGTGAAATAAAACTAGTCCAAATCTATTTTAAAAATAAATTTGGAGAAAGTAAATCAAATAAGCTGTTTAGTGATTTAAAAAACAGAAATGACATTCCAAATGACTTAAACTCCCTTACTGAAATTATTAAACAACGAGTTTCGCCATCAAAACATTATTCTATACTTCAATTTTTATTTTCCCTGAGTGTTGCAGACGGTAAGTTAACTAGAGATGAAGAAGAATTTATTTACAATATTGGATATTCTTTTAGCTTTTCAAACGAAAGGCTTGATTCTTTAAAAAATCAATTTATAAAAACAAAATATAAACCTAAATCAAAAAAATACACTCAACAAACGATCGATGCCTTAGGTGTTTTAGGTCTTAAAGAAGGGGCCACACTTTCTGAAATCAAAACCTCTTACAGAACACTAGCAAAGGAGTTTCACCCAGATAAACTCTCTGGAATGAGTGAAGGGATTATTAACTTGGCGAAAGAAAAATTTCAATTGATACAAAACTCTTATGATCATCTAAAAGCTAACTATGTCTAGACAAGCAAAAATCATAATATTTTCAGTAATTCTTATCTTTTCAATATATCAAAGACAAAGTAATAATGATGAATTTCTATATGAAACGGAAGCAACAGAATCAAACGAAACCCCAAAATATGAAAATAACGAAACTAAGGTTTCTGATGAAATAAAGGAGACACCCAAAATAGAGACCCCAAAATATGAAAATAACAAACCAAAGGTTTCTGATGAAATTATTGTGTCACCAGGAGAATCTTTATTTACTGCCAAACCAAGCAAAAAAACTATAGGAATTAATCAGAGACTTAGGCTAGACTTTACGGTGAAAAAAGATGGCGATGATTTTAATCCGCCAAGTTTTGAGGGGTTTAGTGTTGTGGGGGGGCCAAATCAATCTATTAGTAATTCTTATATAAATGGGAAACGCAACTACACTAAAACATATTCTTATTTCTTAAAACCTAAATCTCAAGGCAGGTTTACCATCAAACAAGCTACGATCCAGATAAATAAAAAAACATACAGAACAAACCCTGTCGATATTGTTGTAACGGGGCCAGTAATTCTATCCGAAGATGATACTATCAAAACCTCACCTTCTTTGGAATCTTCAAACACAACAGTTTACCAGCCTAAACCTAAAAATGGATATTCTCCATATGACGAATACTTTAGTAAAGGTATTTATAACAATAGTAGTGGTAATAGTTTTAAAATTGAAAACTCTAACGAAACTGATGCTGTTGTTTTATTGGTAAACGCATACAGCGGCAGAAAAATTAGAAATGAATTTGTTCGAAAGGGTACTACATTTGAAATGTCAGGAGTGCCTAATGGGACTTATTACTTAGAGTGGTTTTCTGGAACTGATTGGTGGGGTGATTTAAAAGTAGGAACAAATTTTAAAGGAGGCTTTCAAACCAAAGCAAGTTTTACTAAAACTAAAGATGCATCTGATTGGATGAGAGTTGAAGGTTATCAGATTTGGACAGTAACTCTTTATAGTGTTGTTGGAGGAGACGTAGAGTCTGAAAAAATTAATGCTGAAGATTTTTTTAATTAACCATATGGAAACAGAGATAATTTTAGTAGTTGTTATTGCGTGTGTTTTGGTTTTAGATTTTGTGCTAAGAAGTATCAAGAAAAAATCTAATGATAAAGAAGATGTTCTGAAAAAAGAGGATCAAACTGGCACAATAAAAAGTGAAAATAAGTTTAATTATATATTAAACAGAAAAAGAAATATTATTGCTTTCTTATTATTAATAGCAATGTTAAAGCCTGTGATACACTTTATTTTTTTTGAGGAAAAATCTGATGCATTTTCAACTGAAAAAATTGATTTAGGGAGTAAACGATACTATAACGAATTTTATTTAAAAGATAGTATAGGAAACCTTAACCCCCTAAAATATCTCAATTATACTATTTTGTATAATGATTTATTACATACCATCCAATATTACCCTACTGCTATTGATGAAGAAATAAAAAAAAATTATCTTAAATATGGACTTTTAAATAGAAATGGTGACCCAATTTACATTGGTAAAGAAACAGTATTTACTTACAAAAGGGAAAAGCTTGGATTCAAAGAATATTTTAAGGAAAGATATACCGATAAACCATTCATTTTTTTAATATCCCTAGCAATAATAGGATTACTTTCATTTCTATTAAACGATAAAATCAAAGCGAGATGAAAATAGAATATTTATTAGTTCTTGTTATTGCACTTGTTATTTTCATAGACTTTATAGTCAAAAAAAAGAAAAGAAATTCAACTTCAAAAGAAGTAAAAGGCCTCGATGTAAAAAAATCTAACCAGGAAAATAAGAATATACCAAATATTATAAAAGCACTAGTTTTTTCTGTGATTATTTTAATAATCTTTATTGCTTATCATTTGATATATAATACTGCAATTGGAGCAAAAAATCCAGTTTATTTAGATGATAATGGTGTTACGATTAAAGCACACAAATGGGCTAAGGTTGGAGATGAGGGTATTATTAATGGTGTTTTGTACACAATAGTAGATTTACAAGAAATTTACAATATGTATCAAGGAGATAATTCTTGGATATTAACGAAAGGAAAAAAGGAAGAAAGTAGTTTAATTGCAAGTAGAGTCTGCACAACTTTTATTACAGATATGAGTTGGATTTTTCACGAATATGACACTTTTAATCAAGATATAAGCGCTTGGGATGTAAGTAATGTGACGAATATGGAGAGTATGTTTAAAGCGGCTACTTCTTTTAATCAAGACATAAGCGCTTGGGATGTTAGCAAAGTAATCGATATGGATAAGATGTTTAGCGAAGCTACTTCTTTCAATCAGGATATAAGTTCCTGGAATGTGAGTAATGTAACAAGATGTAGGAACTTTAACGATAAAGATTTAGAGGAAGTAAACGCTCCAATCTTTACAGGGTGTGTTTCTGAATAATTTAATCAATCATAGGCACAACCTGCTACTTTAATTTAGCAACCCAAATATCAAACAATAAATCAGAGAGTCTTATCAATAGCGGCAGGTAATCCTTGTTACCATTATTAGCTTCAAGTAATTCAAATTGAAACTCAATAAACTCATGTGTGTTTTGGATTACAGTATGATTAATTTCCAAAGGTTTTAACCTCAAAGCATTGTTGTTAATTTCATTCCAATCTGATCTTAAAACATCAAGATACTCTCCAAAGCTTGAGTTGTCTTTTTTAGGTAATTTTTTGAGTAGAAAATCTTTCATGTTGATTTGTCATCTTTTGTTTTAAAATAGTGTGTCTTTACTGTTCTATATATGACCACTTTAGACACATCAAAAATTGAGCGTTTACAGTATGTAACAGTATTTTAACACAATCTACTTTTTTATGTTTTTTGGCATTCCATTTTTCTGTATAATAATATCTGGACACACCATTATTTCAATGTTTACAAGGGTTTATGCTATTTTCACACATATTTTGCTCGTATATGCTCTAACCTCTCTAATAACAGGGTTTTCTCTGATTTATCACTAGAATAAATATTTATATGAATAAGTGGATAATTAGCTTGATTTTCAAATATTTTAATACAAACAGCAAGTATTTCTTGGCTATTAAAACTGTATACAAGAAGTGAATCATGCCTTCTTACTAGACGTACGTTTTCAAAACATATTAGCATTTCTTTAATTTTATTAATCGCTTTTTTTTCTCTTTCAGTCATTTTTAAATATATCTCGCCTTTAATTTTTGTTAGTTCATAAAGTTTAGAGGTTTGTTTAATTGTATACCCTGCATCAAGAAATACTTTTTTAGTTTTTCTAACATCCCTATTGTGTTCATCAGACTTATTAAGCGCCTTATTATAGGTCCTTTTGGCTTCTTTTCTTGTCAGTCCCCTTTCTCTCATTAGGTTCTCATAAACATTACAACCAATATTAGATTTTTCTAATTCTGGATATTTATTTAACATCTCATCTATAAATTGAGGATTAGCAGAAGTAATATCAACTTCAATAAAAGAACCATAGGTAAGTGCTTCAATTTGTTCAATTGAAAGTGATGTTGTTTTATTATAAATTCTATTCTTAACAAGCCCTTTGTCTTTATCAAGCACGTTAAATGCAAAAGCATTAATGTAGTCTCTTGCATTGCTATATAATTGGTTGTTATACTCTCTGGTCCTCTTCTTGAAAACAGCAATACCAAGTGCATCTGTGTAAGGCAATGACGTATCTCCGTACTTTCTATAACATTTCTTTAATTCTGCATTAGAAGATGCTGTATCACTTCTCTTATAGTCATCTCTAAACTTTCGGTAAAGTTTATTGCACTCTTTTAGCAGCTCTAAAGGCATAGCGTGTTTAATATCCATTTCTTTAAGATTGTCTGTTTCTGTTTTATTAATAACCCTATCTATTTTATTGATGTCTTCTTCAATTTTGACATCAAATGTCAGATCATAAACCGCAATCAACGCAACTTTTAGTTCTGTGGGGGTTGAGGAGCCTCTGCTATAGGGATTAAAGAAGCTAACTAATGCCTTATAGTTCTCCTCGCATTTATTTAATCCAAGTCTTTTGAGGTTATTTATACGAGCATCAATAGCTACACAATATTTTGAAAAAGGAGTTAACCTTTTGTCAAAACTCACAATTTCAGCATCATATATACTAACTATTTTTTTGAGTTTAGGTAAATCCTGGGTTGTAAAAATCTCTCTTGTAATTATTTTATCTGTAGTCCCATGAATGGCAAACATATTAGGTTTTACCTTGTTATCTGACCCTATAATAACCTTACTGTTATCAATTTTACTTGGACTGCCTTCTCTGAGTAATTGTTCCGCTTCTGCTACATATTTTTCTTTAAGTTCTTCAATTGTAATACCTTTAACTTCTTCATTTTTAGGTTTTTCTATAACAAATGTTATTGAATCAACACCATTTCTAAATCTACCTGTTGCTTGAACCATAGATGTGAGTGTGAATAGGGTACTATTATTCTCAAGGCTAGAGAAAACATAGACGTTAGAAGTTCCAATGTTTTGGATATCATGTCCCTCTGTCCCAGCTGATGTATTAAGATGTAGTTTAGCATGTTCTTCTGTTTCAAAGAGCATACCTGTTTCATCGTACTGTAATAATTTAGCCTTCATATTAGAGCCTACTGTCGCATTTGTCGGCACTTTATTCATAAATGAGGTAAGAATGGCTTTCCTATTAGAAAACACCGCTACGGTAACATCATTAGCTAAGTCATTAATGATATTACTCTTAGCCCTAACACAGTCATAAGAAATATTAATCTTTAATGAGGGATGGGTAGGATTGTATAGTTTTATGAATCGATACTTTAAAAATATGTCAGGTATAGTTAATGGAGGAGTTGCAGTAACCTGGATAGTTTGATGGTTTCTGTATTTTAAAACATCGTAGATATTTGCAATAGAACTTCTGTAAGTAGCGCCATCATTTAGGGTATGACTTTCATCAAATATCCACGTAAAGTCATTTACAAGATCTTTGTATTTATAGAATTGGTCAATGGTGCTACAGATAACAAGATTACCTAAACTAATTCGATGTCCAATATTACTTACTGAGTCACTAGACCCACCATAAAAGAAAAGAGTGTTTTTACAGTCAAAATCATCTCGCCTAGCTTCTTTGTCTTTTACTATTTGAATATTAGGTACAATAATTACAATGTTCCCTTTTAAGTTGAAGCAGCCGTAGGTAAACCCTGCACCTAAATGCTTAAATATATACGTGTGTTTTTTACTGTCAATTATAGATTGAAGCAATTCTTTAGGTATATACTTTTCATTGTATGGGATTTTCTCTAATAGAGAGGCAACTTCAGTAATAGAATGTAGATTCGGTTTGTAAATCATCTTAAACCTTATCCTTAAGTTCTACTAAAGCCTTTAACAACTAACGTAGTGGGCTTTTCTTTTTTCATACCCCTACTTTTTCAAAGGAATTAGACAATTGAGCAATTCCGCTTTTTTATAATACCTGCGTTTCCCAATACCATATGCGGTCACCTTACCCTTATTGGTCCAATGCCAAAGGGTTGAAGAATCTATTTGAAGGTATTTACAGGTTTCTGTCCTGGTTAATAACTCATCAGGATCGTGAGTTGAGAGTTCTTTTTTAAAGTCTTTTAATTGACTTTTAATGCCGTCTTTAATTAACTCTGTTAATTTTTCTGGACTTACATTTTGAAGTAGTATTGAATCGTTCATTGACTTATAATTTTCAGTTATAAGCAAATGTCTTTTTATTTCTTTGGAACTATTAACGGTACTAGTTCGTACCGAGTACTGTTTTTTGAATTAGATCTATTCAGATGGTAAACGCTCAATAAAGTCAGGAATTATTGGGAGATTATTTTTCTTACAGTAGTTCATTATTTTACTCATTTTAACACGAGAACTGAAAATATTTTTATCAGAATTTAAATTTTGTCCAATACTTTCAGATATGTACGGCCTGAGGTTTGGTTCACCAAGCTTCTTTGCGATTTTAGTTGCATTACGATCATTTGCTTTGAGTAAATCATCCATCTCTCCTGTAGCAAATAATAAACCAATCTTAAACCAATATTTGTCTGAATAATTATTTTTAAAATGTGATAAATTTTCTTTTATCTCGATGCCTGTTACTTCAGTTATGTTTCCAACGATTTTTGAAATTATTTTAATAAAATGTATCAACCACAATTCTTTAAATTCTCTTTCGTCTTGCGGTATAAGCTCATTAATTATATATCTCTTACTTAAAGGACCATCTTTTGATATTTGAGAAGAACTATAATTCCAATATTTAGATTTATCATGTTTGCTTAAATCAACATTGGGATTTCCACATTGAGTTTTGATTGCTTTATTAAAATTTTGAATAATTAGATTTATAATTTTACTTTCAGCGTTAATTAGCACGCTTTGAAAATTTGGACAGTTTGAATCTAAATAGTCTTCCTCATAATATTCCTCCTCAAACCATATGATATAATAAATTTTTGTAGAATCAAGTTTCAGTTTATTGATAAGATTAGAGTAAGTAAGTAGTGTTTCTATTGAATCCATTTTTATTGAAAATATTTAAAGGTTTCTTTTGCTAAATCTTTGCTACTCTTGCCTATGTACTCCCTAAACATTGCCTCTGTACTATGCCCAGTAATATTAATTAACAAGGAAGTTGGTATATCTAATGAATAAAAGTTGGTTGCAAAAGAGCGCCTCCCTATGTGAGATGTAACTAGATCATATTTCTTATACTTCCCAGTTTGTTTTCTAAATAACCCACTACCTGGCTGGGTTTCTGCCATTTTACTTCCAACTATGATATCATCAATACCAACTATTTTACAGATGGTTTTTATAAAGTTGTTGTATTTCTGAGGCGATATAGCACGAGGAAATGCTCCTTTTCTTTTATCAAGAATCTCCATAACCTTTGGGTGAAGAGGTAGGGTCATGTTTTTACCAGTCTTTTTTTGTGTGAATTCTATTAAAGGATTACCATCTTCAAATCGTATTTGATCTTCACGAAATTTCATGAAATCAGAAATTCTCTGTCCTGTATAACAACTAATAATCAACCAATCTTTTGCATTAATTAAACTATTAGACAACTGCCCTTGGTCTATGTTTTCAATTTTTGAAAGGTCATCAAAAGACAAATAAATTTTAACTACTTTTTCTCTTGCTATTTTTAATCCGTCTAACTGATGATGGGTCTTAACCCCCAAGTATTTCGCATGTTTACAAAACATTTTTATAAAGACAAATGCCCTTTGTATGGTGTTTTGCGCATAGGACTCGCTTTTGCAATAATCAACAAATTCATTCTTAAAATTTCCATTAACATCGTAAAGAAGTATTGTCTGATTTCTTTTGGCTTCAAAACGGATAAGCAGATTTTTAATTACATTAATCTTTTTAAGAGTAGGTTTTGTAATCTCATTCTTTCTATAATCAATATAGTAATCTATGTAGTTTATTAAGTCTCTTGGTATTTCCTTATGCTCCTCTGGTGGGTTGTAATAGTAATCCATTTGTGCCTTAACCCAGTCTTTGTTGATTACAGATGAATCAACTAAACTAAAAGCCTTTATTAAATGATTTTCTATTCTATTGAGTTCAATATTTATCTCAGTTTGCTTGTTTGTAATCTCTATGTCCTTGGATTTTTTCTTATGTTGGTTTTCCCAGTAAAACTTCTCTACCTCAAGTTTAGTTTTTGAACCAAAAACAAAGTCCTCTCCCCCATGCCTATATAATAGACGTAAGTTTAAATTGGACTTTTCCTTGGATGATCTGTATAAGAAGTTAACTGAAGCCAAAACTAGAATTTTATAATACAAATATAAGAATTTGTACGATGATTGTACGGCTAGTTGAAAACTATTGAAAACTAATTCAAGTTAGATAAAGATCTAAAAACTTTGTAAACTATTAATTATATTGAATTAATTGCACATCTAGTGACAAACAACAACTTTCAGACAACAGCACTTTGCACTAAATGTAGTCCCTCCGACTCCACGACACTCACAATTGCAACGCGTGGGTAAAAACAAAAGAAACTCGACACGCATTTATGCTTGATCGGGTTTCTGTGTTTTTAGACACCAAGGCTGTAAAGCCCTGGCAATTGTATTTGCAACATTGGAGCCTCAGGGATCTATAATCCCTGCTACCCTGTTATTTTACTTTGTTTTTTTAACAATACTTTGTCTGTTTGTTATACTAAAAATTGCAGAGCTATTGATTGAATCAAAAAGACCAAAAGAAACCAACAACAAACCTTTAATGACCCCTATATATGTTGGTATGACTCCTATTTTAACAATTGTAATATTTAGTAGAATTTAGTTAAAAAATAAACGACACTTTTTCTAAGTAAAGTACAAGACAAGAAAGCCATTTAGCACATGCATAGGTTGTTTGTCACAAAAAAAAAAAAAACTAATATTTATATATTACTTTTACAGTTGTAAATTTTAAAAATTGGTTGAAAAAACACTGTTTATTATTTTTGCTATGATTTGTAGTTGTATGTTCGCCCAACAACAAGTTACGGATAGTCTTCACAATAAATTGGCGACAAGTAAAAATGCATCAGAAAAATTAGAAAGCTATATTTCTCTGGCAAGTCAACAAAAACACCAATCTCCTATCGAAGGGAAAAAATTATTGACTCTTGCAAAAGCTATAGCAATCCAATTAAAAGACACGGTTCATTTATTTAAAATAGCTGAAATTGAAGCAGACATTTATTATATTTTAGGAGAAACTGAAAAAGAAATCTCCGTAATTAAAGATGCAGTATTATTAGTGCAACAATATAAAAATAAACAGCTAGAAGCTCGAGCTCTAAAATTATTGGGAAATGCATATTCTGAAATTTCAGATTACGACAAGCAATTAAATAGTTATTTAAAATCATTTACAATAGCTGAAAAATTACAAGATACTACGCTCCTTGTATCTCTATATAATAATATAGGGAACGTTTATAAAGATTTAAAAATGTACAAAAAATCTTTAGAAAATTACGAAAAAGGATTGCATTTGCACACTCAAAGCTCCTTGCCTATTTCAAAATCTATAGCAGGTATTTTGTGGGGGAATAGCGGTATTGTATACGAGCAATTGGGCAATTACAAAGAGGCATTAAGGCGGGTTAAAATTGCTAAAAACATAAGAGTCGCATTAAAAAACTGGGGGCAAATTGGAGGCTCCAACATCGACATTGCGAATGTTTATGAGAAATCACAACAATTAGATAGCGCTATATTTTACAACAAACAAGGTGTCTTAAATTATAAAAAAATTCAAAACAAAGGCGGTTTATTGGTTGGATATGAAAATTTAGCACGTCTTTACGAAAAACAACATCTTTTTAAAACCGCCCTAAATTATCGAAAAAGAGAAGATTCTTTGCGTGGTATAATAATGAATTCAAAAACAATAATAAAACAGGCATATTTGCTGGCAGAAATTGAGTACGAAAAAAAAATAGGTGCCTTAAATATCGAAAAAAAGAACTTGCAGAAAACTTTATTTAATAGATTGATTATTGTTGTTTTTATTTTTTTGGTGTTGATGTGCTCTATAGTGGCAATAATATTTATCCGTAAAAAGAATAAAAAATTCAAAGAAATGAATAATGAACTTTCTGCTAGTAATCTTGAAAAAGAAACATTGCTTAAAGAAGTGCATCACCGAGTTAAAAACAATTTACAATTAGTATCTAGTTTATTGAATTTAAAGTCAAAAACATTAAAAAATAAAAAAATAAAGCAAATTTTATTAGAAAGTACAGACAGAATTAAATCCATGTCTTTAGTACACCAGCGACTGTATGAAAAAGGGACCTATACAGAAGTTGAATTTCAAACATACAGCTCGCAAATAATAGAAAACTTGATTTCCTCATACAAAAGTGGTGCCAATACCTGTTTCGAAATAAACACAAATGAAAACATAGATATCGATTTTGCTATTACCTTGGGTTTGATTTTAAACGAAATAATTACAAACACATTAAAACATAACCCTGGTCAAAAAAATTTAAAAATTGAACTAACTTTTGTGAAGAAAAATAACACGTATGAATTAAAGGTGTCAGATAACGGAAAAGGCCTTGATATTACTACTGTGCAGAAAAAAAACACATTAGGAATGAGGTTAATTTCAATTTTAACCAAACAACTAGAAGGAGAGTTACAAATAACATCTAAAAAAGACGAGGGAGTTACATATACTATCACAATTTCAATGAGCTAATACCACATAAAAATTGTTATTATGAAAAACATATTAATCGTAGAAGATGAATTGATTATAGCAGAGGACATTAAAACAACCATAGAAAAACTTGGGCATAATGTTATCGATATAGTTGTAAGAGCGGATAATGCTATTGAAATACTCAACTCCCATAAAGTAGATTTAATTTTGCTCGACATTACAATCAAAGGAGATTTAAACGGTATCGATTTAGCAGTAATAGTAAACCAACAGTTTAATGTCCCATTTATTTACCTCACATCACATGCTGACCCTAAAACAGTAACCAAAGCTATAAAAACAGCTCCTCAAGGATATGTGGTAAAGCCCTATAGCAATTCAGACCTATACACTTCAATAGCTTTAGCTTTCGAAAACGAAAAAGAGGAAACAATTACTTTTTTGGCCGATAAAGATAGTGATCACTTATTTTTAAAAATTGATGGAATGTATAAAAAGCTGTTTTATAAAGACATTCTGTATTTTAGAGCAGCAGGAAATTATGTAGAAGTGCATCAGAAATATAAAAAATATCTGATACGTCAAACTTTTAAAAAATTAAGTGAGTTAATTCCCGCATCTGTTTTTGTACAAACACATAAGTCTTATATTTTAAATAGAGAAAAAATTAGTTCGTTTAATACCAAACTCGTATATATTGACAAACAAGAGTTTTCGTTAGGAAGAACCTTTACAAAGAAGTTTATTGACAGTTTTACTCTTGGGTAAAAAGTGGTTTATCACAAGAAAAATGCAGTTGGTCACAAACACCTCTTTCACCTCTTTTTTTTCTAAGAAGAAAGTTAAATTTATGAACTATAATTTTATAAAACTTTCATCTAGAACACATGAAAAATATCATCAGCATATTTACAATCTTATCCTTCACTTTTCTCAACCAAACACATGCGTTAACTTTAACAAAAAACTGTTTAAACTTTCTAGCTAACGAAACAGACCTTGCAAAAAATACAACCGAAGAAACATTTGCCACTGGCGCAAATAAATTAATAAATAACTCTCCTACAGCTTCTTTAGTCCATACAGTTGCTGGGAATGTTGTGGATCTTGTACGCGAAAATGATGAAGTAACACTCACCGCTACATTTGATCATGATATTAATAGTGATTTCACAATGCTGATTTATGGAGAGGGTGCTCAAGTTTTTAATGGCGGTATGACAAGAATTTCCTCTACTGTGTACACCTATACTTACACAGTTGATAGTGGCTCAGGAGTCCAAAATTTCTATTTTGACAATGGACAAGATCTAGAAGGTAATCCAGTCACACCTGATCCTAGCTCTGGTGCTTCTATTTATCATAATCCATCAGTACTCAATTATAGCTATGAAAATTTTGAATTGAATAATCCAAATGCTGTAAAAATTAATATAATTTATTTGACCAATGACATTAACCTCATTACACTACCTGTAGACTCAAATGGTGAAGAATGGGGCATGGCACAAGTAGAAGAGTTAGTAACAGAATCAAATACAGCCTTTAATGAGTTATATGATGCTTCTAATTGGCCTGGTTTTGAATTAGGACGTATCACAAAAGCCTACAACCTTACCCATCATAACACTAGTAATCCTCATGGCGTACTATATGACATAAGTACACAGCCCGTTGCTCAAAAAGACTATTTAAATATAGTAATTGTAACAGTTAATAGACAAGAGTCAAATGTTGCTGGTACTACATTTCAAGGCGCCAGCACACGGGGTCCTAACGGAGCTACTTTAGTCTTGTCTTCCGTTGATGAGGGATATGTAACCACTCATGAAATGGGTCATGTAATTGGTTTGCCTCACTTACAAGGTGATAGTTGGCCACCTTATCATATGAACTTTAATTTTCAAGACGGAAGCACTATGGGTTTTAGCACTCTCAATCATAGCCGACCTGAAGGGCATTACCTAGGTACTTGGAAAAGTGATAGTTTCGATGTTTTAACTGATTTATCAGGGTTGTTTGCTCAAAACGTTAGTTTATATTTATCAAAGGCCACAACAACTTTTAAAACTCCAACTTTCGGTGCCCTTTCTTCAAAACTTTTTAGAAGTTGGTTAATTACCAATGAGTATATTTCAGACAGTTCCCCAGATACAAATTATATAGGACATGACACCTCAATTAGTATAGCAAGTGATTGGGAGAGTGAAGGGATTAATGAATTTTCTTCTCTTAGTACCCAAACGTTTCCTAAAATAGTTACTTCTCAAAACGAAAACAATAATTATGCTGCTGTTAGTTTTCTAAATGAAACAACTAGTCAGTTAAGTTACAGTTATAGAGACAACAATAGTGTATGGGGGCCAGTAACCACAATTCAGGGAGTTGACGGTGAGTTTCATGCTTCTGAAATGGCGATGAATTCTATTGGTGATGTTATCATCATAACAGAAAATTGGCAAGCAGATGTAAGCGGAGGTACAGACGGATCGATCAAGGTATTTTCAAAAAATATTGATGATGCTTCTTGGACAAATTCATTGGTTATATCTGATCCTGTGTCGGGTGATTTAAGAAATAATCGTGCAAAAGTAAGCATTAATAATACTGGGAATTCGGTTGCTGTATGGTTGCAAAGAGACAATGACAATTCAAATATTATTTTTAAAGAACGAGTAGCGGGTACCTGGTCTAGTGCCACAGTTCTAAGTCTTGACGGGAGTAAGAATGAACTCCCTTCTATTGCTTATAACAACAATGGTGACGTACTTGTTTCTTGGCAACAATGGAACACCTCCACTCATCAATATGAAGTAGTAGGGAAATTTAGAAATGGAGTAACCAACAGTTGGTCTTCTTTAGAAAGTTATGGAAATCCAGACTCAGCGGCTGGCTTTTCGCAAGTAGCACTAGATGCCGATGGGAATGCTCTTGTGTATTGGAGACAAGCAGGATTTCCTCAGGATGTGAATGAGTATATACCTAAACCACGCACAGCATATTTAAATGTACGATACCGTAATTTTAATGGTACACTTGAAGAAACAGTTCAATTAACTCCCACGGAAGAAGATGCTTTTAACGGAGTAACCGAGCAGAATGAAAACAGAGTAGTATTCTTAGAAGATGGCACTGCAGCAGTAACTTGGTGGGTTAACGATGGCACAAATCCTAGTACGATTTACAGTTCAGCGATGCCAAGCAAAAATATATGGACTACCCCTGTTGCATTGAGTAATAGTGGGCATAATGCAACCTTATCTAAAATCACCACGGGTAACGAAGGTGATTATTCTGTAATATGGCAAAGACCAGATGGGTTAAACACCAGAATTCAAACACGAACCTATCACGCTTCTACATCCAATTGGTCTGCTATTAGTACTTTATCAGATTCTAATAACGATGCTATCTGGGGTGATATTGCTTCAGATGGAGACAATCAATTATCCGCAATATGGGTTCGAAATGATGGCACAAAACTTATTCCTGAAGTTAAAAGGTTTTCTTTAAACCCTTTTATTACAGAAACAACTATAACTCCCGATAATAGCTCTATTTCAGTAAGTTTTAATGAAGCGGTTTACAATGCAATTGGAGCTACTGGAGCCTTAGAAGCTAACGATTTTACCTTATCTATTACTGGCGGTACTGCTACCCTAGCAAGCACAACACCAACAAGTATTTCGAATAATGAAAACACATATACCTTAGGTGTTTCTTTTACAGGAATTCCAGATGGAACAGAAACCCTAACCGTTGTTCCCGCAGATAGTGGAGTTATATTTGACAGTGGTGACAATGCAGCCAGTACTTCACAAAACAATAACAGCGTTGCCTTGAATGACATGACTTCTCATACAGCATCGCTTGTATATACGATTAATGGCTCTTCTGTAAGCTCCGTAACAGAAGGAGATGAGGTACTCATTACCGCTACTTTTAATCAAGAAATTGAAGATAACCCTATCGTTCAAATTTCTGGTTCTGGTGTAAATAGTATCTCTGCGAGTAACATGACCAAAGTGAATAATAAGGAGTATACTTATAGTTGGACGGTTACTACTGGTTCTGGAGTGCAAAATTTTGAACTAGAAACAGGAATAAATTCAGAAGGTACGGTTATTGCCGCCACGCCTAGTTCGGGTGCAACAATTATTGTAGTGAACAATATATCACCCACAGCAACATTTAACTATACTATAGCAACACCCATTGGGCCTCAAAATGCTGAAAGTAGTGTGAATGCTGCAAAGGAAAATGATGTAGTTACTATTACTGCACTTTTTAGTGAGGCTATGGCAGATTTTCCTAGCGTACAAATATCAGGCACTGGAATGGAAACATTTAACCCTATTAACATGACCAAAGTAAGTAGTACAGAGTACACTTTTAATTGGAGGGCTGTCTCTGGTGATGGAATACAAAACTTCACCCTAGGGACAGGAAAAGATCTAAGTGGAGATGTTATTACGCCAACTCCAAGCTCAGGAGCAAGTATCATAATAGATAATACCCGACCAACGGTAGGACTTGTCTATACTATCGATGGCACTGAAGTAAGTGCCGTAAAAGAATTAGATGAGGTACTCATTACCGCTACTTTTAATGAAGCCATTTCAGATGACGGAATAAAAATTAATGGGTATGGTTCAACTACGGTTCCTTTTTCTGATATGACCAAAGTGAGTACTACGGAGTATACTTATTTATGGACAGTAGGTGTTGGCCAAGGAAATACAGATTTTGGGTTAGGATATGGAACTGATACTGTAGGGAATGAAATTACAAACGATTATATGACAGGAAGATCTATTCTTGTAGACAATTCTTCACCAACAGCCCTCATTGATTGGGAAGGTGTTACAACTTTAGCTCCTGGAGAGGTAGTAACAGTTTACATCACATTTTCTGAAGAAATGGCAAATAGCCCAGTACCAAAAATATTTGGCTCTGGAGCGAATACAATCGCTCCTACTGATTTGGTTCAACATTATTTGAACACTTATAAATATATTTGGACTGTTGGAGAAAATACAGGAACACAGACTTTTTCTGTGTCTACCGGAACAGATCTTGCAGGAAATGTAGTTGAAGAAACACTTACCTCGGGTGGGTCTATTCTTATAGATATTCTTCCTACAACTGCGCTTAGTTATACCATCAATGGTACTGCAGTAAGTAGCACCGTTAAACAAGGAGATGAGGTACTCATTACCGCCACCTTTAACAAAGATATGGCAGATAGCCCTGTAGTACAAATATATGCTGAAGGACTAAACGAAATGTCTCCCTCTGATATGACTAAAATTAATAGTACATCATATACCTATACAATTACAGTAGGTTCAGGAAATGGCAATCAATATTTTAGAATGGCAACCGGAACAGACCTTGCAGGAACGCTTATTGAGACATACCCTACCTCTGGTGAAACTCTTATAATAGATAACACCCCACCTACAATTACATTACTAGGTGATCCTACAGTGAACATTGAAGTTGGAGCCATATATACTGATGCAGGTGCTGATGCCGATGACAATGTAGATGGACCTGTAATTACAGATAATATTGTAGCTGTTTCTACTGTTAATACAAGTGTTATAGGAAACTATACAGTAACTTATAATGTTAGCGATGCTGCAGGAAATGCAGCAACACAAGTAACAAGAAC
>Ga0209196_1001431_pt1 | contig 16874 bp, 20 predicted proteins | sample COGITO_mtgs_1105_5_FD_184801 | JGI IMG/M metagenome (GOLD analysis project Ga0209196, IMG submission 184801) | Pelagic marine microbial communities from North Sea - COGITO_mtgs_110509 (SPAdes) (version 2) | ecosystem: Environmental > Aquatic > Marine > Epipelagic ... | reverse complement strand
GGGGGGGGGGGGAACCTTATCCAGGTACATTATATATATAAATATTATTTTAATATTTGAGGAAACAGTTTTCTTCAGCTTTTGTGTTTTTAAATTTCTAAATCATTTTCTTTTGAACCGGTAATTTTTTATTAAATTGATTTTTTTTTTACCAAATACATATTCAGTATCCAAAAATACCAAGTCCAAAAAAAGTAACAAATCCAAAAAAATCATGTCAGTTTTCGTTTCGTTATACAATTATTTTACTAATTTATTCACAAGTGTTGAACCAGAAGAACATTATGCCGTTGATGTATGGCATGGTGGCAATCAACATATCGACGAGTTCTATGAAATGGGTAAAGGTGGTGAAATTGATTATAGTAAGAAAGTTGAAATGAGACTGGAAATTCCAAAATCTGGCACGATTCTCGACGTCAAAAAAGAGTTGATTAATCACATTAAGTATTTAGAAAATACCAATTCTGTTCTTCGACTTGCTACTTTCGGGAAAAATTTGAAAAACAATGAGCCACTAACTGGGCTAGTGGAAAATGAAAAATTAACATTATTTATTATAATACCTAACTGGTAATGGTTGAATGAAATTTATGAAATTTATGAAATTTATGAAATTTATGAAATTAAATTTGTTAAATTGAATTTAATTTCTTTTTTTCATTATCAGTCATACCGGGAATCTCATATACTAAAATGAACTCTCAAAATACAAAGAAATATACCTACAACTGGAAAAATACCGATTCTGGCAGAGTGCTTTTCAGGCGTCAAGTCGAAAAAAACGGCGACGGGTGGAAGTATGTCGGTGACTGGGTTCAGTCATCATTAAAAGAATCTGCAGAAACAACAACGTGTATCTCAAGGCGGGTGCCAGACAAACAGAACGCTCCGAGAAAAAAGAAAATCCCACTACCGGCAGGACGGGATGAGAGAGGTCGTTTACTAATGCCTTGTTCTAATGAAGAACTGACTTTTAAATATGAAAGTCTTTGTTGTGATGTTCAAAATATTTCAAATGCAATTGAAGGATTGACCGATAGTTTCTCGAAACTTCTATTGAAAAAATACAGAGAAAAAATTATCGAGGAAAAAAAAAAAATGTTTCAACTCTACATTGCCAGTATTAAATTGAATTTTCAATTAGATTCCAATTTAATATATCTAAACAATGTTGTCAGAAAAAATTAAAGAATATACCGGATTAGTAGCGAAGTTTTTGGGAATTATTCTCCTAACATCAACACTGCACTGGATTTGCATTCAAATTTATGTCTCCAATTGCATTTCCAGTTCATTCATCGGTATTATAACTAATGTATTCACCCTTGGCTCACCATTTTGCCAATTTATAAACTATGCACAGTATGAATTATCAAAACATTACATCACCATTTGGACAGGCGCCGCAGTTGGGCTTATAACCTGGTTTGCTTCAAAAGCAAAATAAATATATTAAATTGAACATATAAAGCCTTTTTTTTATTATTGTAACTCACCTTCTTTTTATAAGAAAACCTATAAACTATTTTACAAAATGTCTACTATTCAAAAATGTGAAAAAGGTATTGTCGCCGTGAAAAAATGGATGAAACTTTTTGGAATTCATGAAAAATCTTACCAACAAGAAGCAATTCGCTGGGCTATTCTCAAGGAGCTGGGCTTCTATGAAAAATCACCCGGTCTATGTGTTCCAACTGGTAAATCTGGTTTAATTGCAGATGAGATGGGTCTGGGCAAGACGATTATGATGCTTGGGACATGGGTCGGTAATTTCAAAAAAAATACATTGATTGTTGTTCCATCTGCTCTGTTGAATCAATGGGATGAACTTATTTACAAATGGCTCGGTTTTCATCCATTTGTATTTCGGGGGCATTCTGCAAGGACACCTATTGAAGAAATCAAAAAACATTATATAGTTCTTACTACTTATGGAATGATTTCTACAAGGAAAAATAAACAAAGTAGAAATGGGAGTCTTCCCGGAAAATGGAGCTCACCATTATGGGATGTTAAATGGGACCGCGTCATGTATGACGAGGCGCATCATTTGAGGAACGAAAAAAGTAATAAACATAAAGGGGCTGCTAATTTGAAAAGTGATTGTCAATGGTTTATGACTGGAACACCAATTCAAAATTCCGAAAAAGATTTAATTTCGCTCTGCAAGTTAATTGGTATTTGGGATGAAATGCGTGAAAATCCAGCAGATGTTGTTAAAATTTTGAAACCGTATGTTATGATGCGGTCGAAAAAAGATGTCGGTTTGAAATTGAAACCATTCGAAGAGCAAATTGTTAGAATCATTGATTATGATTCGAAAGAAGAAAAAGAATTATTGCGTGAAATTCATTCTAAATTGGGATTTACAAATGTCACTGTTGAAAATGTAAATGAAGTTATGGGGTTTTTGGGAGGCGAATCACAATTACCGATGCTTACCAGAGCTCGTCAAGCCTGTGTTTATCCGGGAATTATTACTGATTATTTCGATAAATTGAAAACAATCGGAACTATTCCCTCAAAATGTGAAAATTTGAAAAATAATACGAATACGAAGATTCGCATGATTTGCGAACAAATTATTAAAGAGAAAAATGAAGGTCATAATTCTCTCGTGTTTTGTCATTATGTTCAAGAAATGGAAATTATAAATAAAATATTAAAAGAAAATCTCGAAGTAAAAATGCTGAATGGAAAAACATCGGCAAAAGACCGTAAATTAATACCGACATTAACGCCAGATGTTTTGATGGTGCAGGTGCAAAGTTGTTGCGAAGGATTAAACTTACAACAATTCTCTTCTGTGTTTTTCACAAGTCCGCATTGGAATCCAGCTGTTGAAGACCAAGCTATTGCCAGAGCTCATAGAATAGGCCAAAAGAAAAGAGTAAAAGTTTTCAAATATATTACTGCTGGACTGGGAGCGAGGGATGAAGGTCTTGATTCCGGGACATTAAGCCTTGACCAATATTGTATGCAAGTTCAAAACAAAAAACGTGAAGCCATGAAGCAATTTCAAAAGGAAAATAAACGCATGCCAGAATAATTATATCCATTGCTTTGCCCATAAACAATCTTTATATTTGTCGTTTTCATCGATGTAGTCTATATTTTTTATTTTCAATGTTTTACCATAAATATCTTTATTAAAATCATGTATATGACATTCTACATAATTTGTCCCGTTGCTCAATATTGTTGTTTTCCCATGCTGCGACATACCATTAAAAACACCACATTCCATCGGTTTTTTTAATTTCATATTTGCTGTGCGATAACCATAGTTGCGCGATGTGCCATCCCCTTTTATAACCTTTCCACTTATAGAAGAAACTAAATTTTCAATATATTTTTTACGAGAGACAAACAATATTATACAACAAATTATTAATAACTTGATAAATTTCATTTATATATTAGATGGAAAAATTTAAAATTTTTAAGTTATATATTTGTTATTTTATTATTCTTTCATTTTAGTCATGATTGCTTATTTATTTTTTTTGTTTGTTTTTTTGTTTTTTTTATTGATTTTTTTATTGATTTTTTTTTTTTTTTTTATTTATTTTTTTATTGATTTTTTTTCTTTGTTTCATGTTTTTATATAATAAAATTGAGAAACCTATAATTTATAAAGATTTGAATATTCAAAATTTAAAAAAATATAATATAAAAAATTTGATAAAAAATTATGGATTGGTAGATATTTATGTTAGTCATTCTAACTCTAAAGATATTGATATGGATGGCAATATTAAAAAAATGAAGATTCATGAATTTTGTAAAATTATGAATGATGATACGGAATGGTATTTTAAAAGTGAGGATGAATATGATTTTTTAAATATTATAGGTATTAAAAATGTTGTTATGAAAGAATTTGATAAATTATTTGATAATTATTCCAATGTTTTATCCAAGGATTGTTCTTTTTGGTTGGGTGGTAAAGGTTCGACAACAGGGTGGCATACAGACATTGATGATTTATCTTATTTATATGTCATCGAAGGTAAAAAAAAAATACATTTTGCATCACCAAAATTTAATGAAAATATGTATGAAAAAAAAATATTCACTAACGCTGCCAGATGGAGCGAAATAGATTTCAAAAATGTAGATTATCAGAAATATCCCAAATTCAAGGATGTTAAAATCGAGACTTATATATTAAATTCTGGCGACGGGATTTTTATACCGAAAAATTGGTGGCATTGTGTAGAAAATATGGACGAAACTGTTGCGATAACTTATAAAATTTTTAGATATCAATATTTATATTCGAAGCTTTGTGAATCTTGGAGAGAATTTCATTCAAAAAATAATGGTTACAAAATTTATGATTTAAATGAAATAATCAAACAAAAAATACCAAGTGAGGATTTAATAAAAATGAAAGAGCTCATAAACAAGAACAACGAATTAAATTGATATTTTTCTATATATTTGACCCAAATTCAAAAGCAAACAAAAGTTAATCAAAAGTTAATCAAAATGTTCAGTAAAAAATCAATTGTATCCTCATTATTTATGGTGTTCTTTTTGGGATTTTTCATTACTAAAACAGTTGCTAAAGACGACGATGATAATATTGCAGCCGAAATTGCTGCAGATTTAATGATTGGTGTAGGTATCGCCATTTGTGAAGAATTTGTGATATGTAAATCTTTCATGCTAATGATAACCTTTATTTTCGTAATTATATTACTTATTGGGATATGTGCAGGTGAAATAACCTGTACTGACCTTTGTAATGGTCGAAATGCCCGGCGTGGTATAACAGCCACTGCTGGTTATAGATTAGTTCGTATTTACAGGTAAGTTCGTATTTACAGGTAAGTTCTCACAGGTAAGTTAAAAAGATAATAAATTGAATATTTTTTTTATTTAAAAGCTGATAAGTATTCCAAATAAAACTAATTTCAAAAAAAAATGTCTTCACATATACTTGACAAACTTGAAGCTTTAAAATCAAATGAAATCAAACTGAAAGAAGAACGACGAGTTCTCGAAGAACAACTTGAACTGGAAATTGAGAAAAAGAGAAGAATGAAACTGGATGGAACCTTAACCAAAATGGAAGTTCAAGTTGATGCCCTTGCTGAAAATTTTAAAGGTGATTTAATGCCTGACAATCGTATACTTGTATACAGATTTGGTAAACATAATTTCACGAGAAAAGAAATTCAAGAAATTGAATCGGCAAGGAATGGGAGATCTAAAAACCTTATTACATTGGAGAAATTCAAAGATAATTTAAGTAAAATAGATGAATGGATGAATGAAGGTTTTTCGATTGAAGAAAGGATACATAGCATCAGTTCATTTTGTGGGAGACCCACTGGATTAATAAAAATACCAGATGATATAAAAATTTATAGTGATTTTGTTCCATTATTCAGAACAATGATAGGAATAATGGAGAAGCAACAAAGAGATATCGATGAACTAAAAAGATAATTTTAAAATATAAATTGAATATTTTTTTTATGTAAAAGCAGATAAGTATTCCAAAAATATAAATTTTAAAAACTAATTTCAAAAAAAATGTCTCCAAGCTACGTAACATCTCGAAGTGACGCAAGAACCATTGCTATGTTGAGAAGAAAACTAGCTGCTGCTGAATCTTGCATAGCCTATTATAAAAATGGGATGGTTGATATATGTGAATTTGTTGAAGATACAAACATTGGAGACGAAAACGATGTTGTTGTTTCGAATAATTTTGTTATTACGAAATGCGAAGAAATGCTGACCGTTTCTGTTAATAATGTTCACCAACAAAATGATAATATTATCGATTTAGTGAGCGCCGATGACATGTCCGACCTGGATAGCGCTGATGACATGCCCGACCTGGATAGCGCTGATGACATGCCCGACCTGGATAGCGCTGATGACGAAGAATACGATGGTGAAGAAACCGAAGAAACAGAAGATGAAGAAACCGAAGAAACAGAAGATGAAGAAACCGACGTCGAAGAATACGATGACAATGAATACGATGACAATGAATACGATGACAATGAAGAAACAGATGAAGAAGATGAAGAAGACGAAGAAATGCCTGACTTGATTGATGATTTTGATGAAATAAATAATATAATCTTTTCGATTATCCAACAAAATGGTGATATTGTTAATCCAAATAACGAACAAAATAATTCTGTTCTAATATAGTTGAAAATTGTATATAAATTGTATTAAATGTATATTGTATTAAATGTATATTGTATTAAATGTATATTGTATTAAATGTATATTGTATTTTAAATTGATATTTTTTTTTATATTATTTGTCATTATAAATAATAATGTCTATCCTGTTTCTTGAAATTATTAGCATTTGGTTGTTGTTAATTAGTTTTATTAAAAACATCGGTAATTGGAAAAAAAATGTATTTTCTACGTTTGTATTCTGTTTCCTAGGTTATCATTTCTTGGATAATGTATCAAAATATAAAGATTTAACTGTATTTTCATCAGGAAGTCCTCTCTGCACTTCTTATGATGAGGGTGGTGGTGTCTGTTTTTATTATGACGCATTGTTTGTTTTTATGATTGGACAAATTCTCTGGTCATACAATGCAATGTCAGAACTTAAAATTGGATTGGAAACAAAAGATGTCATTTATTATACAATTCATACAATTCCCGTTTTTGGATTAATTTCTGGAAACCTTGTTGCTTGGGACTTAAAAACTCAATTATCCGTTGATTTGGGTTTGATTACTGTTTGCATCTTAAATGGAGATTTAAATTTATTCTCGTGGATTTGTTTCTTTGAATCTAAAAGATTTGAACAATTTGACCGTAGCAATTTCAATCACGTTCGTAGAAACATTGAACATTACGATTCTGCCGCTGACGATTCTGATTACGATCCTGCCGCTGACGATGCCGACGATTCTGCCGATGCCGACGATTCTGCCGATGCCGACGATTCTGCCGATGCCGACGATGCCGACGACCTTGCTGTCGACGACACTAATGAAAGTATGCCAACTAAACAAATGTAAACGGTGAGACTATTAAAAAAAATTTGAAACTATAAATTGTTAAATTGAAATATTTTTCGTAATGTTATATTTTTTTTATAACGATGGCGGAAACTTTATTTTATCACCAAGTTAATGCAATCATTAATTGGTTTGTTATTATAGTTTTAATAATTTATGGATTACAATGTATTTTTATGATATTTCTTACACTATTTCTTAAAATACGGAATAAGATTTTAAGAAATTGTTGGAGTCTTTAACAAATTATGATGGATATGAAACTAATGAAGATTTGGTCTATGATAAAGACGAATGAATTTGTTCTATTTCTAACTTGGATTGTTCCAAATATAAATTGAATATTATTACCGTTTTTTCTATTAATAACAATATCATGTCCTCAAATATGACAAAACGTCTTATTGTTTATCCAAACTTTTTTTTGGAACAAAAGAAGAAAAAGAAGAAAAAGACAAATAAAGTTGCCCCATTAAGGTTGACTCGTCAAATATCAAGAAGAAAAATAAAAAAAACATTTGCAGAAGCTGCAATTGAAAGAATTAAAAAATTAAGGAAAAAATTAAATTTGGAAAAAAAAAGAAGAACAGAAAAAAATGGATGTTTTTTTGAAAACGAAATATTAAATGAAAAAAAATTCAAATTTCTAAAAAAACATATACAAAATGAAGAAATTAAAATTAATAAAGAAATGAGTTTTAAAAACAGAATTCGTTTGCCACGGAGACGTAATTAATATAATATATATATATGAATGATGTTTTAATTAAAAATGAAATTATTAGAAATGTCGATGAGTATAGGAAAAATAACGACAAAAACAATGATAAAATATATAAAAAAAATAGCCTTCGAAACTATCTTATAGGTGATTCATTGAATGAAGATGATATTTCACGCGATGACGACTGTTTAATATGTTATGATGTGAGGGGTTTATCGCCAATTGTGAAATGTAGTATTTGTTCAAAGTTTGTTCATTACAAATGTTATAAAAATTTTTCAAAAAAAAATAGTTATTATAAGATGAAATGTATCCAATGCGGAACTAGAAGTTTGAAATTTACTAAAAAATGGTGGCAATGTTGGAAATGTTGGTAATGTTATATCTACTTTTTTTTATGCCTATTTTGTCGTTGTTCTGCCATTTTTGCAAATAACTCCCGGCGCTTTACTTTATCAATAGGTTTTTGTGTTGTTTCTTGTGTTTCTTGTGTTGTATTTTGTATTGTATTTTCTATTTCTTGTTGTGCTTTTAATGTATCAAGGGTGTTTCCATATGCATATTGCCAAGTAATATTATTTTCAAAAATCCATTTATCTATATTGATTTGAAGAATTATGTTAAATTTATCTACATTAATTGTTGGTGGTTTTAATTCATTACACCATAATATAAATTCATACTGATTTTCTTCATTTATTGTGTTATATTCCGGTGATTCCATTTATATATTTTTATATATTTTTATATATTTTTATATATTTTTATATATTTTTTGGTAAAAAAATATATAAAAATATGTAAAATCAATTTATATAATGTTTAATGTTGTAAAACAATTATATCTTCGAAAAATAAACGCTGTAAAAAATATTAAATATGTTAATTTTTTAAAACATAACTGTTTGGTTTGTAAAACTATTCTTGGAGAGAATTTTCATAAAAAAAGTTATGGTAATTTTTGCCATTCCTGTCATTATGCTTCCGGGGCAGTAGAAGAATATCATTATGAAATGTTCTTTTGGTAATGTTTTAAATTTTTTTATTAAAAAATTTAAAACATTAAATTGACTTTTATTAAATCATATAAATTTTTAATGTAAAAATATATATTTAATAAAAAAGCTTAAGAACAAACCAAGAATTTTAGTATAATGAACTCAAAATTAACAACTTATTCCCCTTTATTTCATAATAATACTGTAAACATCAATGATGTTTGGTTTGAATCTCATAAGTCTCTTTTACAACAGCTCTGTGTTCAACTTGGACAACCCGAAAAAATCGCAGAAATGATGGAAAAGTTTTTAGGTCAAAAGTTAAAAATGAAAGCTTTTAAGGACCCAAACAGACCGAAGAGAGCTCGTTCAGCATACTTTTACTTTTGCGATGACGAGAGAGGCGGTGTCATTAAAAAACATAGAACCGCCGCTAAAAAGAAAGAGAAGAAAGGCGGTGATGGTAAAATTAATATGGGTGATGTTGCGAAAGAGGTAGCCAGTATTTGGAAAACTGTTACTGAAGAATCTAAAAAGAAATATTTAGATTTGGCTGAAAAGGATAAACAAAGATATACTTCTGAAATGTCTATGTTCAATGAAAAAAATGGCAATTAAGAACTTTTGGGAAAAGTTCGACAAAACATGAACTTTTGGGAAAAGTTCGACAAAACATGAACTTTTGGGAAAAGTTCGACAAAACATGAACTTTTGGGAAAAGTTCGACAAAACATGAACTTTTGGGAAAAGTTCGACAAAACTAAAAAATTATTTATTTTTTAATAAGTTTTTTATTTTTTAATAAGTTTTTTATTAAAAAACTTATTAAAAAATAAAAAACTTATTAAAAAATAAAAAACTTATTAAAAAATAAAAAACTTATTAAAAAATAAAAATATAAAATGTTGTTTGTTTATATTATTAAAGAATATGTCTGAATTGGCTGATATTGAACAAAAATTTCAATTTGGCACCTCTGCTAAATTTGATTTTGACATAAGAAATTATGATATTAATGACATGATGAACATATTAAATATTAGTGGTGACCCAAGTAATTTAAATTATTTTTCTGTTAAAAAAAAGACAAATAGTGTTATTCAAAAATTACGTGAAGATGAAAATCTCTCCAGTGAGATGAAAGATAAGTTTGAAAGTTTTTTAAAAGCTCTCGAGTTTTTTTTAGTTTATAAATATAATGTCAAAGTTGATAATTATGTAATGGATAAGAAAAAAATAGACCCCAGTAAATTATTAGCCAATGTTAAAGTCAACGATGGTAGAGGTGGAGGCGGTGGAGGCGGTGGAGGCGGGGAAATGGTATCTGTTAATACATACAGAAGAAATATTGTAAAAAGACAATTAAGTTTTGATACCAAGTTTAGGCCAAATTATTTTAAATCTTCACCCGCTAATTTTAAAATGGTATTGGCAACCCCACTGAAAAATGTAATTGCTATGAGACTCATTTCACTTGAGTTTCCCAATGTTGTTTATGATATTGACGCTACTTTAGGCACCAATGAGTTTTCTGTCATTTATCACCCTGATAATAATACTGATTTTGGTGGTGTTGGAAATGAAGATATAAATGATGTTGGATATACTGCAGCGGAAGAGAGGAGAGTAAAATATGATATAAAACAGGTTGGTCGTAAAGTTGGTGGCGTAGGTGGACAGACTGGAACGGGTGATGGTTCAAATACAGGAACGGCAACTGGCGAACCAACAACTCTCAATAGCGCAGATGGTGATACTACAATAGGTTGGGAAGCAAAATATAAACTTCCATCTGGAAATTACCAATCAAATACTATAACCGCCGCCTTGAATAATTTTATTATTGATGACAAAATTGTGTTTAGTATTGATACAAAAACAGGTCGTACCGTCATTAGCACTGATATTTCTGGTTCTGGTATTGCCGGTGATTTAGATGCTGATGCTACTTTTGACCTGGATTTCACTAACACTGTTGAGCCAAATATACCGATAACTAAAAATCTTGGTTGGAAACTAGGTTTTAGACAAGTAAAATATTCAGGTTCGACTACGTATATTAGTGAGGCACCTATTGATTTGGGTGGTCAAAAAGTATTGTTCTTCTGTATAGACGACTATAGAACAAATGTTTGTGAAAACGTTAGTATTGTTTATGAAAACTCTTTTATGAATAGGAATATTATGGCGCGAATACCGTTGCGACAAGGTAAATTTGTAGTTGTATACGATGATGGTTCAGATAATATTCGAAAAAGTAGAGAATATTTTGGTCCTGTTAAAATAGATAAATTGCATTTTACTTTGATGGATGAATATGGTATTGAAGTAAGACAAGGATATAGTGATTTCTCTTTTGGGTTAGAATTCGATATATTATATGAAAAGTAAAATATATGAATAGTAATTTGGATAATGATAGTGTTACTAATGGTGTAAATAAATATGGAAGAATTTTTAAGATAAATTACGATGATGAATTTGAAAAATTTAATGGTGGTTCCTGTTGTGTTTCAGGTGGTGATTGGTATTGTTTAAATAATAATGGTGATAAAATGGAAGTAAAAAAAGATGAATTAAATGTTTATCATTTAGAATGTTTGGAAATATTGTCTCTGGAAAATTGGAATAAATGTTTTCGTTTAAATAAAGTGCGTAAAATTATTGATATAAATTACCCATATTTCGGTGAAATATGCTGTGATTTGCAGAAATCTTTAAAGGGAACATTGAATTTTACAGGCAATAGTTTTACAAATGAACCTCTTATCCCAGGTGATTTAGAAACTTATTATTTTCAATATATGGCGCAACAATTATTTGGTTCTCATGTTGCTTTCCATGGTTTCCAAAATTTAGCAGAAATAAAAAAAAAAATTTCATATATCCCAAAACAGATTATTAAGGTTCTTCAGGAGAGAAAAATACTTAAGGAATTTTATAAAATATTTGAATCACGTAAAAATTTAGAAAATAATTTAGAAAATAATTTAGAAAATAATTTAGAAAATAATTTAGAAAATAATTTGGAAAATAATTTATTTGAAAAGGGTGATGTTTTAGAGGTTTCTATTTTTTTTAAGAAACCTGAATTAGACATACATTCACCAAGTGATAATTTAGCAAATAATTTCAAATCTATTAAAAATAAATTCTTCATTAAAGATAGTTTGTGGAAGATTTATTTTATCTTACTATAACTTTTAAAAAAAGTTTAACAAAAACTTTTTTTAAAAGTTTGTTTTTGATAAACTTTTTTTAAAAGTTTGTTTTTGATAAACTTTTTTTAAAAGTTTGTTTTTGATAAACTTTTTTTAAAAGTTTGTTTTTGATAAACTTTTTTTAAAAGTTTGGAATAAAAAATTATATTTAGTATAATTATAAGATGAAAGTTGATTTACAAATTCCGTTATTATTTGATATCTCTGCTGGAGGTATTGTTTTTGGTGAAACCGTTACCGACACTGATTTGTTTGATGCTCATTTAAATTTTGAAGTTACCGGTAACAGTGGAACTGCTCTTGTTGATGAATTTAAGAAAATTATGTATGCTGACCCTTCTGAAAATGATGTCAGTGGTGTTCTTTTCTATTCCACCACCGATAACTTAAGTACTTCGATGGGTGCTCAAATTTCTTACGCCATTTTAGGAAGCGATGCTACTCTTATTCAGCCTTCGGCTACCGGGACTTCAGATGCCAGTGGTAATACTGGTACTGATGATTCCCACAAGGCGAGATACATGACACCGGGTATTCCCTTACCTAACTATGGTAAAACAACGAAAGAAGCAGTGGCATCAAACGACACCACGCAAAAATATTACACTTCCGCTCTCGTTGATGCAGGTGGTTCATCTTTTGGACGTATTATGATTCGTCTTTTGGCAACCCATCTCATGGGACACCCATTTGCACAGTCTTTCATTGCAAACGAAAGTTCAATTATTTCTGATATTTCCAATACTAATATTACTTCACAACTTTCAACCAGATTATTGAAAAACGATATTACTATGTTTGCCGATGGTTTTACTATGGATGGTAGCAATAAAGTGCCCAATAATATTGCAACTGCAACTGCTGATGGAACAAGATACAAAGCACAAAAATCTGCCGGTATTAGAAATCAAATCTTACAGAGTATTTACGAAGCTCTTTTGGGAACTGCACCTGAAAGATTTGACCTTTCGGGCAATGATGCAGGCGCTGATGTAAGTGGTGCTGATGTAAGCGGTGGTACTGATTTTGATTATGGTAATCTCGACCCATCCCAATGTCGTCCAAGAACATTACCATTCCGTGCCAACGATTCTATTTCATTTTACTTTAGACCACGTGTTAGACTTGGAATTGATGAATCGGTAGGTGGTTCCGGTGCTGAATATGGTAATGACGACCTTAGTGGTGTCGGTCAAGGTGCAGCTGGTACGGCTACTACATCAACAATTACGAATATGTTCTTTAATCCAAGACACAGATGGATTGCTCATTCTGACGCTGCGCATGTAACACATGGTGCAGCAACTACACCAGCTGCCGCATTTGATGCCGGAAATCATATTGATACTTATGCTGATACAGGTCAAACGAATTTACCTGCAATTACCATGACAGGAACTGACCTCGTTCTAGGCAAATCTTCAGGTGAGGCAGGTTATGCTGGTGAAGTCGGTACTGGAACTGTTTTTGATGGCCATTGCTGGAAAGTAAAAGTTATAATGACTTAAATATTAAAAAATATATTATTAAAAAATATATTTTTTTTAATAATATATTATTAAAAAATATATTTTTTATATGTATTAGTAATGGTTAATATTAATATTCCTTTATTGTTTGATATATCCGCTGGTGGAATTATTTATAGTGAAGCCGTTTCTGCAATAGATGTTTTCGATTCTCATTTAAAATTCCAATTATATGGCGATTCCAGTGCAGGATTAATTGATGAATTTAAGAAAATTTTATATGGTGACGCGGCCGAAAACGATGCTAGCGGTGTTCTTTTTTATACAAGTGACTCTACTGATTTGGCAACAACTTTAGCAAATATTATTTCTTCGAAAATTTTAGGAGAAAATTCAAAACTTATACAACCTTCTCTCCAAACAACAGATGGGTCTGGTAATCTTATTGACAATTGGTGGGTCAAATATAAACCCCCCGGTATCCCGCTGCCAAATTATTCCGCCAACTTTGATTCTTTGGGGAGAAGCGATGGTCCTAATCCTACAAATAATACAGGTTATGACGTCACAGGACAAAATTATCATACCAAAGGTATTACCGACGGGACAGGCACATCTTTTGGTAGAACTCTTATTCGATTACTGTCTACACATCTTATGGGGCATCCATTTGCTCAAGGATTTTTAGCAAATGAAAGTCAAATTATTAGAGATATTTCAAATGCAAATACTGGCGAACAACTTAAGGAAAGATTGTTAAAAAATAATCCTGAATTATACACTGCACATGGTAGTGGTAATGCTGGTAAAGTTGACATTAGTAGTGTTAATATTGTTACTACACATGGTTCTAATAGTGAATATGATATTTTTGAACCAACCCTTAAAACAAAGGGTATTCGAAATGCTATTTTGCAATCATTATATGCCGGTCTTTTGGCCGCAGATACATCAAGATTTGATATGTCGATGAATGATGTCGGACTTGATGTTAGTGGAAATATTTTAACAGGTGGTGATGATTTTGATTCAGGGCATCCTACCATTTTTGATTCCAGTTACAACATCCCTAGAAGATTACCATTTAGACAAGGAGATACATTGTCTTTTTACTTTAGACCAAGAGTTAAATTAAATTGTGATTCTAATAATATTAGCGATTATACAAATGTTATTGCTTACGGTAATAATGACCTTAGTGGTGTTGGACAGGGAAGTCATGGGTTTTCAAGCAAAAAAGTGCAAGAAATGTTTTATCAACCTCGACATAGATGGATTGCACATCAAAATGCTGCGAAGGTTTATCAGTCTTCCGCCACTGCTGAAAACTTGGTTTCAGGTAATGGATATGATACATATGCTGGTGGAGTAGGTGATACTGTTCCAAATGTTCTTATGACCGGAACCGATTTACATAGTGATATGACCGTAGATGGTGTGACTTTGGGAACAGGTGACAGCACTATGTTTGATGGTCACGTCTGGAGAATTAAGATTCAACTTTAAGGGGACACCCCTTATGAACCCTTAAGGGGACACCCCTTATGAACCCCATATTTAATTTATATATTATATGTTGTGAGAGCAACATATAATATATAAATTAAATATAAATGAATTCAATGTTTACAAAGAGTTTCGAACCTTTATCTCAAAGTGAAAGAATAAAGAATAAAAGAAATAAAGCCATTTTTCAAGGTGTATCCAACTCAAATGATGTTTGTTTAGATAAAAATGGAAATATTAAGAATGCCAAGAATTACGAAAGCTTTATGAATACCGTTAATGGTTTTTATGAATGCAAAAGAAATGACATTTCAAATAACAGAGATTGTTTTAATACATATTTAGACGAAGGCACAGATAATTTCAGTGTTACTACATTTCAAGATGCCAGAAGTAATTTTATTGATTTTCAATTATATGATGAAAGTGGTGATGACGCTTCTATTGGAAGAAAAAATGTAAAGTCGAATCCCGATGGAACAAACAGTTTTCATACAAGTTTGGGTTCGGGTGATAAGAAAGATATTGGTATTAATACTGCAGCTAATATAACATATCCTTACGAAAAACCCGGATTATGCTCCAACTATCTTTTGCAGAAGGTCTCATATTTTGACCCGTCTGGAAATTTTGGGAAACATTTTGCAAAAGACATTAAGAAGTATTTCCCTCTTACAAAAATAGGAAATATTTAATACTTTTAATATTTTTTTGTAAAAATATTAAAAGTATTAAATATATACAATGGTAAATAAAGCGTTATTGATTGGTATTAATTATTTAACTAGTAATAAGTATAGATTACTTTCTCCCATAAACGATGTTAATATTATGAAAGATTTTTTAATAAATTATTTGAACTATCAAGAAGAAGATATTATTATATTAAGTGATTCGCCAAAGATAAAAGAAAATGCGAGTTTTTTTAATATTGTAAAACATATTAAATTACTTGGTGAAGACTTAACATCTCAAGATTTCTTATTTATGTATTTTAGTGGACATGGTGGTAGTATTGTTGATAGTAATGGTGATGAGGTAGATAAAAAGGATGAAATATTTTTACCACAAGATTGGCAGGTAAGCTATATTTCTGATGATTTGTTTCATTCGTTAATGAACGATTTTAAAAGTAAATTATTTGTTATGTTTGATTGTTGTAATTCTGGAACAATGTGTGATTTGAAATTTTCATATAATATAAAAGATTATACATCTATTGATTATTTAAAAAAGGACAACGATGATATGGGTGAAATTATTTGTATTTCATCCTGTGGTGAAAACGCCAACACTTTTGAAAAATACATTACTAAAAATTTGATTAATGAGGATACAAATAAATTTTATGGTGAATTTACTATTTTTTTTCTTCATGTTTTGAAATCTTATTTAGAAGAAAATTTGTCATTTGATAAATTTACATATGAAGATTTAATAAATTTAATGCATCATTATATTCACCCTTTACCAAAAGATAAAGATTTTTCTGTTTCCCAACAATTACTTCACCAAAATAATTATAGTAATAATTTGAAACCTTATTTGGGATTAAGTTATAAAGAATTGAAGAAAGAAACATTTTTTAGCAGCTCAAGTAGCGTGGATTCATTGAGATTTCAAGATGAGGGTATAATAAATAGTCTTAAGCGTAAAAATGAATCATCTTTGCATCATAAAGTTTTAAGACAACACCGTAAAATAGATTTTTTAGAAAAGAAAAACAAAATATTATTGGAAAGAACCGAAAAATATATTTCTATTATTAATCAACATAAAATGGTAAATAACTTTGGTATGATTATCAATTAGGGGAGGACCCCTATGACCCCCGATTTAGGGGAGGACCCCTATGACCCCCGATTTAGGGGAGGACCCCTATGACCCCCGATTTAGGGGAGGACCCCTATGACCCCCGATTTAGGGGGGCATGG
>Ga0209196_1001403_pt1 | contig 17154 bp, 6 predicted proteins | sample COGITO_mtgs_1105_5_FD_184801 | JGI IMG/M metagenome (GOLD analysis project Ga0209196, IMG submission 184801) | Pelagic marine microbial communities from North Sea - COGITO_mtgs_110509 (SPAdes) (version 2) | ecosystem: Environmental > Aquatic > Marine > Epipelagic ... | reverse complement strand
TTCTGCAGGATCTATTGAAAAAATATCAGGAATATCACTAATGGTTTGTTCATAATAACGAGGAAAATCATCAGCATATACAGTTAATGATTTCACAAATAAATCATTGAGATTTGATTTTATTGTGCTAACATCTAAGGCTACTTGTTGTGCAGCATCATCCAAGTTATTTAGTGCTACATATAATTTCTTATCATCCAAAAAAGCTTGGACTTGAATATCTGGATTTGATGTTGAAACAAAAACTCTTTTACCTTTAACAGCTTTCCATAACTCATAAAATTGAATCCGATTAGTATATACCCACCCTGTAATTTGATTCTTTGGTACACCCATATTTTCTGCACGCCATAGAACGGCTTTATATGGTAAATAATTATTTGCTTTAGTAATGTGCCAAGTGGCATTATCTGTTGTGAAGGGTATAGAAATTTCTAAGCGATCCTCCCGATCCAACAAACCAAAAATCATAGCGTTTTGGGATCGAATCGATTGCATGTTTCGGATTAAGGAAAATTCAGAAACCTCGATTCCACCATATTCTGTAATCGCATGTGGTTTGATAAATCCCCAACGCTGGTGACTGTAAGTTTCAATGAGATCCATGATGGCTTCGTTGTTACTTCCTGAGCGTTTGTTTTCTTGTCCCACTTGGTTTACTCCATCGTATAGATGGTAGGAAATTGCATCAAGTTCATCTCCAGCGATGTCCAAAAAAAGACCCATATTGGTTTCCCAGTTTTTAAAATCTTTTAATTCAAAAGATGGCCATGCAGCGCTGTAGCCCATTACTTTAATATTTTTTAAAGCAGGATCTGCATGAATCTTTTCTGCAAGTGCCCTAAAAAGTTTAGACATTTCTGTTTTAACCCGTAATTCTGCAACAGGATCCCAATCTTTTTCTTCATAAAAATCTTTGGCATGAACAAAAGGCTCATTCATTGGCTCATACCATAATGGTCTGTTATTTTCCTTAACATTTTTAAAATATTCGACTGCCCAGTCCGAAACCGCCTCTAAGTCAATTCCTTCTTTGTATAAATTTCGAGGATGTTCTGTAGCTACGTATCGATTTACGGGCTTTAGGTTTTCCTCATTTTTATTTTTGGGTTTTGGATACGCGCCTACTTCTCCCATTATTTTTTTAGCATCTATTCCAGGACCATAAAATCCTCTTCCTGATTGTTCAACATTATAGTCTTTATAAAACGACTCAAGTAATGGCGAATTACCAGGAGCGTGAATATTGAAATATTTTGTACGATCTAGTTCTGATACGTCGCCAATAAACTTTTGAACAGATGGTTCAACCAATACAACATTTACTTGGCCATATAAGTTAATGCTTGATGCAAATGCAAGTGTGATAGTATAAATTTTTAGTCTAAAATTCATTTACTCAAAGGTGTTTACGGAATTTTATATGCTTTATTCTACTTCGTAAATCTTGATGTCATCAATATAAACAACACCAATTTTCTGAAATCTAAAAGAAAAGAAATATTGTCCAGACTCATTTGGACTCCATATTTTTACCGCTTCTTTATTGACTGTGACCCATTCGCCTCTGGGTAGATTAGCTACAGATGTCCAAAACCCTTCTCCCAACCATTGGTCAGATTTGAAGACCTCGGGGAATATATTGGTATCTGTATAATTTGTGTCAATCCAAATTTTAAATTCAATGGTATAACTTTTACTACTGTCTAAATCGAAATACGCTTCAGGTGTTTTGCTGTAAGCTCTACATCTAGCGTCTGAGGTAGCCTCCATTTTCATGCTGTGTTGACCCGAAGCAGGGTTATCGGTTGGGTATGTAATTTCTCCAACATTATCCCATTGCCAAGCTACATCCCAGCCCAAGCCACTATCTTCAAAGCCGTATATATCTGGGTTGGCAATACTATGAAGTGTGACCACTTCATTCGAAAAAGCAGGGACAAGGGCACCATTAGTTCTAGCCAAGTCACCATCTCCATCATAATCAAGTGTAGCAGAGGACAATAAATTTGGGTTTATACTAGGAGTTATTTTAACAACTCTATTGTCATTTGAATCGATAACAACATTTGTAATTTCAACGTTATCGCCACCCACTGTATATGTGAAATTATTTGACAAATCATTACTAGATTGAAGTGGTAAATTATACTTTAAATTAATGATGCCTTCTGCATCTTCAATAATACTCATAATTGTAGGAGGTTCTAAGTTTTCAGTAACATTTACATAATTTTGTAAACGAAGCGTATCTGCAACACCTTCTGGATATTGTCTCCAGGAAATTAGCTCAACATCATAAGTGCCAATTGAGGGGTATGTGACTGAAATTGTACTCACATCATCATCTTCTTCAATACTTATTCCCCCAGCTGATGAGGGGTCACCTCCAGAAAACGTCCATTTTCGTCTGTTTGGACTACCCAGAGATACATCTTGAAATGTGATGGTACCACCTTCATACATCGTTATTTGTGTTAGTGTTTCTTCATAAAAACTTGAATCTATAGATATCACATCAAAATTTGTTTGAACATAATCCAAAACAGTTACATTGAAAGTAGTGTCCAGTACTACAGCAGTGTTTATAAATTCATCTTTCAAATTCACTTCAAATTGACCAGATTCGTCAAACTGTACTTGAATAAGCTCAATTTGAGAGGGGTCTCTTCCATCAAGATTAATTATAGAAGCTGATTCTGGAATGGTCCATGTTCTATGAGTTACTCCTTTTGATAGATCCGCAAACGAAGCAAAATCGCCCCTTTGAATTCTTTTATCGCCGGAAGTGGCTAATGCGTCCGAAAAATTATTATATTCAGGAATCGCATCGTCTTTTTGACAAGCAATGATTGCTATAATAATCAAACCTAAAATTGATATCTTCTTGCAATTTTTTATCATAATATTTTATTTTAATGTCTTTGTTGTAAAAGAAATATTTTTAGTTGAAAAGATCTGGATTCGAGTTCTGTTCTGTCGATGGAATTGGAAAATAATTATGAGTACCTGGCTGATATGAATTAGCTGCATCCTCAAATTCTTTAAGTGCTGTTTCTTCAGTAAAATTGGTGTGAATAACTGGATCAAATTCATACAGGTTTTGCTGAATTAAAACATAACGTATTGAAGCTAAACGATCATATTGCTCTTGTACTTTATCCCATCGTGTTAAATCTTCCCATCTCGTATCATGACCTTCAAACATAAGTTCTAAAGGGCGTTCTACCCACATAATATGTTCCATTAGACTTTCCGGGTCATAATCAGCTGAATTAAGTAAAACAACACCAGCTCTTTGTCTTATATCATTAACCTGTCCAAGGGCATCATCAAAGGATCCATTTAGCATGAGTAAACATTCAGCATATAAAAGTTTAATATCTGCCAGTCTGATGGCTCTTTCATTAATCCCAGAAATAGATTGATCGCTTTCTGTGAAAAGCGTCCAATTTTGGAATTTTTTCACATATGATGCCTCAAAGTTATTATACCCTCCGCCTAGGTTTGATGCTCTTTGGTATAGAGTGGTATTATCGTCATCTGCAATGGCTATTGACATAGAAGCTCTGATGGAATAGTTAGCATTTCCATTTCTATTGGCATTGATTGGATTGTTGGGGTCCATAACATCATTTTTATACAACATGGTCATATAATACGAAGGCATAATAGTTCTATATCCACCCCCTTGTGTAGTTGCTAAAGTTCTAGCTCGTGATGTAGCTTCGGAACCAAGAGGCCCATCAGCGGCTCCGTTAGATGTTCCTTGCTTTAGTTCTGTAGAAAATGCGACTTCAAAAATAGATTCGCTGTTCATTTCATGATCTTCATCAAAATTATCTCCAATATTTGGTGTTAAGCTGTATAGATTACTATCTAAGATTTCTTTGAATTTATTTCTTGCAACTCCGTAGTCATGCTCATTAATATGCAACTTTCCAAGCATGGCAGTCGCTGCGCCCCAGGTCGCTCTTCCAATGTCTTGATTATTGTCGTATTGCTCTGGTAAATTATTGTATGCAAACTCTAAATCAGAAATAATTAAATTATAAACATCTTCTGCGGGTGATGGTGATTTATAAAAATCATCACTAGACTCAGGTACAGTGGTATGTATAATCACACTTCCTCCGTTATAGCCTCGATACAAAGAATAGTAGAAAAATCCTCTCAAAAATCTTGCCTCTGCTTCAATTTGGTTTTTAGTAGAGACAGATAAGTCAATTTTATCTAAATTTACAAGCACTTGGTTGGCTCGATATATACCAATATAACAATCGCGCCATCGTTTTTTAACAATATCAGAATTTTCATTGAATGCTAGTTTATTTAGACCAATGGCATTCGCATTCCAATTGTTGGGTCTTCCTGTGTCTGACCTTACGGGATGTTGAGTGGCAGATGATCCACCAAAAAGGCCATCAAGTTGTAATGCAGCATAAGTGGCTATCAACCCTTGTTGAACATCATTTTCTGTAGACCAAAAAGAATCTGCACTTAAATTGTTGGGGTTTTCTATATTTAGTTGATCATCGCTACAACTGCAAATCATAGCAATTGTAGTCATTACTACTATATTTAATTTATTTAGTTTCATTTTTCTAGGATTTAAAAAATTAAAATGTAATTGAGATACCAGCGCTGTAATTTGCAGTAACTGGATAGTTTCCTCTATCTAAGCCTCCATTAAATGGATTGCTGCTTCCAACCTCGGGATCAAACCCTGAGTACTTGGTCCAAGTGATGGGGTTTTGAGCATTGATATAGAACCTAAAGTTTTCAACCCCTATTTTATCTAATAATTTATTACTCAGTGAGTAACCAAGAATTATATTACGAACTCTAATGAACGACCCATCCTCAAGAAAATAATCCGTTGAGGTTTGAACATTGGGGTGTTCTATGTTTGAACGTGGTGTGGGTATATTGGATGTAGGGTTTTCATCGGTCCAACTGTACACCAAATCTCTATGTCGTTTTGTGCTGTAGGCATATTGTTTTTGACCATTGTAAATAGTGTTGCCACTGACTGCATAGAATTGCACAGAGAAATCAAAATTCTTGTAATTAGCATCTATATTAAAACCTATTTCAAAATCTGGTTGATAAGACCCTTTGTAAACCTTATCATTGTTATTTAATTCTCCATTCCCATCCGTATCAACATACTTTAAGTCTCCTTTTTGTGCATTCGGGTCTAGGAGTTGATAGGCTGCCAGTTCTTCATCTGTTTTAATGGTGCCATTGGTTTCATAAACTTTAAAGGCGCCAACAGGTAAGCCCGCCTCAAGAACAGCCACAGGCTCTGTTTGATTGACTCTTATAATATTTGGATAACCATCAAAAATAACCTCTCCCTCCCTAGATAGTTTTACAACTTTATTTTCATTTTTTGTAAAATTTGCACTGAATTTAGTCGAAACTGGTCCAAATTCGTGGTTGTAATAAGCGTTGATTTCAATACCTCTGTTTCTTAAGTCTCCAATGTTGGTTAAAAAACGATCATAAGTTTCTCCATTCACAGGAGTTGAACCTGCCGAAATTGGTGTAGTAATAGCAAGTAGCATATCCTCTTTGTCTTGTTCGTATAGATCGATTTCAAGACCTGCCTTGCCGCCTTTAAAAGTCAAATCCAATCCAATATTTTTACTGATGTTTGACTCCCATTTTAAATTTGGGTCTGCATATCCTGGTTGTGTTAGGCCAGAAATTAAACTGGGGTCCTCTCCAAAGATATAATCCACATTTGCGATAACAACAGGACTAAAGCTATATGGAGGAATTCTATCGCTTCCTGTGGTGCCATAACCAAGCCTCAATTTTGCCATGGTTATGGTATTTTTTAAGTTTTTAAAGAAGGATTCATTTGAGAAATTCCATCCCGCAGAAACAGAAGGGAAGGTTCCGTATTTTTGGCGGCCAAAGTTACTAGAGCCGTCTCGTCGTACAACAAGACTTAATAGGTACTTCCAGTTGTAATTATAATTGATTCTTCCTAAGTAGGATACACTCTCGGTTTTGTTTATGATTTGCGTACCAACAATGGGCTCACCATTTCCTAAAACAGGGGTAAGGTTACTTGTGATGTTATTGGCACCTGTTCGATAAAACTCATATCTAGAAGATTCATAGGTGTTCCCTAGTAAAAAATTAAAATTATGTTTCTTAAAACTTTTTTTATAGCTCAACGTAAATTCATCGATACTCCTATTGCTTGTCGCATCGCCCAATCTAAGTTGAGCATTTAAGTTACTAGCGCCAAGGTTAATTTCTCCTAGGCCATTATAAATCTCAAAACTTGGTTGGAAAAAGCGATCTTTCTTGTTATAATAAGATCTGCCGATATTGGCCCTAGCGGTCAGCCCTTCAATGATTTCGTATCCAAGCTGTATATTTCCATTGAAGTTATTGATTTTATTGGAACTTTCTTGTTTGAGTTTTCCGGCAAAATTAGAAATCCTTTCCGTATTAGTCTGGTCTTCAGAATTGCTTTCAAAAATATCTGCATTAAGATCAAAAGGAGGCCTGTAAGGAGGCAGTCTCACAGCATCATAAATGATTCCGTATGGTTCTCTTGTTTGTTTACTGAAATTAACACTCAGATTAGCTTGTGCTGTAAATTTGCCTTTTGTAAAACCTGTGTTGCTTCTCAAAGAATGTTTATTAAAATCGGAATTAATCAGAGACCCTGTTTGATTAAAAAATGTTCCAACAACACTATATGTCAACCCATTTTTGCCACCACTCACACTTAATGAATGGTTTTGAATAGGTGCTGAATCTACTTGAAGTAGCCCCATCCAATCTGTATTGTATTCTAATCCATCTGGATTTTGATCGAGAGGGTTAAAGTTGATATCATCGTATCTATATAAGATGTCATTAATATATAGTGCTTCTAAGGTATTCGCTAGTGGAATACCTGATGTAATGTTTTGGACTCCGTAGTAAGAATCAAAACTCACTTTCATTTGGCCCTCTTTCCCTTTTTTAGTGGTAATTAGAATCACACCACCAGATGCTCTAGAGCCATAAATAGCTGCAGAAGCACCATCTTTTAAAACTTCAATGGATTCAATTTCTTGTGGTGTAATGTTTGGATTTTCAATATAAGTAACTCCATCTACAACATATAAGGGTCCTGAGCCCCCATCTTGAAAAGAGGTAATCCCACGAATAGTAATCGTAGCATTTTCACCAGGTGCAGCATTGCCTTGACGAACACTAACCCCTGCCATTCTTCCTTGAATAGCAGAAGCAAAATCAGAGGTTTGTGTTTTCATTAAGTCTTTAGATTTTACTGAAGATATAGCACCTGTTAGCTCACGTTTTTTTAAAGTACCATATCCTACTACAACGATTTCGTCCAAGCCTGTAAGGTTTTCTTTCATCAAAATGTTGTGTATTGGTTCAGTTACAGTAAGTTCTACTTCTTCTAAACCAACATAGCTAAATACTAAAATAGTCTCCATGGCAGCATCAATTGTATAGAACCCGTCAAAATCTGTAGTAGTACCAATGGATGTCCCTTTTATGATTACTGTAACCCCAGGGATTGGCTGACCACTTTCCTCGCTTAGCACCGTCCCCTTGACAACTAGGGTTTGACTGGAAACTTTAAAACTTAATAGAAGAATACACATAAATACAATATGCTTAAAAGCCATGTAATATTTATTTAATTTGAAATTATTTTTATCTATCATCAAAGTTAAAATTTAATAAGTTTAATATTTTCTTAAAATTAATATAACTAATTATTTCTCTTTTACTCAAATGTGTTAAAATACATCACATATGTTAAACATATACTAATGATAAATATATTTATTTGTAAGTTTAGATTTTAATTCTAAAATTGAATTATGTATTATGAGATACCTATATAAAGTTGGGCTGCTATTTTTAATTTTATCTTTATCCTCTAGCGTTGTATTTAATGAGGAACTAATTTTTAAGAATTTCAATTCAGCAGATGGTTTATCACAACATGACGTAAATTGTATTATTCAAGATAAGGATGGATTCATGTGGTTTGGAACTAATGATGGTCTTAACAAATATGATGGATATAATTTCAAGGTCTTTAGACCTTCAAAAAATACTAGCTCTAGTATCTCAGGTAGAATCATCCAGAAAATTGAGTCAGATTATTATGGCAACCTTTGGATTGCCTCTTTAGATGGTGGATTGAATTATTATAACTTAGAAAAAGAAATCTTTTTTAACTTTAGTAAAAAACTAAGTCAATTTGGAAATTATGTTAATGATGTATCGATATCCGATGATGGAATTTTATGGGTTCAGTTTAAGCAAAAAACATGCTATGCTGTTCTTAAAGAAAATGTTGATGAAATGGAATTTCACGTTCTTTTGTCTGAAGATGTAGAAAAGCCAGTTGAAAAATTGGGGAATAGAATTTTGATAAAACAGAATGATGTATTTTTTTTAAGTAATCAAGTTTTATATTTATTAAATTACAAAATAATTGACGGTCAAATCAAAGCTCTTGATTTTACACCAACTAAAAGTACAAATTTCATTTCTCAACTCTCAGCACCCAATGGTACAGGCTGGGAACTTTATAATGATAAAATTATTTACAAAGACAATAGTAAATTAATCTTCACAAAAAACATAAATAATTTATCAAATCGTTTTGGCGTTTTGGATCGCAATAATAATTTGTGGTGTGTAATTGATGAAAAGCTTTCTAATGTTTCCAAAAATGGAGAGGCTCTTATTGTAAAGACTATTGATTTTGAAAAATTGGAATTTATAGGACTTAAAAATAATTCCATCAATTGTTTGTTCGTTGACAGGACGGGTAATTTATGGGTTGGTTCTAATGGGGGTGGTATTTATAAAAAAACGAATAGTGACTATCAATTTAATCATTTTAGAAAAAACAATCGTGAAGGTAGTTTAAGTAGTAATAAAATTAGAAGTTTACATGAGGATCAGTTTGGGAATTTATGGGTTGGTACAGAGCTTGGAGGTTTAAATTTCTTATCAAATTCAACCTCCAATTATAATTCCTTTGAGTCCTTTACTTTATCTAAAAACGAAAATGGCTTAACATCTAACAATATTTTTTCAATTTCTGAAAATATCATTGATAAAAACCACTCTATTTTGTGGTTTTCGACTGAAAATGGTGGATTGAATAAATTGGTTATTAAAAAAAATGATTCATCAAAAGATTTCAAGTTTGAAAAATTTAACAAGCCTGTTGATGATGGTACTAATGTAAAAACTTTAGCTATTCATTCAATATTTAGTGAGGGTAAAAACAGGTTATGGATTGGATACTATGGGTCGGGCCTAGGTTTAGTAGAGTGGAATTCACCTGAAAGCAAGCCGTACTTTTCATTTATAAATCCTGCTGATCAAAAAGCTCAATTTACAGGAAAAATTATTAGGGATATATTTAGAGATACTAGTGGAGTACTTTGGATTACTACAAATAATGGGTTAAATAAATTAATTGAAAACAGTACTGATATTACTAAAAGTTATTTTAAATCTTACAGGTTTGACTCATCTAATGACAATAGTATTGGAAGCGATTATACCTTACAAATTTTTGAGAGTGCAAATAAAACCTTGTGGATTGGTACCATCGGCGGGGGGCTTAACAAATTAATTAGGAATAAAGAGCGAAGTGTCATTGGTTTTAAACGATACAACACCCAAAACAAGCAATTCCCTAATGATGTTATTAACTCTATACAAGAGGATGACAATGGTTTTTTGTGGGTAGGGACTAATACAGGCTTGGTTAGGTTTGATCCAAAAGAAGAAAGCTTTGAGACTTATTCAACAAATGAGCTTCAAAATCCTGAGATGAGTGAAATTTCATCATTGAAAAGAAAAAATGGAGAATTAGTTTTTGGTGGGGTAAATGGAATCAATGTATTTACTTCAAAATCTAACAAAAAAAGTAATATTCCTCCACGTATTTTACTCACTGATCTTAGTATTATGTATGAGCCGGTAAAGCCTCTGCAGGAAATTAACAATAAAATAATTTTATATCAAAGTATAGCTCATACAGACCACATTACTTTAGATGCCAATATCAATAATTTTTCATTTAGTTTTGCTTCTCTTCATTTCAATGATTCTAGATTTAATAAATATAAATATATTCTAGAGGGTTTTGATGAAAACTGGATAGAAACTAACTCCGAATTACGTGTAGCTAAGTATACCAACATAAAACCTGGCGATTATGTATTTAAAGTATACGGTAGTAATAATAAAGGGGTCTGGTCTGAAAAACCAGCAAAAGTAAACTTGACCTTGTTACCACCTTGGTATTTTACATTATGGGCTAAAATGACATATATTATATTATGTATCATTCTAGTTTATATGCTTATGAGATTCACGGTAATTGATATTAAAAGAAAACGAAATTTAGAATTTGATCGTCTAGAAAAAGAAAAAGAAAAGGAAATCAACAGAGTAAAATTAGAATTTTTTACGAATATTTCACACGAGCTTAGATCCCCACTCACACTCATTTTAAGTCCTGCTGAAAAATTGATAAAGCAAGGCGATAAGCTCAAAAAGAAAGAACGATTGAAGTTGTACCAAACCATGCGACGCAATTCGGATTATTTATTAAAATTGATAAAGCAACTTTTAGATTATAGAAAATTAGATCAGGGAAAAATGAATTTAAAGTGTAACCATATTAATTTGGTGACACTATTACATAAAATAATAGAGCAGTTTTATACAAGCTCAGATCAGAAGGGAATTGTCTTGAGTCATAACATCAATGCTCAGAAGTTATTTGCTTGGATAGATATTAATATATTTGAAAAAATCCTCCATAACCTATTATCAAATGCAATTAAATTCACATCAAAGGATGGTGAAATATCCATAAGACTTAAAGAAGTAAAAGCTAAACACTCTAGTTTTATAGATGGACATGTGGAAATTTCTGTAGAAGATAATGGCAAGGGTATCCTACCGTCTGATTTAAATAATATTTTCAATCGATTTTATCAATCTGAAAATCAAAATAAAGAAAATGAAGGGGTTGGAATCGGACTTTCTTTTTCTCAAAATCTTGCCCAGCTTCATGGAGGTTCTATTGAAGTTGTTAGCGAGTACCAGAAAGGAAGCTGTTTTACCATTTTGATTCCTTTGGGAAATGCTCACTTGACTGATGATCAGATGGTTGAAAACAACGAAATCGTTATTTCTAAAGTAAATAATCCCGATACACCAATTTTAACAAAAGAGAGACAAATGGTTGGTTTTGATGATAAAAACAAACCCAAACTGTTAATTATTGAAGATAATCTTGAAATACACCATTATTTAACTTCAGAGTTATGCCACTACTACAACACTATTTCTAGTCTCGATGGAACCCAAGGGATTACGCTTGCTTTAGAGGAATTACCAGACATCATAATCAGTGATGTTATGATGCCGGGTCCCGATGGCATAGAGGTTTGTCATACACTAAAGAGTGATATTAAGACCAGTCATATCCCTATTGTTTTACTCTCGGCTAGAGCCAACGATGAATCAAAAATTGAAGGTTTAAAATCTGGTGCGGATGTTTATTTAACAAAGCCTTTTAGTTTGGAAGTTTTGAAAACTCAATTAGCCTCGTTACTGGATAATCGAAAAAAGCTACATAAGGAGTTTAAAAAGCTCAACTTTGAACCTTCAACAATTAATATTTCATCACTAGATGAACTTTTTGTAGAAAATATGATTGATATTATTAAAGATAATATTGATAATTCAACATTTACGGTGCAAGAACTTTCGAATCTCTGTGGAATGAGCAGAACTACTTTTTTTAATAAAGTAAAATCAATTACTGGTTTAAAGCCCACAGAGTTTTTACGTAATTATAGATTAAATTTAGCTGCTCAGTATTTAATCAAGGGGTTTAGTGTGAAAGAGTGCATGTATAAAACAGGATTTAATACGCCTTCTTATTTCACACAATCTTTCAAGGTTTTGTATGAAATGACTCCAACAGAGTTCATCAAACAAAACAAATAGATTTAATTGATTACCTTTTGGTTTGAATTTGAATTTGTATTTCAGCAAGCCTTTCTGATGTTGCTTTTAAATTGATGTAACCAGCCTGTTTAGAAGCTTTGATAAAAACCATACATTGGCCGCTAAAAGCCTTACGTTCGTTTGATTGAAAGGCCTCCGTGGTCGCTGCATTGCCATTTCCCACAGCGACAATGATGCCTTCTCCTTCAATCTCAAACTCTATAAGATTGTCTGAATTTGGACACAAATTACCCTCCTTATCTACTATACGTACGGTTACAAATACCATATCTTCTCCATCTGATTTGATGAGGTTACGATCCGGAATGAGTTCTATTTTAGCAGGTTTTCCAGCAGTTTTTATTTGTTTTTCTGTGACTTTTTTTCCATCAATGTATCCTACAACTTTAAGTTCGCCTGCCTCATAGGGAACATTCCAATGCAATCGGTAGGGAGACATGAAATCGCCTTGGTATCGGCCACCTTCCCAGTCTATAAAGTCAATGGGGATAGGCGTTTTATCAATACCCTTTATTTTTTTTCCATGGGATTTGCCATTTACAAATAACTCCACTTCGTCACAATTTGTATATGAAAATACAGGAATTTCTTTTCCTTCCATTCCCTCCCAATTCCAATGTGGAAGCACATGAACCATAGGATCTTTAGTCCATTGACTTTGGTAAAGATAAAATCGATCCTTTGGTAAGCCACACAAATCTACCGCTCCAAAATAAGAACTTCTGGCAGGCCAATTCCCATTCCAGTAACCGTTTGTTGAGTTGTCTTTTCCTCCAAAGGGAGTTGGTTCGCCTAAATAATCAAATCCAGTCCAAATAAATTCGCCTAAATTATTTGGATTATTTTCCAACGATTCAAACTCAATATCTGGTGGATAAGCCCAAGGCGGACCAATTATGTCATAACTTGTAATTTGTAATGATTCATGAAGCTCATATTTTTCTACAGGTAAATGATAGACCCCACGACTGCTTACAGTGCTTGATGTTTCAGAGCCATAAATGACCCAGTTTGGATGTCGCTCTGTAATTTCTGCGTATTTTCTTGGCTTGTAATTCCACCCAACAAGATCTATCGCACTTGCTAAACCATTCTTTATGGGGGCTGGATAATAATTAAAACCCGCGGTGGTAGGTCGTGTTGGGTCTTCCTGTTTGCAAATCATTGCTAGTTCATTTGCTATACGTTCACCATTAATTTTATCACTTTGTTCTAAAATTTCATTGCCGATGCTCCACATCACAACAGAAGGACTGTTTCTAAAAGCACGAATCATATCTCTTAAATCTTGTTTGTGCCACTCATTAAAAAATTTGCTGTATCCATTTTCTACCTTTGGTTTTTCCCACATGTCAAATGCTTCTATTTGAATCATCAACCCCATTTCATCGCAAAGTTTCACTTGTTCTGGTGATGGAGGATTATGACTGGTGCGAATGGCATTAACACCCATATCTTGCATAATTTCTAATTGACGCTCGGTTGCTCTTCTATTTACAGCAGTCCCCAAAGGCCCTAAATCATGATGGAGACACACCCCTTGAAATCGAGTAGGTTGCCCATTCAATTTAAATCCAAATTCACTTCCATAATTGATTGTACGAACACCAAATGAGGTATTGTAAGTGTCAATCAAATTACCTTTTTCATATAATTTAGTTTCAGCTCTGTATAGGTAAGGCGATTGCAAACCCCATAATTTTGGGTTTACTATTTCGGTACTTTGGTTAATAATAGATATTTCATTTTTGTTCACAGAAATAGTTTCAGAAACAGAACTCAACTCTTTGTTTTCTCTAGAAAAAATTAGGGTCTGAATTGTAATGGTTTTATTTATTGATGTAGTATTTTCAATTTCTGTTTGAATATTAATATTGGCTAATTCATTTGTAATTATAGGGGTTGTAATGAATGTCCCCCATTTAGCAACATGAACAGGATTATTTATTTCTAACCATGTATTGCGATAGATACCTGCACCAGGGTACCACCTGGAAGATAAATCTTCTGGAGTTAATTGAACTGCGATGAGATTTTCTCCCCCGTAATTTAAGTGTTCACTCAAGTCTACCGAAAACCCTATGTAACCATTTGGTCGATGACCAATTAAAACTCCATTTAGCCATATTTTGGCATTGTACATAGTACCGTCAAAATGAACGGTTACGTGTTTGCCTTTTGCTTTTTTTGAGATATTAAAAGATTTTCGATACCATCCCTCACCATGAAATGGTAATCCTCCGCATCGAGCATTGTATTGTATATCAAATGGACCTTCGATTGCCCAGTCGTGTGGTAAATTTTGATCCCGCCAATCAGAATCATCAAAATTCAAGTTTTGGGCATTACTAGCTTCACCCTTGTAAAATTTCCAGCCTTCATTAAAACTAACAGGCTCTGTGTTTTCTATGACCGTTTGACAAGAAGCCATAAATAGACAAATTAGCCAGAGAAACTTAATGTAATTTCTTTTCATTTTTACCAATATTTATATTCTTTGATTCGAGATAGCTATTTTAATCTAAAATATCATCATTTAGGCATCGTAATATTTCCTTGTTCTGCTTTACTATCGAATGTGTATCTCAAAATTTTTGCTTTACCCTCTCCACGTGCATAATTTATTTTTTTTCTCCATGCCATCCTCATATCTTCCAATTCTCTACTGTAATCAGGGTTATTTATCAGATTATTTTTTTCTTTTGGATCTGTTTTTAAATGATACAGTTCCTCATAAACAGGAGGCTCTCCATTTACAGAAGACTCAATATAAGTTTGGTAAACAGCTATTTGAGAATCGTGATTGCCATATAATAATTTAGTTAGATTAATATTATGAACTTTCGCAATTGCAATAACATCTCTAGAAGAAATGTTTTCGTTTTTATAATAACGAATGTATTTCCATTGTTTATTTTGAACAGATTCGCAACGGGGGTTCCCAAAGTGTGTGGACCACAAATTTTCTGTAAATAAATAATCTCTAATAGGCTCATTATTACCTTTTATCATATTATTTAATGGCTTTCCTTGATAGGAATTTGGAATATTAATCCCTGCATATTGAAGCATTGTTGGTGCAATGTCAATGGTTTGAACCAATTCATTATTAACAATGCCCTTGGCCTTTTCTGGACTCATAGGGTTGTGAATGATCATGGGTACCTTAGTGCAAATTTCATAACACAAGGCTTTGCCTCCCAATCCATCCTCTCCCCAAAATATTCCATGATCAGAGGTAAAAATAAGAATGGTATTTTCATCCAAGTCAAGTTGTTTTAAAGTAGCACGTAAATTGCCAACTAGCATATCAATTCCTGTGACAGCTTGCATATTACGAATCATTCGTTCCTTTAAGTCTGTTTCGTTGTCTACAAAATTATAGATGTCTTGTCTGTCACCAACATGTAGTATTTCTGGTGGTAATTTGGGGGTTTTTATGTCCTCTCTTGCAATATAGTCTACAGGAAGTGGAATTTCTATATCTCTGTAAAGAGATTTGTATGTTTCAGAATCTGACTTTAACATTTTCATCGTAGTTGTACTCGCACCGTGTGGTAAATTGAAAGCAATACTAAGGCAAAATGGTTGATCTTCAGGACGTTGATTTAAAAAGTGTTTTGCCCCCTCTAGTTTATACTCATTACTAAAAAAATCAGAGATTCCTTCACCCATGATTTCTATCTGAGTATTTTGTTGTGCTGCTGCAAATATTTCATGTCGATCTTTTGGGTAAAAAGAAAGATGTCCATGACCGGCATACCAATAATCAAAAGATTTATCCATAAGTCCAGATTGATAACCTCCATCCCCAATCGGAGCGTGATTTTTACCTATATAACCCGTGTAGTACCCATTGTTTTTCATAACTACAGGATATGATTCATTCCAAGCTTCTTCTGATACACTCGTTCCAGAGTTAAAATTCACTGAATGTTTTCTCTCAAATTGGCTTAGAAGAATAGAAATTCTGCTTGGAGTACAGATAGCACTTGTAACATGTGCATTTTCAAACAATATACCTTCTTGAGCAAGTTGGTCTAAATGAGGTGTTTTAACAAGCTCATTTCCCGATGATCCCAATAAATCATACCGATGATCATCTGTTAAAATGAAAATAAAATTAGGCTTTTCTTTTGTATCTGTTTGAGCAAAACTATGATTTAAAGAAATTAACTGTATAATAACCAAAAATAAATTTGACAATAAATTAGACACACCTCTTTTTCTAGTGATTAAATTCATAATTTTCTTTTTCTTTTTTTGATAAACTTTTAAATCTTATGTTTTGAACATCTTGTTCTTCTTTTTTCACATTTAGTATATGAGGATCGGTCCACCGCGGTTCTGCTAAGTCCTTATTCCAGTTTGTATAAAGTCTCTCTAATTCATTAAATAGTTCTGGTTTTAACGAAGAAATATCGTGGGTCTCCATTTCGTCTTTACTTAAATCAAAAAGCATCGTTTTATTTTTGTAGGCACTTTTTATGAGTTTGTAATTTCCTTTTCGAATCGCATATTCTTCACCATTGGCAACTCTCCAAAACAGTGCTTTGTGAGGAGCCTCAGTTAGATTATTTTTTAGGAATGGTAAAAGATTTTTTCCATCTAAACGAAGACTGTCATTGAGTTTTACATTTGCTGCACCCAAGCAAGTACTGAAAATATCAAGTGATATTACGGGTTGATTGTAAGTTGTGTTTTGTGGTAATTTAGCCGGCCAAGACATAGTAAAGGGAACTCGAATCCCACCTTCAAATAACATTCCTTTATGACCTCTAAATTGACCATTGTTGGCCGCATCTAGGCGTCCACCGTTATCACTCAAAAAGATTATTAGTGTATTTTCACGAATTCCTAGTCTTGTGAGTAGGGAGTCAATTCTGCCAACACCTTCATCTACTCCATCAATCATTGCTGCATACACACTTCTAATTCCATTTTCTATGTGATCTGATTTCTTCAAATATTGTTTTGTGGTATGGTCTGGGCTATGTGGAGCGTTGTAAGATAAATACATAAAAAACGGAGTGTCTTTTTGTTGTTTAATAAAAGACAAGGCTTCATTAGTAAAGTCATCCGTTAGGT
>Ga0209196_1001391_pt1 | contig 17238 bp, 40 predicted proteins | sample COGITO_mtgs_1105_5_FD_184801 | JGI IMG/M metagenome (GOLD analysis project Ga0209196, IMG submission 184801) | Pelagic marine microbial communities from North Sea - COGITO_mtgs_110509 (SPAdes) (version 2) | ecosystem: Environmental > Aquatic > Marine > Epipelagic ... | reverse complement strand
TACCAATAGAGAGAGATGGGGTTGCATACTTAATTCACCTTGCTAATCCTATACAGAAACGCGTTTCATTTTGCCCAGCCCCCTGTCCTTTTTTCGGCTTTCCTGCACGGTTTCAGCTTTTCCATGCAGTTTACAGCACAGGTTCAGGCTTTCTATCGCGGGCCCTACTAACCGGATCAGGCTCTCCAGTTTCAATCCTCACAATACACTTCACATACCTACAACATTAACACGGCTCTCACACGATAATATATATGAATTTAACAATAACAAATAAATACTTAATAACAATGAAACGATTAACAAACATTATCACAAAGATCAACAGCATCATGGCTGAATTAGGAACCGCTGCGGCTTACGCTATCAAACACTAGGCTTATGTATAGATCAGAGATCATAACACGACCAGATGGATCCACATACATGCAATGTGTCTGGACTGAAGCACAGGACTGGACCTTTACATCTGAGCACGAGCTCACGGCTGACCAGCTCAGGATCTGGAATACCACAAACTAATATACAAAACTAATACGACTAACTCTCGATAATATAAGTGAATAACAAATAAATTAATAACTAAATAAAATAATAAATTATGTATAAAACAAATAACCAATGCTGGAACGAGGTAACTCGCAGCTTCAAAGAGTCAGAGCGCAGAACTCAGATCTGTCAAGAAATGTTCGGTCAAGACAACCTCTACGGTTTAACTGAACAACAAAAAGAATTATACTGGAATTCCATATAATCTACAAACTTAATACGAATAGTATTCGATAATATAAATGTAAATAAATAATAACTTAAAATAAATAAATTATGTCAAATCAAGAATTAATTACTAATGCAATTGCAAACATGTCTAACGAAGAGAAAGCATTGATCTTTCCACCAATCAACAGAGCTAACTTTGTTGTAAGAAAAAACTGGCTAGGCCGAAATCAAGTTATAACTTTCAATACGAAAGCAACTAAAACTAAACCGTCTGTACAAGTAACGTACAATCACGATGAAGTACTTGAAGTAATGTTACCTAAACTAAACATTATGCCATGTTGGATCAAACGTGGATACTGGTCTCAATCGACTGATATGCCAGCGAATGTTAGACATCTAAGTGAAAGATCTGAAGTACAGTAAGATCTTTCAAAATAGTGACAATAGCCTACTATTATATTAATATAATAAGCTAACGTCACACTTTTTAACCAGGGAATTACGGTTCCGTTGCCCTGAGATCTAGGCCTGATCGGTAATACGAGTCGGAAGAGTAGACTCCGTCCTACAATAGTGTTAAATATATGACACAATGTCAGTGACACCTTGACATAGCTTAAAACTTTCAATACTATTTTTACTCAATAATTAATTTACACCTTTACAAAACTAATACGAAACTAATTCGATAATATATACGAATAACAAAATAACAATAATGAAAACGAATAAAAAATTCCATTGGAGTGAAGACACTCTAAATCACTTCGAGTTCCAAAGTTCTTACGATAGTAGAGACAAAGTATTACAAGATATAACTTTGTTCGTCGAAAACGACTGTACTTTAGAAGATAACGAAACTGAAGATGAACTAATAAATGACTTAATAAACCAAATATATAACTAATATGACGATGAAAGAATTATGTTCGTATGTAAAAGCGAAACAAAGTGAAAATGCGAGAATACACCGTACAACCGTAACTAAGGGTGATTACTGTAGTGGTTTAACTGCAAAAGAGTATAAAAAGTACCAAGTGAGAGCTAAAGGTGCGGGTAGTAAGGGTAGATCGTATTCGCATACGAAACTATGGGAAAGTCAGAATAGATCGGAGAGAATCCACACTATGTACTACGATAAAAAGTATACAAACTAAATACGATTACCTATCGATAATATAAATGTAATAAAAACTAAATAAAATGAGAAAATTCACACACAAAGTACTTATAGTACTAAAACGAGTTAACAAAGTATTAACCGATCTAGGTGCCGCTGCATCTTGGGCAATAAGAAATTAACTATGCAATTTATACTAAGATGTCCTAACGGAAAACGGATCGATATGTCTACCGACATACTAAGGCAACTCACGGGTGAGGTAACTCGAGACGAAGTCAACGAAAGAATTGAATTTTATAAATCTACAAATACTATATAATATGAGAACTATTAAACTTACCGACGGAGATTGTACTTTTGTACACTATGTACTAAGAATGTACGCTAGTCAAACAGCGAACTTAGATGAAAATGATAAAAAAGAAATACGCGAAGTCGCGGCTAAATTTAAGTAATATGGAATTATGTGAAAATATAACCGTAAACGGTTGGGATTTTGAACTAGTAGAGAATGACGTAGACGATGTGTTCTACCAATGTAGAGGCGAAGTAATGTACGACGACGAGCACGATGAAATGCCAGAACCAAGTCTTTGGCGAGCGGCACAAAAATTAGTAGATATCTTAGTAAAAGATGGTCTAAGAGTACACGCAGGTCACAGCGAGAAAGGCTGGGTTGAAGTAACTATAAATATGAATAATGGAATATAGAGGATATTTTTATAAAGAAATACAAGTAAAAGATTACATGGGTAACCGTGCAACGATGTTTAAGTGTTCTGACGAAGCTTTACTTGAACATGTAGATACCTCATGCTTTACGAAGTTTACTGAAAAACGTATGAAAGAAGCGATCGATTACTATATAGGCAATGTAGAATACCATAAAGAATTACAAGTATTAAACTACGAAGCAACGAAGTATTTTTTACAAAACTAATACGAATATATATCGATAATATATATGAATAAAAAAATTAATATAATGAATAAAATAAAATTTCTTAAAACAAAAAGAATTAAATTAAATGGCGTACAATACAAACCATACTTGATCGGTGATCTACCATCAACATTCGGTTTTATATACAACGCAGAAAAAGATCAGGACGGAATCAGCGAATGGTTCAATTATAAAGGATTAACTTATGTACCAGTATAACTATGAAATTAATTAAAGTAACTAAAAGTGGAGCTCTACATTTTAAATTGAGCGACGGAAGATTAGGTGTAACGTACCCAAGTGGATATGTAAGAGTATCTACCAAAGGTATCAACTACAATAATGGTAAAACCCTAATGTACCAAATTAATAAACAAATAAAAACTCCTTTCTTAATGAAAAACGGCAAAGGTTGGTTTAATGTTAAAAGAGAACTAATACCTCTACAAAGAGATAGAATAAACCATCTATTCAGTTTTAACAATATGAACTGTAGGTAATGAGTAGTAAAGCGGATCTTATGGAATCAATAGCCTTATATATAAGGTTACATTACGGAGATGATTGGTATTTAAACGAAAAAATTAACGAATTAAAAGTAAAGATTTATGAAAACAATTAATATTAAAAACCCATGGGGCTACGATGAGTAAAATGAAAGAATTAGACGAGATAGCACAAGGTGTTGCCGAAGTCACTAAAGAACTAATGCATGATAGCATTGATTGGCAACTAGGGGATTACCCCTTAGATGGCGACGACTACGAAGATCTACACGATATGGTAATGTTCTTAGCTGTTGAGAAAATGTATATGTCTACTAGAAGAAGGTATTATGAACAAGATGACTCTTATCTAGACGGATTAGCGGCTTCAATGATACAAGACTAACACGAATGTTGTTCGATAATATATATGAATAAAAAATATAAAACTATGTATTGTAAATGCGGCGACAAAGTCCACCCTTATCGATTAAACTTAGGTTATAAAACATGTCCGCCATGTTCTGAAGTAAAAACATATTCTTATGTACCTATAACTTATCATAAAACAGGTAACACTATTCAAATAGTAAGCCAAGAATTAAGTGATCTTGTACATAAGTCACAACGAAGAAGATAATATATAAAGAAGCAAACATCGGTGGACCGGCCGGTATATCTAATGACGAAAATGTATTAGACGCCGATCACGCTTCTTTATAAACCCAGCGAATAAATAACGTCTCCACTATGTGGTTAGGAAATGTCTGGATAAGTAGTTAGGTGGGCGAATGCCGTAAAGATACCGTGGAGAGCGGTACCTAATTACTGGAAACTAGGTCAGGTAAAAATATTGTACAAGTAAACGTTTTCACGAGCTTGTAGTATTATATGGGCTACCGACGGGTATGAGGTTCGAATCCTCACTAGTTACAAATGACTCATGGTGTAATGGTAACACTACGGTTTTTGGTACCGTCATTCAAGGTTCGAATCCTTGTGAGTCAACTAAATAAACAAATGGCGCGGTGGAGAAGTTGGTTATCTCGCGAGTCTCATAAACTCGAGGTCGAAGGTTCGAATCCTTCCTGCGCACCTAATTTAAAATAAAATAAAATGAGTAAAATAATTAAAGGTCAAGTATCAGTAGATCGTAGTGTTTACACAGAATTTAGTAAAGATATGGGATTCTTTTCTATACATGCCGACGTTTGGAGTGTAGTATCAGAAATCACCGACGTTAAATTTAATGGAAAACCTACGTATTCTCACGATATTACAGAGATTTGTGAACGATTCAGAATAAACAGCAAAGCAGTAAAGCGAGACGGCTTCGAAGAATTATATGTCAAACTATACGGAGACGGTGCATTTGCAAAGTTGTTAATGGATTTTGAAAATGAAGTTGAAGCTGAATACTATAAAACAACTGAATATACACCAATTAATAACAAATAAAATGAGTAAAACAAAATTTAACGGATTCGAAAAGTATTTCATCCAAACAGCGTTAAAAAGCGCTATCGAACAAGCAGAAGAAGATGTATTAGCCGCTAAGGCTGACGGTAAAAGATCTATTTATGCACCTGGTTATTTCACTATGGTAGGCAAGGAAATCATAGATAAAGTAAATAGTATGACACTTAAAAAATACCAAGATTAAATACAAAACAAACACGATTACCGATCGATAATATTAATGAATTTAAAAACTAATACAATATGAGTTTATACAAAAGACTAATGCCTGAAAACAAAGCGGCTATTAAAGAGTACGGGGAAAGATACCCTCATACTGCTAATATGATTATAGCTGAATTAAAAAGCGAAGAGTTTTTTACAAACGTAAGATACGGAACCGCTTACGACGTACTGAAAATATGTAACATTGATTTCCTAGGCGATGCTTTCCTTAACAGATAACGAAGTAATCGAACTAGCAAGGCGAAAAGCTAACGCTAAACTAACGACCCTAGACTTCGAGTTAGAAGATCTAAAGAACGATTTAAAACTAGGTGCCACAGGACCTATAACAGTCGAAGAGCACGAACTATTAATAAGAAGTTGCCAAAGAGAAATACAAGTATGGCAATGGATTGAACAAAGAATATACCAATAAATAATTAAACATGAATAAATTTATAACTGACGAGTTAATAACTCAAAGAATGGAATCCAAAGGTTGGATCGAAGGCTGTGACGATGAGCACGCTAAAAAACAAGTGCTTGAATACTTTGAATGCGAGATAACAGACCATTGGCGAGACCCTGATTTCAGTATATACGAAGAATCTACGGCTGACGGCTATTCTGTATGGATTGCAACCGCTGATGATAAAAGTATAAACGTTAACGAAGATGTATACTATTACGAAAACGAACTTAACGATGTATTATATGACGCGATACCCGATTACAATAATATATACTGTGACAACTATGACTTCGTTGAAGATGCTATCACTAGGCACTATGAAGATCTACTGTGCCGAATAGAAGAAGAAGTTGTAGATGAGCTATTAGACGAAGGTTATAACCATAAAATAGTTACTCCTATAAACGCATTACAGTACATAGAGATGATCTCTCAAGATGATCAGTTTACTGGCGCAAAAGAAATATACGATGGCTTTATTAACATTACCGTTGATCATGAGTACAAGTGGTTAAATCACGCTACTCAAATAATTAAAGATAAAAGTAGATATGAAGTTGTAGCTAATCACTATGGACTAACTATTACTACTGCGGTAAAAGGAGTACTTCACTTTAATAAATTAAAAAATGAAAACTAAAAAACAAACAATACCTAAATGGTTTAAAGGCATGATATACAGTAGTGGTGAAGAGGTACGAAACCCTTTTAGCGGCGAATGCTATACACTGAATGCTCTCGAGCTTTCAATATACGATTTTATAATGGGATCTCAGCGAGTGTTTGAAATGGCACCTAAATCAGTTACTGAAAAGCAGGTTAATGACTTTCATAAAGCATTGAACTGGTTCCGTAAAAATAATGTAGAAGCTTATATGGTATTATTAGATTAACGAAATAGTATAACAAATTTAAAGAGAACGAATTATGGAACGAAATTTTAGAGTACAACTATTTATGGATATGTTTTTCGAGCCTAAGGTCTTTTGGGATTGGCTTGACTTTGGATTAGTTTTAAAAATTTACAAACAAAACAATATAGGTAGATACCATTTTGCAATAGATATACAAATAGCTTGGTTTAACTTATGGCTACAATGTTGGAAGAAAAATTAAGCTGGTATTGTTAATACAAACTAAATACGATTACTAATTGATAATATAATAAACAAAAATTATGAACTTGTTAACACAAAATTCTAAACTTAAAAAAACTTCGAAAGAACTCGGGCTCCGGGTCTTTAACTTCGGTATTCCTGCCTACAAATCTGCTAGCGGGAAACTGACGTGCCCTATGGCTGACAGTTGTGTTAAATTCTGTTATGCCAAGAAAGGAGCCTACATCTGGAGTAACGTAAAACCTGCGTTTGAAAAGCGTTATCAACTCAGCAAGACTGACAAGTTTGTTGAAGCTATGAACGCTGAAATACGTAAGAAGAAACCTGATTACGTCAGAGTCCATGATAGTGGCGATTATTACTCTCGCGCATATCTAAAAAAGTGGATCGACATTGCTAATAGCAATCCTAACGTACGGTTTTACAGTTACACCAACATGGTAGATATGATGTTAAAAACCTCATTACCAGATAATTATGATATAATCTTCTCTGATTCAGGGAAACAAAAACATTTAATAGATGAAAGAAAACACAGACACACCAAAATATTTTCTAATCACAGCGATCTTATACGCAACGGTTATATGGATGCTTCTAGTATTGACTTGATGGCTACAAGATGGTTTAATAAAACAAACAAAGTGGGATTAGTGTTCCATTAAAATTTACAAAACAAACACGAATACAAATCGATAATAATAATAACTAAACTAAATTAAATTAAATTATGAACAAATTAGTATTACCTAAGCAAATTGTACAAGTAAACTCTACTGCAATTTCAACAGCTATTTATGAGTATGAAACTTATAGATTAAAATTAACCTTTAACAGCGGTGATTCCTACAATTACACTAAGGTTCCTAACCACGTATTTGAAGGTTTGCGTACTTCTGAATCTAAAGGTAAGTTTATTAACAAATACATTTTACCTGTATATAAATTTACTTACGCTTAATGAGTGAAGACGAACTAGATTCTTTAGCTAAAAAAATTGCTGACAAAGTTTATGACGCTTTACTAGCTAAGCAACGTGAATGGGATCAGCAATTCTACGCTGAATTCGAAGAGATGAAGAAGCAAACACCTCTTATGTCAAAAGAAGAAGTGCTTATTCTTGAGCTAAATGAACTTGAAAATCAATTGGATCGTCAAGTAAAAGCTGAGCAATTTGAAAAAGCTTCAATTACTAAAAACAAAATAACTAACATTAAAAACCAAATTAAAAAATTATGATAAAACCTATGCTCGCATACAAAGTAGACAAGAAACCTGTCGACTGGTCCGAGAAAGTATTCATGCAGCCTAAGCTTGACGGTGTCCGCTGTGTAATATCTAAAGACGGTGCGTGGTCTCGTACAGGTAAACCCTGGCTAAACATAGATCACATACTTGAAAATCTAAAACCGGTATTCAAAGCGTATCCTGAACTTATACTTGACGGTGAATTATACAACCACGAATTAAAGAATGATTTCGAAAAAATTATTTCATTAGTTCGTAAGACTAAACCGCAAGCTGGAGACAGAGTTGAATCATCTGCTTACGTGCAGTTTCACTGTTACGATTTTGTAGACACTAGTCTTTCATTCGAACAACGTATGAAATTTTTATCTACAGCTCCGTTGTATTCTTATTGTGTAAAATATGTACCAACATTTCGAGTTGCACATCGCCAAGCAGCAAATGCTATACACGAGAACTGGATTGACTCCGGCTACGAGGGCTCTATACTGCGCTTAAACGGTGTTTACGAATGTAAACGATCTTATAACTTACAAAAGTTTAAAGACTTTCACGATACCGAAGCGACAATAGTAGGCTATGTACCCGGCAAAGGTAAGTTCACAGGCTTAATCGGTAAGTTCTTAATGATCGACGATGAAGGTATTGAGTTCGGTTGCCCTATCGGCAAAGGCTATAACTTTCAAGACCGTAGAGATATACTAAATAATGTTAACGACTATATTGGCAAACGAGCTACGTTCACTTATTTTGAGCGTACTAAAGCTAATAGCTATCGTCATCCACTGTATAAAACTTTACGTAATTATGAGTAAATTAATATGGAAATTATATAACGAAAATATGATAAGTATGGAAGTAGCAGATATGTTGCTAGATGAATATTATAACAGAGTAAACAAAAAAAGATATTAATGAATATATTTTATTTACACGAAGATCCCAAAGTAGCGGCAAGTTACTTTTATGACAAGCATAAGGTTAAGATGATACTAGAGTGTGCTCAAATGTTATGTACTGCGCACCATGTATACGACAACGGTGATAATGTACCTTACAAAAAAGCACACTTAAATCATCCTAGCACCATATGGGTACGTAGTAGTATACACCATTACAATTGGTTATATGACCACATGTTAGCCTTAGGTAAAGAGTACACGGCTAGATACAATAAACATCACTTGACAATAAGTAAATGTCGAGAAGCGTTAATGTATCCGCCAAGCACTATGATTGATAACGGTTTTGAAGAACCACCCCAATGTATGCCTGACGAGTATAAAGTAGACGGTGATAGCGTCACAGCGTATTGGAACTACTATGAAAAAGAAAAGCACAGTGTGCGTAACAAAAACGAAAGTATAAAAACTAGACCATGGAAGAAACAAGTAAGTGGATTATAAAATTAAAACATGAACATAAAGATTTATTAACAATAAATCAAATTTATTTCCAGACTTTAGGTGCTAAGCATGAAAATGCGACGGTAGATAATTAATTATAATAGTAGTAGGCTAATGTCACATAGAAACCTTGAATTTTTAAACAAGAGACGTATCATATATAGAAGATCTCCGATCACTGATAAACCATCAGAATCATTTGATTGGGGAGACTACTATGAGAATGGTACACATGAGTGTTACGAGTTATTTAGAAGTAAAGCTAAAATAAATACATATAAAAGTCTTAAGTGGCATTTAATTGTTTTATGGTATCTCAACCCACAGATGGATCAAAACGACTTTCATACAGTTGCTAAAGTTATATGCAATAAACAAAATGGTTTTGTAACATTTGAGATGAGTGCATGGCATTATGAGCAAATGGTATACGATGTTTTAATGTATGATTTAGAATTTCCACCTAAAAATAAGCTAAGAAAAATTATATTCAAAGAATATTCAGGATTAAATCCTAGAGAAAAAATGAGTATAGTTGGCAGACTTGTAGGTAAATCAAAATCAGTAGTTGAAGATGACATATATCAATGTATGTTAGATATTAATGACGACGGTAACAAGATCACTATCAACGCATTAGCCTCATTACTTAACTGTTCTTCTAGAACAATACATAGAAACATGAGTAATGAACTTAAGAAAGAAAAAGAATTATTAAACCAACAATTATGAGAAAAGATTTTAATGAATGGATGGCAAGCATAGGTAATATATATTACGCTAATGATAATCTTATGGCTGAAGCATTCGAAAAAATAGATCAATATGAAAAAGTATAATATACAAAACTATTTAAGGTACAAAGCAGATGTTAAAACCTCTATCGCAAATCTTGAAGGTAAATTTTGGGATGAATATACAAATGATGAGCTTATAGTTAAATTTCTACCATTAGTTGAAAATTTAGCGCGTAAGTTTTCTACATCAGATCAAGCATCAGGTGTGTTAAGTATTAATGATTTAATACAATGCGGTTCTGAAGGTTTAATTAAAGCTGTACACAAAATAGATTGGTCAATTATGGACGAATCTAAGGACGTTGAAAAAACTTTGAAATCATTTCTAAGTAAACGTATCAAAGGAGCTATTAGAAGACGAATAGATATGGCTAGAGGCAACATTAGAATACCCGAACATAAACTAAACGAGATAAGAAAAAACCCAAAAGATAAAGCAGCGGTGCAAATGTTTTTTAATTCTATATTTTTAAGTATAGATATTAATCAAGAAAACGAAGATGCTGAGAATTTTGCTTATCAAATACCTGATGACTCTGAGCCTTATAACATACAGTTGATGAATGTATATTTGAAAAGCTTAATGCAAAAACATTTAGATACTAAGGAGTATGAAGTACTCAGATTATCTTATGGTTTAGACTGCGATAAGCACTCGGCTAAGGAGATAGCTAGCTTGTTAGATATTAAGGGAACACGTTATTATGTAACTGTTTCTGAGATAAAAAAGAAAGCTGTACAAACATTAATAGACAACGTAGATCACACGCAAGTGCTTGATTACCTTTAAGTTAAGTGTACAGAGTAACGTAAAAGAATAACTAAATACGTAATTATATTAATATGAAACTAAACGAAAAGCTGGCAACAATCCAGACAAAATTCAAATCAAAAAAGAGTAGATACAACTCGTTCGGTAAGTATAATTTTAGAAGTGCTGAAGATATATTAGAAGCAACTAAACCTTACTTATTAGATTTAAAAGTATCAGTAACAATTAATGAAAAATTAATTGCAAGCGATCCATTTCCAATAATGGAAACAACAGCAACTATAAGCGACGGCGATGCAGATTATGCTATACACGCTACTGCAATAGTAGGTGTAGACCTAAACCAAAAAGGTATGCAAATGCCTCAAAAGTTTGGTAGTGCATCCAGTTACGGTAAAAAATATGCGCTTGGTAATTTATTTTTAATTGATGACACGGCGGATAGCGATGCAACAAATTCGCACGGTAAAGCACCTGTAGCAAAAAACACATTAACCTCAGAAAAAGATCCAGCTTATCCAAAAGCAGTGGAATTTATTAAAAAAGGAGGTAAGTTATCAGCTATAAAAGCTAAGTATAATATTTCAAAAGAAATAGAAACTAAATTAACAACACTATAAAATGGAAGACCTTAACAAAAAAGAAATATTAGATAGGCTTAGAAGCGATGAAGATTACTACGGTGATTTTGGTCGACAATTTAGAAGTAATTCTGATATTTCTACACTGTTAACAAATCCTCTTGCGCTTGGCACGCCGCAAAAGCCAAACATTAACTTCTTAGTTGGGGGTTACTTTCACACAGCAATACTTGAGCCAGAAAAACTCAAAAAGTATAGAATAGTCGAATCAACTACAAGGAATACAAAAGCGTACAGAGAGATTTCAGGCGGCGAAATGTGTTTATTACAACATGAAGTAGACAACCTAGAATTATTAATCGATACAATGCAATCAAATAATGTATGTAGAGACCTAATAAATGGTATCAATGTTGAGTATGAACAACCTGGAATTGGTGAGATTGAAGGAATGATGTGGAAAGGTAAAGCGGATATCGTTAATCACGATGAGAAATTAGTTATTGATCTTAAAACAACAAGTGATATATCAAAATTCAGAAGCTCTGCATTTCGTTACAATTACGACAGTCAAGCTTATATTTATCGCAAGCTATTCGGTTATGATTTAGTATTTATCGCTATAGATAAGAAAACTAGACAAATTGGTATCTTCGATTGTTCAGATGCTTTTTATGAGAATGGCAAGGACAAAGTACAACAAGCCGTAGAACAATACAAATTGTTTTATGACAACCCGGATTTCGATCCAAACAATTATTTTATTAACAAGACTTTATAACAAAAGGAAATTATGGCAAGTATTATTAAAGCAAACATTAACTTAAACGACATCCCTAAAGACAAGATTTACAAAGGGAAAAAAGGCAACTACTTAGGTGTTACAATTACAATCAATGATGAAGTCGACCAGTTCGGTAATCAAGGACCGATAGTCGTAGAACAAACCAAAGAAGAACGTGAAGCGAAAGCTGCAAAGGTTTATTTAGGTAACGTAAAAGTAGTATGGACTAATGGGGACAACGTAGCCGCTGCACCTAGAGATGATCAAAGACAAGCTGCTCCTCAATTAACACAACAAGAAGATGATCTACCGTTTTAATGAACTGCGAAATATGCGAGAACGACATGTCCGAAGAAGAGTACGATTTTTGTGATATATGCCCTGAGTGCAGGGATAGTGACTAACAATTAAATTAAATTAAATGCAAGAAACAGAGATCAATGGATTTGTAATTGATGAATTCAATGTACATAAGCTTGAAGAAGGTAAGAAGCAGGGTGTATGCCCTGACTCTGCCTCCTGCAGGAAACCTAAGAATCATAAAAAGCAATGCGCTTCTTATGACTGGGAACGGGGTCTCGGTACTTGTCACAACTGTAGTAAATCATTTCAACTACATACTTATAAGCGTAAAGGTAAAGCTGAAAAAGTATATGTTAAACCTGAAGTCAAAGCGGATCCGGAGAGACCGGAGTTTGTAGGTGATAAGGTTATAGAATGGTTTAGTACAAGAGGTATATCAGCTCAGACTCTCATTGACTTAAAAGTTAGTGAGGGTCCTGAGTGGATGCCACAGACCGGTAAGACCGAGAATGTTATAAAGTTCAATTATTTTGTGGGCGGTGAATTAACTAATGTTAAATACCGAGATGGAAGAAAGAACTTTAAATTATATAAAGGGGCTGAGAAAGTCTTTTATAATATAGATAGTACTGTAGGCTATGAGTATTGTGTTATAGTTGAAGGCGAGATGGATGTATTAGCATTGCATGAAGCTGGAATTGAAAACGCAATATCTGTACCTAATGGAGCTACGCTCAATACAAACAACCTGGATTATCTAGATAGCTGTATTGATTACTTTGAAGATAAGGATAAAATTATATTAGCTGTTGACTCTGATGAAGCTGGGCAAGCATTACAAACAGAACTTATTCGTAGACTAGGGTCTGAAGTTTGTCATATAGCAACGTTTGAAGATTGTAAAGATGCTAATGAATATCTATTAAAACATGGAAAAGAAAAACTCACAAGCAGAATCACAAGCGCTAAACCGGTACCGTTGGAAAATGTTACGACGTTCAGGGATATCGAAGATGAAGTCACGGACTTTGTTCGTAATGGTTTTAAGCCTGGCTTTCAAATTGGTTTACAAAACTTTGATGATATATTTTCGACGTACACTGGTCAGTTTATTACTGTCACTGGCATACCCTCTTCGGGAAAGTCGGATTTCGTGGATCAAATGGTTGTCGGATACAATGCTAACTATGGCTGGAAAACAGCTTTCGCGTCTCCGGAAAATCAACCAACATATTTACACGCTCATAAGTTAATGCGTAAAACCTGGCAAGGTATGCCTACGTCTGCAGATATTGGCGGCGATAGATGGAATCAAGTAGCGGATCATTGCAATAGTAACTACTTTCACATTGATATGGAGAGGTATACATTAGAGTCTGTACTTAAGAAGGGCGCTGAGCTAGTTAAACGTAAAGGTATTAAGTGTTTAGTAATAGATCCATTTAATAAAGTTAGAGATGTTGGAAGTTCCGATGATGTTAATAGATATACAATGGAGTACTTACAAAAGATAGAAATCTTTGCTAAGAAGTACGATGTACTGGTGTTTATTGTAGCGCATCCAACTAAGATGTATAAAACACAAGACGGTAAGATTGAAGAGCCTACAATGTATAATATTAAAGGTGGTGGTGAATGGTATGATGCTTCTTATCATGGTATATTAGTGCATAGAGACTACGAAGCTAAGACTGTTAAAGCTAAAGTTCTTAAGGTCAAGTTTCAAAACTTAGGCGAGAATGGTGCTGAAGCTCATTTTAAATGGGAGCCAAGCTCAGGTTGTTTTATTCCTCACGAACCTGTAGATGTAGCAGACGGTAAAATGCCTTGGGAGTAGATGGGTAGCGGTCAAAAAAAGAAAGCTATAAATATGGGTAACCCGTCTCATAAAGAATCAGATTGGATACCTTATAGATGGTGTGTTAAAAATAACATATGTATATCTGCTAAAGCAAAGAACAAGACTGAATGGTATGTTGATATAATCAACAACGGTAAAACTCATACAAGCCCAGAATCATACGGTAAAAATGAGATATGGTTAAAAATATTTGAATATTGTAAATACTATTATGACAAACATAGAAAATGAATACAAAAAATTATTATCAGAAATACTCGACAGAGGTCTGGATAAATCAGATAGAACAGGGACTGGGACGAAGTCTGTCTTCGGAAGAACGATTAGACACGATATGTCATTGGGCTTCCCTATACTCACAGGAAAGAAAATAAGTTTTAATGCTGCAAGAACAGAGTTGCTTTGGATATTACAAGGTAGAACAGATCTTAGATACTTAGAGGATAACGGTGTTAAGTACTGGCGACCGGATTATGAACGCTCAGGTAGAACAGATGAAACATTAGGTCCTGTGTACGGAAAACAGTGGCGTAATTTTAACGGTGTAGATCAGCTTTATAATCTTGTGTATAGCATAATAACAAACCCAGACTCTAGACGTCTTATGGTTAGCGCATGGGCTCCACACGAGTTAAAGGATATGGCTTTACCTCCGTGTCATTATGCTTTTCAGGTTTATATTAACAACGGTGTTATAGATTTAATGTGGCAACAGAGATCCGCTGATGTGTTCTTAGGTTTACCTTACGATATTGCGATGTATGGTTTACTGTTAGAGATGTTAGCTAAAGGCGCTGGGCTTGAAGCTGGTCAATTGATTGGTCAACTCGGTGATTGTCATTTATATAATAATCATTTAGATCAAGCGAAAGAATACAGAAGAAGAGCTAAGCGAGCATTGCCATTTTTACATTTAGACAAAGGTATAAGTCACAATGTATTAGGAGGTTTGAATATACCTGATAACTTTGAAATTGAATTAATTAACTACAATCCTTATCCTGCAATCAAAGCAGCGTTGAGTGTTGGTAAATAAAAACAATAATGTACACAATTTATCACATTCCTGGTAAAAAAATTGGTGTTACACGTAATATTAATAATAGAGTTACGGAGCAGCAAGGCTATGCACCAGACGAATACGAAGTTCTACTTACTAGCGATGATATAAATTATATATCTGACATGGAAATAGAACTTCAAAAGTCTTACGGCTACAAAGTTGATAGACAAAAATATAATAACTTAATCAAATCTAATAAAATGAATATAAACGCAACAGAACAAACATCTACATTCCCTTGTCCAATGAATAAATTAAAAGGCAGGCTGATGGATAGTATCGATACAACTTGGGAAACTGATTTTGGATCTTTTAGAATTACTAAGAAAACAATACCTTGGATAATTAAAAATGCTAGAGTATCAATGTTTAACCCACAGAGAACTTATGTATACAATAAAGCTTTTGCTAAAGAATTTGTAGAGAACAGAACAGATAAGAAGCAAGAACCTGAGGTTGGTATATACGATTTAATTCGTATATGGGCAGATGAAAAAGGTATATACAACAAAGGTGATTCTAAAACTCAGTACATTAAACTTATGGAAGAAGCTGGCGAATTAGCACAAGCTATTCTAAAAAACGATGAGACTGAAGTAATTGATGCTATAGGCGATATGGTTGTAGTATTAACAAACTTAGCAGCTCTTAGGGGTCATAAGATTGAAACGTGTGTTGCTTCGGCTTACAGCGTAATAAAATCTAGACAAGGTAAAATGGTTAATGGAACTTTTGTAAAAACTACATTATAATGAAAAAAGAAATAGAATTTAGAGATCCAGTTGTAAGACGTGTAGTTGATAAGTTTGTATCAAGATCTGATGTAGGCTTTAAAAAGTACGGTATAACTCTTGATAAAGACCCATCTGAAATGTTTCAATGGCTTAATCATTTACAAGAAGAACTTATGGACGCTGTATTGTATTTACAAAAAGCTAAAGAAGTTTATACTACAGATCTTGAAGAAGATTTATTAATGGACTTAGAAGTAAACGATGCGGAAGTCCTTTAAAAGAAAGAGCGGAAAGCGTGGACCGGTAAGAGCAAAGAAGGTATCATATGATGGTATCGACTTTGCTTCGGGTCTTGAGAAGTATATGTATATGGCTTTAAGAAAAAGTAAAATTAAAGCTAAATACGAAGGAGAAACGTTTGTGTTGCATGCAGGTTTTCATTTTGAAAATGAAGTCTATGAAAGACAAGCTAACGGCAAAGGTGATTACAAGAATAGAGGGTGCAAGCGCATATTACCTATTAAGTATACACCTGATTTTATTGGCGATACATTTATAATTGAAACTAAAGGTAGAGCTAACGAATCGTTTCCTATGCGATGGAAGTTGTTTAAACGATTAATTGTAGAACAATTTCCAGGTATAACATTGTATAAACCACAAAACCAAAAAGAATGCGACGAGACAGTAAGGTTAATCCTTTTGAAGCAAAACGAATAGCTAGACAAAAGTACGCTGAACGTCAAATAGATAAGTTCGTAAAGTGGAGCTGGGAAGCTAAAGGTAAAGTAAGATCAATAGATATAGAACAATTACATAAAAGATATAACATAATTTGTACATGAAAGAAAACGAAAATGAATCAGCATGGAGTTTAGAATTAGGATTTTACCCTGGAGTATTGTTAGGGTTTAGATCGTATGAAGATCCAGATAGAACGATACACGTATTGTATTTGCCATTGGTAGATTTAGCATTAACAGTATATAAATAATGGGTTTGTTTGATGAGCGCATAGCGTACAAACCGTTTGAATACCCTGAGTATTATACTGAGGGTTGGTTGAAACAAGCACAAGCATTTTGGTTACACACTGAAATCTCAATGCAAAGTGATATTAAAGATTGGAAAGAAAAACTAAA